>Ga0187772_10000807_pt1 | contig 14260 bp, 11 predicted proteins | sample 0116_SJ02_MP15_2_FD_133137 | JGI IMG/M metagenome (GOLD analysis project Ga0187772, IMG submission 133137) | Tropical peat soil microbial communities from peatlands in Department of Meta, Colombia - 0116_SJ02_MP15_20_MG | ecosystem: Environmental > Terrestrial > Soil > Wetlands > Peat | place... | reverse complement strand
GCCGCATTTGCGGCACATACAAGCTTAAAACACGTAGTTGTTGTAGATGATGACATCGATATCTACAATCCTGCGGATGTAGAATTCGCCATAGCTACAAGGGTCAAGGGTGACAAAGACATCATGATAATACCAAATGTTAGGGGATCCTCACTCGATCCGAGAGCTGAGACTGATGGAACTACCACGAAGGTGGGCATCGATGCGACTGCTGTTTTACGCGAACATTGGAAGTTTCAGAGGGCACGATTCTCCTAAATATTCTAATTCTATGTTCTGCATACTCGTTAAACGTTGTGGATTGATGAGTCAGTGCTTCTTTGAATGAATTATTATTTACGTTTAGAACGCAATAATGAAGGTCAACTTTTTAATCCTATAAGCAGAATATGTATCGTGAAGACTCAGTTAGTTAGAGAAGGCTCGACTGATATATTCGTCCCTGTTCACGATCAAACGACTTCTTTTCCCCCTTCATCAGCGTTAGTATTTTACAATCCAAAGATGGAGCTCGGCAGAGATATTAATGTTGCCTGTATGTTAGCATTCATCGGCAACAAACGTAAAGCGAGAGACTGTACGTATCTTGATGCGATGGCAGCATCTGGCGTGAGAGGGATACGGGTTGCTAACGAGGCAAATCTTTCTGTAACTTTAAATGACTCTAATCCGCTCGCTCACAAATTAATTGAACGAAACGTGCGGCATTTAGGCTTGGAGGCAGAAGTAACAAATGTGGACGCAAACGTCCTGATGTCGCGTAGAGGATTTAGTATTGTCGATGTTGATCCATTTGGAACCCCTGCCCCCTTTATCGATGCAGCTTGCAGATCTGTCCATAAGATGTTCTGCGTCACGGCTACTGATACAGCGCCTCTTAGTGGAGCGCATTTTAGTGCTGGAATTAGAAGATACGCGGCTGTGCCTGCTAACACTGAATATCACGCCGAAAATGGTATTAGAATACTTATTGGAACTGTGGTCAGAGCTCTTAGTAAATATGATAAATTTGCACTTCCCTTGCTCTCACATGTAACTGCCCATTACTATCGGATCTACCTTAAAATTGGAAGAAACGCTAAATTTGCCAACAAGTGCATTGACGAACTTGGTTTTATAGCTTTCTGTCCGAATTGTAGGCATAGATATCACCAAAACGGACTTGCGCCTTCTATCAGGAATGATTGTCCCTTTTGCGGGTTTAACGTAAAACTATCGGGGCCTCTTTGGCTTGGTAATCTACACAATGAAACTTTCTGTCAGGAGGTTCTTACTAAGCTAACTGAGGGAGATTTTCGGACCAAAACCCAATCTGAAAAACTTCTTGAATTATGCAGGGATGAACTTAATACAGTGTCTTTCTATAACTATCATAAAATAGCTAAAGATATTAAACTCGCCCCCGTACCGGTAGGCCAGTTGATGCACGCTTTGAGACGCAATGGGTACCAAGCTTCCAGGACACACTTTTCAGGTATATCGATTAAAACAGATGCAAGTATACACGTTTTAAGGGCAATACTACAAGAAACTTCAGTTGATGTCCGCGAAAGCGCTTAAAAAGTCTCAAAACCAGCTTACAATGTTGATTACGTTGTGTAATCAGACGATTAAGTGTTAGTTGTGCATCCGCTGTAATATTGGAAGACCTTTCTTATGAGAGCCAAGAACGGCTTATAAATCCACTAATATTAAATTTTTTTTATTCATTTCGTCAGTTCTTCCATCAAAGCGCTAATTTCAGATTTTTCACGTCTGCACAGAATTGCAATAAACCAAGAACATAGGTTGGACAGCCTTGCATATCCCATTACTGTTCGAATTATACCATCGTTTTGGATCTTAGGTACACTCCCTAAAATAAAATCGTAAGTCAAGAAGTTACGAGTTCCGAAACGTGTGAAACAACTTGTAGTCCGAGCTGCCAAATAATGGTTTACATACCTATAGTCTTTCTTATCACCTGTGTAAACACGAGCGAGGTGAGCAGGTACCAGATAATCCACACAGGCAAGATGGCGATTGTGTGTGTATAATTAAGCGTTCCTAAGTACGGCATTGTAATTGTTCGTGATATCTCGGCGGGAAGCTGTGCGTAATACAATAGATAGTTCAGCCACCCGAACACAGGAAGGGAGAGCACGAGTATGTACGGCATTGGTTTCATCGACTGCATTTGAACATCCATGCTAAGCTCCATGATTTCTGCTCTCTCTTTTTCCAGCTTTTTAAGCTTAGCCTTGTCACCTGCGAGCTGTGCCTCACGGAAAGATTTTTGAAATTCTCTCATCTTGGCCTGTGATTCCTTAACTACGCTTTGATCCACGGATCGATTCAGAATAAGTGATGAGTACGCTCCTGTTATAACTGACATTATTAATATAACTATAAACAGGGGAATATGCCAGCTAGTCACAACAGGGCCAAGAACTTGATTCACTCCATGACCGACAGGTATTCTCAAGTACGCGTACACCAACATCATGATGAGATATGTAACCAAGACTCTCGACATACCCCCAGTCATAGATTTTTTTGCCATGTTGTTCCCTTATCTCATCCCTTTAGATACGATAATAATTCCGTTTATGGTTATATAGGTTTTTGCACGACGCGCAATTACTTGGTATCTTAGCAGAAGCTATGTTATGTATAAATCTTTAGAGCGCCAATTAAAGAGAAAACAGAGATATGTTTGAATAAGGTTATCGCTGTGGTTGTTCTCATTGTATTAAGGGCAGAAATATTTTTATGCCTTTTCTGAATGTAAGTCAGACGGACATTCCAGAAGTAATAGAACTTCAAAATAAAAATTAAATGGGCCATATCATTAGAAAAAACTTTCAGGATCAGAAAGATCAATTTCTGCGTATATAACCTTGAAGCATAAAAATGACTTTTACAGATAATACAGGCTGCATGACGAATATCGAACCCATAAGTTTGGAACTGGCCCCTTGGCGGGAAACATTCCCAATTGAACCCTATATTGCGACACTCGCCGGTGTTCATCTTCACATTCATTTACATCAACAACTTTGAGCATTCAGGGATTGGAATGCGCAAGATGATCTTACGATACTTTCAATTAAGATATTGTCAAGCAGGTGCCTTTTGATTTTGCGTTAGTGGAATGATGTGTAAAAACACTAAGATACGGGATGGCATGAAGAACTATATAGATCTCGAAGAAGATCAAGTAGCGCAACGTTTTGTCACAACAGAAGATCGTTAAACTTGGAAACTATTCCTGTGTGGACATTTGAGATATAAATGTTTAATTTAGAACTCCAAGCAATAGAATTCTTTCTCGACGATTCTGTCGATATAGAATAACCTAATTTGGATCCTTTCACTGCCAGAGAAGGTAATAAATTCACCGAGACCTGTCTTCTCGATGATCGGTTTATCACAATTATATCCCGTTAAACTCGTTTAAATTAAGAGTAAACTATACGTTAGCCTGATATTTTCTAATTACAGCGAACTTTTTTCCTCAGACCTGCTGTAAGCCGAGGCAAAGTCAAGTATTCAAGATACTCTCTTTCCAAAGGCGAACGTGGGCTTAATGTCCGTCAATTTAACAGTTATAACTTCATCTTTCTTGGCGTCTGGCACGATTATGATAAAATCATTTATTTTGGCTATGCCATCTCCCGCCTCGCCTATTGCCACTATCTGAACCTCATAGAAAGCGTTCAGATTAACTGGCACGTTTAAAAACTTCTTTCCGATAATATATATCTCAGCGCTCTGTTTTCTTGACGCTTTGGGGTTAAACGCCTTAACGAAGCTAAAGTTCTCTCTCACTATTTTTAAAAACTCATCAAACAAATCTCCCTGAAAGACTTTTACGATAAATGCCCCGCCGGGTTTCAAAATCTGTTTGGCTATATTCAGTGCTGAAGTAGAGAGTTCAATTGAACGAGCGTGATCTACACTCCATACCCCACTTAGATTTGGAGCAGCATCTGAAATTACGACGTCGACTTTTCGCGCATGGTTTCGTATCTTCTCTGTTGTTGCTGGGTCGGTTATATCGCTTTCTATAATTGTTATTCCTTTTATCGGCTCAATTTGTTGTAAATCAACTCCGATAGCAGTTGCATTTAAGTCTTTAATAACCTGTAGCCAGCCTCCGGGAGCCGCTCCAAGGTCGACAACGACGTCATCCTCGTGTATAACTTCAAATCGTTGTTGTATCTGTTGGAGCTTATATGAAGCCCGCGATCTATACCCTTCTCTTTTAGCTTTTTTGTAATACTGATCTTTTCTAGATTTATTTGACATTCTGATGTTACATTGTTCAATATAGTTGTCATTTGATAAATATTCTTCAGACACGTTGGATAATTATTAATGATATAAATGGTAAACCTAAAAATAGTTCAAGCAAAATCAAACTGTAAGTACACATATGAGTAACATTTGGGTTGAACTGGACGGATGGAAGGCGAAGTTAAGGTTTTCGGCGTGTCATTTTATACCTGATCATCCACAGTGCGGGAAACTGCATGGACATACATATGCAGTAAGTATTAAGATCCTCGGTTCAAAAAATGGTGATTTCATAGTTGATTTTGAGGATTTAAAAAATGTTGTTTCTGATGTATGTAGTCAACTTGATCACGTCGTTTTGATAGCAACTAACGACGATGAGGTTGACGTAAAGACCGATGCGTCAGGCTTAAAAGAGCTCGAAGTACTTGTCGGAAACGGGGCTAAGAGGTATGTATTTCCAAGGGAAGATGTAGTCTTGCTTCCGATAAGCTCAATAAGTGCTGAAGACCTTTGTACTTATCTAACAGATAAAATATGCGAGCAGTTAGATACCAGCAGCTTCAGCGAGGTTAACGTACGCCTTGATGAGGGATTGGGCCAAGGAGCAGGATGCGTGAAGCGTTTCCTCTAACATTACTGATTGATTTATAAAGACCTACTAAGCCATTATTCCTAAAGAGACGAATAAACTCGATAACGACGAGGCGCGTCATGATTACTTAACCGCAAGCCGAGCTTGATATATGAATGCAATTCTGTATTTTCGACATTATAAAGGGCATCGGATATCAAAGAGATAGACTTGAAATGGTCTATTTTTTGATATTAACGGCTTCATATTCTAGCGGTCGCTAGGGCGTGGTCAAAAGTATGCCGTTATAGGACTCGGCTATTCGCTAACCAAATGGAAGTAGGATTGGTGTAGTCGCAACACGCTTAACAAATTTGTACTAGGGGGAGAGAGGCGATAACTAAGTTTATAGCATTAATTGACTGGAAACTTCCTATTTTTTATGATGCTCAAAACCACTTGAGGGAATAGCATCTGATCGAGCTTGCAAACTTGACGATTTTTTAGATGTGGGCTCTATTCTATGCCTGATAATATCTTTTGGGACACCAATGGTTTCTTTGTATCTTCTAAACCAGATTCATGTAGTTGCGTCTTGAAGAGCGTTCATAGGGCTGAAATAAAGAATTAGTTTTATAATTGTGCGCGGGAGTAAGAATACTGCAATGGCTATCAAAGATGAATATAGTAATGTTATCTAGCAAAAACTACAAGGCATTAAACGTTAAAATAGCTATATCAACACCAACAGAGCATGACTGTCTACAATCTTGAGGAGTCGGTAATTTCGTTGCACTGTTGACGAAAAGAAGCGTTGATTTGATGGTCAAACTTAGTTTGGAATGATTGATGTGTGGATAAGTGGCTAAAAAAGTTACCCGAATATTTTCTCTTATATTACCAAGATGGCAACAAGGAAAGTTACATCAATAATCAGGCCGCGTGGAACACGGGACTTTACGCCTGAGGAGATGCGAAAGCGTCGCTTTGTGGAGTTACAGCTCAGACAGACTGCAGAGCTCTGGGGATATAGAGAAATCGCAACACCTGCATTCGAGCCTCTCGAGTTGTTCACCCTAAAGTCGGGTGAGGCAATAGTAGAGGAGATCTACAGTTTCAAGGACAAAGCTGGACGTTCGTTAGCACTACGTCCTGAGCTGACGGCTCCTGTTACCCGTATGTATGTCAATGAGCTCCAATCTTATCCAAAGCCGCTCAAGTTTTACTACTTCGGCGATTGCTTTAGGTATGAGCGGCCGCAGTCAGGTAGATATCGACAGTTTTGGCAATTCGGCGTTGAGCTCATAGGCAGCACGCGACCTGAGGCTGATGCAGAGGTAATTGCACTTTCACAAGCGTTGCTCGAGTGTGTGGGGCTTGGGGTCGATATACACGTTGGGTACCTAGACGTGTTACGAGCTGTCTTTTGTGAACTCGATGACGAAACATGCGCTCTTGCGATGCGCTTAATTGACAAAGGTGACCTCGAGAGTTTAAAGAGCATCCCCAATGGTAATGCGGCGATCAAAATCATTAAGGGAACAGATCCTCTCAGTGAAGCCGAGAATGTAGTGGATATTAGTTATCTATTAACAGTGCTTGAGCAGCTTGACAGCCTTGGCATAATCTACACAGTTGATTTCAGTATTGCACGAGGGCTTGAGTATTACACGGGCATAGTATTCGAAGCCTATATAGAAGGTCTTGGGGCTCAGAATCAGGTCTTAGGAGGCGGTTCATATCGGCTAGCGCATCTTTTTGGCGGTGAAGATGTACCTGCTACGGGATTTGGAGTCGGATTTGATAGGGTGATGGCTGCAGTTGATGTGGAGATTAAAGAGCCCGTGCGAGTGATGGTGATCTCAACAGAGGACACACGTCGAGAGGCATTAAAGGTCGTCAATAGACTTCGATCCCATATCTCTGCAGATATAGATCTCATGGGACGGAAGATGGCGGCGCAGCTTTCATCCGCTAATGCTCAGGGCTTTGACTACGCAATCTTCGTAGGACACAGAGAAATCATGTTGGGAAATCTGACGCTACGGGATCTCAATACGGGCAAACAGGATTCTTTGACTGTAGATGAGATAGTGAAACGATTGGCTGAGGCAGAATAAGATTCACTATTTCCCGGGGGTATAGCAAAGGTAATAGGTCGTTGAATATTCGTAATGCCGAGCATTATTTCAAAACGCTCTTTTAGCAGCTTTCTAAAGCAATAGCTTGCAATATGATTCAGTTTGTACTCAGCAGTGGGTCTCTTCTCAAACAATTAAATGGAGCAACAGAGCTTATTAATATTGTTGGACTAAAGTTAGCACCTTTGAATGCTTTTAAACTTTTGTCTGGGTAGGTCTATATCTGGGCTTCACCACAAAAATTCAATAGTAAAAGGTCATCTGAATCGATAAAGTCGCTAATGTCGTGTTATCTGGCAATGAGCAATTAACGCGGGAAATGATTGATTATTTGTTAGTGGATGCAAAAGATCTTTATCGCCAATGATTTGAGAATGAAGAACGATTATTCAAAAAACAGCTTAATATGTTACGATGCTTAAAGTATAAGACACAGTAAAAATTCGTTAACATGTCTAAAATATCACAAGCTCAAAAAGTAATCTATACTGCACTTGAAGAAGTCCTTGCGTTGAAAGAGAACTTATCATTGAGAGCGGCAGTCAAGATTTATGTTGGGTATACCATGGGAAATGAGTTATATGGGTAAAACTCAAATGGCGCTTTGGAAGCTCGTAAATCCAGTGACCATAATCACAGCCAACCACGAGGGAAAATTGAGCGGTTTTATAGGCACGTGGGTGACGCAAGTATCCTTCGCGCCGCCTCTTATTATGGCTGCCATAAACCCACGCCACTACACCTATGAACTTGTGGAGGCAAGCGGATCTTTCGCGGTTAACGTTCTTAAATCTGATCAGGCCACTCTCGTTGATTCATTTGGTAAAAGGTCCGGCAAGACAGTAGACAAGTTCGAGAACATTGGATATGAGTTTGGAATAACTAGCTCGCCGATACTCAATGATTGTGTTGCGTACTTTGACTGTCAGGTTGCGTGGGAAAAGGAAGCAGGCGACCATCACATAGTCATTGGGTCGATTGTCGATGCAAATATTAAGGCAGGAGGAAAGACTCTCGTAGAATCTCGTTCGATGTATAAAACGCATAGTTAACTCTATAATCTTTTACGCCCGTAGTTTTGGTACATATGTTAGAGCTTAACTTCGAGAGTGGTCTAATTCCAGTAGCTACACAAGATTGCATTACCGGTGAGGTGCTGATGATAGCCTTTATGAACGAAGAGGCCTTTAAGACGACACTTCAGACGGGATGTGTTCACTATTGGAGCCGGAGGCAAAAGAGAGTGTGGAAAAAGGGAGAAATTTCAGGGCATTTCCAGTTTGTGAGAGATATTTTAGTTGATTGCGATGAAGATGCGCTCGTCATCAAAGTCGAACAGATTGTAGCGGCATGCCACACTGGTTTTAAGTCTTGTTTTTTTAGAAAAATTGACGGTGAATTCATAGGGGTGAGGGAGTTTAACCCTGAAGAAGTCTATAAATGAGAGCAAAATGCGAAAGGTGGTAGTTAAGATTTTTTACCTAGTACAAATTTGAGATCTTTAACGAAGCACTCAATAGCTGTCATTGTAAGAATTTAAGAAATCAGCCTTAATAGGTGTTATTGTAGCAGAAATTTATGGAGCAAATATGAAGTATGTTCCGGACACGAGTGTTATAATTGATGGGAGGATTACAAAACTCATCGAAGAGGGTGAGCTTAAAGAAGCGACTATAATCATCCCAGAAGCCGCAATCTCAGAGCTCGAGGCGCAAGCAAACCACGGCCGTGAAATTGGGTTTAGGGGATTAAATGAGCTTAAGGCTCTTGATGAAAAGCGCAGAGCAGGGGAGATAAGTCTCATCTATGCAGGCAAGCGGCCCACTCTTGAGCAGGTGAGGCTTGCTGGAGCTGGAGAAATCGATGCAATGATAAGGACAATTGCAATTGATAACGAAGCAACATTTATCACGAGTGACGTCGTGCAGTCTGAAGTTGCTCGAGCGAAAGGCATCGATGTAATGTATCTCAGGCCTGAGAAGGAGGAGGTAACCCCCCTTTTGCTTAATGAATTCTTTACACCAGACACGATGTCCGTACATCTTAAAGAGAACGTGCCTCCAATGGCGAAGCGTGGATCAATTGAAACACCGCATCTCGTTAAGATTCGTAGTAATCCTATGAGCGAAAAAGAGATGCGCGATATAGCCACTGAGATTATTGAGAGCGCGAAATCGCGAATGGACGGATTTATTGAACTGGAACGGCGCGGGGCTACTGTTGTTCAACTTGGACCTCTTCGGGTGGCTATCGCTCGCCCGCCGTTTTCTGATGGAATCGAAATAACGGTAGTTCGACCTATCGCTGCTGTTAGGCTTGATGAGTACAGATTTGCAGAAGAATTAAAAAGCCGTTTAGTTGGCCCCTCAAAAGGAATAATAATTGCAGGCCCCCCCGGATCTGGAAAATCAACGCTTGCGCAAGGTGTTGCCGAATTTTTGCTCAGTTGTGGCTACATAGTAAAGACCATGGAAAGTCCAAGAGATTTACAAGTCCCTGACGAGATAACTCAGTACACAGCTCTTGAAGGTGACATGGCGAAAACGTCTGATATACTGCTTCTAGTGAGACCCGACTACACGATATACGATGAAGTGCGAAAGACTCATGATTTTGAGATTTTTGCTGATATGCGACTGGCTGGAGTTGGCATGGTGGGCGTCGTTCACACCTCCCGCGCTATTGATGCAATACAGCGACTCATTGGTCGCGTTGACTTCGGAGTAATACCACAAATTGTGGATACAGTCATTTTCATTAAAAAGGGACAGATTGAAACAGTCTACAATGTCAACTTTGTGGTTAAGGTGCCTGCGGGTATGACCGAAGCTGATCTCGCTCGGCCAGTTATCGAGGTGGTTAACTTCGAAACCGAAAAACTTGAGTATGAAATTTACCTCTTCAGCGGGCAAATAGTGGTCATGCCGGTGAGAAAGGCTGAAAGGCCTGAAACAAAGCGCGTATGGAAGTTTGCAGCAAAGGAAATTGAGCGCGAAGTCGGCAAGTATGCAAAGGACGTGCTTCGCGTGGAGATGCTCTCTGACAATAGAGCTAAGGTTTATGTGAGTGACAAAGATATCTCGCACGTTATCGGCAAAGGTGGCAAAACGATAGAGAGGATTGAAGAGGCCCTTGGCATTGACATTGATGTTGAACCGGCAACCGAAAAGCCAAGGAAGGGGTACGAGGTGGGGGCCTCGAAATTTACAGCTTCTCAGGCAGAGGTCGAGTTTAGTGATAAGCACGTGGTGATTACTTCAGACGCTTCGCCCGGTGATATTGTAGATGTATTAATAGACGATGAATATTTATTTACAGCTACAATGGGGCGGGGTGGAGAAATCAAAGTTACTAAAGGGACTAACATCGCCAATCGAATTATTAATGCAATAGATCTAGGTGAGCGAATCATGATACGGAAAACTTGATCGATGGCCTAATCGAGAGCCAAGTAATGCACAGAGACCCTAGAATAATAGTTAAAAGTGTAATACATTTGATCTGAACCGATGCCATGATCATTTACGTTTTTTAATTATGCATAAGTTGTTTTCCGGATATACTATGAATGCTAATGACTTCCGGTAAGCTGCCGCTCATCAATTGTGTGGAATGTAATGACAAGAGCGTATTTGAAATCACACCAAGTAGAACTCCTATAGGAGATAGGATTCAGTAGCGCAAGTGACGTGATCCCAACCACTTCACATGAGAGTCGTAAATTAGAGATACTAGACGGAATGCTTTTAATATCCGGTTGAATAGTCGTTTACGAAGGCTCTTTATCGATATCTGAAAAGTCGTAAACTTTACATGAGTTTTAGGTTGCTGGCCGTCGCACGACTTGTAATCGGAAGATAAGCAATATATAACGCACTCTCTTTACAGCATATGACTCGTCTAAACTTTAATATGACATCGAACGCAAAGTTTGCTGACGTGGGCGCCGCGGAGGATTGAGACATCTGAAAGTACGCGAAAAGGAATGTTTTGTACCATTCCATAAGCTTGAACAAAGGCTAAGATTGACAAGTAATATGAAGTATCTATCAGGTGCATCCTCACACTAAAGGTAGGAATAATGTTTGGAACGCTTCAGTTAGTTTGATAAGTAAGTTTGTGATAAATGTATTTTAGTGCTGACGCAGCAATGTTACAGCACGATACTCGGAGGAACATGTCGCAAGAGAAAGTTGCGGGAAAAGGTTTTATAGTCGAAAATTTGAATTTTGCGAAGTCTAAGCCTGGCATTTTTTATCTGGCGATATTTGCAGGAGTGCCGATTATCGCTACAATCGTATTTCTCTTGGTGATCCAGAGCTTCGATCCTACTGCAGCGGTCATAATCTTTATACTTGCGCTCATCATCGTTTCAATGTACATCTTTGTGCCCCGAGAAAGACCTGAACAGAAAGGAAGTTTGAGGGCTAAGAAAGAAAAAACACTGCCAAAGCTCCAAGAGCCCGTAACTCAAGCTCTTGAAAATATTACTGGAACGGAACCTAAGCAAAAATCGAAAGCAAGATCGCGCCTCGCTGAGTTTGAAGCTGGTGAGCGAAAAGAGTCCTTCGTTGAGGTGGTCAAAAAGACTACCCAGCATCCTTCGGCCCAAGCTCAGGTGAGGAGGAAAACGAAGAACAAGAGTGGCAGAAAAAAAGCTAAGAAAAAGAGGTAGCAGCCCTCGCCCTGCGTAGGGTAAAGTAGGTAGTTTTAATCACTATTTTATCGGGCTGAAACTATAAGGTTAGTTAAACATAAAGCGTATACCTTTGACATCGCCAGATCACAGTGGAAACTTTTTTGCACACATGCTTCTTTCAAGAGCGCAATTAGCGCCACTGACTAATTCTCTGCGATGAAAACCGTAAATGTTTCGGGCGAGCCCATCGATTAAATCACCCCCCCGACTTTGCTTAATCGGCGTGAGAGAAATCCCATTGATACATGAGAAGTTGAACGCTGCATTATCGGGTGATCTTCGTAGGCCTACACGTGCAGCTGGGATGACGCTGTTTTTACTCAGCCAGTCTTCTGCATGTCAAGGTAAGACCTATGTCTCGTTATTCCAAGACTCTAGGTTTAATCGTTTTTAAGATTCTAAGGCGCATTTTTATTAGCCTTTGTTTAAGCGAATGAGTCAAATTTACGCCTCTCATTGTTGTAATAGCTTTAGACTGTTAACGGTTTGAAGTACGTGAGAGATGAAAAACTCTTATAGAAATCACAGTAACATTAAATTGTAAAGATAAACGGAAATTGTAAATGAAATAATAGGTCATGAGCTAACCCATTATATACATGGATCTGCTGAAGTCATTATAGTAGTTCGTTGCCGCAGTTAACCGGATAAACTATTCCCTTGCTCGTGTTTTCACGTTGAGTCTATTGCAATGAACTCATAACAAATAACAGACCCTTACGGTCCCCACGTCATTTAATCGATTGGCTCAAATTGAATGCCGTGATCACCGCGATACGGCTTGTGGTGGTCAAACTTACAGAGAAGTATGTCGTCAGGTATGCCCTCTGGGAAGGCATCACACAATAAACCTGCTTCCTCGGTGCATCCTCTCATATGCCTACAGTCCACGCAAATCGGTATAGGCGTCCCTAATTTCGTCATGCTGCTCATGTGAAGGTTTAAACAGTATAATAATTTTATTGCTTTCTTTAAAGCTAATTGAGGAGTGCTAATTATTGTGACTCCGACGTATAAATAGAGCAGAATTAACAACCGACTCGTGGCTAGTCTCGAACACAAGATATTTTGATTCTTGCATTATAAGTTAGTTACGTCACTAAAGGGCCACATTCGCGTCGCTGTTTATTGCCTATTATACAACTCTCTATTTAAAATTAGCAACTTGTCGCATTATTCGGTAAAACTGACTGTTCGCTCAAGTAACCGACTTTATGTGACTTTCGTCGATGTTTGTCCTTGAGATATCTTCGCCCAAATTAGCACAATTATAACTCAACGAATTTAAATTTCGAGTTGTGAGGAGTCCTCTTTTGCATCCCGAGGGTTCTAAGCATTTGTCGCAGAAAACAACCACTCATCGATCTTTTGTTTGAAATAGTAGAACTTCATCCTTGTTCAGCTAGGATACACGTATAAAGATGCTCACATTGGAGAATAATCGGAGAGAAAACAATATCATCACTCTTAAAATTTGAGACATAGCCAAAATGACCTGAAATCGTGGTTAAGATTCATAGAATCTGCTAAGTAACCGACTGTTCGTTGCAGCAATGACTGAAACGTTTTCATTCATTCTATTTAATTCCATTTTATTAAAGATAAAGAGATATACAAATGGAATGCCACATATAAAATAAGACGCTATTCCAACAGTTAATGGAGTGAAACAAATGAAGGTGTCAAATACCGAAGAGAATTTGTCTAAGTGCATATGCGGCGGGTGCCCGACCTTCCACTTTAATCTCTTAGAGGGGGGATTTTTCTGTGCTTTGTCGCCCTTTTTCAAAGCATCAGATAGGAAAGGATGCAATTGTCCGGCGTGTCGAGTGTTCTCTAAGTATAGCCTTAATAGAGGGTACTTTTGTATCTGGGGTGCTGCTCGAGAGTAACCCAGCTTTTGTTATATTTTATGAGGAGACCTGATCGAATGAGAGTTACAAACAATTTTACAAACATGGGAAAATGCATTTGTTATAAAGGTACGTGTGCTACGTATCACGAGAACAATTTGAGCGGGGGGCTCTTTTGTTCAACCGTTACTTGCCAACAACCCTTACAACGAAAAGGCTGTTCGTGCAACAACTGTGTGGTATGGGATGAATATTGCCTTATAGATCTCTATTTTTGTGCTGAAGGGTCTGAAATTGAATAATTTTTTCCGTGGCATGGATTTAATATTAAGCAGTTGGAGTGGTATGAATCTATTACAATAATACGCACTCGTCTTGTCTCCATGAGTTTTCACATTTAACTCGAAGGACGAACTGCGAACAGGTAGTCTGACAAACGGGAAATTGATATATGTATTGTTATGGAGGAGATACCAATGAAAGTAAGATATACATTTGAAAAAATGGGACAATGTCTATGCTATAAAGGATTCTGTCCTACATTTAGACAAAATAAATTACAAGGAGGATTGTTTTGCTCTCTCGGCAAAAGTGGAAAGATCCCAGAAAAGAAAGGCTGTCCGTGTAGTCGGTGTCTGGTGCAGATTGAATGTGGGATCGCAAATTTTTACTATTGTATTAACGGAGCTGTTGAACAACAGCATTTTTAACATGT
>Ga0187772_10000805_pt1 | contig 14272 bp, 9 predicted proteins | sample 0116_SJ02_MP15_2_FD_133137 | JGI IMG/M metagenome (GOLD analysis project Ga0187772, IMG submission 133137) | Tropical peat soil microbial communities from peatlands in Department of Meta, Colombia - 0116_SJ02_MP15_20_MG | ecosystem: Environmental > Terrestrial > Soil > Wetlands > Peat | place... | reverse complement strand
TTCGTGTTCACCGGCATCCTGGCGAGTGTCATGATGGTGACGAACTACAACGACTCGATGGCCGGCGCATTCACATTCCTCAGCGTCGTCGTCACCGCCGCCAACCTGCCGATTTATTTCGGCTGCGCGCTCGCGGTGCTGCTGCTGTGGCGCCGCGGGCAGCTGCCGGCCGTGGGATTGCGCGAGTTGCGCTGGATCGCGGCCGCGTTCATCGCCCTCGTCTACTGTGTGTGGGTGTCCATTGGCATCGGCGGCAAGTCGCTGCTGTGGGCGCTCGCGCTGTGTGCCGCGGGTGTCCCCGTGTACGGGGTGTACTGGTGGCATGCGCAGCACGGCGCCACCGCCGGCGCACGAGCCTGACGCGAACCGCCAAACATCGACCCGGAGCTGCTGCGTCCATGCTGCGTCCAGCCATCACTCTGCTCACGCTGACCGCTCTCGCCCTCACGGTTGGCACGGTTGCCGTGGCCGCCGATGCCGGCGCGCCCGTGCGTGCCCGTGATCTGGGCGTGCCCTTCGATGGCACGCCGGGGCCGCTCAATGCCATCACCGACGTGCCGGGGGTTCTCGTCGGGCACACCACGCTGATCAGCGGCGCGGGCAAGCTGGTGGTCGGCCACGGCCCGATCCGCACGGGGGTGACCGCCGTTCTGCCGCGAGCACCGGGTGAGATGATCAAGCACTTCGCCTTCGCGGGCTGGTTCGTACAGAACGGCAGCGGCGATATGACCGGCACGGCGTGGGTCGAGGAATCCGGCTTCCTGGAAGGACCGGTGACGATCACCAACACGCACAGCGTGGGTACCGTGCGCGATGCCGTGATTGCCTGGCGCGTGGCGCACGGACCTGCGGACGCGACGGACTTCTGGTGGTCGAACCCGGTCGTGGCTGAGACCTGGGACGGCTGGCTGAATGACATCAACGGCTTTCACGTCAAGCCCGAGCACGTCTTCCAGGCGATCGACAGCGCGCACGGCGGAGCGGTCGAGGAAGGCAATGTCGGCGGCGGCACCGGCATGATCTGCTACGGCTTCAAGGGCGGTATCGGCACCTCCTCGCGCAAGCTCGCCGCAAAGCACGGGGGCTACACGGTAGGCGTACTGGTGCAGTGCAATTACAGCGGCAGCTCGCGGGTGAACCTGCGCATTGCCGGTGTTCCGGTCGGACGCGAGATCCCCGGCACCGAGCCCTACACCGGACTGCCCTCGGAACTCGACGAGGACGGCTCGCTCATCGTCGTGGTCGCCACCGACGCGCCGCTCCTGCCGCATCAGCTCAAGCGCATCGCCCGACGCGTGACGCTCGGCCTCGGCCGCACCGGCGCGATAGGGGGCAACGACTCGGGCGACATCTTCATCGCCTTCTCCACCGCCAACCCAGGCGCCAGCGAGCTCGGCCACCTGGCCGACCTCAAGATGGTGCCGAACGATTCCCTCGACCCGTTGTTCGCCGCCACCGTGCAGGCCACCGAGGAGGCGATCATCAATTCCATGGTGGCCGCCCGCGACATGACCGGCATCGACGGTCACTACGTGCGCGCTCTGCCGCACGATCAGCTGCGCGCCGTGCTGGCGAAATACAACCGTCTGCTGCCGACCACCGCGAAGCCCTGATCTTATGTAAGGTGACCCCGGGCCACTCTTATATATAGGCTTCTCCGGGGTACCATCTCGGGGCCGCTCGTGTCACCTCGGAAACAATCCCGCCGCCGCTCACGGCGCGGCGACGATCGCGCGCCAGTTGATGATCGCGTTCCACAACAGGCGCTGATCGCCGCGATTCAGGTCGCGGTGGAGCGGATTGAAGTTGAACGCGATCACGTGCCCCTTACCCACCGGCAGGTCGAGGATCGCTGCGCGGCCGATGAGATTGTCCTCGCCCCACGCCTGGCCGCTCACGACGAATGCCGCTCCTTCCCGGTCGCCCCACTCGAGCACGATGCCGTGGCGGTCGATCGGCCCATCGAGACACACGGTGCAGTACGCCATGCGCAGCCAGCGTCGCGGGATGGAATAGAGCGGGAAGTTCTGTCGGAACACCCAGGTGCGCGCGGCGTAACCGTAGGCGATCGGATGATCGGGGCGCGCGAAGGACACGCGCACGTGCGCGCCGGGTGTGCGGGTCTCGGCTGTCTGGGATGCTGCGGCTGCGGCGGCGCCACCGCCCTGCGTGCTGCGCGGCACGCCGCCGGCCTCGCGGCGTACGCCGCGCACCAGCCCGCCTTCCAGCGGCAGCATCGAGCCACTGCCGAGCGTGATCATCAGCCCGCCGGCGTCGAGAAACCGCTGCAGCTCCGCAAGGCCGCCGTAGCCGATTCCGCCGGTGATGTCATCGGAAGACGCCGGAGTGCCGAAGCTCGGCGTGGCGCTGGTCTTGTTGAAGGGCATCGGCCCCCACGCCTTGTGCAGTCCCTCGATCTGCTCGGCGAGCTCCAGGTCGACGTGCGGATAGAGCACTACGTCGTAGTGCTCCCTGAGCTTGCCGGCGCGGATGTCCTCGTCGCGCACGTAGGTGTAGGGGATGTGGCGCTGGTCGAGCGCAAAGCGCGCCCAGCCGGCGGTGTCCGTGTCCGCCCACGGTACCCAGACGCCGAGCCGCGGCGGCGGCGCTTCATGCCGCGCAACCTGCGGTGCCGTAGGCGCGCTCCCAAAGTCCAGTCCGAGCTTTGCCGCCGCATCCTGAACCCCCGCCGCAAGTCCCGGCTGGGAGTCGAGGATCCAGGAGCCCGCCGGATACTCGGCGCCGGCGTCGCTGAAAGCGCGCTCGGCGATCGCCACGTGAAAGCGCGCCAGCGCATAGCGCGCCTCGAGGAGCCCTTCCTGTCCGGTGTCCCTGAGGAGAAAGACCGGGCCCGAGCCGCTGACGCCGCCCGCGACATGCGGCGCTGCGCTGAGTGGCGTGAGTGTTGCAGCACGCACCTGCGGGTCTGCGGTCGCGATCACCGTCAGGTGGTAGTGCGCCGGGAACGACCAGGAGACATCGTCGTAGGCCTCGGGACCGTCCTTCGGGTATTGCTGCGCGGTCAGCAGATCGACGGCGTAATTGCGGTAAGGCTGATCGAGCCGCACCACGTACGTGCCGGCCGGCCAGCTGCCTTCCTTGAGAGTCAGCACGGTACTCGCACGATGCACTTCGATCCCGAGTGCCAGGAGGCGATCGACGAGCTGCGCGACGCGCGTCGGATCGCCCTGCCCGTCCGGGATCACGAAACCGTAGGGCGGCTCGTCGAGCCCGCGGCGCCACGAGTGCAGCCCCTTCAGGTAGAAGTTCCTGAGCAGCGTCTTTGACTGCTGCGCCGTAGCATCGAGCGCCGCCAGCATCGCGGTCTCGTTGTAATTGACATTGTCGCGCGCCGACCAGAGGAACGAGCCGCTCGCTGGCGGCGGCGCGGGCCGGTACCACTCGACGCTGGTGTCCATGCCGGGCTGTTCGCCGCGCATGGTCTCGGCGCTGCCGTTGCCGAAGGTCTCGTAGCCGCGCCCGTCGGCATTGTGATTGAGGGCGATCGAATCGAGGTACAGGTGCCCCCAGTCGTCGCCGAAGTTCCAGGTCCACACTCCCGGCATGCCGAAGCCGGTGAGTGTCTGCACTTCGTGAAAGCTCAGCTCGAGCCGCTCGGCGTAGCTCAGCGGATCGACGTGCGTGTTGATGGGATTGGTGCCGTTCCAGGTCATCAGCAGCGCCACGCTCTCGTGCAGGTCGTGGATCACCTGCGGGTGCCAGGCGAACAGCATGCGGAACACCGCTTTGGTGGTCTCGTGCACCTGCTGGTGGGCGTCGCGGTTGATGTCCACGAACGCGTAGCGCGACCAGTAGGGCGGCGCCTGGCGCGGCAGCGTCGCCTGGTCGGTCTTGCCCTTGAGGTAGCGGTAGAACCACTCGACCTGCTTGTCGCGGCCGTCGGGATTGGCGGCCGGATTGATGAGCACCACGAGATTCTCGCGAATGCGGCGCACCAGCGGCTGCTCCGACACCGCCAGGCGGTAGGCCAGCTCCAGCACCGACTCGGTCGAGCCGGTCTCATCGGAATGCAGCCCGGCGTTGAAGTAGTAGATCGGGCGCGCCGTGGCGATGAGGGCCTCGGCCGCCTGCGCATCAGTCCGGCGCGGGTCGGCGAGCGCGGCGGTGGCCGCTTTCAGTCGCTCCAGATCGCGGATCCCCGCCTCGTCGGCGACGGCGAGCAGCACGATGTCGCGCCCCTCCTCCGAGCGGCCGATGGTGAACAGGCGCACGCGCGGCGAGGAGGCCGCGAGCGCCCGGCTGTAAGCGTAGGCCTTGGCGGTATCCACCAGCTCGCCCGGCGCCCCGGGAATGCGATGCAGGAACGCGCGCGGCGAGACGACGCTCGAGGACGCCGGCAGATACGACACCCAGGGCGACAGGAAGCGCGCCTCGGTGGTCGCGCGCGCGATCTCTTCGACCGAGCCCGCCTCCGCCGTATCCGGCGCGACCTGCTGCGCGCACACCAGGCGCGGCAACAGCGCGATGACGGTCATCAGGACGGATAGCGTGTTGCGCATGAGCTTCCCTCGCAGCCGGCGACGTGATTCTTGTTGACGGCAAGCATAGCGGGTGTCGGCAGCCCGCGCCCGCTATTGAACATTCGCTCAACTACGGGCAGACTCGCCGGCCATGGCCCGCAACCCGCGATACGACATCCTGTTCGAGCCGGTGAGGATCGGGCCGGTCACGGCCCGCAATCGCTTCTACGCCGTGCCGCACGCCGCCGGCATGACCAACGCCATGCCGCACATGCGCGCGAAGTTCCGCGAGACCAAGGCCGAAGGCGGCTGGGGGGTGGTGTGCACCGGCTATGTCTCGATCGACCCGAGCTCCGACGATGCGCCGCTGCCCTTCGCCACCCTGTGGGACGACGATGACATCCGCTCGCACGCGCTGATGACCGAAGCCGTGCACCGCCACGGCGCCCTCGCCGGGATCGAGCTGTGGCACGGCGGCGGGTCGGTGATGAACCGCGCCAGCCGCATTGCGCCCATGTCGCCCTCCGGTACCTCGTGGATGGCGACGCACGTCAACTTCATGGGCAATCAGCGGCCGCGGCTGATGAACGCCGACGACATCCGCTCGCTCCTCAAGTGGCAGGGCGAAGCGGCGCGCCGGGCCCGCCAGGCGGGCTTCGACATCGTGTACGTCTATGCCGGCATGGGCTACCTGCCGTACGAGTTCCTTCTGCCCGAGTGGAATCAGCGCACCGATGCCTACGGCGGCAGCGTCGGGAACCGGGTGCGGATCGTGCGCGAGCTGCTCGAGGTCACGCACGAGGCGGTCGGCGGCAAGTGCGCGGTGGCGCTGCGCATCAGTCTCGAAGAGCTGCGCTCGCGGCCGAGCGACCGCGCGCCGTCCGAGGCGCACGAGGTGGTGGCGCTGCTCGCCGATGTGCCGGACCTGTGGGACGTGAAGCTCGACTCCTCGCCAACCGACTGCCCCCCGTCGCGCTTCGCGCCGGAAGGCAGTCATGAGCCGATCATCGGGTTCGTGAAGAAGATCACTGCGCGCCCGGTGGTGGGAGTCGGTCGCTTCACCTCGCCCGACACCATGGCGGGCCAGATCCGCCGCGGCGTGCTCGACCTCATCGGCGCCGCGCGCCCCTCGATCGCCGACCCTTTCCTGCCGAACAAGATCGACCAGGGCTGCGAGCAGGACATCCGCGAGTGCATCGGCTGCAACATCTGTATCTCGAGCTGGCACGACAGCGTGCCGGTGCGCTGCACGCAGAACCCCACCATTGGTGAGGAGTGGCGCCGCGGCTGGCACCCCGAGCGCATCGCGCCCGCGGGCAGCGCCTCCTCGGTCCTCGTGGTCGGTGCCGGTCCCGCCGGCCTCGAATGTGCGCTGGCGCTCGGCCGGCGCGGCTACCAGGTGAGCGTCGCGGAGGCGGGCGAGGACATCGGCGGCCGGCTGCGTTTCGAAACGCGCCTGCCGGGGCTCTCGGGCTGGGGACGCGTGCTCGACTGGCGCCGCGGCCAGCTCGAGCGGCTCAACAACGTCGACGTGTATCGCGGCAATCGCCTCTCGGCGCAGGACATCCTCGAGCTCGGCAACACGCACGTGGTGATCGCGACCGGCTCGCGCTGGCAGCGGCTGCTGTACTCGCCCCTCGAGGTCCCGGCGGGGCATCTGGAAAGCGCCGGCGTCTTCACGCCCGACGACGTGGCGGCGGGCGCGCGCATCGAGAGCCCGGTAGTCGTCTACGATTTCGACAACTATTACATGGGCAGCGTGCTCGCCGAAGCTCTCGCGAGGGCCGGCAACCGCGTGAGCTATGTGACACCGGCCGGTCATGCCTCCGCCTGGGGCATCATGAGCAACGAGCAGCCGCAGGTTCACCGCGCGCTGTTTGCCGCGGGCATTGCGCTGCACACCCTCTCGCGCGTGACGACCTTCGAGCGCGGCGCGGTCACGCTCGCCAATCAGTTCACCAGCGCTGAGACGCGCCTCGAGTGCGCCGCGCTGGTGATCGTCGGCGCGCGCCTGGCGAACGATGCGCTGCACGCCGCCCTCATCGCACGGCCGGAAGAGCTGGTGCGCGCGGGGATAAAGTCCGTCACCCGCATCGGCGACGCGCTCGCTCCCGGTGCGATCGTGCACGCCGTCTACTCGGGCCACCGCTACGCCCGCGAGCTCGACGCCGACCCGGCCACCCTCACTTACCGGCGCGATGCGCCGCTCCCGGCGATGCGATCGATGTGACGTGACCGAGCCGCCGGCCGCCGCAGTCCACCGAGCCGCTGCGCAGCGCGTGCGCGTGCGCTGGAGGATCTTCGCCTTCCTGTTCGGCTTCGGATTCATCGCCTACGTGCAGCAGCGCAGCATCACCGTCGCCGGCTACCAGATGATGCCGCAGCTGCACCTGAGCCAGCTCGAGATCGGCTGGCTGGAAGACGCGCTGCTCATCGGCTACACGGTGATGCAGTTTCCCGGCGGCGTCATCGGCCAGCGCCTCGGCGCAAGGGTGATGTTCGTCGTGATCGGCCTGGTGGCGTTCATCGCAACGCTCGCCACGCCGCTCGCGCCGCTGCTGCTCGGCGGGACGGCACTGTTCGGGGTACTGGCAGCGCTGCAGCTGCTGATCGGCGCCGCCCAGGGGCCGATCTTTCCCGTCTCTGCGGGCGTATTCGAGACCTGGTTCGTCCCTGACAAGTGGCCGCTGGTACAGGGCCTGCAGAGCCTGGGACTGCAGCTCGGGGCGGGCTTCACGCCGCCCCTGATCGCCTGGCTCATGTCCACCTTCGACTGGCAACGGGCGTTGATCTGGACCGCCCTGCCCCCGCTCGGCCTCATTCTCTGGTGGGCCTGGTACGGGCGCGACACGCCCGCCGAGCACCCGGCGGTGAGCGCGGCGGAGCTCGCCGAGCTCGGCGCACACTCCGCGGCACGCGTCGACCAGGCGATCTCCTGGCGCCGGATGGGCCAGCTCCTCAGCAACCGCGACGTGCTGACGCTGACTCTATCCTACGTGTGCATGAACTACGTGTTCTACCTGCTCGCCAACTGGTGCTTCCTGTACCTGGTGCAGGAGCGGCACTTCACCGTGCTCGAGGGTGGGGGACTCGCGAGCATACCGCCGTTCGCCGCAGCGCTCGGCGCCGGCCTGGGCGGGGTGCTCGCCACCTGGCTCGGCCGGCGCTACGGCGTGCGCCCCGGCTTGAGCATTCTGCCGCTGGTGTCGCTGCCCGCTGCTGCGGTACTGCTGTTCGTGACCGTGGATGCTGCCAGCCCCCAAGTCGCGGTCGCCGCGCTCGCGCTGTGCTACGCCGCGGTCGAGATCAACGAAGGCCCTTACTGGGCCGCCATCATGCATGTCGGCCGCGGCGACACCATGGCGGCATCGGGCGTGCTCAACACCGGCGGGAACCTCGGCGGCGTGATCGCAACGCCCATCGTGGCCTATCTTTCCGGTCATCATGCGTGGACGGCGGCGTTCCTCATCGGCGCGGCGCTCGCTGTTGCCAGCGCGGCGGCCTGGCTGCTGGTCGACCCCGCGCGTGGCGTAGCCGCTCAGCACACCTGAGCGCGGCGCTTCCGAGGCGCCGGCGCTCGTCAGGGTGCTGGCGCCTCGGCGACCACCGCGCTGCCCGCGAGTGTGCCACGCGCCGTTGCGCGAGCGTTGCTGACACCTTCCGGCCATTCGAGCTCGAGCGCGCCTTCCCCGGCGGCCGTCCTGAGCGCGAGTGCGGCGCGCACCATCCCGCTGCGGCCCGGCCAGTCGATCTGCCCCGAGGCGCGCACGTCCTCCGTCCAGCGCACCTCCTCGAGCTTCACCCGATAACCCTCACCGGCGCTCGTGACGGTGAACGTACCGCCGCGCAGCCCGATCCCGCGTCCGCTGCCAAACTCCCGCGCGCGCACCAGCACGTCCTCACAGGTCAGCAGCACTGCGGTCACGACGCGCAGCTGATCCTCCGACGCCGCGTTGCCGGTGGCGGCGGTCGCGGCGGTGAGCTCGCGCGCAGCGCGCGCGAAGCGCGGCACCAGGTGCACCGGGGGGACGGCCGCCGCACAACTCTCATCCCCGGTCGAGAGCGTCTCCAGGAAGCGCCGCACCAGCGTCACCGCGCACACGCTGCGGGCGCCGGGCAGCGCATTGACATGGAAGCTGTTGGCGATGATGACGTGATGCGCGTGCGCATAGTGAGGGGCCGCGGCCGCGCCGTCCGCCACCGGTGTCATGCTGTCGAACTCACCGGACACCACCAGTACCGGCACGGACGGATACGGAGGAGCTGAAGACACCAGCGGTGCGTTGGGCGTACGCGGCCACTGGACGCACTGATCGATGAATGCGAAGTCGAGAGGCATGCCGCGGTACTCATCGATGGTGAACGGCGCGTAGCCGCCGGGGTCGGCGCGCCGGCGCTCGGCTATCAGCCGGTCACGCTCGACGAGGCGCTGGGCCGGCGCCAGGCCCATGTCGAAGATCTGTGGCGGGTCCTGGCAGGAGATCGCCGCGGCGTATCCGGCGCTGAACTTCACCGTGTCGTGCGCGGGATCCCGCGATTCCGCATTGACACGCGTCTCGGCCATCAGGCGCAGCAGCGGCGCGCTGTCACCGGCGGCAAACGCGCGGGCCGCCGCATCCGTCTCGCGCAGCGTCGCATAGGCCGGGTAGCCGCCGAACATCACGATTGCCAGCTGCGAGGCATCCGCGTTCAGGCTCATGACCTGACCGGCGCCGTAGCGGACCTGCGCCGTGAATGGTCGCGCGCGCAACCGCTCGAGCGCCGGCGCGATGTGCTCGATCGAGCTGCCGGGGAGTGCGCTGCAGGCCGGCGAGCGCTGGCACGCAAGGTTGAACTTGGCGCGCATCGCCGGAGCGTAGTCCGGGTACCACGCATAATCCGGCCCGCCGAGCGGATACGCCCCATCGAGCACCAGTGCGCGTATCCGGTCGGGGTGGCGTCGCGCGAAGACCTGCGCGAAGTAAGTGCCGTAGGATTCGCCGTACAGGCCGACGCGCCCGATGCCGAGCGCCTCGAGCACTGCAGCCAGATCATCGGCCGCCAAAGTGGTGCTGTAGAACGGTCCAGTGCGGCCGAGCGACCGCCCACAGGCACCGATGTTGGCCTCGGTCAGCGCCGCGGCGCGCTCAAGCTCGTGACAGTCGATGGCATCGGAGTGTCCCGTGCCGCGGTAGTCCATGAGGAGCACGTCGTAATGCGCCTGCAGCGGGCCGAACAGCTCGAGGAACTCGTCCCGGGAATCGGTGACCGAATAACCCGGTCCACCGATGGCTCCGACCAGCGTGCCGGCCGCGGCACCCGCTGCTGCATGAAGGTAAAACTCGAAGTAGATCGGCAGCGTGCCGGCTACCACGCCGTTCGGATCGAGCGGGCGCGCCAGCGTGCCGCACCATGACGCCGGTGAGTTGCAGTGGTGCAGGGTCAGGCTGCCGACGCGCAGGGTCTCGTGCGCACTGGTGCGGGCGGCGGCCGGCAGCGGCGCAACAGCCGCCCAGCCGAGCACCGCCGCGAGCGGAAGAATTCTGACACCCCTGTTGCTCAGATGCGTCATCCAATTGGCATGCTATTGTTGGCTGATTCTACCGGGAGAGCTCCGATGCCGAAGCGCCCTGGCTCACTATGGCTTGCCGCGCTGCTGTTGCTCGCCGTGCAGTTGCCCGCCGCTGCGCAGGCGGCCGGCCTGCGCACGCGCAACGTCGTACTCATCGTCAGCGACGGCCTGCGCTGGCAGGAAATTTTCACCGGCGCCGACCCGACGCTTCTCAATGAGAAAAACGGCGGCATCTGGGACAAGGAAGAGGATCTGCGCCGCGAGTTCTGGCGGGACGATGTCGGCGAGCGGCGCAAGGCGCTGTTCCCATTCCTGTGGTCCACAGTGGCGACCCAGGGTGAGATCTTCGGCAACCAACGGCGCGGCAGTGTCGCGCGGGTGACCAATGGCCTGGCATTCTCCTACCCCGGCTACAACGAAATGCTGACGGGCCACCCTGATGCGCGCATCAACTCCAACGAGTTCGGCCCCAATCCCAACATCTCCGTGTTCGAATGGCTGAACACGCAGCCGGATCTCAAGGGCCGCGTCCGCGTCTACGCCACCTGGGCGGTCTTCAAGGACATCTTCAACGTGAGCCGCAGCCACCTGCCGCTGCAGGTCGGCTGGGATCCGCCCTATCGCGGCACACTCACGCCGCGCCAGGCGCTGCTCAACGAGCTCTATGCGAGCACGACACGTGTGGATTACGAGGACGTCTACGACTCTTTCCTGCAGATCCCGCTGATGGACTCGTTCGCCAGCGAGCAGCCGCATGTGCTGTTTGTCGGCTACGGCGAGACGGACAACTGGGCGCATGCCGGCCGCTACGACCTGGTGCTGCACAGCGCGCATGCCTTCGATGGCTTCGTCGCGCAGCTGTGGACCAGCCTGCAACAGCTGCCCGCGTACCGTGATTGCACCACCTTCATCGTCACGACCGACCATGGGCGCGGCAGCGGCCTGGAAGAATGGAAGGAGCACGGCGTCGAGGAGAAAGGCTCCGAGAACATCTGGATCGCGGTGTTGGGCCCTGATACCCCGGCGCTCGGCGAGCGCGAGCACTCCCCGGAGGTGCATCAGGCCCAGATTGCTGCCACCGTGGCGGCGCTGCTCGGCAAGGATTACCGCAAGGCGGTGCCGGCCGCCGCCCCGCCGATCGCCGAAGTGATGGGACGGCGTTAGTCGAACCGCGCCCATGCATAGGGCGCCGGATCGATAGCCGGGCAGCTGTGCGCGAGCAGATCCGCCAGCAGCTGCGCGGATCCTGCGGCCATGGTCCACCCGAGGGGGCCGTGACCGCTGTTCACCATCAGGTTGGGAATGCGGGTCGCGCCGATAATCGGAACGCCGTCGGCCGATACCGGCCGCAGGCCGCACCAGGCGCGCGCCTTCTCGGGCGCGAGCTGCGGACGACTGGGCAGCAGCCTTTGCACCAGAGCGAGGAGATTTCGGACCCGCTCGGGCCGCAGTGTCAGGTCGTAGCCGGCAAACTCAGCGGTCCCGGCCGCCCGAATGACACCCGCGAGCGGCGTCACTACCGCGTGCAGATCGTCATCGGCGAGGGGCAGATCGAGCGCGGGCGCACCGTCCACGCGGTCGAAGGTCACCGAGTATCCCTTGACGGGCTGCACCGCCAGCTCGAGCCCCAGGGGCCGCAACAGCCGGGTGCTGTAGCTGCCGGCGGCGATGACATAGCAGTCGGCGACCAGTCGCCCGTCACTGGTGCGCGCACCCGTGATCCGCCCGGCTCCGGTCTCGAGCGCACCGACCGAGGTGCCGAACCGAAACTGCACGCCCCGCTCACGTGCCTCGGCTGTCAGCGCCTCGCAGAAGCGCCAGGCATCGCCCGTCTCGTCGTCGGGGCAATGGATTGCACCCGTGAGCTCGGCGGCAATGGGCGCGAGGGCGGGTTCGAGCTCCACCGCCGCGGCCGGCTCGAGTGTCCGGAACGTGAGCCCCTGCTGCGCCAAGCGCCGCACGAAGGCGGAGGCATGCTCGAGACTCGCGCGGCTACGGAATATCCTCAGGCTCCCGCGCGTAGCGCCACCATAGTCGAGGCGCAGCTGGGCCCGTAGAGCTCGCAGCACCTCGAGCGAGTACCGCGCCAGGCGCAGATTACTGAGCAGATTGCGCTCGAACAGTGCGGGCCTCGAGTTGCGCAGGAACGTGATGCCCCAGGAGGCGAGGCCCGGCACTGCCGACAGGCGCAGCTTGAGTGCCGTGTCAGATCGCCCGAGCGAGCCGAGCAGCACCCGCCAGCACCCGGGTGCATTCCACGGCTCGGGCATGCTCGGCGACAGCAGCCCGCCGTTGGCAAAGCTCGTTTGCCGCCCCGGGCCGGCTTCTCGCTCGACCACCGTCACTTCGTGTCCGCGGCAGCGCAGGCAGTAAGCCGTGGTGACACCGATCAACCCGCCGCCGATCACCAGCACCTTCATCGCGCGATCCTTTCAGCATTCGCGGAATAGTAGACTGTCAGCCCTTGTGATCGTCCACCTCATCGACGGCACCTACGAGCTGTTCCGGCATTTCTACGGGCTGCAGCGTTTCAGCCGGGGAAGCCACCTGCCCTTCGGCGCCGTCACCGGTGTGCTGCACACCGTGCTGCAGATGATGGAGAAAGGCGCCACGCATCTCGGCGTCGCGACCGATCACGTCATCGAGTCGTTCCGCAACCGCCTGTGGCCGGGCTATAAGACCGGCGACGGCGTCGACCCGGTGCTGCTGGCGCAGTTTCAGCCGCTCGAGGAGGCGCTGGCGGCGCTCGGTGTCGCCATCTGGCCGATGATCGAGCTCGAGGCCGATGACGCGCTCGCCTCGGCCGCCCGCATCGCCGCGGCCGATGATCGCACCGAGAAAGTGTGCATCTGGACTCCCGACAAGGATCTCGCGCAGTGCGTGCGCGGCGACCGCGTAGTGCAGATGGACCGTCGGAGCGGGCAGATGCGCGACGCCGCCGGCGTGCGCGCCAAATTCGGGGTGGAGCCGGCGCTGATCCCGGATTTCCTGGCTCTGGTCGGCGACAGCGCCGACGGGTATCCGGGACTCGAGGGCATCGGACGCGTCACGGCCGCGCGCCTGATCGGCAAGTACGGTGCGCTCGAAAGCTTCCCCGCGGACGTGTTAGGAGAGCGCAGGGAACTCGCCCTGCTCTTCAAGGAGCTCGCGACCCTGCGGACCGATGCACCGCTGTTCGCCGATGTCGAGGAGTTGCGCTGGCGCGGACCCACAGCCGATTTTTCCGCAGCAATCGCCCCGATGGGCGATGCACGCTTGCTGCCGCGCGCGCAGCAGATCGCCTGCGCCTGAAGCGCCGCGCTGCGGCCCCCCGGCGGACCCGCGGCCCTCCCGGCCCTGCCTGCGTCGGCGACCCGTCAGCTCCTCTTGAGGTCCGCGTGCCGGGTGATGGCGGCATCGTTGAAGCGCCGGAAGAAGGCCTCGTAGGCGCCGCCGGCCTCGGCAAAGCGCAACGGCTTCACCCGCTCCACGCAGATCTCGGTCGCCTCGGGCGAGGTCCTGAGAATACTCACGGTCTCGGCGATGAAATCCTTCAGCGGCATGGCGTTCGGATCGCTCGCCTGCCGCGGTCCCATCAGCTCGGTCTGCACGTAGGGCGGTATGAGCTCGATCACCTGGATGGCGGTTTCACGCAGCTGATAGCGCAGCGATTGCGTATACGAATGCAGCGCGGCTTTGGTCGCGCAATAGGTCGGCGTGTTGGCCAGCGGCACGAACGCCAGCCCGGAGGAAACCGTCATGATCGCCGCGCGCGGCTGGCGCGACAGCAGGGGCAGCAGCGCCGCGGTCAGCCGGATGGGGCCAAGCAGATTGGTCGCAACGGTCGCCTCGGCATCGGCCAGCGCGCCCTGCTGCAGCGCCTCCGTTCTCATGATGCCGGCGTTGTGAACCACGACATTCAGGCTCGGGAACTCGTCCCGAACCTGTCCGGCAAGCTTCCGGATCGCAGCTGCGCTTTCGATGTCGAGCACGACCGACTTCATCCCGGGATTCGCCGCCGCCGTTGCGGCAAGCAGCTCCTGGCGGCGTCCGGCAATCACGACCTGATTGCCGAGCGCGTGGAACGCCTCCGCCAGAGCGCGCCCGATCCCCGAGCCGCCGCCGGTGATCAAAATGGTGTTGCCGCTGAGTTGCATGCGCTCTCGGAACCGCTGCTGCTGTTGCGGGCGATCGGGGCGTACCCGATGCGTGGCTATTTGCGATTGATCAGCTTCCTGATTTCCTTCAGGTGCTCGATCGC
>Ga0187772_10000804_pt1 | contig 14276 bp, 11 predicted proteins | sample 0116_SJ02_MP15_2_FD_133137 | JGI IMG/M metagenome (GOLD analysis project Ga0187772, IMG submission 133137) | Tropical peat soil microbial communities from peatlands in Department of Meta, Colombia - 0116_SJ02_MP15_20_MG | ecosystem: Environmental > Terrestrial > Soil > Wetlands > Peat | place... | reverse complement strand
TCAAGCCCCTAACGAAAAGCATATTCAACCTTAACCAATCTGTAGTGCTGGGCCCGGGCCCGTATGGATTCAGATCCAAGTCTAATCCCGGGATGCTCAGCTAGGCTAGAGCGACAGACACCTGTCGAAGCTCATAAGCCGAACGAAGAAACCTGCTGGTCGAGGGTTCGAATCCCTCCGGGCCCACCAACCGTTGAACCGTCGAACTTCACTCAATCCGCCACATTTATGATAAGGCAGCTCTTGTAACGACGTTGAACAAAGCTAGGAAAATACATCGCAAAGTGTTCGATAAGAGAGGTTTTCTATTGTTAGCCGTTGATTCTAAGGGTAACGTAACAAGTCTCTGGCAAAGTCGCTTGAATCAAGCTTACTGGAGAAAACAAGCCTGTAGCCATAATACTGAATGCGACAAGATGCTATTTGCCTTTGAGAATAATCGCGGTTCTTAGGAAGAGTCTTCTCGATTATAGGATGAATCTTGTACTGCTCATTCCAGCAGTAATCGGTTTCGTTACAGATAATGTAGACGGCGCTTTCTATCCTTATGCCATGTCGAATGTTTTTGGGTCATACCCTACATACGCTTCCTCATCAACAGACCCTTTCGTAATGGCATTGTCTCTATCATTGCTGACACTAAGTCCGATACTGTTGTTTCTTGTCTTCTTGGGGCAAGGAGTTCTGACTGGGAAGGTTATTTCACAGGGCAATGTTAAGTTGCGTGACTGGGTAACTGAAGGCAGGAAATTCTTCTTCACAGTACTCGGTATCGGGATAGTAAACGCCATTGTCACTTCTCGGATAACGAACTTGTCTATCCGATTGGTCGATCTCGGTGACTGGTACACACCACAAACGCAACTGGTCAACGGTTTACTAGGGCTGGTTACAGATGTGCTCAAGGCTTTCTTCTTATTTTGGTTGGCTACATTGATCCTTGGTCACAGGTCGTTTATTCACTCACTGATTGCAGCTGTGAAGGGGTTGAGGAGTCAGTTGATGGTCTTCGTTGAATTGATTTTGTTTTTTTGGGGGACTGATATGGCGATTAGCTCTGTGCTCCTGTTAATTCACTTTGCTGCCAACAAACCTTTGATTGGCTATCCCATAATTCAAAGGGTCGTTGGTGATCTAATGGACGCTATTCTATCTCCTCTCTGGTTTCTAATGATATTCGAGATATATCGTGAACAAAAAATGACAAGTGGTGCTGATTCAAGAGACAATGTCACGGAACTGCCGCAGTAATCCGAAGTTCACTATTGTTTCTTCTATGCTTAAGGAAGCGTGCAATTGCTATCGAAAGGCTTGCAGCCATGAAGACTCCTATGATCACTCCCAACTGTCCGCCCAAGAGGTAGCCCAAGAATGCGAATAGGACTCCGAAGACGGTGAATCGCGCCCACCGTGACAGCGGGTATTCGATTTTTCCAACTTTCAATTCTTTTCCAGTAATTAGCGAGTTTCCTGTGAAGAGTGTGAGTTGTATTGGCAAGACGAGAATCCAGTACACAAGTTCCCTGTTTTCATGTGTAACTAGTCCTTTAGGAATCAGCCATAGGTCTTCGATGAATTCAGCGATTATCCAGCCTAGAATTACTACGCCCCAAAAAGTTGAGAGCCCGCTAGTGCGTGAATCAAATTCTCTTAGTCTTGAGACGTCTTGGGGGAGAGGGGCCTTGCATTGTGTGCAGTAACTGTATTCAGTTGCTACTTCATTGCCACACTTCTTGCAAGTGATTAGTGGCAACTAAGTCATCTTCTTCTTTGCTAACTTGGACTATGTCAACTAGGCTCTTACCTTCTTCCCTTGTTTTCCTGAACCAAAATCTCAAAGCATCATTACAACTTTTCCAGACTCAAAGTCAACGGTCATACGCGAAAACAAGTGGATAACAATAATACAAATCGTGGGTAAGCGTTGTATGACGTTGAATGCGCGTCCGAGTCGTTCTATTCTCGATTATACTGGTTGTCGGTTCAATTCTCGCCTTGGGGGGTCTCACTTCTGTTTCACTTTTCCTTATCGCTTTGATTGGCGGTGTCATTGTCGTTTTAGATTGGGCTTACAAACCGCAAACTGCTAAAGGTGGGTTTCGTGAAAAGCCAGTAAGTGCAGAACCAGTAATCGCTCTCAAGAGTGTACTCCGTCAGGGAGCGTTGATTGGAGCGTTCATTGGTTTTCTCTACGGAGTAGTTGCAGACATCGAATACTATGTCATAATGCTCCCAATGTTCCTGAAATTTGTTCTCTCCATGATAACTTCTGATCCTCGCTTTGCAGCTAACCCTAAGCTGCCTGAGGTGATCAATATGGTTACCAATATCACGTATTACATTGGTCTCATAGTACTGCCTCTAGGTGCTGTCATTGGATGTGTGTTGGGTGTCGTTTTTGTTGCTCTTATGCAAAAGATCCCTGGCAGAACTACGGTCCGCAAAGCTGTATTCTTCTCTATGGTTCTCTTTGCTGTGACAAATGGCTACTCTATGCTGCGTAATCTGTTAGGCTATGAAAATTCGCCAGAAGTTGCGCGTGTGATGAGTACCCCTCAGAGTAGTCTATTCATGAGGACGATGACGACTATGATGTTTCCACTACTTGCAGTAAATTTGCTGGCATTCTTATCCCTCGGATTCCTTTTCGGATATCTACTCGACCGAAAACTGAGAGCCAAGTAACCGAGCGTTCATCAACCGAAAAGTAACAGTTAGAAGAATGGCATAGGCCCCTGAAACGCGACATGCGCATTGCAACATTCGCGAAACCACAAACGGACGAGATCTCGTCTAAGAGTAAGCTGGCGCAGTTTAAGCAACGGTACAAGCAATTCTCTAAACTCGGCATGCGCGTTGACGTCGTGACGGATGAAAATGGGTACTGGAAGATCGCCCTCTGAGTTGAGGGCTCTTCCTCCTTTTTTATGACCTCTGGCCGTTGGTTCCGCTTTATCCTAGGGTTTCAATGGTGAGTTGCACTGTGTATGGAGGCGGTTGGTAGCTGTTCGTAATGCCTGAGATCACTACATTGTATGTGCCCTGCGGCGTTCCCACTGGAGCTTGTATGGTTAACGTCACGGTGGCCTGTTGGCTGGAGAGATCGGGTATAGCAGGGTTAACGCTCCAACTATACTGTGCACCCTTCCATAACCCTCCCACCGACAATGTGACAGGTTGCGGGCTACTGCAATCCGAGAGGCAGGTGATGGTTACCGTAAACTGCGCCGACTGCCCAATCATTACCGCCGCGCTCGATGGACTAGCGGTAACCTGGAATGTGAACGGAGTAGTACCCGAACCACTAGGGCCGGGACTAGTAGGGGAAGTGATCGTGATGGTAACCTCAGCCGTGGCCACCACCTCGTTCTGCGAGTTGAGGACACCAAGCGTAATCACCACGCTCTGCGGACTACTGAAACTAGGCTGAGTAACAGCGTCACAGTACCCCGTCGACTGATAACTTGAATCCGGCTCAGTAGGAATCGACTGACCACCAACCTCGAACACCAGCTGACTACAATCCACGTAACCTGCGCCCAACTGGCCCTGGATGTATTGGGTAGCATACCCAACCAACTCTACGGGCTGATTCACAGGATAACTAGACCCATCCCCTGGCCTGTAGATCACCGGCGTAGGCGGAGCAGCTGCTTGAATCGTAAGCTGATAGCCAGCAGTGTCCACTGACATGACACCTGCGCCGCCTGCTGGATAACCTGTTTCTCCGGCAGCTATGCTGTCTGGCACGTTAGGGGGCGGACTACCCTTGATGTTGAGGTTATACATGCCAAGTGTGGCTGCGAGGCTCGTGGACATGTCAAGCGGCAGCTCACAGTTGCTGCCAGGCTGCAAATATGTGAATGCGCCGTCGGATGTGGATGTGCTTGGAGTGCACTGGCGGCCGGTCAAATCCTCCGTCCCCAACCCACCACCCTGCTGCATACCGGGGGGTTCCAGGCTCATCGTAATCGGCCCCGCAACGACTCCATCCACGGAAGTCACATTCACCGAAGTACTCGCCGTGCCCCCCGCAGTCACAGCACCATAATTCGGAGTATCCTCCACTGTGAAGGCCATCACATTCCCCAACCCGAACGCCGTCCCGTAGTTAACAAACTGCCCACAGCCCGGCTGGTTGGCGGAGGCGCAGCTTGCCCCTTCCCCTGGCGCTTGAGGGTTGGAACCAACCAACTCCGCTGACGCGGATGAAAGCCACCAGTGAGTGCCATGAAAGTAATTCGTCAAGATAGAGCCGTATTGAGGAAGGCTGGCCGATTCAGCCGTGACCTTATCGCCTGCCGGAGAAGCGTCGAACCCGGATGTGGAGCAGTCTGAAAATAATGGTTCAAGGTAAGAGTTTGAGCAGTCAGACACGAAGATGTCCGTCTGCAATTTCGTCCCACTAGGGAAGGTTGCCACGTCCCCTCCTCCCAATCCCATAATTCCACCACTTGACTGCGTCCATTGCCCTTCTAACCCGTACTCATCAACCGCGGTAACGCCCCACAGGCCGCCGTTCAGGTAGGCGTCTAGGTCTAGCATTCCTTGATAGGCATAGGCCGAAATGATAGCCTCATAGCCGCCGCTAAGTCCGACTTTTCCTGGAGGATTCACACAGACAGTACCAGTATCATAGTCCTGCGTGTCAGTGTTGATGTTCCATATGCAGAGGCCAGAATAAGTGTGACTACACTCTCCGGAATTTTGGTAGACGAATTGGACCCAGTCCCAGTCACCATTTTTCGGGCCCATGAACCAGTTCGTGTTCAGTTGTAGACTGTATGCGTCAGAGCCACATCCTCCTCCGTATTTCTTACTCGAATCCCACTTTTGCTGGTTTTCGTAATCGACTTCTCCGCTATACTTCTGGAAATTGACCATGAGCATACTGTATGTGAACACCGGAATCTGGCTGTTTATGCCGTATTGAGTGTTCCCGAGTAAGTACGGAGGGTTGAGAATCGGGGAGGGTTCCTGTGTCGGATAGGCTTCTGGCTTTTTGACTGGCTGCGGAGAACAGGGCACTTTCTCCCATCCGGTTTGAATGTAATGGTAGCACCCAATAGCTTTGGGCAGTGGCGGTGCGTTTAGGAAGGCTGAGGGAGGCATACTGGGAAGCGCCGCCACGGATGTGGATGCTAACGATGAGGCAAGCGTGCTAGTCTCAGCCGTAACCTGGCTGGTCGAGGAAGAGGTTGTGGCAGATGAGGATGTCTGCGACGGCAATAGGAAACTGCCGCCAGAAATCAAGCGTTGAATTGAGCCGGACCCGAACAGGGACGCGGCGACTATGATCACGATGATGAAAACCGCTAGGACTGCCCCTTTCCTAATCAACTTTCCTTTAGGCTTTGATAAGACCTGTCTAGCGCCACACTTTCCACAGAACTCGTCCGTGGATAAGCAGGGGGCTCCGCAGCTTGGACAGTAAACCGTTGAATCATCAGGCAAGAAGGGCGACCGGTCCTAGTTTGCATGGTTAGTGAATAACGGTTTCGATATCATACGGAATAGCTGCAAGATCTTAAGTGCTTTGACATTACACCTCCTGCCTGCGGTTTACAATTGCACAGTCAATATCGAAAATGTACACTAGCTCTTTCAATGGTCCTAATGGTTGTAGTCGTGGTACTCTCTGGCGCTGAATCTCTGCATGCCTGCGCTTTCACCACCACCCAATCCACGTATACTATAACGGAAGGGACTCAGGTTTTACCTGTGATGGGAACTGATGATTGTTTTCCTCCGGGTACGACTGTGAATGTTTTCTTGTATACTGGTTCGTGCGGTTCTGGTAAGCCGCAAATTGTTTCCGTCGTGACTGATGCGAGTAGTAGTTTCACTGCGACTCTTTCAACTTCCTCCCTGGTGCCTGGTACGTACTGTATCGAATTGGCTTCTCCTTGTAATGGGTCATGCACTCCACCCGTCAACGTTACCGATTCACTCATGGTCACCGCTTCGGAGACCATTGCGTCGGTTAATTCAACACTAACTAATTCGTCCGTGTTCACTAACTCATCCGTTGCCGTTCAAGTCGCTAGTTCAACTCAACCAGTCTCAGCCCAGCTGACCGGTGGTGGCTTGCTCTCGCAGAGTACACTCCTCCTCGTCGGCGTAATACTAGTTCTGGTTGTAGTCCTGCTTGTGGTCACGTTCAGGCGTCGCAAACCACCTGGACCCGCGACCAGCACAGGACAAGGGACCGATGCAATACATTGCATTGAATGCGGATACCCGAATCCCCCCGGCAACCAGTTCTGTAGGAAATGCGGAGCAAAACTCGTTAAGACATGAAAGAAGATATTCTTCACTAAGCGATCGTTCACGCGTTGTTCGTCTGCTCATAGTTGTGTGGGTAGCGGAAATTGAATCGTCATTAGTTTTTGTTTTTCTGGGGGGGTGTGGGTTAGGTGGTGCGGGCAACTGAATTTGAACCATCGAACTCGTTACTGTTGACGGGATTTACCTACTTAATTAAGAAAATTCCTCCGGGCCCACCAATATTTGCTGACGTTAGATAGTTTGAGAATCTCAAATCGAAATCCACTTGCGAAAAGGCAAGAATTGCCGCGAGGGATGATTCTCTCATACATGACCCAGATTTCGATTCTATTTCGGTGGCGTGAATGAGCAGGGCGCATCTTACACACTAGAAATTCGGGATCAAGTACGTGGGCGAACGTGGCTAAGGTTCAATTTGTTTAGGAGGGTAATGTAACGTGGATGACTTCTCAACCTTTCGAGTTCGAAGTCGATGGTCATGAGCATGAGGCGTGTATCATGTTCAGTGAAAGCCTTCTCAAGCCATCCGAAACCGGCATTGTCATCCCCCATCTGAAAGCAAGCGAGTGCAAAATCGTAAGGGTTGATATGTTGTCTTTGATAGTCTTGCTCGACCTCTTTCAGTAACTTTCTTGATTCGTCATTCTTACCCATGGCAGCGAAGACATAAGCTCTTAGAACCTTTCCCCAGGCCGGACGACTAGTCAGGATAGCGTACTTTTCGGCCGCCCGTAATCCTTCTTCATACATTCTGCTCTGAACACAAGCTTGAATCATGCTGACGTATGCTACTGCGAAAGTGGGGTCCTTCTCGATTACTCTCTTGTACTGTTCAAGCGCCTTCAGGTATTCGCCTCGATAGTAAAGTGAATCTCCAACATTTACACCAATGATCAGAGAGAGCGGATCGAGGTCGAATGCCTTTCTAATCTCGCTCTCAGCTTCGTCTAATTTTCCTAGCGTCGCCACAAAAAGACCGTACCATTGGTGTGCAGTAGAATAACTCGGTTTAAGCTCGATGGCTCGTTTGAACTCTGACTCCGCCAGCAGCCATTGATGTTCATAATCCGCGAGTACTCCTGCGAGAGCAACGTGAGCCTCTGCCAAATTCACATCCAGCGCCAGTGCTTTCAATGCGTACTCCTTGGCCATTCGGTAACTAGGCTCAGACTCCGCCATTGAGTTATGGCCCAGAGTGACATAACAGCCTGCCAGGCCCGAGTAGCCCAATGCAAAGTTCGGGTCAATCTTAACGGCTTCATTGAAGCACTCTATCGCTCTCTCAGTTCCTTCCTCGCTTCTTTTGTTCCAATAGTGCCTCCCCTTGAGATAGAGAGTGTACGCTTCTGTATTCGTCGTTGGAGCTGTCTCCAACCTCTCCTTCTCGGAGCTCAGCAGCTTCACCCGAAGATTCTCGGCAACCTTTTCAGCGATCTCACTCTGAATGGCAAAAATATCATTCAAATCTTTATCATAATTCTGCGCCCAGAGATGCCCCTCATTCTCGGCATCGATGACCTGCACAGAAACCCTGACCTTGTTGGCGACCTTTCGCACGCTTCCTTCAATGAGAGTTCCGGCTCCAAGTTCACGTCCAATCTCGTCAACTCGTTTTGCTACCCCCTTGTAGGGCATGACCGAAGTTCTAGCGATGACGGTCAATTCTCTAATTCCAGATAAGGTTGTGATCAATTCCTCCGTCATGCCGTCGGCGAAGTATTCGTCGTTCGGGTCAGGACTCATATTTCTAAAAGGCAGGACAGCTAATCGCAATCTGTCGAGGTTCATTACCCTTGCCGGTAAACTGGCCTGAGTAGCCTTCTCCCAAGGAAAGTCTATTTTGTAGGTGTCAATAAACAGAGCTACGTTTTTGAGTTTTCGCGACGGGGCTTTCGTTAAGGGAAAGCTGATCTTGTTCCAAACCTGATCATACACTTGCTGAGAAACGCAAACACCACCCGACTCTGCCAGAGGTTCTATCCGAGAGGAGATATTGACAGCGTCCCCTAAAACATCTGTTCCACGGTGAACAATGTCTCCAACGTGGATACCTATCCGAACGTTGATACTGTTCTCAGGATTTGCAGTCAGATTGTGTTCGTGCAGTCTTTGCTGGATGTCAATAGCGTACCGTACAGCGTCGAGAGCGCTCTCAAACTCTAGAAGAAAAGCATCTCCCATCGTCTTAACCTCCTTACCTCGATAATCGCTCAGAGAGGATCGAAGCATCTCGTCATGCTTTTTTAGGAGATGGAGAGCGTGTGTTTCGTCTTTTTGACTGAGAGCAGTGTAGCCTACCATATCGGTGAAAACGATAGCTGCTAGTCTGCGCTCCTCTTCCGTCAAAGTCAAGACGATAGAAACATGTGGATGAGAAAGATAAAACCTTCAGGACGATATCTGGAGTATACTTTCATTTAGATGAAATACTTCATCGATCGGGCATTGTGTTTCTGCAACGCTCATCTAAAGAAATACTCATTCAGTATAGAAGTTCAAAGAAGACGATTTTCCCAAGCTGCTATGACGTGTCACTCGTCTGCTTAACTAACGGACGATTTTGGCTAAAGGATTAGAAAGAAAAAAAGGGAAAAGGTTGGGAGTTGACGCTCTATATCGCTAACCGCTGCCACAATTGACTGTGTTGGCTTGGATAGTTTGGATACCTTGGTTGTCAGAGACTTGCAAACTATTTGGCGTAATGCCTACTCTACAGCAACCGTCTGGACTTATCCTGCCTGAAACACAGGAGTGGGATGGTGGGTCAGCGCTTCCGCCTACGTGTGAGTCTCCGTGGCAGGACACGTTATAGTTCTGGTTGCCTGATTGCTGGTTGCAGTTGTCTGATCCAGTATTCTGGGTGGGCTGTAGGATGGGTGTAAGTGGTTGAACTGTTGGGTTAGCGTAAGAGAAACCCATCAACGAAGTTAACAACACCAAACCTAGCAAGATTGAGAGAACTGTTTTCACACAAAATCTCCGCACCCATACTTCACGGGTCTTATATTACGTGGACCTTGTACACGCAAGGGTCTAAAAAGTCCGGATTATTTTCGCTCGCCTCCTCAAATAATATTGCAACTTGCATATAGTGTACGGTTAAGGTAGTCTTGATGAACGACGACGAAAAAATACAAGGTTCGAATCCCTCCTGGCCCACCATTTTCGTGAGCGCGCCTTTCATTTGAACGAGACCAGAGTGCCGTATTATCTCAACACCTAACAGTTCAGTGCAGGATTCATAATATGAGTGAACGATTGCGTTTTCCCAAAGCCTAAAGCGGAATTTCGAAAGGATTTCTCTTAACACCGTAAGAGAAGAGAGATTGATACCACTACGCACATATATCGAGAAGGACACGGATGGAAATATGACATCCATCACGTCTCGCTCAGCTTTGACGAAAGTTCACGCTGTAATCTTAATCGTGGTTGCGATATGTGCGGTCGGAGTCGCGGCGTACTCCTACACGACACTTACTGCTCCAACTGCAACCACTACTGCAGCTTCAACTACGACTCCTATGACACAATTGATCGTATCGACTACAACCAGTTTGTATGAGACGGGTCTTCTTGACGCGCTGCAGAAAGATTTCGAAACTAAGAATCCCTCGATGAACGTATCGTTCATTGCTCAGGGAACTGGCTTGGCAATTCAAACTGCGATGCGAGGGGATGCGGACATGATTCTCGTGCACGCACCTTCCAGCGAGTACGTCTTCCTCAACGGAAGTTACGGAGTGAATAGAAAGATTTTCGCTTACAACTTCTTCACCATTGTTGGCCCAGCGAGCGACCCAGCCCACATCCATGGGTTAGGCGCTAAGGAAGCTTTGCAAGCCATTATGGCCGCCGGGAGGAATGGGACTGCCCTTTGGGTTTCGAGAGGAGACAACTCAGGTACTTACACGAAGGAAGTTAGCCTCTGGAAATCTATCAACGTTACCGTCAGTCAACTTCGTTCACAGAGCTGGTACATAGAAGCGGGGAGTGGAATGACTGCGACCTTACAGTTGGCTAATGAGAAGCAGGCATATACCTTGTCTGATGTGGGCACCTATCTTGTGAATTACAACAACCACAACATCAACCTAGTCAGACTCGTAGTTGAAAGCAAATCACTACTGAACGTTTACAGTGCTATCGCTGACAACCCACTTAACGCGAATATGACTAAGACGAATTTTGCGGGCGCAATGCAGTTCATTAGGTATCTGGTTTCGAATAGTACGCAGCAGCTTATCGCCAACTATGGTGTTAGCCAGTACGGCCAACCTCTCTTCTACCCGTACGTTCCGCTCGCCACGAGCCAAAGCAATCAAACTCTCCTTGGCTGGATTCATGCTTATGCGTTCTTCCAAGGATCGGAATGCCCTCCACAGTTCCGCTATCAAGCAAGCGACCTCTATAGCGCCAGCGACACGATACAACCAATGATTTTCATGGCAGTCTTGACTTGGATCTTGGAGAGGAAGTTGTCGCTCTGGATCCAATCATTCAAGGCATAATCCAAGCAATTGAACTGATAATCTCAGGCGACCCAGAAGTCTACCGAATCACAGAACTGTCGCTGATCATTTCCATATCTGGAACCGCTCTTTCGTGTATTTGGAGTATACCAATCTCGGCGGTTCTGGCACTCCGGAATCTACCAGGCAAACGTGTGATAAAGGGCCTATTCAACGCACTCATCGGTATCCCAACCGTAGCCCTCGGACTGTACCTATACCTGATGCTCTCTAGGGCAGGCCCGTTTGGTTACTTTCACCTCATGTACACTCCATCTGCCATCATAATTGGGCAGTGCATACTTGTCACGCCAATTGTTGTAAGCTTCACCACTAGCGCATTGGAGTCTGTCGATCCTGAAGTGAGAACGCTCGCCAAGACCTTGGGCGCATCAGGAATGCAGATGGATGCCGTAGTTTTGCGGGAGGCGCGGGCAGGGGTTCTTCTCGCGATTGTGGCAGCGTTCAATAGAGCTTTCGCCGAATTGGGAGTGGCAATAATGCTGGGCGGTAACATTAGAGACTTAACAAGAGTACTTACAACGGCGATTGCGTTGCAGACCGAGATGGGTGACATCTCCCTAAGTCTCGCGCTGGCCCTCATCTTGCTCAGTATCGTCATGACCCTGAGTGTAATCTTGAGTTTCGCTCGAAGGTCGTCCACATGATTTCGCGACTAGAAACCGTGAATGTCAGCAAAAGATACGATCACCTACAAGCTCTTGATAACGTCAACATCGGCGTGTTATCTGGGCGAATTGTCTCGATAGTTGGCGTGAATGGCGCCGGTAAGACCACGTTACTGAAGATTTTAGCAGGACTAGATACAATGAACGAAGGTAAAATCCTGGTCGATGGAAAAGAGGCTTCGCAGGAAGAACTCAGAGCATGTTCCACCATGGTGTTTCAGAAAAGCATCATGTTCAGCGGGTCTGTCTACGACAATGTGGCGTACGGACTGCGCATCCACCATGTGCCCTCTAGAGACACAAGAAAACGAGTTCTATCCGCCCTGAAAATCGTGAATCTGGAAAGTTTCGAGAAGCGAAAAGCCAACAAACTATCAAGCGGTGAGCAGCAACGAGTCGCCATAGCGAGAGCGCTAGTTATCGACAGAGATGTCTTGTTGATCGACGAACCCACTGCAAATCTCGACCCCACAAACACAACCATAATTGAACAGGGAATGAAGGAAGCAGCAAAATCTCACATAGTTCTCTTAAGCACGCACAACCTTTCACAGGCGAAACGTCTCTCCGAAAGAATAATCCATCTTCACAAGGGACACATGATTGAGGAAAACGACACAGCAAGTTTCTTCGCGAACCCAATGGAGGAAAGAACGAAACTCTTCCTCGACGGAGAACTGAACTTCTAGCCGAAGCCCCATCGCGCATCCGGAAAGATGAGACTACTATCTTGGACTGGTTCGTCCCAGCACAAACTCGTGTATAAGCGTGAGGTATTCCGTGTCATTTCAGTTTGATTGTGCCGTCAGAATTGATTTTGACTCTGAGTGGAGCGCAGAGGTGGTGTCCCCGGATACTTCCTTTACGCTTTGTCCGTAGAGTAGCCAGAATCGAGTCGGCGTTCACTTGCACCTTGATTTTCATTACGTCTGCTTTGCGCAAAATCATTGATGTGGCTTCAAATACGCTTGTTCCGTTGGGTATAACGAGTTCTTTCGATCGTGACAAGTCCTCCATTGCCACTATCGTTGCTTTGGCTGCATTGAGGTTAAGGTGGGCTCTACGTTCAAGGATGGTTACGTTTAGTCGGCTTGTTCCGAGTCTTTTTGCCACCTGGGCTTGAGTTAGTCCTCTAGAACGAAGCCTCATCACACGCAATTGTCTTGGAGTTATTACCGTGTTCGAAGTTCTGAGGCGAGTCAACTACTACCTTGACCCCCTCGCCAATCGTCTTGCAGCTCATATATAATGCGCACAGACCATAATTGAATATCGTCTTGACACCTAACAGTTTTTGAAGTGTTAAGGTCTCACAACCGTCCTATACTCATATCCTGTGTTGATTGCGACTTGTGCTGTAGTATTCTATGATCAAACATTAGCCAGCGAATGAGAAAGAGGTTAGTCCGCGGACTCTCGGGTTGAATTGGAATAATCCTCCGGCTTTGGGCTGTTTTGCCAGTGCAACTGCATCTAGTCCAGCCGATGCTGAAGTGACGTATAACGTATCCAGATTTTGACCCGCGAACGCGCATGAGGTTGGTCTGCTTACTGGCAGTCTAACCTTCTGAATGAGGTTTCCGTTGGTAGGATCCCAACGACAGACGCAGCAGCCATCCCAGTGTGCTACCCAAAGTTTTCCCTCGATGTCAATAGCCATGCCGTCGGGTTGACCGTGCTCTCCCGCTACACTTACGACGGCTCGACGATTCGAAATTGTGCCTGTCTTGAGATCATAATCAAAAGCATCGATTCTCATCGTAGGCGTGTCAATGTAGTACATCGTCTTGTTATCTGCACTCCACACAATTCCATTGGAGCATCTGATGTTGTCCAGCATGCGATGGACTAAGAGGTCCTTATCGAGACGAAATAAGCACCCTTTGTGAGTTGGTGTCTCCAAGGTACCCGCCCAGAAGCGACCAGCTGGGTCACATTTACCGTCGTTGAATCGGTTTTCCGGATTATGCCCTTCAGGTACGGCCAAAAGTCGTGTTTTCCGTGTCATCTCGTCAAGCGACATAAACCCATCGCGAACGGCCAGCATTAGCCCACCCGACTCGCGAGGAACCACGGTGCCGACCGGCTGTCCAACATCTATCGCACGATCCCTGTTCGTCTCGGGATCATAGACGTGTACGAAACCAAGGTGGTTGTCCACCCAGTACAGTTTACGGTTCTTCTCATCCCAAATAGCACCCTCGCCACAAATCGAGTGTGCATCCAGAATCAATCTGAGTTCATTATTCACGATTCTTCGTCACCTGCCGATTCTGGTAGTTACTTCTTCCCTATGAAGTTCTTCGCTGGTTTGGATCGCTCTCTCAGGGCTGAAGTCAATCCGAATTTCCGTCAGCAGCATTACACTACTGCATCGATTTGCCCTCACTTATTCTGACTAACCTCAAATGACTAATCATCAGGCGGTTTTGCAGAAGAACCCAACCCTTTCTGTGTCACCTAGGATCTGGATAAAAAGTCACACAATAACAAAAATCGCCTAAGCTGATCTATGGCACATTGAGTGCCTTGGTGGAATCAAGTGAATCTCATCTGAATCCTTCCAGACGACGTTTCCTGAAATATGCAGGCGCAGGTGCGCTGGCTGTCGCGGCGGGACTTGGTGTCTTTGAATTATACGGCAGGCCCTGCTCAACGTCTTCTTTCTCAAACTCTACAACCACAACTACACCTTACACAACCTCTGCAACATCCGTAACGCCTAACGTGTATACGATGACAACGCCGATCCCTGCAGATATCGCAATCCCCGACACTGTCAACACAC
>Ga0187772_10000803_pt1 | contig 14276 bp, 9 predicted proteins | sample 0116_SJ02_MP15_2_FD_133137 | JGI IMG/M metagenome (GOLD analysis project Ga0187772, IMG submission 133137) | Tropical peat soil microbial communities from peatlands in Department of Meta, Colombia - 0116_SJ02_MP15_20_MG | ecosystem: Environmental > Terrestrial > Soil > Wetlands > Peat | place... | reverse complement strand
GGTATCGTGCGAACGACCTCCATCGTAGTATCGTCGATCTCGGATACCGAGTTCGAGCCCCAGTTGGCCACGAAAACCGTCCCGTTAGCCGAATCGTACGCCACCGCATCCGGGTACTTGCCGACCGTTGTGTTCCCCAGCACCCGCTGGTTGGAGGCGTTGAGAATGGTGACGTTGTTCGAGTCGTAGTTGGCCACGTAGATCGCGTTGCGTGCAGCGTCCCATGTCGCTGCCTGCGGCGCAGAGCCTGCCGGTGCTGAGGCAATCGTCGCATCGGTCGTGCCGTTGATCACCGTTAAGTTGTTCGACTCCCAGTTCGCAACGTAGACAAGATTGCTGGCCTCGTCCACGGCAATGGAATCGGGATTGATGCCTACCGGTATCGTTCTCACGAGCGTGTTGCTGGACGCGTTGATGACTGTCACATTCACAAGCCCGTAGTTCGAAACGTAGACTTGTCTGTTATTCGGGTCGAAGACCACCGAGGTCGGCTCGCCGAATGTCCCTCCAAGGCTGGATGCGGTCGGATAGCCATACACCTCGAGCCATCCGGACACGGCGAAGGAGGTCGCGTTGACAATCTCGACGTATCCGGCCGCGTAGCTCGCAACGTAAAGGTCGCCGTTGATTGAATCGTAGGCAATGCCGTCCGGGGCCGACCCACTCGGGGCCCGGAAGTTCCCTCCGACCAGGGTTCCGTTGCCCAAGACGAGGGTTGAGCGAACGCTAACTGTTGGCGCCGCACCGGAGGCGAACGGACCTTCCAGCCCAGCAACTCTTGTGCCTAGAATCACCCCGCCAAGAGGGGAGCTGCGGACTGGAGCGGTCGCGTGGCCGGGGACCAGCACCGTGAGGGCAGTTAGGAGAAGGGTGACCAAACCTACGGAGATGCGCGTCTGCCGGAGATGTAAGCGTGGTCCATACCAACCCGACACTCGAACACCACCTGAAGCGATCAGCAGTCGGCAATACACCGTTTCTTGAGAGAGCCCCTGCCGTCAGATAAGGGTCCCCAGTGAACTCTGAGCGGTGGGACGTCGTGCGGACATGACTCCTGCCGAGCAATCACTGCGCGTCGCTCATGCGCGAGAGGTCAAAGCCTTTGGAGGACACGGACTTGGATCCTCCCTAGGACCCGAACCAACCCTTGCCATCCGCACTTTAAATTTGCATCGTGGGCTATTCGAACCGCCCGGCGATGTGAGTCCGTCCCGGCCCACGGTTCGAATCCACTGAATGGTCGCCGTCGACCATCCAGATGAGGGGGCGAATATCCGGGTTTCGGACGGCGAATTGGCCCGAGAAGAGTTCTGGCGTCCGCGACGTGAGCACATTATGCCCGAGGTCCTCGAGAATCACGCGGTTCACGTAGGCGTGGAACGGTCGATGACCTACTGAACCCGGAGAGATGCACGCTTCGTCAGGCGCACGCGTCATGAAAGCTAGTTAAGGGGCGGAGCGGTCTTGCACATCAGGCTGACACGGGGGGTCTATGGGGATTCCCTCTCCCGGCAAAGCCGGCGACATCCTTCTGGCCCTTTTGGTCGTTGGAGCCCTTTTAGGATCCATCGCCCCGTATCACGTTCAGTCGTCGGGACCCGATCAATCCGCAAGCCCTGCATCTTCCGGCAGCTACGGGGCATCTCCCCAATGGCCGAACCCGGGGATGGCCGCTCCACACGCAGGGGCGTGGGTCTACTCCACCCGGAACATCTCACTGGGACTTCCCGGAGCGATGCCGTCGGGTTCCGTGGTGGTCCCGTCGACCCATGAGGTGTACTCAGCGGTGTTGCCAGACTACGTCGTGGTCACATCGACCGCGACCGACTCGATCGTAGCTACGATTACGGTGGGTCAGCTCCAATCCCCGAATCCCTTTCTCTATTCTGGATGGGCAAGTCTCACGACGCCGATCGTCTACGACCCATTTACTGGAGACGTAATCGTGGGGGACTTTGTCTCGAACTCACTTACTGCCATCAATGTGTCTTCGCACAAGGTGGTGGCGCAAATCCACCTTGAGGCTCCACCGTACACGATGGCCCTGAACGGAGCCAACGGTGAATTGTTCGTCGGAACCGACTTCTCCAACGGCACGATCGCGGCGTTTGAAATCGCGGGGAATTCCACGGATTATCCCACTATCCAGACGAGGTGGACCAGCCTTGGAGCATCCTACTTCGCTCCGACTTCCATGATTGTCGACCAAGCCGACCAGAAGGTTTTCTTCACGGCGGTGCAGGAGTGCGATCTCGGATGCTACGGCTCCTCACTCGACTGGTTCTCCTACACGTCGAATGCCTCTGGGACCACGGATGCATGTGCGCTTGGCACTTCAATCGCATTCGACCCGTTAACGGACGAGATTTACCTACCTGCGGGGGCCACCGAGTGCTGCATCGTCAGCGCGGGGTGTCTAGCTATCGCGGTAATCGCGGCCTCCACCCTAGACGAAACGACGACCATCAACGGCCCGGGCGAGCCGATGCTCGGTTTCGACCCCACGACGGGCCAAGTTCTCGCGGCGTCGGCCTACTCGGTCTACGTCATTGACCCGACGAACCACAGCTTAGTGTCCGCTTATCGAGATGACGCGGAATGTCCCTCGGCAATCTCGGTAGGACAGGGACAAGGAGATGCCTATGTCACCGACGAATGCGGGGACGAGCTTGTTGACGTGTCGGTCGCTTCAGGCGCCTCCCGGGACATTGTTATTGCAGGGTCCGGGCCCGCCAGCGTGACATTCGACCCGACGACCAACGACGTGATTGTCGCAAATCAGGGGGCCGGGAATGCGAGCTTCCTCTCGACTGAAACCGAGACGGTCCTCGCATCGATTGGTGGAATTCCCGGCGCGGACAGCGTGACCTTGACTCCGGCCACGGGACATACGTATGTTGCCGGCTGGAATGGGATCGTGGGCGATCTCGACGACCAAAACATGAGCTTGACCACAACCATCCACTTAGGGACCTGGCTCGCTCCAACCCCAGTGTCCGCGTTTGACCCCGTTTCCGACGAGGTCTTGATCGGCGGGACCAACGACACTGAAACCATCCTCTATGGAATCTCTGACTCACTTCACACCGTGGAATCCCCTCTCTCGCTGGGAATCAACTACTACTACCCCGAGGGGCTAGCGTATGACGCGGCGAATCACAGCCTCCTCTTGGGAACTGCCTTCAGCGATGCGATTCTCGAGTTGAACCCTACCAATCTCTCTGCGGTGGGTCAGCTGAGTTTGCCGAGTGACGACTTCGGGGTAAATGCCCTGGCGATTGACCCTTCGACGGATCAGGTCTACGTGAGCACCACGATCGACAATGCGTCCGCCGGCTACCCGGGCGCCATTGCCGTGTTCAACGCAACTTCAGGGGCGCGAATCAGCCAGACCATCACTTTCGCCACGTTCTTGTCGTTGACGTTCGATCCGAATGGGAACGAGATGGTTGGAGCGGCCTCGCTCAACGGCACCGTTTCAATCTTCAATGCCACGACGTATCAGGTTTCCCGGAACATATCTGTGGGAGAAGGGCCCGACGCCATGGCCTACGACAACCTCACTGGTGCACTCTACGTTGCTAACTACCTCTCCGACAGTATCACGCTGATAACGAGGAACCTAACCTATCCGGTTTCCGTAACGGAAACCGGGCTGCCCACAGATGAGAACTGGACCGTCAGATTTGACGGGTCAATGAGTCACTCCAACAGCAGCTGGATGGAGTTCACGGCAGCGAATGGAACGTACTCGTTTTGGGTAGGGGGAGTGGCGGGGTTCATCCCCTCCCCGGCGTCGGGAACCGTGCTCGTCGATGGTTTGCCCGTGACGCAGAACGTGACCTTTTCCGCGTTCACCTTCTCTCTCACGTTCTCGGAGAGCGGGCTCCCCGGGGGGACGAAGTGGGCAGTGACACTGAGCGGCGTTGACGGACACTCGGATACCCAGTCACTCGTGTTCGCAGTTCCGAATGGAACGTACGCCTTCTTTGCCGACCCGGTTCCAGGATACTCGGTCATTCCACAATCGGGCAATGCAAGCATCCAGAACGGCTCACGGATCGTCGTTCTGACCTATACCCCCATAACGCCGATCCACGAGATTCCGATTTGGGTGGAAGTATCCGTAATCGTGATCGTCGGGGTGAGTATGGCAGCACTGGTGCTAGTGCCTCCGCGACCTCCCCGAGCAGAGTCTGATGTCAGACACTAGCCCCTCCTGACCGGGACCCAACCGGCAGTGACTTTGCGCCCGGATTCCCAAAGCTCGGCCCTGCATCGGGGCGGCGGAGCTTCGCGTTCAGCGCCCCGCGCGGCATCAACTTCCCTCGAGGTCCCCAAGAGTTGTGTGGGTTATGTGGGCGCAGATTCGCCCTGCGCGGATTTCACTGGTCTTTGTCCAACCTTCGCTTCCCGCCCGCCGGGAGCAGTTTCCACGATATTCGAACCGCCCGGCGGAGTGAGTTCGTCCCGGCCCACGGTTCGAATCCCTCGAGGGGTCGCCGTCGGCGATCCTACCGATGCCCATTCCAAATCTAGTGAGTCGGCAACGCGATCATGCCTCGTCGATCCAATCTGCGAATCTCCAAGTCGAATAGAGCCGCCGGAGCAACGGCAGGTGCGAGGACCACTCGGACCGTGCGAGGGGCTCCGCCGAGCGAATGAGAATTCTCCGGTCCGAATCAATCTCGAACCCCCACGAGAATCCGACGATGGGAACAACTCGCCGGTTGTGGAGGTGGGCAAAGAGATCCTGGTCGAACGGTGTGACGGCAAGGAAGCTGTGGGCCGTCCACTGCATCTCGACGCGCGTGCTCCGCGACGGAGCATCGAACAGCATCGGAAGCGCTCCATAGAACGCGTAGGGTGACGGAGAGTCCTCGAGAATGTAGAACGGGTCGATTTCGAACTCCTTCCCCTGCGACAAGTTGTCGGTGGACTTCACCAGTTGAACCCATCCAAAGAACGCGTTGTAGCCCTCCGCCGGGTAGCGCACCTTGGCGAAGCAGACCGGAAACCCATCGGCATCCTCGGTCAGACCGATGGAAGTGGGGTTCACAACCGGGCCGCACTGCACAGCGACCACTCCTTGGCGGTTCCGAAACTCGAATCCGAGGTCCAGCGTTCGCGCTCCCGGCCGGAAGACCGCGAGCGACTCCGCCAGTGAGCCTTCCATGGGCGCCCGACCCCAGATCGCGCTAATAGCGATTGGCGACCGGGGAGCGGAACCGTCGGATCTGCATTCTGAAATGAGTGGAGGAGGGGTTCCGGCGAAGACGGATGGAGCGGCACGGTCGCACATCCCCATCTTACCACGACGCGGTCGACCGCGACCACTCCTCGAGGCTCGCCCCCGCGTCGAGGTCCTGGAGCGTTACGTCAGAGGCGCGAGGAGGAGAACCTGCGGGCTCCGCGGACAGTGCGCCTGACCATGAGAGGCTTAGTGGACGCTCGCTTATCTGACGGGGACGGCTTCACTTCCACGTTGACCTTGGGTTCATGACGCTACGGAGGAGCCGCGCGCGCAACTCTGAGTCGAGCCGCTGGTCGACCCGGGCGGTGCTCTGCGTCCTTGTCGTCCTCGCGGTCCTGGCTGTTGCCAACCCACCCTCTCCCGGTGTTTCGGGGACGCCACGGCCCGCGGCCGACACGTCGAGGCCAACCGCGTTAGGAGCACGAGTGACTTCGGCCGATCCTCTCCTGGCAGGTCCCCATCCGTCGGCCGACCGGTCCTACGTGGTCGGCTCGGTACCGGTGGGCGAATCCCCGACCTATGTGACGACCAACTCCACCGACGGGGATGCCTTCGTGTCGAACGAGGTCAACGTTTCGGTCATCAACGGCCTCCAGGATGTAGCTTCGGTCCAGATCCTGGCGGGAGATCGAGTCCAAAACCCGGGGCAACTGGCCTTCGACCCGGAGAACGGATACGTCTACGTCGCCAGCGGTTCCAGTTACGTTTCCGTCCTTCAGGGAACGTCGGTCCTCAGCTTGATTCCCGTGGGAAGTCTTCCCTGTGCGGTTGCGGTGAATCCGGTCAACGGGCTGGTCTACGTCACGAAGTTTTACCAGAGTTACAATGTGTCCGTGATCAGCGGGACCTCGATTGTCGCCACGATCCCACTTCCCACGACGTACGGCTGTGGGTGGGCGGTCGTGGACCCGGCGAACGGCGATCTGTATCTCAGCAACAGTTCGGTGAACGGGCCCGTCTATGTGGTCAACAACTCGGGCGTCATCGCGTCGATTCCGGTCGGGATCCTTCCGACGGGCATGGCATACGACCCGGTCACCGGGGACGTGTACGTTGCCTCCGGGATTCGCGGATCCTCATGGATCGTGTCGGTAATCCGTGGCGCGTCGGTCGTCGCGACGATCAACCTCAACGACTACGCCGAGTTCGGTCCCGCGGGGGTCACCTACGATTCCGCCAACGGCTATGTCTACGTCGCGAACGGCGCGTATTACATGGGCGGCGTCTGGGTAATCAACGGCACCTCCGTCATCGCATCGATCCCGACCTCGAGCGGGGCCTCGGGGATTGCCTACGACTCCGTGAACGGGTTCGTTTACGCGGCGACCTCGGACACCAACAACGTCACCGTGATCAACGGGTCGTTCTACTATCCGAGCATCTCGACGTTCACCGTCACTCCTTCGACGGTCGAGGTTCGGTCCCTTACGAACGCGACGGCGACCCTCCAAGTGGCCGCGGAGAGCGGGGAAGGTAAACTCTCGTACTCGTACGCCGGCCTTCCCCCGGGTTGTGTGAGCTCGAACACCTCCTCGCTGACGTGCACGCCGACCGCGCCCGGGTCCTACACCATCGAGGTGTTCGCGAACAATTCCGCGGGATACGGTACTAGCGCCATCGGGGACCTCAAGGTGTATGGTGCGGTTGCCGCGACCCCGTCGGCCTCTCCGAATCCGGGCGATGCCAAGTTTCCGATGACGTTCACGTCGTCCCCCGCCAATGGTTCGGGGGTGTACGGCTACGCCTGGATATTCGGGGATGGGGGCTCATCTGCCTCCGAGAACCCGGTCCACGTGTATGCGGTGAGCGGGAGGTACACGGTTCGTCTCTGGGTCAATGATTCGCTCGGGGGCTCGGCGAGTCAAACGTTCATCGCTGAGGTCGACCCCGAGCTGATTGTCTCCTTGGGGGTGTCGACCTCCACACTGTCGCTCGGAAACTCCGTCACCATCTCGGCGGCGTCTACCGGTGGAGCCGCGCCCTATTCCTATGCGTATTCCGGCCTTCCCCCGGGGTGCGTCTCTGTCGACCAGGGGTCGTTCGGTTGTATTCCGAGCCAGACCGGGTCCTATCTCCTAACGGTCAACGTGACCGATGGGAACGGCGTCGTGGCCAACTCGACGGTCCTGCTGAAGGTCGCGGTATCGAGTTCACCGACCCTCGCCTCCGGCCTTGAGTCTCCCTACGTTCTCGGGGGTGTGGTGGTGGCCGCCGCGGTCGTGGCCGTCGGCACGGTCGTGTACCTCCGACGCAAGCGAAGGAAGCGTTCACAACCGGACCGCGGCGCCGACTGAATCTAGGTGGGCATTTCGCCCAAGGACCGTCGGATCCTCTATCCGGATGTCCGAACCCTTCCACGACCGGAGTGCGTCATAGCCATCGGTTCCATGGGACGCGCAGGCTCGCCTGGGATGGGTGGCGGGAGTGCCGCCGGGGGACCCCCGCGATCGAACGGAGCGAAGGGGTCCCATCAGCGGGGGTGGAGGCGGGACTCACGTCGGACCACTTCCGCGAAAACGGACGACCGGTCAACCTCGCGGATGTGAGCCAGCTGACCCTGGTGCTCGAACAGGGCGCGGAATTCGTCCCCGCTGGCCGCGGAGAGGCGAAGGCCGTCCCGGCACACGATGGTCCCCTCCTTCGTCCGTGACTCGTCGACGGCACCGATCAAGCCCTCCCGCGCCTGCGAGCGGAACCACTCGAGACGGTCCGCCCAGATACGAGGCGAGTACGTCGAGAAAAGAATACGTCCGCCTGCTCGGGTCACACGGACCGCTTCGGCCACCAGCCGGGGACGATCGACCCCGAAGGCGGAGATCCCGTTCTGCACGCAGATTGTGGCGTCGAAGGCCTCGTCCCGGAACCCTAGCTGCACCGCGTTCATGATCGCGAGGTCGCAGTTCCGATGTACGCTGAGGTACGACGCCGCCGACCGGAGATTCCCTTGGGCGACATCGATCCCGACGGCCCGACCAACGTGCGGAGCAACCTCTCGGAGAACGCGCCCGTATCCACAACCCATCTCGAGGACCCGGTCCGAACCTCGAACATGGTTGAGGACGTTCTCGATCTCGGCCCGAAGGTACTGACGGATCCTCGGTGACGCGATCTCGTACACCCGTTCAAGGTCAGGGCCGACGAGGTGTTTCCGGTAGTAACCCCCCATGCTCTTCCGGTGGAGCGGGGTCGCTCTATTCAATCCCAGCGACGACTCGTGTCGTTCGGCAGGCTCGGTTCACCCACAACGGATTCGAGCGTGGGGTTCTTCCGACCGCGAGGGGTCCCGGGCGGGGTGGCGGGGTCCGCCCTGAATCGCCCGGGACCTGACGTGACCATGCGCCACCGGAGACCCCGGATTGGGGTGCTGATGCTGCTTCTCGGCTGGATGGTGCTCGTGTTCGCGATCGTTCCTTTCGTTTATGGCATCGGCCAATTCCGGACGATCAGTGTCGCCCTAGCTCTCGCGGGGGCCATCGTGATGGTGTTGGGCGGCTATTGGGCGTGGAAGACCGCGCGTCCCGCCCGTCAGCCCCCGTGACTCTCCGTCGTGCGTAAGTCGGCCCGTCGACCCCGTAGTCTACGAGCGGAGCCGGTAACGAGGATTGTTGCTCCTCTAGGCCATATAGAGCCATCCAAATGCGACCACGATGGCCGAGCCGGTGGTGATGGGTCGGGACGTCTGGAAGGTCTACGGTAGCGGGGAGACCGCCGTCACCGCCCTCCGCGGGATCAACGTCGACATCCTGCGCGGGGAGATCCTCGCGGTGATGGGCCCGTCCGGGTGCGGCAAGACGACGTTCCTGAACTGCTTCAGCGGCCTCGACGACATCTCGCGCGGCGTCGTCGTGATCGAGGGAACGAACATCCAGAGCATGGCCGACGCGCAGAAGAGCGAGTATCGAGCACGCCGGGCGGGTTTCGTCTTCCAGTCGTACAACCTGCTACCGATCCTCACCGCCGAGGAGAACGTGGAGATGCCGCTCCTCATCGCCGGGCGGTCGGCCCGGGAGGCGCGGTCCGAGTCGCGTGCCCTCCTCACCCAGATGGGGCTCGGGGACCGGCTCACGCATCGACCGGCCGAGCTGTCCGGCGGGCAACAGCAGAGGGTGTCGCTCGCACGGGCGCTCGTCGCGCACCCTGCCATCGTCTGGGCGGACGAGCCGACCGGCAATCTGGACGCCGAGGGCTCGAAGGACGTGACGAACTTGCTGCGGGACCTCAATCGACGCTATCAGCAAACGATGGTGGTGGTCACGCATGACGCCGAGGTCGCCGCGGCGTGCGACCGGACGTTGCGCATGCGGGACGGCCAGTTCGTGGGCTGAAGGGACGGCGAGATGGCCGGCTCGATCGTAGGGTTGCTCCTCCTGATTCTGGCGGCGGTCGCCATCGCGACCGCGATTCTCGCCTTCCGCCACCGGCTCCCGTTCCGCATCGCGATGCGGAACGTTCGCCGGGGTCGCGGCCGCACGGTGCTGCTCATCGCGGGCCTCCTCGTGGGCACCACGATCGTCTCCGGGAGTCTCATCGTCGGAGACACGGTCTCGCAGCTGGTCGACCACTACACCTACATCGGAGCCGGGTACGATGACGAGGCGATCAGCGGACTCTCGTCGTCCGGCGGACTCCAGTACTTCCCGTACTCCGTTTACACGCAGGTCACATCCCTCGTCGCGGGTAATAGCGCGATCGTCGGGGTAACGCCCGAGATCGTCGACGCGGCCGCGGTCTACGACCGCACCACCGGACTCCCCGAGACCGCGCTCAACCTCATCGGGGTGAACGCGAACCAGAGCGCCGCGCTCGGGTCGTTCGTCGCGGACAATGGATCCACCATCGCGGGACCGGCACCTGGGGAAGTACTGCTCGACGACCAGACCGCAGGCACGCTCAACGCGAGCGCCGGCGATACCGTGGTCGTCTACGGTCTGGCGGCGGTCGAACTGAGGGTCCAGGCGGTGGTCCAGGAGAACGTCCGGGGCGCGTTCATTACCGCGGGCCTGAGCCCCGGTAATGTCTTCGTGACCCTCGCGACCGCGCAAGCGATCGAGCGGGCCCCGGGGCTGATCAACTACATCTCGATCACGAACGCAGGCTCGCAGGCTGCCGGCGCGACCGCGTCGCCGACCGTGAGCGCCTACCTGAACACGACGCTCGCGGGCGTGCTCGCGACCAACGGGCTCTCCGTGAAGACGCCGCTCGAGACGGGGCTCCTCACCGCGAACACGAGCGGACAGAGCCTGCTCACGCTGTTTCTGGTGCTCGGCCTGTTTTCGATCCTCGCCGGCGCGATGCTGATCGTCGGCATCTTCGTGATGCTCGCCGAGGAGCGCAAGGGCGAGATGGGGATGTTGCGGGCGATCGGACTACGCCGTCGCGAGCTCGTCTATGCCTGGTACTTCGAAGGGACGGCGTACGCCGCCGGCAGCGCCCTCGCCGGGACCGTGGTCGGCGTCGGCGTGGGCTACCTGCTCGTCGTCCTCGCGGGGACGATCCTCAAAACGGAGGGGATCCCCCAAAATGCGATCGTCCAGTCGTTCACCGTGACCGGTCAGAGCCTCGTCATCGCGTACGTCGTGGGCTTCCTCCTGACCCTGGTCACCGTCCTCGTCGCTTCGGGTCGCGCGAGTCGCCTCAACATCGTCCGGGCGATCCGGGATGTTCCCGAGCCGAAACCGCCCGTGCGGACGTACACGTTCCTCGCGTACCTGGGGGTCGCGATGGTCGCGCTCGGAACGCTCGGTTTTCTCGAGAGCTACCGTGGGACGGGCGACATTTCCTACCCGATCATCACGGGGTCGTTCGTGATCCTGGGCGCCGGTCTCATCGCGGCGCGGTTCGTCAAGAACCGCGTCGCCTTCAGCCTGACGGGGGCGGGGCTCGTCGCCTGGACCGCCGTGGAGCCGCTGCACGTGTATCTGCTCGGCACGGCGCACTCGAGCGGGATCTTCAATCTGTTCGTCGTCGGCGTGATCATGGTCGGCGGGGCGCTCATGGTGATCCTCCTGAACGCGGACCCGCTCGTCGCGATGCTGCGCCGGCTTCTCGGCCAGCGGGCCCAGGCGAGCCCGGTGATCCGGATCGGCACCGACTACCCGACCCGGCAACCCGGGCGCACGGGCGTGAGCCTCACGATCTTCGCGCTCGTGGTGTTCACGATGATCGCGACCGCGGCGGCCGGTTCGACCCTTCAAGGGAGCCTCAACTCGTCGGTGGCGACGGAGAGCGGCGGTTACACGTTCTTCGGGAATTCCGAGGTCCCGCAGCCGAACATCTGGTCGGAGATCGCGTCCAACGCCTCGCTGAGTCCGCTCTTCTCGAACGCCGTCCCCCTCGTCGACGGCGTCGTCGACATCAACGTCACCGGCTTTGCGAGTAATCCGTACCGGGACGGCCTCTACGCGGCCCCGACCAACGCGACCGGGCCGGCCAGCTTCTACGCCACGAACCGCTTCACGTTCCAGGCCACGCTCGGCGGGATGAGCGCCGCGGCGGCGTTCCAGCAGTTGGCGACCAACGACTCGGTCGCGATCCTCGACGAGACGTACGCGAACGTCGCGAACGCTTTTTCCACCGGGTCCGCGGCCCATCCGAAGGTGAACGTGGGCAACCAGATCCAAGTGACCACCGTCCGGGGCACCCACCCGACCGAACTCACCGTCATCGGACTCCTCAGCGAGTCGATCATCACGGGGGTCTGGGTGAACCCCGCAACGGCCGCCACCCTCGGGTTCACCAACCAGACCGCCTACTTCCTGACCTCCGCACCGGGCGTTTCGTCCAGCTACGCGGCCCAGCAGGCGAAGAAAGTCTTCTTCCCGGCGGGCCTCGTGCTCTACGACTTGCCGAGCCTGCTCGCCCAGTCGATCGCGACCACCGAAGGGTTCATCGGGCTTCTCGAGATCTTCGTCGGGCTCGGACTCGGGGTCGGGATCGCCGCCATGGGCATTTTCGCCCTCCGTGCCGTGGTCGAGCGCCGCCGGGAGATCGGCATGCTCCGAGCGACCGGATTCACGCGGGGGATGGTGCTCCGGGCCCTCGTTCTCGAGTACTCGCTCGTCACGATCGTCGGGGTCGCGGTCGGGACCGGGCTCGGCCTGCTGGTCATCTACAACCTGTCGGTCAGTCCCGAGGCGGTGGGGGATGGCCTCCAGCAGTTCGTCGTGCCCTGGCTCACGGTGCTCGAGGTCACCGTGATCGCCTACCTGCTCGTGCTCGTCGCGATCGCCGCGCCCTCCCTGCGGGCCGCGCGCCTCCCTCCCGCCGAGGCGGTGCGCGTCTCGGAGTGAGACCGTCCCGTCCGTTGAGCGGTGCGTGGACTCGCAGCTAACCGTCGGAGGGACCCGGGCGCCAGGCGGTCTCCTGCGACCAGTCGTGGGCCCGACGGAGGATCGACCAGACCGTGGGTTCCTTGGCCCGTACGTAACCCTCGCGGTCGTTGCGGAACCTGTTCGCGAGCTCACGTTTGACCCGCGCATATTCGGTGATGGCGTCGCCGTGGGACCTCAGATAATCCCGGAAGAGCAGGTTGAGCCGCTCATCGAAGCTCCCCAACTCGCGGACATGAAGATGCACGGGAGCGGTGCCTTCCGGCCCGAGGAAGAACCGTTTCGATCGGTCCGCGTTGTTTTCGTGAAAGCGGTAACCGAGCGTTTCGAGCGGGGTCCGGAATGGACCGTCGGGCGTGAGCTCGGCCACGGACACCTGGACGTCGATCACCGGCTTCGCATCGAGCCCCGGTACCGCCGTCGAGCCGACGTGGTCGATCCGGATCGCGACGCGCCCCAAGGCACTCCGAAGGTGGGTCGCGATCTCCCGGAACTCCTCCGGCCACCGTGGATCGTAGGGGACAATGACGATCGGCCCCTCCGCGCCCATCCGCCGTCCGACGGTCGCCGCGTCCTCATAACGGCTGTCGCGGCCGACCCACGCCGCGCGTCGTCACGGATTCGGATGGGAAGGGCTTTAGACGCACCTCCCGTGAACGATTCCCGTGAGCTCCTCCTCTCCGATCCCCCCGGAGGGCGACCCTGAGTCTCCGCTCAGTTCGGACGCCTCGGCGGGGGAGGGCGCGCTCGTCATCCGCGGTGCGAGGATTCTCGTCGCCCCGGACGCCGCCCCGATCGACCGCGGCACCGTGCTCGTCCGCAAGGGTAGGATCTCCAAGCTGGGCGACAACATCGCCGCCCCGTCGACGGCTCGCGAGATCGACGGCGCGGGACGTGTGCTTACCGCAGGGTTCTGGAACTCCCATGTTCACTTCACCGAGCCCAAGTGGCGACGGGTGCGAGCCAAAGATCAGCACCTCATCGAGGCCCAGCTGTACGATATGTTCACGAGCCGGGGGTTCACGACCGTCGTCGACACCGGCTCCGACCCCCGGCGTACGCTCCAGCTCCGACACAGGATCGAATACGAAGCGTGGCTGGGACCGCGCATCTACACGGCGGGTTCGGGCATCTATCCCCCCCACGGGATCCCGCACTATGTCCGCGACACGGTGCCGGCCCTGCTCCGCCCGCTCCTCCCCACCCCCCCGAGCCCTCGCCTCGCCCGTCGGGTCGTCCGGCGCAACATTGCGCGCGGCGCCGAGCTGATCAAACTGTTCACGGGGTCGTACGTCGAGCCGGGCAAGGTCCAGCCGATGCCGGAGCCGGTCGCCCGCGCCGCGGTGGAGGCGGCGCACGAGCACGGGCTGCCGGTCTTCAGCCATCCGTCGAACCTCGAAGGGACCCGGGTGGCCGTACGTGCCGGGGTCGACGTGCTCGCGCACCCGCCGGACATGACCGGGGGTGTGGACGAGCCCCTCCTCCGGGAGATGGTCGACCGTCGGATGTCGATGATTCCGACCCTCCAGATGTTCGAAAGGACCGTGAGCACCGACCGGTCGTACCTCGAGCCGATCTACGCCATCGTTCGTCGGTTCCACACGCTGGGGGGCTCGATTCTGTTCGGAACGGACGTCGGCTACATGACCGACTACACGATCCACGACGAGTTGCGGGCCCTGCACGGCTGCGGC
>Ga0187772_10000802_pt1 | contig 14281 bp, 13 predicted proteins | sample 0116_SJ02_MP15_2_FD_133137 | JGI IMG/M metagenome (GOLD analysis project Ga0187772, IMG submission 133137) | Tropical peat soil microbial communities from peatlands in Department of Meta, Colombia - 0116_SJ02_MP15_20_MG | ecosystem: Environmental > Terrestrial > Soil > Wetlands > Peat | place... | reverse complement strand
GCTTCGGCATATTTGAAAAACAGGGAGTCGTGACCCACGCAAAGTCCCAGTAAGATATTGAAATCCGTCTTAGCCTCATTGACGATCGCTGCCTGGAGAATGGGATTACACATAGACTCGTACTGCCCGATGAAAATCTTCTCGCTGTCCTTCACACCAATCTCTTCTTTTGGTATTGAACCGACCTTGCACACAACCGACACCGTTTCAAAACCCTGATTTTGCAGGATTCGGGCGACCACTTCCGCTTCCTTGTATAACCCGACACAAAACACCAAACCCAGACGGGTGTACCCCATCTTTTGGGCAAACTCGCATATCTCCTGTATCCTCGGCTTTGTCGGGTGCATCACATACGGCCTTTTCTCCCTTCCGGCATAACACTCACCCTCCTGGATAGATGCCTGACGTGCAAATTCTCCGATGTCTGCTTTTTGATACTTCTTCTGTGCCTGTCCGGCAAGCTTCTTTTCCCCAAGAGTAGGGCATCCTTTCGACCCCTTTCCTTTCGGATTCATGCAGACCTTTTCCTTTGGGGACAAAGCGCAGCTTGCACAATCTGACAAATTATTCCTTTTCATAAACAGCCTCCTCTGAGAACGGGATGTTCATCTTCAGGAAAAACTCCTTCCTTAAATCAATGCAAGGCGATCGGCAACGGCCAGGCCGGTTTGAGTAGGATAGAGGCGGCCATCCTGGATGGATATCAGTCCTTCTTCCCGGAGCTTGTTTATCATTTCCTTTTTTTCAGCGAAAAGGTCGCAGTGATACCTGTTCCTGAAATCATCGAAAGAAACTCCCTTTTTGGTCCGGAGGCCGAGGCATAGCGCTTCTAATCTCAGTTGTTCCATCGTCAGGTTCTCTGTTTCTTCAACAGGAAGATTTCCCGCATTGATTGCAACGATATATTGATTAACGGAGCGTTGGTTCCACCATCGACGATTGTCCCGAAAGGAATGGGCCGAAGGGCCAAGACCAAGGTAAGGGGAGTGGTCCCAATATTTTTGATTGTGTCGGGAGGCATATTCCATTCCCCTCGAAAAGTTTGACACTTCATAATGGATATACCTGGCATCTTCCAGGAACTCAGACGTGTTTATGAAAAATTCGTACTGCAATTCTTCTCCGGGCATGAGAAACTCTCCGGCCTGGTATCTTATCCCCAAAGGGGTTTCCGCTCCGAGCGTTAATTGATAACAGGAAAGATGCTCCGGTGAAAAGGCGACAGCCTGTTTCAAGGTATCCAGCCATGAGTCCATGTCCTGTGCCGGGACACCGTAGATCAGATCGAGCCCAATGTTTTTAAATCCGGTCTTTCTTGAGGCCTCAATGGCTGAAATGGCTTGTTTTGCAGAATGCCTCCTACTCAGGAAGGCCAACACTTTCTCGTCAAACGATTGGATTCCGATATTGATTCGATTAATTCTTATCTCGCGCATCGATTCAAGCAGAGATTGATCGAGATCAGCCGGGTTCGCCTCGATAGTTATTTCCGGCTCTGCCATGAGATCGAAGTTTTTCTGCACACTTATCAGGATGTCTTCAAGTTGTGGAGAAGTGAGAAGGGAAGGGGTTCCGCCCCCGATGTAGAGCGTATCAAAAACATCGGATCTGTTCCGGTACATCTCCATCTCTTTATTAAGGGCTCTTAGAAAATCGGGAATAACAGAGATGGCTGTGACCGAATAGAAATCACAGTAGTGACATTTGCCAAGGCAAAAGGGAATGTGAATATAGAGACCAGAAGTTTCTTGTAAGTTCATTTAATAAACCATTTGAGGGTTCACGGGTTCCGGGATTCAAGGGTTCGAGAGTTTGAGGGTGGAAAGTGGAGGGTGGAGCGTGGTCTTGACAACCTTCTACTCTCTTATGTTGGGCCACTTGAACCCTGGGCCCCTTGGCCCCTTCAATTATTTAATCGTCTGTATTCGTTTTCAAAACTGCTAAAAAGGCACTCTGAGGGATGGACACCGACCCGATGGTCTTCATCCTCTTTTTGCCTTTCTTCTGCTTCTCCAGCAGTTTTCGCTTGCGGGTAATGTCACCCCCATAGCACTTTGCTGTCACATCCTTACGGAAGGGAGAGATTGTGGTACGGGCGATGATTTCACCTCCGATCGCTCCCTGAATCGGTATTTTAAACATCTGCCGGGGAATTTCTTCCTTTAATCTTTCACAGGCCCGCAGGGCACGGGCACGGGCTTGATCGCGATGGATGATTTGCGACAGGGCGTCGACCTTCTCGCCGTTGACCAGGATGTCCACCAGGACGAGTGTGCTCTCTCTGTAGTCAAGGACCTCGTAATCAAAGGACCCGTATCCCTGAGTGACGGATTTGAAGCGATCATAAAAATCATAAATCACATCGGCCAGGGGCATCTCATAACTCAACTCCACGCGGCCCGGGCCCAGGTAGTTAAGCTTTGAGTTTACGCCTCGCTTCTCCATGCAGAGTTTCATCACAGCGCCCAGATATCTTTCCGGCATGAGCAGCGTAGCACGAATGTAAGGCTCTTCTCCCTTTTCAATGGAAATAGGATCCGGGTAGTGAGCGGGATTGTCAACGAACTCGATGCTTCCATCTTTCAATGTAAACCGGTAGCGAACGCTCGGAACGGAGAGAATGATGGAAAGATCATATTCCCGTTCCACCCTTTCCTGGACGATTTCGAGATGAAGGAGACCCAGAAATCCGCACCGGAAGCCCTGTCCCAGGGCAATTGAAGAATCTTTCTGATAGACGAAGGCCGCATCGTTCAACTTATATTTTTCGAGTGCGACGGCAAGGTCTTCATAGTCCTCAGGAGCGATGGGATAGATCGAAGAGAAGACCACCGGCTTGAATTCCTTGAAGCCGGGGAGGGGTTTGTCACAAGGTCGGTCATCGAGCGTAATCGTATCGCCGATCTGTACGTCCGACACGGTTTTGACACCGGCAAAGATATAACCCACCTCTCCGGCAGAGATCTTGTCACGTTTCTCTCTGGTGAGCAGGAATCGACCCACCTCCTCGACCTTATAAGCCGCCTGATTGGACATCAAGCGGATGACATCTCCATTTTTGACGGTTCCGTCAAAGACCCGGCAGTGAATCACTGTTCCACGAAAAGAATCGTACTGAGCATCGAAGATCAGGGCAGCCAGTGGTCCTTCCGGATCCCCTTTCGGAGGAGGGATTCTCTTAACAATGGCCTCCAGAATTTCTTCGATGCCTATTCCTTCTTTGGCCGAGCATTTTAGATGGCTGAAAGGATCCAATCCCAGTTCCGAGTCGATCTGTTCAATCACCCGATCCACATCGGCCGTGGAAAGATCGATCTTATTGATGACCGGTATGATCTCCAGGTTATTTTCCATGGCCAGATAGAGATTGGCAATCGTCTGAGCCTGCACGCCCTGGGCCGCATCGATCAAAAGGAGGACGCCTTCGCAGGATGCGAGGGAACGAGAAACCTCATAGGAAAAGTCGACATGACCCGGCGTGTCGATCAAATTGAGAACATAATCCTCTCCATCTTTCGCATGATAGGGGAGGGCGATGGCTTGGCTCTTGATGGTGATCCCCCGCTCGCGCTCAATATCCATATTATCCAGGATCTGGTCTTTGAAGTTTCGTTCGTCGACCATGCCGGTATATTGAATGAGGCGGTCGGCAAGGGTCGATTTTCCGTGATCGATGTGCGCGATGATGCTAAAGTTCCTTATGTTTTTCATAGATTGCCGAAGAGAATATGTTTTAAATCCCCCCCATCCCCCCCTTTGCTAAAAGGGGGGAAAGGGGGGATTTTGGTTTTACGGGACTTGGAGAATCTTACGGGAAATTTACTCATTATAAGTTATTTCTTCCCAGAAATCTTTTTCTCACTCTCCATTTTTCTCGAACTTCTCCCTATCCCCCAATTCTCGCGTCCCCGCGTCTCCTCATGTCGTGATCCATCACAAAAAAAGGGGCGTGGTTAGAGGTGAATATGGGAGGATCCCTTCTCAAAATCGGCGCAATGGCCGGATGTCTCCTGAATTCCTTGTCCAGGAATTGCCTGATCAATTGCCTGCTCCATCCTTTCGGATGATCGAAGCTCGTGTAAAGGGAAAGGTCCCCTTCATAAAAGGTCTTTGTCTCCATCTGCCGGACTTCCGGTCCGTGGATGGGCATATTGAAAATGGAAAGATTCAAAAACCCAATGTAATCTCGGTGTCTCACAATGAACTCAAGGGTTCTTCGCGCTTCTGTCAGTCCTTCCGGAGGCGTTCCAAAAAGAAGGTAGACATAAGTGGAAACCCCGGCCTTTCTCAGATTTTTTAGAGCTATTGAAGCCTCTTCGAGATTGATCCCCTTTTGTAGAGAGTCGAGCACAGTTTGGTCTCCTGATTCCAGGCCAAGTTTTAACATCACACATCCTGATTGCCTCAGGGCGAGGCAGAAATCCGATTCGATCAGATGGCGGGTAATCCTGGCAAAACCGTACCACGGCGTACCCGGAGGGTGTTTACAAATTTCGTTCATCAGTGACGGGCTGATGGCATTGTCCAGCAAGTGGATAAGAACCGGCTTATGCCTATCGACCAGGCCAAGAAGATCGCCGATCACCTTGTCTGCCGGAATGGCCTGATAAGAATTTCCCTCTGCCTTTTCCGGACAAAACGAACACTTGTTCCAGTAACATCCGCTTGAGGAACTGTAGGGTAAAATCGGCCCTGGCGCCGGGTAGTCTCTTATGGGGAAAGAATCATAGTCGGGTCTGAAATGGCTATCTTCAGGCTCTGTTACTTCCATGAGCGAAAGCAAAGCGGCTTCTCCCGGTCCGGCCACAAGATGATCCACGAGCCCTTTAAAAGGGTTTTGCCAGCGGGGGTTTCTCATCCATGAAGTCACAAGCCCTCCACCCAAAACCAATTTTACTCCGGGGTATTCCCGCTTCAGAAAACCGATCATTGCGAACGTACACAGTGCCTGGGTTAAATAGTTGAGCGAAAATCCGATGATGGAAGGCTGTTCACTCTGCAAATAATCAGTGAGCCGTTTCTTAAAATACGGGTAGAATGGATTTTGTCCCGGATTTTCTGTGGCTCTGATAAGATCTGCGCTCCTTGATGGAGAGAGTTCTTCATGTTGAAAATTTGCCAGACCGAGGCGCACGCGACTGGAGTTTGCCGCTATGTCGAGAAGCCGATTCAGGTCCTTTATTGCTCGACGATAACGACCCTCATCCTGGTAGGCGTCGCGACAATTCAACGAGGCGAGATGTCTGGAGAGATGACGGACTGCCCGGCGAGTCCAGGTATCCGATTGCGCAGGTGGAGTCTTCAGGAGGCTGAGGAGACCTTCTAGATTTGCGTCCAAAACCCTGTATCCTACTCCGTGATGATTCAGAGCACCGCAAAGCTTTGCTATACCCGCTGGAGGTTCACACGGCTTGGTAACAGGAGGATAGATGAGAATCATGAACTTGATGATCGTATCGTTGGATTTTATCCCGTCAGAAATAATGCCCCGCTCGGCTTTGAGCTGTTCGACTGTGCTCGCGGCGACTGGGATTTCTAACGGGGTGGGCTCGGACCCGGTAAGACATTTTTTGCTTAAAATGGATATTTCCCCGCTTTGATCACGGCATCCGCAATCTCTCTTCTTAGCATCACCGTGTTGACGGGAGTAAAGCGAGCCAGGTTCTCGAGGACTGACAACCGGGTCCTAAGTGCCTCCGGATCGGCAATCGCAGAGAGGGCCTGCTTTGCGAAACTCATTATCCGGCTAAAGGAATCATTGACAAAAACCTTCACCATGGCCTTCTGAACCTGGGATTTCTCGTCTCCAAATCTTTCCATTGTCTTCAACGCCCGCAGCAGGCCGCTTTCCATGGCGAAGCCCTCGATCGTCATATCGCTGATCAGGCCCACGATCTCCTGTTCCTCTGCCAACTTTATCCTATGCTTCTGAATCGCAGCCCCGGTAACCATGAGGGCGATCTTCTTTGACATGTCCACCATCTCTTTCTGCATGTCCAACTTCCCATCATCGGTTTGCACTTTCGGCTGGAAGGTAGGGAGCTCATTTGTCACCTTCTGCGCTGCATCGAATACGGGGAGGCGATTCTTCATGGCCCGCTTTATAAGCATATCGATGATGAGGAGACGATTAATCTCGTTTGTCCCCTCCACAATTCGACTGATTCGCGAATCTCGATAACCCCGCTCAGCCGGATACTCATGGATATATCCGTACCCTCCGTGGATCTGAACGGCTTCGTCGGCAACATAACCGGCCATCTCCGAACAAAAGATCTTATTGATCGAGTCTTCAATGTTATATTCCTCGATCCCCCTCGCCGTTTGAATCCCAACATCTTCAGCGTGGCGGTCGATATGCCGGAGAATCAGATCGGTCAGGCCTGCGGTGCGGTAAATCATGCTCTCCATCATGAACGTCCGAATCGCCATTTCCCCAATCTTCTGTTTGATCAAACCGAACTCGGCAATCGGCCGACCGAACTGAACTCTCTGTCTTGCATACATGACCGCTTCCTGCACGGCTTTTTTCGATCCGCCCAGACAACCCGCACCCAGGGTGAAACGGGCAATATTTAGGACGTTTAAAGCTACGATATGGCCCCTGCCAATTTCGCCGAGAAGATTCTCCACCGGGACCTTCACGTTGGTGAAGATCACACTTCGGGTCGAGGAGCCTTTCATCCCCATCTTATTCTCTTCCTCGTCTAACGAAACCCCTTCGAACGCCTTCTCGACGATGAAGGCGGTGAATTTCTCCCCATTCACCTTGGCATAGGTAACGAACGTATCGGCAATGCCTGCATTGGTGATGAACTGCTTCTGGCCATTCAGGATGTAATATTTTCCATCAGGGCTGAGCGTAGCCGTCGTCTTGGCGTTCAAGGCATCGGAGCCTGCCTGGGGTTCTGTCAAGGCATAGGCGCCAATGAACTCTCCGGTGGCCAACTTGGGTAGATAACGGATCTTCTGGTCTTGGTTTCCAAAGAAGACGATGGGAAGAGAACCAGGGCCCGTATGCACGGAGTAGGCCGCCATAAAGGATCCTCCTCCTCGAGACAGGTTTTCCATCAACAGGATGACACTGGCCTTGTCCAAATCTTGCCCTCCATGCTCCTCGGCAATGTCTCCGGATAGGAACCCTAATTCTCCTGCTTTTCTGAGCAGGCCTGGAACGAGTCCCTCTTTCTTCTCTTCAATATCGTCGGCTACAGGTAGAACTTCCCCTGCCACAAATTCCGAAGCCGCCTTTGCAACCAGCCGCTGTTCTTCAGTAAAATCCTCGGGCGTAAAGATTTCCTCGGGTGAAATCGATTTGATCAAAAATTCTCCCCCTTTAATATACTTCGGTTGTTGCATGATATCCTCCAACGATCTCAGGCGAGAAGCACCACTCGACCCAGTCAAGACGATGGCAGAGAAATCTTTCTCCCGGCGAGAATCCGTCTTCTGGCGATCAAACCGCCTCTACTACAGTGGCGATGCCAACTCCTCCCCCACCACAGATCATCTGAACGCCGGCTCTCCCGCCCGTGCGCTTGAGGTGGTGGACTATCTCCCCGAAGTAGATGGCCCCTGAGGCGCCAATGGGATGGCCCAGCGCAATGGCGCCGCCCGTTGGATTCACCCTGGGATCAAGGCGGTTGTAGCCAAGCTCATCTGCAAACTGGAGCAACGGGGAGGCAAATGCCTCGTTGGGCTCGATAATGTCCATGTCATCGATGGTCTTGCCAGCGCGTTTAAGGGCCTTCCTCACCGCCGGAATAGGAGCGAGGAGCATGGGCACCGGCTCGCCTCCTGCTACGGCGCAGGCTGCAATTCTGCAGAGCGGCTCAAGCCCCAATGCCTCGGCCTTGGCCCCGCTCATTAGTAGGACTGCGGCAGCGCCATCTACGATCTGCGAGGAGTTGCCCGGGCTAACGAGTCCGTGTTCTTTGAACGGAGTGGGGAGCGCCATGAGATCTTGAAGGTATGCCTCCGGGTCAGCCACCGCCTTTGGCCTAAGGACTTCGTCCCTTTCTACGCTCCGGGTCACGCCCTCCCAGATGAACTCGAAGGGAACGATATGATCAGCGTACCACCCCTTCCGCTCGGCCTCGACGGCCTTCTGCATGCTCCACATGCCAAAGCGCTCCAGGTCATCTCGGGTGTGTCCCTGGTCTGCGGAGATCATCTCGGCGCAGACGCCCTGAGGCACCAGCATGCCGATCTCCGCGAGGCGAGACGACAAACGCACCGGATAATTGGCATCCATCGCCACCTGAACGTCGGACATCATGCCGTAATGGGACATGATCTCCACGCCCCCGCAGATCATGATATCTCCCTCCCCCACCATGATCTCGTGCGCAGCGATGTTGATGGCCTTGAGGCCGGCGTTGCAGTACTGGTTCACCGTGCAGCCCGCGGCTTCCTTGGGGATGCCGGCAAGGAGTGACGCGATTCGGCCAATATTGATGCCTTGTTCCCCGACCTGGCTCAAGCAACCAATGACAACGTTCTCGATTTCCCCTTCATCGAACTTGGGGCACCGAGAGCGGACCCTTTTCACCAAACCCCGGAGTGTATTGGCCATGAGATCCTGAGCCGATGCCTGGCAGAGCTGGCCCGCTTTCTCCATTCCCTTCCGCCCCGACTTGCCAATTGCGGATCGAACCGCATCTACGACCACCACTTCATTCAACCTTGCCATGTTCGCGCCTCCTTTTCTTCAGCTATCTTCACCACGGACCCTCTTAGGAGGGACCGGTTAATCAAGTTCACTCCAAATCTTTTCTTTAGCAGATATTTTGAGTTGAATCAAATGGGAAGAATCTTTATTGGCGAGCTTTAAACCAAGAAGGAAGGAAGGGTGAATCCCATGCCTGAGAAAGACCAACGTGCCATATTCCGGAGGAATAGGGATCATGCAAGAGATCTGCAGCGGCATGGATCTATAGGCCTTCTTGATATAAGGTTTAATCGTTTCTCCAAGTGAAAGGTATGAGTAAAATGCCACAACTGCGAAGGATAGGGCAACCACGACGCATATAACGAACCCGGTGAGAACAATTCTAAAAACTTTTCTCATGGTTTTACCTCACAATTTAACAGGGCGAGGACGCACTAAGGCCGAGTCTCTATTTCGTCCCGAAATGGCCTGGTGACGATCCCGCTTTTATGGTTTGCAGTATATACAAGATTTAAGCTTTTTGAAAGTGTTAATTAAACCATTCTCGCTTCTACCTTGACAAACATAGGAGGCAATCACTAACTTTAAACTGAAAGTTTCTGGGGTCCGCGAGACCGGTATAATCATGCCGACGTGTGACAATTGTTGAGTAAAGAAAGGAGAAAAAAGCAATGGAGCGCGACCAAAGAAATCATTCCAAGCTACTAAGAGGACTTTTTGTTGGCAGCGTTTTAGGGGCGACAGCAGGCTTTTTATTAGCTCCCAAATCTGGAAAAGAGCTGAGATCGGATATCAAAGCGAGTACGAACAAGGCATTGGATGAGACGAAGCGGTTATACTCAGATGGTCGCACAAGGTTCGAAAATGCTTGTGCCTCTATTGGCAGGAGAAGAGAGGGAGCTTCACTGGGCACGATCGAGTCGCCGGAAGAAATAATGGGGGATGCCTAAGAAAAATCAAGAGCCTTAGAGCGCGAGAAACCAGAAGGGGTGGCAAGTAATATCATCAAGCCGGGGGCCGTTAGGGAGACGCGGGTGTTCATCCGAGGGGTCCTCGGTTCGGGTTTTCGTGCGAAATACAGCTTTTTTAGGTTCAAAATACTGAGTTGACCTTATTTACTTCATTTACCGCTTTAGATAATTTCTGTCAGAGAAGATGGGTAGGTATTTAAAGGCAAATCGAGCAGCTTATGTAGAAGGTTAGCTGTAACCAACAAAAAAGAAAGGAGGTTTCATCCTATGGCAGAAAATGGAAACGGTGGGGGAGGGTTCCTGCGGGGATTCTTTATAGGAGGTTTGCTGGGGGCGATCGCAGGACTTTTATTTGCTCCTAAATCCGGACAAGAGTTGAGATCTGAACTTAAGCAAAAAGGGAGTGAAGTCCTTGAAGAAGCGAAGGGACTTTATTCAGAAGCGCAGGTGAAAGCGAAGGCCATCCTTGAAGATGCTCAGCGCCGGGCCGAAGAATTAAAGAAAGAGGCCAATCTTCAGCTTGCCGAAGCACGCCTGAAGGCAAAGGAAGTCATAGAGGATGCAAAAGCAGGGGCGAAGAAAGTGAAGGGAGCGGTGGAAATAGGTTTGGAGGCGGCAAAGCAGGAATTCTCTAAAGGGTCGAAGAAAGAGGAGACCAAGGCTTAAGCCGAAGGGAGATCACAACCTATGTTACAGACGATCAGTGTCACCGTCATTGCAGCATCCATAGTCGTTGTTGCGATTGTTCTCATTCCTGTTATCTTACAAATCCGTCGAACGGCTCGACAGGCTGAGAAATTGTTAGAAACTGTCCGCATGGAAATTGTTCCCTTGAGTCACGACCTGACTATCATTTCGAAGGAAATCAGCAGTATCCTGCAATCCATTCATCGGCAAGTGGAAAAAGTTGAGGAAGGGATTGCGGTGGTTGGGGGTGCTGCTGAGCGTTTGCGCGACTTCGAGGAAACAGCATTGACCATCGTTGAGGGGCCCCTGGTCAGGCTTGCAACGCTGGTCAGCGCGGCGAGCCGAGGAATCGGGGCTTTCGTGCGCTTTCTTCGAAGTCCAGCCGCAGAATGATTAATTTCGGGAAAGAAAATCAAGGACCGAAATAGAAGTCTCTAAACCGTAGATCCTGAAGTGAGATTGGGCTCTGGTTCGGGATGACAAAAAGCAAGGATTCGAGAACTGCCCCTAAACTCCGCTACTACTCACGTTTTCTTTCCTCAGCCGACAGTGAGATCAAGAGGTGCAACCCCAAAGGTCTACACAAACTGTCCTAGGGCCTTTGCCTTAAAATAGCCTGATCACAGTATCACTAAAAAACAGCCTCCTTTTTTCTACTTGACTTATGGAAGTTAATGACTTGTCTTGGTCTGACCCAAGATGAAAGGTACAGATCACGGATGACCCCAATCATTGTCGCCTTCTGCATTCCATAATTAGTGAATCTATTGTCAATGGCCATCACAGGGAGCTTGTCTTTCCTTTGCATCACTGCCTGCCGCCGGGATGGATTTTGACATTTGAACCTCTAATTTATTGTCTCCAGTTTTGGGGGACTCCAGCAAGAGAGGCCTTTCGTTCAAGTTCACTCAGTTGATTTTCAAAGTGCCGGATCGCATTGTTGACTCGAACCAATTCAGAACTTGATCCTACTCTCGCTTCGTACCTCTGTTTCACCTTGTTCAACTCATCTAGGGCTCCGGTATAGAAACGAAACTGACTCACCCAAAAATCCCTCGCATACCCGCCCGGTCGATCGGGGGAGGAGGTTCCCTGCATTGAATAGAGTGTCATCTTTCCATTGAAGGTATCCAGCACCACCTTAAATTTAGAGAGGAAAGAATTACCCAATAGCCCTGCTGAATTGCCGGGTAGATTATGAACCAGGGTATCTACATTTTCAACCTCTGCTTCCCCCACACGTATGGATCTCAATGTTACCAGAGGATTAAAGATGACGGAACTCGCAGTAGCGGTGGGGATGACGGGGGTGTTTTCATCAATCGTAATTCCTAACTCCTTCGCTGCTTCTCGACTGATCATCGTAAAACTTGCTCCTGTGTCCACAATGAAATGCTGCCTTATACTTTCATTCAGAAGAACCTCTATGTATGACACCTCCCCTCTACGCACAAGGTCAACAGTAATTCCTTTGGGTTCAGCAACCTCTGCAGGAAGAGGACTTTTAGGCATTTCCTGGGAATGTGGGGTCGAGGTCTCCTGAAGGAGCTTTCGACTCTCTGCATCTCCACGATATTTCTCTGGAATCGTTGAAAGATCGTCAGTAAAATGAACCGTCCCTTTTTCATCTACCCATTTATACATCTCTCCGTAACTGGAAGCTACCAAGACGGCCAAAATAATGACGACAAGAAGGGTAGTCCTCATTTTCCCGTTCCCCAGCATTTAGAGATTCTACTAAGAAACCTTCGCCACCGATCCAGTTTCATTGACCGCGGTTTCCGCTCAAAATCACGTGTCAACCGGCGTCATAATCGAAACCCTCGGTTCCTCCAGTTCTCAACTCTTTAATCCTTCATTCGAGAATAGCTCAGAGGTACCGACTACCGAAGGTGGTCAATATCTTTTTTTACATCGATAGTTAGGTTATGTCCCACCTTATACACATAATTTTGTTCTTTAGGGACTAAATTTAAAATATCATTTGACCCACTGCGGATCAGCCTTTGCCTCTTCTGCCTCCTTAGCAATCTTATTTAACATCTCATTGGCCTCTCTGATTTGAGCCTCACATTTTGATCTTTCATCTTTTAACAGGGCTATCTCAGCCCTCTTCATATCAAACTGAGTTAGGCTTAAGTGAAGTTAACGACACCATCTTTATCCACCCATTTATATATGATCTCACCATCCGCCATTGAAACAAAAACGCAGAAAATCAAAATATTTATTAAAATTTTTCTCATATTCAACACCCCTTTAATCGGAAAGTCTTTGTCTTCTTTTCTTTGTCATTAGATTTCTACCATAGGAATGCATATATGTTTTACCCGTATGTATATCCAAAAGAAACTAAGATAATAAAAAACAAGATTAAGCCAATTACAAACTTCTCCATCTCATTTTACCTGCATCATTTTTTGCTCCTTCTTAGGGGCCAACTTACTACCTAAAGCAATATTTATGCCATGCAGTGATAAAATATAACTTATCGAAAGATAAGGGATAGACTGAACTTCCTTCCAAAATCTGGTAATAATTTTTCCACCTTTGTCCATTTTGTTTAAATTCTTTTTGACAACAAAAACAGCCTATGGATGGCACCGCATGGGCACTTGTTACTAATAAGAGCGTCAACACTCCAAAGGTTGAGAGAAGGATTATTGATTTCGAATTGTACTCTTGTATGTTGGGACAAAAATTTAAAAACAACATTACAGGAACTACTAAACGATTTTCCTTTTTCTAATTTTTTGAGGCAGGCAGGATGGCAAAAATTGGCGACTTCACAAAGAGTGAAGGCCAGAACATTAGAGGTTGATCATTTCCGTTAGAAGAACTGAACCGCTGCGCGGTAGAAACAAAGGTTGGTGCGAAGCACCGCTTTTTTAATTGATCCCCGTTGAATTTGGTGTTAACATCCTTCCGTTGCCGAGTTTTGGTAACTTGTAAGGGAAGGCCCCCGATTGAAACCCCATAGGTAGTCTGTTTTATTCCCGCAGCGGCTCTGTTCTTCATGCGTCAATCCAAAATTGAATCAACTCCGTGAATTCACATGTTTGTCAACTTTATTACAACTTCGGATTGACGCTTATTCGAAATATTCATCGACGAGATTTGATTTTCTGGAATATCATTCCAGCCCTGACGGGCTTTCAGTAGCAGAAAAGACAATAGAGAAGTTTCTTGCACACGAGGTCTTCTTTCTCAGATGGAGGTATTATTGGGGGCATAGGGTACTTGCGTTCTGCGCTCGCGGGAACAATGGCATCATTTGCATACTGTAGGGTCGATCTCTTCGGCCATTCTCAAATCAGCAACTCCCCTGTCAGTGTTACCTTCTGACATGTCAGGCAAGGCCGCGGGAGCAGTAGGCCAAGGCATACCCCGGGTTGATCTCGATGGCCTTGGTATTGTGTCCTACAAGGGCTATTCCTTGCCCCCGGCCTGCCTGAGGAGCTTCACGATCCTGGTGTGGCCTGCGACCTGTGCAATCTTCAACGCCGTGCGGCCATTGTTGGCCTTGGCGTTCACATCCGCGCTTGCCGCCAGCAACACCTGCACCATCTCGGCTTGGTCGCCCGACACCGCCCACATCAGCGCCGTTTCGCCATTGTTGTTCTTGGCGTTCACATCGGCCCTGGCTGCCAGCAACGCCTCCACCACTCCAGCGTAGCCCCGAGCCGACGCATAAATCAGCGCCGTGTCGCCATAGTGGGTCTTGGCATTCACATCCGCCTTGGCTGCCAGCAACGCCTCCACCACTCCAGCGTAGCCCCGAGCCGACGCATAAATCAGCGCCGTTTCACCATTGTTGTTCTTGGCGTTCACATCGGCCCTGGCCGTCAGCAACGCCTTCACCACTCCAGCATAGCCCCGAGCCGACGCATAAATCAGCGCCGTCCGGCCATCTTTGGCCTTGGCATTTACATCCGCCCCGGCCGCCAGC
>Ga0187772_10000801_pt1 | contig 14282 bp, 10 predicted proteins | sample 0116_SJ02_MP15_2_FD_133137 | JGI IMG/M metagenome (GOLD analysis project Ga0187772, IMG submission 133137) | Tropical peat soil microbial communities from peatlands in Department of Meta, Colombia - 0116_SJ02_MP15_20_MG | ecosystem: Environmental > Terrestrial > Soil > Wetlands > Peat | place... | reverse complement strand
GTGCGCGGCTTCGGCCTCATCGGCGTGCTGCTGGTCATCAAGGGCGTCGTCGGGCTGATCGTCGGCTGACCCTCGCCGATTGGTGCTTCGGCACGTGACGCATCCGGCTCGCTATGCCCATGCGCTCCGAGGCGATTGGACGCACACTTAGCTGCGTCCGCGCGACCCACCAAGCAACGACCGACGGGAGAGCGACAGTCTGGGCCGCGCTGGCGAGACGCTCGCAACGATCGAACAGCGGCACTCTCGTCGACCACCGGCGGGAACGTTGAGGAGGCCATCCTTCCGGCGCGCTGCTGCGCCTCGGCTCATTGCAGCACTCTTTCGAACAGCTAACGTGACAGCTTCCCGAGCCCGGGATCTCACCCGCCGAATCGGTCAGGACACTCGCACCCCGGTGAGAACCTGCCGTGGCTGAAGGCATCACGCGAGCGGACCGCGGCTTGTCAACGTGGCGGTGAAATAGACCCACGCGCCGGGACCCGCGATGTAGCATCGTCGCGTTCACGGGGAAAGGGTGGGACCATGGAACTTGAGACTGGGAAGGTCGCCGTCGTCACGGGCGCGGCGAGCGGGATTGGGCTGGCGCTCTCGGAGCGGTTTGCTCGCTCCGGGCTGCACGTCGTGCTGGCCGATATCGAAGAGCCCGCTCTAGCAAGCGCTGCCAATAGGATCGGAGCACTGGGCGTGGAGGCCCTGGCAGTGCGCACCGACGTCAGCGATGCCGCGGCGGTCGAGGCGTTGGCCCGTGCCGCCGTCGAGCGGTTCGGGTCGGTACATGTCGTGTGCAACAACGCCGGCGTGGCCAGCGGCGCCGACCCGTGGTTCGGCCCGCTCTCCGCGTGGGAGTGGGTTGTGGGGGTCAACCTCTGGGGCGTGATCCACGGCATTCGAGCCTTTCTTCCGATCCTTATCAACCAAGGTGAGGGTCACATCGTCAACACTGCCAGCATCGCTGGTCTGAACCCAGGATCGGGCCCCGTGTACGCGGCGAGCAAGCACGCGGTGGTCGCTCTGAGCGAGGAACTCTTCAAGACGACCAAGATCGTGGATCTTCCCGTGGGGGTGAGTGTGCTGTGCCCTGGATGGGTTCGCACCGCCATTATGGATGCCGACCGAAACTGGCCCGAGCGGCTGGGCCAGAGCCCGGTTCGAGCGCCGGCTAACGCGGTGATGCGCCCCTATTTCCAGCGCGCGATCGACGAGGGAATGGCCGCTGACGCAATAGCCGATCTTGTAGCCGACGCGATCATGACCGGCAAGTTCTGGATTCTCCCGCACCCCGACTTCGTCGAACGCGCAGCGCGCCGTTGGCACCGCATCGCCGAAGGCGAGAATCCTGATACGGAGTCCGACATTCCTGGATTCCCGCCGACGGCGCAATGGACGAGCGAGATTCGGGCGGCGCTCTTGGCGCCCACCAATTAGGCAACGTCGCCATACGTCAGAAGCTCGCGGTACCGCCATCGGCCATGCTGCTGGATCGGGCTAAAGACGGCAGCGAGGCGCGCCGCGACTGCCGGAGCCATTGCGGACGTCTGCTTTGCTGATCCGGCCACCGGCGAGATCGTGGCTACGCCCGTTGTGCATATGCAGAGTCGACCAATCGGCGGCTTCTCAGGGCGACCGCTTGGCGCGAGGAGCACTCGTCGGCACCGCGGTCCTTGCTGATGGGCCCCTAGTCGCCAAAGCAATAGCCCGCCCGGCGGGTCTTGACAGCGGAAGCGATCGTCCGCAAGAAGCCGGGGAGCCGGCGTCCGCGTCGCACTCGAGTGCAGTCGTAGATGTGTCGGGCCGTGCCTCTTGCCTGATGGCGGGCCGAGGCGCCAGCACGGTCTGTCGGAGGTTCTCAGCGGGCTGTCTTGGCGCCGGTGGCCAATCGAGAAATCTGCCTTGATGGCTGGCGGGGGCGGGCGCAGCGCGGCAGCCCGCCCCGATTCCCGATTGAGTTGGGTCCCGTGGCGCGTGCGGGGGGTCGCGTCGTGGCCTCGTCTACGACTTATATCTCTTCACCTCGAGTCGGGCGGCCTCCCATGATTCTGATCTTATCCCACTTGACAGCGGCCACATCAATGCCGTTCGACGAGGCGTACTTTCCAGCGGCTTTGGCAGTGAACGCTTGGCGCTCTTCCTTGGAGGCTTTGCGCTGGCCAGGCATTACTGTGCGATAGTAGGTTGCGGGAGTGAGCGCTCCCGAGGACATCGTTTGGTAGAGGCGGTAGACATAGTTCTCATTTTCCATTTCTAGCTCCTTCGGCGTGATAGACAGTGCGTCAGTAGTCACTACCTGGAGTGATCGCGGTTGCCTTGCGCGAGCGCCGCGCGGGAGGCGTTGTCGAGGATGCGCCGCGTTATGTGTTCGTGACGTGACTCCTGTTCCGTGCGGCGTCGGTCGCCGGCACCTCGGAGCGGGTGGGACCCTGCCGCTTGGCCGGGGAAAGTGATCGCCGGTTCGCCGTGTGGCCGCCGCACGACGTGGCGGCCACTGTCGACGGGATCCTGGCGATTCGCCTCATGCGCGGTTGCTGGTGTGCAACTTCGACGCTTCGTTCCGCCCGAAATGCCGAGTCGCTCTTAATCAGAGGCCGGTTACGTCAGCGACGGACTGGCAGGTCTGGGTGGCGCCGCCGTCCGTTGTGGTGCAGTGCTCGGTTCCCGTGCCCTTCACGCCGCTGTAGGCACCCGATCCGCCTGTCCAGGTTATAGCGAGCTTGTACGTCGCGTTGGTATTGCTGGTGAACTGGAACGTTTCGGCGTAGTGCCCGTGGACGGTGCCGTTGAACAGCCACTTAGTCCACTTTCCGTTGGCGGTTCCGGCGCCGGTGGTCGGGTTGAACGTTGAGCTGTAGGTTGCGGAGATGACACCGGTGCCGAGTGGCTGTGAGCATTTGGTGAAGCCCAGAACGAAGCCTGACGCTTGGTTCGGGGTCGGGTTGTACTCCGTGCTCCTGCACGTGATCCTCGTAGCGGTTGTCGCGCCGCTGCTGGCGGCGGCGACTGCGCCGAGTGCAGCGATGATCGCGATCACGATCGTAGGTGGGATCAGTTTGCGCGTAGCTTTGCCCCTTCTTCGCCGGCGGGGTGCCGGCGCTTGGCTTGGTCGAGACCGGGCGCCCTGAGGCAATTGTGGGCTGCGGACGGATGGCGCACAACTTCCCGGAGGGGTAGTGTGTACTGCTCGACTGGGAGGTTCTGCGCGCGGACCGCGGTCGAGAGGGCGCGAACATGCAAGACCAGACACGCCGAGATGATGTGGCGGCCGGGGCCGAGCCGCTTGGCGACGGGGCGCGCGGGGAGGTGTCCGGCAGCGTGGAGGATCCCCGAGCGGTGCTCGATTCGCTGCCGGCGGTGGTTGGTTACTACGGTGCAGATCTGCGCAACCGGCTCGCTAACCGCGCGTACGTCGAGTTCTTTGGGGTCACGCCAGATGAGATCCTCGGCCGGCATATCAGCGAGGTGGTCGGGCCGGAGCTCTATGGCCAGAACCACCCGCACATCGAGGGGGCCCTCGCCGGCGAGCCGCAGCTGTTCGATCGGACGGTCATCGACCGCAACGGCGAACCGCGCCGGATGCAGTTCTCTTACGTTCCGGACGTCAGTGACGGGAAGGTCCGTGGCTTCGCGGTGCTGTTGACCGACGTCACCGCTCGGCGGATCGCCGAGCAGGCACATGAGGCGGCGGAGACCAGGTTCCGGGGCCTGCTCGAATCCGCTCCGGACGCGATGGTGATCATCAAGGCAGACGGCGCTGGCGAGATCGTCCTCGTCAACGCCCAAGCCGAGCAGCTGTTCGGCTACACCCGCGCGGAGCTCCTCGGCAGGGGTATCGAGGTGCTGATCCCCGACCGGCTTCGTGACCGCCACCAGCATCATCGCTCCGACTACGCAGCAGACCCGCAGGCCCGTCCCATGGGCATCGGGCTTGAGCTGTTCGGACGGCGCAAGGACGGCAGCGAGTTCCCGGTCGAGGTCTCGCTCGGCCCGCTCCAGTCGGCGGAAGGACCGCTCTTTTCCAGCTCGATTCGTGACATCACCGATCGCAAGCGCGTCGAGGACGAGCTGCGCCGCAGCCGCGAGCAACTAGCGGAGGCCGAGCGAGTCGCGCGGATCGGGAGCCTGGAATGGGACCTGATCACCGGCCACACCACGTGGTCAGACGGACTGCTCGCGATCTACGGTCTCACCTCCGACCAGTTCGACCCGACCCCGGCGGCTGACCAACGCGTGTACCCAGAAGACCGAGAACGCGTCAGGCAAACCCTGGAGCGAGCGATTGCTGACCGATCCTCCTTTACGCTCGAATATCGCGGCGTGCGCGGAGACGGCCGAGTCCGCACGCTGCGGAGCCATGGCGAAGTCGTCGTCGACTCGACCGGCGAGCCGATCCGCGTCGTCGTGATCGTGCAAGACATCACCGACGCCAAACTCGCTCAGGAAGCTCTGCAAAGCGCGTCGGCCGACCTCGAGCGCCGCGCCACCGAACTCCAACAACTCGCGCTCAACGTCGCCGAACCCGACACGCTGCACGCGCCGCTCACCGCCCGACAGCTCGAGATCCTCCGACTCATCGCCCACGGCCACACCAACGCAGCCATCGCCCAGCGACTATTCGTGACCGAAGGCACGATCAAATGGCACGTGAAGCAGATCCTCGCCAAGACCAACTCCTCCAACCGCGCCGAAGCCATCGCCCGCGTCCTCGGCACGCCGCAATAGCCGACCCGCTGGACGCCCCCAACGACTTACTAAGCCTTCCGCAAAACCGCCTAATCTGAGGCACGCCCGGCCACCGCTCGGGACCACTGCTTTGTGCGCGCGCCAGCAGGCGTCGTGGTCTCTGCTTTGGCGACAAGCGAGGGCACGCAGCAATCCGCTGGCCGACTAGTGCGGCGGTCTCGTGCGTTCCGGGAAGGTCGAGTCGATCGCCCCGGGCCGCATCGCTCTTCGGTATGTTGATCTGAGTGCGGGTTGCGCTGATCTCCCGTGTCGACCGGGCCGTCTCCGGTCTCGCGGCCCTGCTTCGCGTGATCGGTCACGAGCCGGTTGGTGCTCTCACGACGTCGCTCGGCGCCGGCCGATATGGAGCCGACACTCTAGGTGCGATCACTCGCCAGGCAGAGGACGGATTCGACGTAGTAGTGGCCGGCTCTCCCTCCCGGATCGCGCCGCTGCTCGCCGCCCTCGATGCGGACGTCGCGATCAGCGCCGCCTTCCCAATGCTCATACCGGCCGATGCGCTTGATGTTCTGCCATTGGGCATAGTTAACACGCATCCCTCGTTGCTGCCGCGCTACCGGGGTCCTAACCCGATCGCGTGGACCGTTCGCAATGGCGACCATGAGCTTGGGTATAGCGTCCACCGCATGGACGCCGACTTCGATAGCGGCCCGCTGCTCGCCCAGGGGACCACGCCGATCGATGACGTCGAGGACTCGTCAGAGGTGTTTGAGCGGATGTTCGCTCTTCTCGGCTCGCTACTCCCAGCCGCACTCCTGCGCGTTGAGAACGGAGATCCAGGCGACCCCCAGCCAGGCGGGCAGGCAACCTACGCCGGGTTCTTCGAACCCGAGTACGTCGAGATCGACTGGTCACAAACGGCGGCCGAGGTGCGTCGTCAGGTGTTAGCCTGGAGCGTTGCCGCGGCGCGACCGAGCGCCCGCGGTGCGCTGACCACACTGGGCGGCGAACGTGTGCGCGTGCTGCGAGTCCGGTTCGACGATGCCGAGGGCGGAACCCGCGTGGACTGCGCCGACGCTGCTCTCTGGATCGTGGAAACTGAGCCAGCATAAGCACAACTCAGCCTCGCCCAGCGAGCCGGCGCACCGGGTCGATCGCCTCCCCGGCGGCGCTCTGCTCACCGGGCTAACCACCGCGGACCACCCGCGGAGGGTCTGTGCTGAACTGCAACGAAGGGTCGAGGTGAGCGATCAAGTGCACCATCCGCTGTTCGCGCGGTTGTACGCATGCCTGAGCCCGCGTAGGGATGCCGCCGGGCAGCGGGAGCACCGCCGCGAGAGCTCGCCGACCTGAGCGGCCGGATAATCGAGCTCGGGGCCGGAAGCGGCCTCAACTTCCCGCACTACCCGCCCGGCGTGAGCGAAGTCGTGGCCGTGGAGCCCGAGGGCTACCTTCGCGAGCGGGCGCGCCGTGCCGTGGCAGGCGCACCAGTACCAGTGACCGTGATCGACGCCGTCGCCGATTAGCTGCCGTTTCCCGACGGGGGCTTCGACGCCGCCGTAGCCTCGCTCGTGCTCTGCACCGTCCCCGACCAGGCACGCGCGCTGGCCGAGCTGCACCGCGTCCTGCGCGTGGGTGGCGAGCTTCGTTTCTACGAGCACGTCCGTCCGAACAACCCGCGGACCCTCGCCCGATGGCAGCGCCTGGACGACTCGAACATTTGGCCGCGCCTCGCCGGCGGCTGCCACCCGACCCGCGACACCGAGACAGCGATCCGCGATGCCGGCTTCACCGTCGAGCGCTGCCGCCGCTTCCGGTTCAAGGCAGGACCCGTCACCGCTCCACACATCGTCGGCGTCGCCCGCCGACCATAGGGGCCCCGGACACCTGCCTCCACGCTGGCCTCACACGGGACCGCTCACCTCGGCCGTACGCCTCAGCGCACCCAACGCGTAAACCCACGGTCAGGCCGCTTGCCTTCGACCACCCGCACATCACCACCGTCGCCCAGCTCGCGCTGCTCCCCGGACGCTTCACGCTGATCCTGTGAAGGGCCGGCCGAGGGATGACGCTCGCGCCTCCACGATCGCCATCGGAGCGGCGCCGGCGTTCACCGACCGGCCAGTCCTTTCATAGGAGGTTGTTGCACAAACCCCTCAGAAATCCGGAGCATCATTTGGTCCGTGGGACAACAGATGTGCGGCGGGCTGAGATCCGGGTGCCAATTGGGACAGCACCCTCGAATCAGGGCTTCACCGGTCCTCTCGACCCACCTTCACTGTCACAGTGACTTCCGCGGGGCTTTGCGCAACAGCCTCATAGCAAATCGATCACGCGGCTCGGCCGCACGAGCGATCGAGACGTCGCCTTATGTGAGGTTGGGGTTGTCAGACCCCACCGTTGTTGGGGTTTGACGTGATGGACATGTCTGCGACTGTCGGGCCCGAGGGCCAAAACCGGACGCGGGATAGCAGAGAGGGGCCCCATTTCAGGCGGCTGGGCGCCGCAACCCCGGACACAACCCGGCGACCCGCGAAGGTCCGGCTCGGTTGAGAGGTCGGTAGCGCATGCGGGACCCGCCCGTCTGGCAGGGGGCCTGCCGGACGAGCGGGCTGGGGGTCGCCCTTGCGAGCGACGCCCCCCAGCGTTAGAGCCCTCCCGCGGGGGTCAGCAGCCGCGGGTCCGGTTTATCCGCCAGATGCCGAGTCGATGATGGCAAGCCGCATCCACTGCACCCTGGCTGCGCGGCCCGTTTGGCTCTTGGGCTTCGTTGCCGAATCTCACGGTGACCCAGTACGGAGACGGCGAGAGGGATAGCCCACGCACCACCTCCTTTCAATCGCTGAGGACAGAGACCGAGTGAAGCGGCTGGGCTGCAGACGGCCCCTGGAGCTGAACCGCAGTTCGGCGGAACAAGCCGTCAGTCCGTCGTGCCTTGTCGGCGCTGAGCCCGCTTGCGGCATGCGTCGGAGTGCCACTTCGGCGCCGGCCCGCTGCGTCCGCACGCGGTCGGTTGGCCACATCCGCGCGCGCAGAGCTTCGCACCGGGAGGCCTTGGATCCGGGGCTGCCAAGCTCGGGGCGCGTTGCTGGTCGAGGTAGGCGGCGAGTAGCGCTTCGCGGTCTGGCGGCCGTCGGATCCCGAGGACCGTGGAGTTGGGCGCGCGCTTATTTGACGGCGGGTCGGTCCGCGCGCTTCCTCGCGCCAGTGGCGGCGCTTCCCCCTTTGGCCCGATCCAGCAGCGCGGCCCGATGGCGGGCTGGCTGCTGCTCTTGCTCAATTTGAGCAGCACCGCGGCCGTACCGGCGCGCTACTGCTCAGCGGAAAAGCAGCTGTCAGGCGAGACCGCCTGTCTTTTCCCATCTCGAGAGCGGGGCACCGAGCGCCGCGGGAACTTGCTCGAGTGTAGGAGCGGAAGCACCAGGCGCTTGCTGTCGTGCACCGATCTGGCGACGGGCAAGCAACTGCCAGTCGCGCGAAGCGGCGGCGCACGTCCTCCAGCCGTACGATTATCCGTTGATGGTCACGGTCGAACAGGAGAGATGAGTTGAGTGACGCTGCCGTGACGTCTGCCGTGGCCCGGGCCTCACGGCCCGTTCAGATCGGGCTGTACCTCACCAACCAGCACCCCGTGGGTGCCGACATGGTCGAGGCGCTCCGTGGTCAGCTCAGATTGCTCCACCATGCTCGCGACCGCGGCTGGGACTCCGTCTGGAGCGCGCAGCACTTCCTGCCGACGATGGCTATGACCCAGCCCGTTCCCTTCCTTGCCCGGCTGGCCGCCGAGGCTGGAGAGATGCGCGTGGGATTAGGGATACTGCTGCTCGCCCTGGCCAATCCGCTCGAGGTTGCTGAGACGTACGCCTCGATGGACGTGGTGTGTGGCGGGCGTTTCACGCTCGGCGTCGGATTGGGATACCGGGAGGTGGAATATGACGCCTTCGGGATCACGCGCGGCGAGCGCGTTCACCGGCTCGAGGAGAACCTGCGCCTGGTGGAGGCGCTGTGGGCGGGGGAGGCGGTGAGCGCCAACCTCCCGTGGTGCAGGCTGAACGGCGCAACGCTCACGATCGTTCCCGTTCAGCGGCCGCGACCCCCCGTGTGGATGGCGGCGGACGGCGACCGTGGCGTCGAGCGAGCCGCACGCATGGCCGACAGCTGGATCATCAACCCCCACGCCACCACCGCGACGATCGCACGGCAGCTGCAGCTTTACGACCAGGTCCGGAGAGAGCTGCGCCGGCCGCCGCTTCCCGAACTCCCCGCGATCAAGGAGGTGGTGTGCGCGCACACCCGCGAGCGGGCCCTGGAGATCGCGAAGCCCTACCTCACGGCGAAGTACGAGGCATACCGAGCCTGGGGGCAGGACGCGGCGCTCCCGGCCGACGAGACGTTCGATCTGCCCTTCGAACGCCTGCTGCAAGACCGATTCGTGATCGGCACACCAGACGATTGTCTCCATCAACTGCTGAGCTGGCGCGACGATCTCGGCGTCGATCACTTCATCTTCAGGCCGTTCTGGAGCGGGATGCCCGTGGAAACCGCACTCGAGTCGATGGATCTGCTGTCCCGCGAGGTGGTCCCGGCCCTTCGGGAACGATGACGCCGCCCAGGACAAACGACCAGCCGCCATCGCTCGTCGTCGCGCATCGAGCATCCACGCTGCTTGCCGGTCGCCGGATCGGTGCACGACAGCAAGCGCCTGGTGCTTAGCTCTCACGACCGAGTAAGGCGCGCCCGACGCTCGTCTCGCGTTGCTCTCGAGGCGGACGAGGACCGGTCGTCGCGTCGTCGGCGCCTGACTGCTTGCGTCCGAGGATGGGGAAGTCCACGGGCCGCACGAAGGAGACTCTCCGTTTGGAACGAAGGCAGCACTTGCCCGGCGACGGCTGCGCCTCCCGCTTCGATCGAGATCCGGCAGTCTCATGCTCATCGGCGCTGATCGCGTTCAGGAGCAGGCATTCGCCGCTGCTCGAGCCCAAAGGGGCAGCAGTGACACCTGGCGCAATCCATTCGCTGCCGAGTCCGTACGTGGCCTTCCGACCGGCTTTCCCGCTGCTCCTTCAGTGGGCGCCACGGATGATCGTGCCTCGCTGCAGGTCTAGGATCGCAGACGCACGACGACAGGCGGCCCGATCACGGGCAGGAAAACCGATCCGAGCTTCGGTCGTGAGAAGAATGATCGGCCGGCGCCGACACAGTGAGATATCGAATCCAAGAAAGGCCGCGAAGGCTGCGGCGAAGGCCGCCGAGCTTGAAGCCGCGGTCGGCAGCTTGTTCAGTTCAGCCTTCTGGCCGTGAAGGTAAACGAGCACTCGGTCGGCGGGGGGACGCTGCTGACTGAACCGGTTCTCGTCTTCCACGGCAAGCAGGGTCGAGACCTCCGGGTGTTCGACCAAGACGCCAAGCGACTCGGAGTGGCGCGCTGGTTCCGGGACAAAGGGGCGAAGCGCGAAGGCTATGGGATCTACGGCATGGATGACGAAGTGCCGCTTGTGGCCCTCAACTGGCGGACTCCTGGCTGGTTGAGCGGTCGCGGCGAGTACAGGGTTTCGAATAGCGAGGGAATCGAGATCGCGACCCTCTCCGCGCGAGAGACCGGTTACACGGCACGCTATCCCTCGCCACGGCCTATCATGGTCGGAGCGAAGAGAATCGGCTACCTGAAGCCCTCAACGGGGCGAAAGCCGGCGTACGTAGAAGACAACGAGGGGTGAGAGGTCGCTCGCATCCTAAACAGCACCCCCTGCTACGTGACGGAGATAGAGCCATCGCTAGCCGGACCGCTGCGCGCGATAGCGGTTGTTGCGATGATCATCCTGAGAAACGGTAAGTCGAGCAACTGGGGCAATGGCGGCGTATAGCATCATTGACCGCCGAAATCTCCGAGTCTGGTCGGCCGCACCAGATCGCGCTTTGGCCATGTGAGGGGACAGTGTCGGCTTCGTCGGGCGACCCGCGCCGCGCTGCCGCGTTTAGCCCGATGCAGCAGGGCGGCTGAGCAGTCGAGCATTTCCGATCGCGGGAGTCGGCGGGGTATGTCAGCGGACCCTGCGGAACGTGCCGTCGATGTCGCTTCCCCCAGCGTTCGGGACGAACACGTCGACCATCCGTGCGCCGGAGCGCTTGAGGCAGTCGATGCCCGGTGCGGCACATCCCGGATGCGCGCCCGCCACCCGGTAGTAGTGGTGATAGCCGTAGGAGATGTCCTTCAGCCGCAGCGTCCCAGCGCACGTCGAACTGGTCCGCCACGTGCCGCGCCGCTCGCCCGGATCGATCACGACCATGAAGCGCTGACGCGACGCGTGAGACCCTGGCGGCGGCGTGAGGTGGCCGCTCCAGGTGCCGACGATCGATGCTCCGGACGGCGCATTGACTGGGCCCGCCCAGGAGACCGCGCCAGCGGGCGCGGCTCTGACCGTTGTCGCCGTCGTCGTGGACGACTGATCCGCCATGACCACGGCGACCGCGTCAGCGGGCGCGCCTCCGGCCGTTGTCGTGGTGGTCGTGGACGACTGATCCGCCTGCGAGCCACAGCCGGCACCGGCCAGCGCCAGCGCCAGCGCCGCTGCCGGGATGGCCACCGAGAGCTTCCGCATTACTTCCTCCTTTGGGCCGAACTGGTCCCACACGAAAAACGGATTCAGGTCTGATGATCTTCCACGGGGCTAGCATGCGCGGCGGCACCCGTACAGCTCGAAGCTGCGCATAAGCCCTGAACACCCGGCTGCCCCTTTGATCGAAAAGCAGCCACGATCTAGTGACAGCCGCACATGATGCCCACTGCTCGCTCGCGGGTTTGTCGCGGCCGCCGAGCAGCCGTTTACTCGGGCACACAGACCCGATCAGAAACAGCGGCCTGATCTCGAGATGATCGGCCGAGCTCACGTCACCGCGACGCGTGGATCCGCTCAGCAATAGCGACCGACATCGACTGGATGGCGCGAGCCACAAAGCTCTTCGCGTGGATGATCCCTGGCGAAGTGCGCGTGTTCCGGCTTGGCGAGTTAGAGCAGGCAAAGTCCTGGATCGCGGGCAGCTGAACGCGCACCCTCTCCAGCGGGCAACAAAGAGCAACGCTAGGCTGCTCCAAGGGCCGCCACAAGCGGCGGCATCTAAGTCCGAGCGAGACTGCTCGTTTGTCGGTCTTGCGGGCACGATCGCAGCCTGGCTGCAATCCCACGCGAGGAGCAGTCGACGCGGGCACGGGTGCTAACTCGGCTCGGGCTAGCACGTCATCGCGCTCTGACGACAACACGAGCGAGCCGTTGCTCCCGCGGCTCGCCATCTTGCATAGGCAAACAGGCGCTCGGAACGAGAGAATCGGCTGGGTTGCCGACGCGTGCTTTGCGCGAGGAGCACTCGTCGGCACCGCGGTCCTTGCTGATGGGCCCCTAGTCGCCATCGGGATCACCCGGCATCACGGTGCGCCGGCGGCAAATGCGATCGTCAGCGGCATGGCTGGCGCCGACGTCGCCGGCGACGTCAGGCCTCGTCGATGTCGCGACCGATGCGAGCGGACGATCCCACGGCTGCCGAGCTTCGCCGAGCCAGCTCAAGTCCAGCGGTGACTCTGACGACTCCCCAGATGTGAGTCTGCGCCACTCCAAGGACTCGGAGCCGGAGTCCGTCGTCACCGAACCGGTCGTGCGGGACAGGATCCCGGACGCAGCTCTCGACGCTATCGCCGCAATCCTGCGCGTGCTCGGGGAGACGGCCGTCAGTGACTCGCAGGCCGCGAGCCGGCTGGAGGCCTGGGCTCGCCACATTCTCGTCCTGGCTTCGCCGCCAGGCTCAGGAGACGCCGTCTGTCACAGCCGCGACTGGGCGGGTCTCAGGAATCACGTCGTCGCCTACGTGCGCCACGACCATGCTGTCGTGTCGCGCTCGATTGGCGATCTTCAGGACGCGGTCTGGTTGGTGATCGAGCGTGTCTCGCAGGCCGTCCTGGGCGACGCTGCCTCGGATGCGAACGCTTTGGCGCAGCTCGAGCGGCTGCGTGCAGCGGCGGGCCACTCCGCGGCGGAGCTGAAGGCGACCGCGCTCGAGACTGTTCAGCAGCTCTCGGAGATCATCGATGAGAAGAGCACACGACAGCTCCAACTGGCACGTGAGCTCGGAGAGCGTGTCGACATCCTCAAAGTCGAGCTCGAGGAAACTCGCCGGGAGGCGGACATCGACCCGCTCACGAAGCTCTGGAACCGGGGCGTGTTCCAGCGCGAGCTCTCCCGCGCCGTCCACGTGCGCACCCTGGTCGACGAGCCGGTGTGTCTCGTTCTCGTCGACATCGACCACTTCAAGCACCTCAATGACGTGCACGGGCATACGACAGGCGATAATGCGCTCGAGGCGACCGCGAGCGCTCTCGCGCGCAGCTTCCCCCGTCGCGCTGATGTTCTGACGAGATTTGGTGGAGACGAATTCGCCGTGATTCTGCGCGATGCGACCGCCGCCGACGGCGGCCGGCTTGCAGAGCGCTTCCTCGCGGCGGTGCGACAGCTCGAGGTGCCCGGGGCTCGCGACCCCGTGACGGTCACGATGAGCGTCGGTGTCGCCGAGGCGCTCCCGGGCGAGCCGGCGGACAGCTGGTTCGCCCGCGCCGACCGCGCTCTCTACAGGGCGAAGGCCGAAGGGCGCGACTGCGTGGCCATCGCCGCCGACGAGCTGGTGGAACTCTGCCGAGTCGCTGCCTGACGCTCGGCTGGAGGCAACCGACGTAGCCCGGATCGTTCATGAGGGGACCGGGCACTGCCGCCGAGCGGTGCGCGCTTCTTGTGGTTGATGCGGGTGGTGGGGTCGCCGGGTCGGATTACGGAGCGGTGGGTCTCATCGGCTCCTGGCGGTCGGTGGCGACGAGTCGCGGGCATCTAGCGCGAGCGGCCCGGCCGGGTTGCCGGGCGGCGTGTGCAGTCGCGTTCTATTCGATCCGATAGCGCCCCAGCCCGCGGCGGCCGTCGACCAAGGCGGAGCAACGGGCTCCGGAGATGTCCGAATCGACGCTGCGGGCGAATCGGCCAACGTAGGCAAACACCCCATTCCGCCTGCGCTCCCTCCAGCCCCGCATCCGGTGAAGAGCACGTTGGTATCGCGATCCACCCGACCAGGGCAAGGCGTCCGCGCTAGCTCACGCCCACCGCGATCGCATTTGCCGCCGGCGCACCGTGATGCCCGGTGATCCCTATGGCGACCAGGCGATCACGCGCGCCGGCGATCCCGGACGAGCGCAATGCCAAGAAACGAGCAGCGCGGGGCGTCCCCAATGGCCCGTCGGAGCGCGACCGGCATCGGACAAACCCGGCCACGCGCCTGCCTCGTCGAGGCGTGGCTGCTCCATCGCGAAAGTGATCACCCGCGGCGATCCGGCGTGAAGAGCGACGCGATGGCGCGAAATCGCGAGGCAGGCCCTTCGGATCGGCCTAGAGCTCGCGGGCGTCCGTACCAGGATGCTTCATCGCCAAGGGCAGCAGCGACAACTGACCGCGGCTGCTCCCTTGTCGCGCTGAGCGAGCATGCACGAGCAGCTCGTCGCGGAGATCGTGCCGCCAGCGGCGGCGACCCATACGCTTGTTGAGTCCCCGAGACCGTGTGGTGCAGCGTCGCTGAGC
>Ga0187772_10000799_pt1 | contig 14305 bp, 16 predicted proteins | sample 0116_SJ02_MP15_2_FD_133137 | JGI IMG/M metagenome (GOLD analysis project Ga0187772, IMG submission 133137) | Tropical peat soil microbial communities from peatlands in Department of Meta, Colombia - 0116_SJ02_MP15_20_MG | ecosystem: Environmental > Terrestrial > Soil > Wetlands > Peat | place... | reverse complement strand
TCGGGCTGTTCTCGTTGATCGACGGGATGATGGACGCGCCGATGCTCGACGTGGTCTCCTCTTTACCGCTGGCCGAGGACATCCGCGAGGCGCTCGTCCAGCGCCGCGGACCAATGGGCCAGCTGCTCAACTGCGTCGTCGCGCTTGAGAACGGCGAGGACGACGGCACGGTGACCAAGGCAGGGGACGTGTACCTCGAGGCGCTCATGTGGGCCAACAGTGCCGCCGAGTCGCTGTTCGGCGAGCCGGCGCCGGCGCGTGCCCGTGACGCACACGCGGGCGCGGCCGTCCGGCGGCCGGTCCGCGCGCCGGCCGCGTCGGGCAGCACTCCGCCGCCGCTCTTCGACCAGGACGCGGCGCCGGTTTTCGAAGCCCTTCCTCGCCCCGGCCTGTTCGCGCGGATCTGGGCGAGGGTTTTGTCGGTGTTCGGTCGGCGGCGCCTGACGGCGGCGCCTTAGGACCGTGTTCGGCCGGCGCGTCGGCGACGCCCCCGCCTGAGTTAGTCGGAGAGCGGCACCACGAAGTCGCAGTCGGGCCCGGTCGACTCGCTCGCCGGTCCGTTCGACGTGTACGTGATCCTCATCCCTAGGTCGCTGGGGCGCACGCCCTATCCCTCTCCCCAGGTGTGCAGCGACTCCGAGACGAGCTGCCACTGCGCCGGGCTCACCTCGCCGTAGCGGCCGAGATGGACGAGCGCCTCACGATGCGCCGGCTCGGTGCGCAGCGTGAGCTCGGGCAACGCCCCGCTGAGCTCCTTGGCCCGCTCCTCGGGCACCGGGCGGCACCACTCGAGCGGGCCGTCGCTGTCCTCACTCACCTCGCTCCAGTAGATGCAGAACGCGGCGCCGACCGGCGCTTCGAGTCTGGGCAGCGGGTGATCTCGCAGCAGGCCGACGAACTGCTTGCCGAGCGCCCATGCCTGGTCCCAACCCGTCACGTTGCGTTTCAGGCAAAGCAGGCTGCGGGCGGGCATATCCCTGGCGTCTACCTCGTACATGACCAGTAGGCCGCGATCCGCTCGGCAGCCGGTGCCGACTCGAGCTCGAGGATCGCCTTGATCTCGGACAGCGGCATGTCGAGCCGGCGGAGCGCGGCGAGGAGCCGCGCCCGCTATGACGGCGGCGCCTTAGGCTCTCTCACCTGAATCAGACCGCCTGGCTTGACCCCTCTGAGCTTCGCATCGGCCTCGGCTGCATGCGCATGTCGACCGATCCCGACCGCGACCCCGAGCTCGCCGAACAGACGATCGCGGCGGCGCTCGACGCCGGCATCACCGTTTTCGACACGGCGCACGCGTACGGCCTCGACGAGGACGACCTCGGACACAACGAGCGCCTAGTCGCCCGCGCCATGAGCCGTGCCTCGCCGGTGACAGGCCCCCGCATCGTCACCAAGGGAGGCATGGCGCGCGCCGGCGGCGCGTGGATGCCGGACGGCCGTGCCAAGACGATCCGGGCCGACTGCGAGGCCAGCCTCGACGCGCTGGGCGTCCTGCCCATCGACCTGTACCTGATCCACGCGCCCGATCCGCGCGTTCCGTGGCGGACCTCGGTCCGGGCGCTCCAAAGGCTCCTCGACGACGGCCTCGTCAAGCGCATCGGGGTCTCGAACGTCAACCTGCGCCAGCTCGACGAAGCGCTCGCGCTCGCCTCCGTGGCGGCCGTCCAGGTCGGGCTGAGCGTGCACGACGACCGTGCGGTCCGCGGCGGCGTGCTCGACCGCTGCAACGAGCGCGGCATCGCCGTGATCGCGCACTCGCCGCTGGGCGGCCCGCGCCGCGCCCGAACGCTCGCACGCACCCGGCCGCTCGCGGAGGTTGCACTCGCGTGGCTGCTCGAGCTCTCGCCGAACGTGGTGGCGATCCCAGGGGCGCGGCGCCCGGAGACGGCTCGTTCGGCGGCGCGCGCCGCCAGGCTGACCCTCGCCCCCGACGACCTCACGCAGCTCGAACGGGCATTCGACGTATCGAGGCCCATGCGCACCACCAAGGCGCGACCGGATTCCGCCGACGGCGCCGAGGTCGTCGTGATCATGGGGATCCCCGGCGCGGGCAAGACGCGCCTGGCCGAGTCCTACGCCTCGCGCGGTTACGTGCGGCTCAATCGCGACGAGCAGGGCGGCGCGCTCCGCGACCTCGCCGGCCCGCTCGAGCGAGCGCTCGCCTCCGGCGGTCGCCGCGTCGTCCTCGACAACACCTACCTCACGCGGGCCGCACGCAGCTACGTCCTCGACGTCGCCCACCGCCACGGGATCCCGGCGCGCTGCGTGTGGCTCGAGACGCCGCTGGCTCAGGCCCAGGTCAACCTGGTCGAGCGGCTACTCGACCGTTTCGGCGCGCTGCCGACGCCCGCGGACCTGCGTGCCCTGGCACGGCGCGAGCCCGGCGTCCTCGCCCCCGCGCAGCAGCTGCGCACGGTGCGCGAGCTCGAGCCGCCGTCCCCCGACGAGGGGTTCGCGAGCGTCGAGATCACGCCGTTCACGCGCGCGCGAGGATCGGCGCAGGCACGGGCCGGCGTGTTCGTGGCCGCCGCCGCGCCCGGCCGTGCCGGCTGGCGAGAGGCGCTCGAGCAGCGCGCCGGTCGCGACGCGCCGCATCTCGTGTTCGACTGGCGACCGGACGGCACGCCCGACGAGCTCGCCCTGCTGGTCGAGCTCGTGCGCGCCACCGCGGCAGCGTCCGCGCCCATTGACGCCGCGCTGTGCCCCCACGGTGGCGGGCCGCCGCGCTGCTGGTGCCGCCCGCCGCTACCCGGACTGCCCCTCGCCTTCGCGCGCACCCACAACGTCGATCCGGCCCGCTCAATCGTGATCGGAACCTCGCGCGCGCACCGCACGCTGGCGACTGCGCTCGGCGCCCGCTACGTCCCGTGTGGATGACCAGCTGAGCCGCGACTAACGCACGCGATCGTCGTCGCGCCGCAGCGCGTCGGTGAAGCGCTTCGGCACGGCGGCGTCCTCGCCCTCTTCCCACAGCGTGATGACGACCAGCTCGTCCCGCTCGGGCCGGCATACGTACACGAGATCACGCCGGGTCTGGTCACGAACCCGCAGCGTGCCATCCGGATCGCGCTCCACCCGACCGGCCGCGTACGCCCGCGCCACCGCAGAGGCGACCTCGATCTTGGGATCGAGCGTGCCGCGCACACGCTGGCGATAGCGCTGCGCCGCGTGGTCGGTCACCGCGACGAGCATCGGCCCGCCGCAGCGGTCACGGATAGCTGAGCACGTCCACCGCCGCGCTGGGATTGGCCGCCGTCGACGATCCGCCCTGTCCATTAATCACGGAGAGGATCCCGCCGCTCCCGCCGGTGGGGTTGAGGAAGACGGTGAAGATGTCGGTGAATTGGACCCCGTGTGGAATCAAGTGTTCATGGGCGACAACGGTGCGCCCGAGACGAGCTTCGGGCCGGGGACAAACCAGTACACCACGCTACCCACGAGCCCGGTATCCGAGGAGGAGCCGTTCCTCTACACCGACGCGAGCGGGGGCTACGGCGTATTCGTGCCGGCGGTCCAGCACGATTCGGTCGGGCCGTCCTACGCCAGCGGCAGCGAGGCAGTAGTCAAATAGGGTCACGCCTCCGTTCACGATCACGCGCCGCATCGGCGCGGCCTGGGAGACCGCCCACATCTCGTTGGTGTCCTGGCAGCTGGCGGCCTCACCGTTCGACGGCACGTAGGTCGGCGGTGAGCTCGGCGTCACGAAATTGAGGGTCAGGTCCGAGAGCGACCGCCAGAAGTTGTCGAGGCCGTTGCACGCGCCGGCCGAGCATTGATTGAAGACGTCGATCTCCCCGTTGATAGCAACGTCGCCGGGCGACTCCCCCAGCCCGGCCACCTGCGTGTAATAGCCGACCTGGAAGATGAGCGGGTCGGTCGAGCTGCCGTAGGTTCCGGGCTCGAAGAAGATCGCGTAGCGCCGGGTTGAGAACTGGCCCGAGGCCGGAACCTGCTGTACAGCAATGTTGTTCAAATCGGTCTGGATGACCGACTGCGGCATGGTCGGGTTGAAGACGATCACGTTCCGGCCGAGGGCCGGACCGCCCGACGCCGACGCTACCCCCGGCAGCCCGGCGGAGACCAAGCCAGTCAACGCAAGCGCCATCGCCACGCGCATGACCGCCGTCTTTTGCATCACGACCCTCCTACCTCCGCTCGGCAACGGTCCCGAGCGCGACCTTACTACGGCCGGACGGACCGCAAGTTAAGCCTCGGAGCCGCCCCGCGCCCGCGTCGCCACCTCGAGCAGCGCCCGCACATCCGCCACCGGCCCCAGGTGCCCGAGCTTCTCCGGATTGATGATCGAGCTCACGCTCGTGATCTGGCCGCTGGAGATTTCGAGCGCCCACACCGCCACCAGGCGACCGTCGCCGTCGAGCAGGAACGCGCCAGGCATGCCGTTGACCTCGACCGGCTGCATCGACGCACCCGGGACACGGGATCCCACCCGGATCCAGTTCACCAGCGTGCGGGCCACATGGTTGCGCCCGTGCAGCGAGCGCGCCAGCGCCGGCACCTTGCCGCCGCCGTCGCCCGTCAGGACCACGTCGTGCGCGAGCAGCGACTCCAGGCCGGCGAGGTCTCCGTCCTGGACGGCGGCGAAGAACCGCCGCGCGAGTGCGTCGCGCTGCTCGCGCGAGGTCTGAAAGCGCGGCCGGCGCTCTTCCACTTGCGCCCTGGCGCGGCTGGCCAACTGGCGCACCGCCGGCTCGCTCTTGCCCACGATCCCCGCGATCTCGTCGTAGCGGTAGTCGAACACGTCGCGCAGCAGCAGCACCGCGCGCTGCTCGGGCGAGAGACTCTCGAGCACCACGAGCAGCGCCAGCGACAGCGAGTCGGCCATCTCGGCCCGGCGCGCCGGATCGTCTGAGCTGTCGGTCACGATCGGCTCGGGGAGCCAATCGCCGACGTACCGCTCGCGCCGGACGCGCGCCGAGCGCAGCTCGTCGATGGCCAGCCGCGTGGTCACGGTGGCGAGGTACGCCCGCGGCGACTCAATCCGCTCGCCGGCGTTGAGCGCGCGGTGCAGGCGCAACAGCGCCTCCTGGACCACATCCTCGGCCTCGGCGACGCTGCCGAGCATCCGGTAGGCGATCGCGAACGCCGTCGGCCGCAGCCCGTCGAGCAGCTCCTTTTCGGTGGGAGCACTCATGACGCGAACCCCTGGCGCCAGCTCGCGTGCTGCGGTTGCCAGCCGAGCTCGCGCTTGGCCTTCGCGTTCGACACGCCGCGGATCTCGGTCATCATGACCATGCCGGCCTCGCCGGCGGCGAGACGTCCGAGCCAGCGCGGCACCCGCCAGGGCTTGGGGGCACCGATCGCGGCGGCCAAACCCGGCAGCCACTCGGACACGGCGGCCGGCTCGTCGTCGACCACGTTGTAGATCCCGGGCCGCCCTCGTTCCACGGCCGCCACCGTTGCCTCGGCGGCGTCGGCGACGTGGATGAACGACCACACGCCGGCGCCGTTCCCCACCACGGGGATCTTGCGCTTGCGGACCATCTCGAACTGCTCGCCGCCGGGGGCCATCGACGTCCCCGGACCATAGAGCCCGCCGTAGCGGAGCACGATGCCCTCGGTCCAGTCGGCGCCGGTGACCGCCTCCTCGAGGTGGCGGATCGCTGCCCACGACTCGCGCATCTCGCGCGGCTGCGCCGGGTCGAGCGGATCCTCCTCGTTCTTGACCGCTGGTCCGGTGTGTGCCTGCGGCCAGCCCGCGTAACTTTGCGCGACGAGCCGCTGGATCCCGACCGCGCGCCCGGCCGAGAGCAAATGATCGGTCCCCTCGGTACGTAGCCGGTTGGTCAGCGCGAAGTCCCGGTCGAAGTGGCGCAGATTCAGCTCCGAGATGGCGGTCAGCTCGTGGACGATCACGTCCGGCGCCGCCGCCGCTACGGCCTGGGCAACCTGCTCGGGATCGAGCGCGTCCGCCACCACCGCCTCGGCACCGAGCTCCCGTAGCGCCGCCTGCTTTTGCTCGCTGCGGGTCATTCCGACCACCTGGTGTCCCGCCGCCAGCAGTCGCGGGACCAGTTGCCGGCCGATCGCGCCGGTGGCGCCTGCCACGAAGATTTTCATTTCGGTTCCTCTCGTTCGGTTTCACACCCCAAGACGAGAGAGACGCTGCTGCTGTGACAGAGCTCCTAAGGCGCCGCCGCCAGGCGCCGCCGACAAGTCCCCTTCGCCGACAAAACTCCTAGCCCACCGGTACCGCGTCGAGCCGCCCGGCCGTGATCGCCTCGAGCGCCTCGCGCAGCGCCGCGACCCGCTCGGCCCCAAACCGCTCGGCCCACTCCTGCTCGATCTCGTCGATCAACTCGCGGCCGAGCTCTCTGGCCGCCTGGCCACGCTCGGTCAGGCGGATGATCTTGGCCCGGCCGTCGCTCGGATCGGGGACGCGTTCGGCGTAGCCACGCTGCTCCAGGTCGCTCACCACCTCACCCACCGACTGCTTGGTCATGAAGGCACGTTCGGCCAGATCGGTCAGGCGCGTGCCCTCCGGGTCGATGTTGCCGAACACACAGCCGTGCGTGATCCGGACGTCGGTGTAGGGCGTCTCGGCGACCCGCCTCTCCAGCTCCGCGATGAAGGCGCCGAGGCCGACGTCCAGCAGGCGAATCAGGGGATGGCGGCCACGGGTTTCAAGCTCGGTTGACATTTGGTCAGGACTCCTGATAAGGTTGCCAGACAGTTCGAATGCCTTACAAGTCTGCCTTACGAGTTTAGCACCTGATCCAGGAGGATTTGAATGACTAGGAAGTGGTGGACCCTACTGACGGTGAGCGTCGGGACGTTCATGCTCCTGCTCGACATCACCGTCGTGAACACCGCGCTCCCGTCGATCCAGAAGGACCTCTCGGCGTCCTTCACCGACGTGCAGTGGGTGATCGACGCGTACACGCTGTCGCTCGCGGCGATCGTGTTGACCGCGGGCTCCCTCGCCGACCGGCTCGGCCGGCGCGCCGTGTTCGCGGCCGGGCTGGCGATCTTCTCGAGCGCATCGCTCGCGGCGGGTCTCGCCCCCGATGCGACGTTCCTCAACATCGCGCGCGCCATCCAGGGCATCGGCGGAGCCGCGATGTTCGCGGTCTCGCTCGCGCTGGTGGCGCAGGAGTTCGCCGCCGGGCACGAGCGCGCCACCGCGATGGGCATCTACGGCGCGACGATCGGCATCTCGGTGGCCATAGGGCCTTTGGTCGGCGGCGCGATCACCACCGGGCTCGGCTGGCGCTGGGTGTTCTTCGTCAACGTGCCGGTCGGCTTGGCCGCGCTCGCGCTCACCTTCGCGCGTGTCCGCGAGTCGCGCGACCCCAACGCACCCGGGTCGACTGGCTCGGGCTGGTCAGCTTCAGTAGCGCGCTCCTCATGCTCGTGCTCGCGCTACTGCGCGGCAACGACAACGGCTGGGGCAGCCCGTTGATCGTCGGCCTGCTCGCCGGCGCCGGCCTGATGCTGGCCGCCTTCGCCGCGATCGAGCAGCGCGTACCCGAGCCGATGCTCCCGCTCCACCTGTTCCGCCGTGGCGCGTTCACCGGCGTCCAACTCGCGGCGGCGGCGGTGTCGGCCTCGCTGTTCGCGCTGTTCCTGTACCTGACGCTGTATCTGCAGAACTACCTCGGCTACTCGCCGCTCCAGGCCGGCCTGCGCTACCTCCCGATCACGCTGGTCCCGTTCCTGGTGGCGCCGCTCGCCGTCGCGCTGATGGGTCGACTGCCCGCCCGCGCGATCATGGCGATCGGCCTGGGCGGCGTCGGCGGCGGGCTGCTGCTGATGTCAGGCGTGAGCGCGCACTCGAACTGGACCGCGCTGCTGCCCGGCTTCATCGTCGCCGGCGTCGGCGTCGGCCTGCTCAACCCGGTGATCGCCGACGTCGCGGTGAGCGTCGTCTCCAAGGACCGTAGCGGCATGGCAGCCGGGATCAACGACACGTTCCGCCAGGTCGCGATTGCGGTCGGCGTGGCCGCCTGGGGCGCGATCTTCCTGGTCCGCGGTGCGGACAAGATCAGCTCGCTGGTGCCGGGCGCCCCCGCGCATCGGCTGATCGAGGCGGCCTCGTCCGGGATGCTGCCGCACACCGCGCACGGCGTCCTCGCCGACGCCGCCCGCCAGGGATTCTTGAGCGGGCTGAACACGATCCTCGTGATCGGCGGGCTACTGGCGCTCGCCGGCGCGGTGGCGGCGGCGTGGCTGGTGCGCGAGCACGAGATCGAGCGCGACGTTCCCACACTGGCCGCGGCGCCGGCTTCGATTTGATCGCCACCCACCCGTCGCTCGACGTCCGTCGGACGTGCCGCGGCGGGTGGGCGGGTCCTAGTCCGACGCATGGATGCCGAGCGGGGCCGTCGCCGCGACCGCCAAGTTCCCCGTCCGGTCAGGAATCGACGAGTGACCGGACGGGGTACCCGGCCCCACGGACGCCGCCGCAGGCGGCCCAGTCAAGCCCAGGCCGGCGACGCGCCCTGCTCGCGCACCCACTGCCCGACCAGCCCGCGCAGGCGCGCGACGAACCGCTCGTGCTCGTGGGGCCGGGTAGGTGGCGCGCACGGTGTCCACGAGCAGCCGGTCGAAGTCGCGCGAGGCGCGCCGGCAGCGTCCTCCAACGTTTCGCGGCCCCGGGGCACTGGCGTCTCAAGCCTCGTGGCCGCCGAACCGATCAAGGTCAAGAACGCGTCCGATCGCTGACGGGGATGAAATCAGTGTCCGGGTCCGGAGCACGCAGGGAATCGAAGCAGTCCTTGGTCTCGGCCGTGCCGACGCCGGGGTCGACCGATGAGGCTTCCGGGACGACGCGCGAGATCAGCGCCTCGGCCTCCGAGCTGATGCGCACGGGACAGCAACTGGAGCAGCTCGTCGCGCGCTTCCGCCGCTCGTCGTAGCGTCGCCCGCCGCGCGGTCAGTTGGTGGACACGGTCACGCTCGACATGACCACCGGCGTCGTGGGTGCGCCGTCCTGCGGCGGGTTGGTGGGAAGCGAGCCGATCTTTTCGACCACGTCGATCCCGGAGACGACCTTGCCGGCCAGCGCGTAGTCCGGGGTCAGGCCGGCCGACTGGGTCACGTTCGGGGCGGTCACGATGAAGAACTGGCTGCCCGAGGCGCCGGAGGGCTGGGTCTGAGTCTTGGCCATGGCCACGTCGCCGAGGACGTACTGCGTGTTCTGCGGCGGAGCTTCGACCACCGTGTACCCGGGACCGCCGGTGCCGTTGCCGAGCGGGTCGCCACCCTGGATGACGAAGCCCGCCGCCACGCGGTGGAAGGTGAGTCCGTCGTAGAAGCCTCGCTTGACCAGGTAGTAGAACGAGGCCGAGGTCTTGGGTGACTGCTTGACGTCGAGCGTGAACGCGAAGGTCCCGCAGTTGGTCACCACGGTCACCGTGTAGGTGAGGCGCGGATCGAGCTTCAGGTGGGGAGGCGGAATGTGCTGCGGGCCCTTCGGGGCCGGCGCCGCGACACTCCGGCAGGACGCGGCGCCGGCGGCCGCCGTGCTCGTCGCCGAGCCGGCAGCCGTGCTGCTATGCGACGTCGCGCTCGAGCTCGAGCTGCTTCCGCACCCGGCGAGAACGAGGACGACGACGATGATCGGCAACGCCTTGCGCACGGAGCGCAAGGAAACCAGATCCTGTCATTGGGAGATTCCGAAGCTCTCTTCAGACTGACCCCCGCCGACGGCCCCGCCACTGCTGACGCCACCGCGGGCGACACTGCCGCCGGCGCTGCCGCTGACCCCGCCACCGGCCGGCGGCGGACCGACCGGCGGGAGTCCGAACGACTGGGTCTTGACGCCCGCCGGCGTGGCGATCCGCCCGGACCTGACGTTGTGGTCGCCAGGCCACCAGGCCACGAACCAGCCGTTGCCGACGGTGGCCTGCACCGTAGTGCCGTCGTCGAGCACCAGCGTGACGCCGCTCACGCCGGCGCCGGTGCGGCCCTCGGCGAACGAGTACGGCTGGTTGGCGTGAGGGGGCGGATGCGCGCTCCACAACTGGATCTGGCCGTCCGGCACGCTCACCGGCGCGCTCGACGTGTTGGTCGTCACCGCCGTGAACGACGGACCCTTGATGCACGACGCGCTCGTCTGGCTGTCGGCGTAGACCGAGAGCGTGAACGGCCCGCGAGTGTCGGCGAGCTTTAGGGGCAGACCGGCGACGGGCGATTGGCCCGACTCGCAGCTCGCCTGCGCGGCCTGGACCTGCCCGGGCGCAGGCAGCGTCGGCTTGGGCGTCCACCCGGCGAACGCGTTGGTGGCGCCGGCGCCGAGCGAGATGACCAGCGCTGCCGCTCCCGCCGCCGCACCCGCGGTGGCGGTGGCGCCGATTGCCACCGGAGGCCTCAGTCGGCTTCGCCGCGGGTGATAGTCGACGGCGGTCAGGCGCACGACGGACGCATCGGGCACCAGGCTCGCGCGTTCCTCCAGCGCCGTGCGCAGGTCGGATTCGAGTTGATCGTTCATGTCGCGATGCTCCTTGTGTCGTTGCTCGGTCGCATCGCCTGCTCAAGTCGCGCGAGTCCTCGAGAGGCGGTGCTCTTGACGGTGCCGAGGGAGCACTTCATAGCGGCCGCGACCTCGGCTTCGGGAAGGTCCAGGAAGTAGCGCAGGACGAGCACGGCGCGCTGGCGCGGCGGCAGCGCCGCGAGCGCGCGCGTCAACTCGTCGTGGGCGTCGACGGCGTCGGCGCTTGCGCCCCCGTCGGCGACATCGATCGGCGGCTCACCGGTCAGCTCGTTTCTCGCGCGGGCGCGCCGGGTGGCGCCCTTCAATGCGCGATTAACGAGGATGCGGCGCGCGTAGGCGCCGGGATGCTCCATGCGACGGACTCGCGGCCAGCGCCGCGCCAGCTCGATCAGCGTCTCCTGCACGATGTCCTCGGCCTCGGGGAGGTCCCATACGATCAGGAACGCGGTTCGCAGCAACCCGTCGGTGGTGTCGGCTACGAAATGGTCGAAGTCGGCTCGGCGGCGGTCCATCTACTGCGTTAAGGGCTCGCCGGAGCGAAAAGGTTGCTTCGCCCGTCGGCGCCGGGTTCAGCCGCCGCGGAACCAGTCGCTGAGGCGCCAGTAGTGCGTGTCGGGATCGACGCCGTCGTCGTTGCGATGGGGAAACAGGATCGACCCGATCAACACCAGGAGCAGCAGCGCCCCGGCCAGGAGCAGCAGCCCTTCATCTCCAGGGAACGCGGTCACCGACACGACCGTGCCGAGCAGCCCCAGCGGGAACAGCCACGGCAGCATCCACGTCTTCATGGCGCTACCAAGATTACTCCGAGGTCAGCAGGCTGACCAGGGCCTCAAGGTTGGCCCAGTGTTGCCGAGAAGAGGGGTGATCGCTGGCGGGCGCCCAGGCCGGAAGGGCCCTCGCGGGGTGAGTCTCGGCGTCTCACCGTCCGCCTGCTGATCCTCCTCTCCTCTCTCCTGAGCCGGCTCCTCAGCGAGCCGGCTCACTTTTTGGTGAGCCGGCTCGCCTCGGGAGGACCGTCAGCCCAGGCGGATGGCCTTCTCCACCGCCTGCGCGAGGAGCGCCTGCCCGGCGTAGCTCGGGTGGACCCCGCATGGGGTCGACGCGTTCACGAGCTGCGTGAGCAGGCCGGCGGTGCAGGTGTTCCCGCCCGAGTGCACGGACGCGGTCGCGAACTCGCCGTAGCCGTCCGCGATCTCGACGTGGAACGGCCTGGCGGTGCCATCGATCGCCGCGTCGAGCACCTGCGAGGCCGAATTATCGGTGGCGTTCGCGGAGTCGATCGAGTAGTAGTTGACGATCGCCAGCTGGCCGTTGTAGTGCGCCTGCGTGCGGATCGCCGACAGGATCGAGTGGACGTTCTTCTCGATCGTCGCAATCAGCGCCGCCTGCTCGCTCAGACTGGTGCAGTGATCGGCGGTCGTCTCCTGGCAAAGGAAGACGTCATTGGCGCCGATCATCAGCGATACGAGCCGAACGTTCTGGTGCTCCTTCAGGTAACTGACCGCGAACGCCAGCTGCGATCCGCTGTACTTGACGTGCAGCGGGTAGAGCGTCCGGTATGCGGGGCCACCGCCTGGCGCGTTCTCGCAGCCGTTGCTCTGCGCCGTAGCGTCGATCAGGCTCGACGAGGTCTCGCCGGGGCAGGCCGCGTTCACGACGTTCAGGTGCAGCTCGGACCCCAACATCTCGGGATAGCCGATCAGGCTCGCGGCGTCCGGATAGTTCGGAGTCGGGACGACGGTCGACTCCTGAAAGCCGAAGGTGACCGAGTCGCCCAGCGCGAGATACGTCGACCCCTGGGTGATCGGCGTCGTCGGCGTGATCTTGGACTTGGTGGTCGCGGTCGGCTTCTTGCCCGCCGGCTTCTTAGCCAGCGCCTGGCCGGTGATGGTCACGAGCAGGCCGGTGGCGCACAGCAACACCAGCATCGCCCGGACCGCCCGCCTCGCGTTCGCGGGCATGGGCGCGACAACTGACTTCATTCGGGTTCCTTCTCCCCACGCTCTTGGCTTCGCGCGCGTCCGGCCGTGCCACGCGCCTGATTGGCCGGGAGATGTAACCAGATGTGGCGATCCTCTGAACGGTGTTACCGCACCAAACCGCGGCTGGGCCGCCGGCGCAGGCGCCCATACCCGATCAGCCCGCCGAGGCTGGGAATCCAGAACGCGATCGCGTGATACACCACAACCGCGGCGGCAGCCTGGGTAGCGGGCGCGCCGTAGAGGATCAGCGTGCCGGCCAGCCCCGCCTCGAGCACGCCAAAGCCGCCCGGTACCGGAAGCACGTTGGCGACGTAGCCGATGAGGTACCCGAGGACGAGCGCATCGACCGGGATGGTGTGGCCGGTGGCGGCGAACGCGGCACCTAGTGCGGCGATGTCGCACCCGAGATAAGTGGCGGCGCCGAGCAGACGCCAGTTGGGGCGGAACAAAGCCCGGACCGCACCGTCGATGCCGGCGGCGAGGTCGACGAACCAAGTCGGCCACCGGCGATCGGGCGTGCGCCGCGTCAATGCCGGAAGGGCCAGCGTCGCCGCGGTCGAAACCAAGCCGACGAGAATCGGGACGCCGGCGAGCGGCAGCGTGTCGGTGCCGCCCATCGCTCCCGTGGCCAGCATCGCGCCCGCGCCCACGAGCCCAGCGACGTTCGTGGCGCTGGTCAGGAAGAACAGAGCGCTCGAGCGTTCGACGATCTGGCGCGTCGACATGCCCGCCTGGCGCAGCAGCCACGCCCCGATCGCGAGCGCCCCGACGCCGCCCGTCGGCAGCAACGCGCCGGATGCCTCCTCGGTCCACGCGAGCTCTCGCGCCGGTCCCGAGGGGACCTGGTCGAAGAACAGGCGGAAGATCACGACGAATCCGACGCACGACGCGAGCTCGAGCCCGATCGCCACGGCCACCCACACCGGGTCCATCGCGTCGATCTGACGCGCGACCCCGCGCAGCGGCGGCACGGCCAGGACCAGCGTCACCGTGGCGGTGGCGAGCACGGCCGCCACAAGTAGCCGTCGGCGAATCGAGGCGGGCGCACTCGCCTGGGTCTGGGGCCGGGCCTCCGTGCTCGCGGCGAGCGCCCCCGCCATGACGGATCCGGCTCCGTCGGCTCGGGCGCGAACATCGCAGCGAGCGGTGAGATCGCGGCACGCCGATCGGGAACGCCTGCCGGTCACCGGCGGCGATGCCGGCGTGTGGCTCGTATCCGTCGTGGCGCTCATCGGTCGTGAAGTTCTTGACTAAGCAATCAAGTATAAGGGATTGTTGAGATGTCAAATATCGACATATCGGTGCCGTGAGATCGTCGTCGCCGTGGCCGGGTTTGCGCATCGGCGCGGGGGTTGATCCGCCGGTGGATCTTTGCCCGGCGCCTCCATCCACGGGTGGAGTCCTCATGGCTGAGACTCGCTCGAGCGCGTCGTCTCATCGGTGAAGACACGACGGGCGCGGAAAATGTGACCGGCGGACGGTCGCGGTGGCGGGATTAGACTCGAGCGGTCACGACCGAGCTTGTGATTGAACGCAGGGATGACGCCCGAAGCGCGGTACTCACGCTTTCCGGCGAACTCGACCTGGTCTCAGCCCCGGGGCTGGAACAGGCCGCCGAAGGGAACGGCCGCACGTTGGTTGTTGAGGACTGAATGACCTACGTAGAGCACCCGCGGACGATTGGCATCCGCCTGCGTCCGGGCGTCGCCGGCGCGGTGCTCGGCCTGCCCGCACGCGAGCTGCGCGACCGGGTACCGGACGCCGCCGACGTGCTGGGGCACGACGCGACTGAGTCGGTGCTCGACGCGCTCTGGCGCGGCGAGGACGCCCACGCCGTCCTGTTCCGCGCGGTCGCGAGCCGCGGCGT
>Ga0187772_10000797_pt1 | contig 14314 bp, 12 predicted proteins | sample 0116_SJ02_MP15_2_FD_133137 | JGI IMG/M metagenome (GOLD analysis project Ga0187772, IMG submission 133137) | Tropical peat soil microbial communities from peatlands in Department of Meta, Colombia - 0116_SJ02_MP15_20_MG | ecosystem: Environmental > Terrestrial > Soil > Wetlands > Peat | place... | reverse complement strand
TTGTTTCTATAACTGTGACAACATTTTTGTGTCACACCACGCGTAACCTCAAAGAAAGAACCTGAACAGCAGGAGTACTAATCCATATGTGTATATGCAAAGCAAGTGCTGAAAAAACTAAACAAAAGAGAGCTTTAATTATAATATGTTTGTTTTGTCACAATGTTATATATTTGACTGCTCCGCTCCGCTCCGCAGGTTATCTCAGCAACTGCCACACGGCCTTTACCTAAAACTGTCCCAGTTTCTACCTACCTGTTTAACTGCATCGCTAAATATTCCTCTACCAGTTGTTTGACTGTATCAATGTGAGTGGAGAGCCCTCTATAGATTGACTGATGGCGTACTTGTCATTCCAATTTGTCGGGCCACCTTATGACTTAATAGCTGTGGTTAATGTCTCATTATCCCAGCTGATTGCTATTTCATCTATACATTTTTTCACCATTGAACCATTAGATAGGAACATTCAAGAGCAAAGCTTGCCGTAAGATTGCAACACTCTATGAACGGAAAAGCCTGATTCATATTTTTCTCTCTCTTATTTTATCTCTTGCATACCGTTCTTGAGAGATAACTTGAAGGATAATTTCGATAAGTTTACACAGATATGAAGGCTTAAGGTCTAAGTTGATTGATGTTCTATTTTGATTCTAGTAGATGCATCGATCGGCTTGGCATTTACCTCGTTATCTTATGAAGTACTGCCCTTAGGGCCTTTAGGAGGTTGGTGGCCACATTAACATCTATTTTGGTGGAACTTTGAACACAGCTTTTTCCGTTATACCCCTTGATAGTCGTAGTATTTTCGAGCATAGTTCTCCTACTATGCAAATCGTATCAAGCCCGAACGCGTGTGGAGGGGCCTCCGTGGTTACTTCGTATTCCATTTATTTTATCAATCTTTTATGAACTGGTGACAGACATTCCTCGCAACACAGTACTTGCTGCGAAGGCACGAAGAGCGGAGAACGAGAATTGAGAGAGGATTTGTGTGAGTGTGGGTTGAGACTCAAATAGCTATGCGTCTGACCACATTTTCATACTTTGTGTGTTTAATAGCGGTAAAAATGGGTCTCATACGAAGTAAGGACGGTCATTTTGTCTTGAATTTTTGGAGTAGTCGTTGCCCATGTGCAACAGAAATAAAATTGGAGGACGGTCGAAGAAAGATTTGGAAGCATATTGTGGTGGGCGACGGGCGTTTTTGTATAACGTCACATAAAATGGGGAAAGGTTTATGCTCTCAGTCACACTTTCAATTGTTTTTAAAAATCACGCCTGGATAAGGGACTGAATATGAACATGAAAAATGGACTGATATGCTTATCGACTGTAGCGATAATTGTGTTTTGCACTTTAAATGTCACCACAGCAACGACGGGCAACTATTCGGCCACGTTCCACAACAACGCTTGGCAAACCGTCGACCGCATACAAATAGCCAGAAGCAACCCTTCAACCGGCATACTGCATTGGAACTATATAACCAAACATGTTTCAGCTTCTTCTGCTGCCCATAATGGAATCGTCTACATAGGAAGCTGCGATCATAATGTCTACGCCCTCGACGCCGCAAACGGGACAAAAATATGGAATTACACGACCGATGATATTGTGCTTTCCTCCCCCACTGTCTCTCACGGAATCGTCTATGTGGGCAGCAATGATCACAACGTCTACGCGCTCGATGCGTCATCCGGGACAAAAATGTGGAATTACAAGACCGGAGACGTCGTATCCTCCTCTCCCACCGTCGGCAACGGTCTTGTCTATGTCGGGAGTCGCGATCATGACGTCTACGCCTTCACGATGAGGACCACGGGAGTTGTATGGAGCTACAAGACCGAAAACTGTGTGGCCTCTTCTCCCACTTTCGCCAACGATATCATCTACATAGGGAGTAATGATCACAACGTCTACGCCCTCGATGCAAATATAGGGGCAAAAATATGGGACTACACCACCGATGGCATTGTCTCATCCCGCCCTGCCTTCGCCAATGGTACTATCTACACTGGGAGCGCTGATCACAACGTCTACGCCCTCGATGCAAATACAGGGGCAAAAGTGTGGACTTACACGACTAGGAATGAAGTACATTCGTCTCCCACTTTCGCTAACGGTATGGTCTACGTAGGAGGGTGGGATGGGTACGTATACGCCCTCGATGCGAGAACTGGAGGGTTAGTTTGGAACTACCCTACTGGAAACTTTGTGATCTCCTCCCCCGCCGTCTCCAACGGTATCGTCTACATAGGCAGTGCTGATAACAACATCTACGCCTTCAATGCGACGATCGGGACAAAACTGTGGAACTACGCGACCGGAGGCGCCGTGATCTCCTCCCCCGCCGTCTCCCACGGAATCGTCTATGTCGGGAGCAGCGATCACAACGTCTACGCGCTCGATGCGGCGACGGGGGAAATAGTATGGACCTACACGGCCGGTGACGGTGTAAACTCCTCTCCCACTGTTGTTAACTGAATTGATTAAAAAAGAATCAATCTTGTTAACAGATGAGGTACTCTATCGCCTCTGCGTGTAGTTGCACATACTTATAAAAACTTTACTATGAGATTAGCAGCGGCAGAGGCCATTTTTATTCATTGCAACCACCATCCTCGGAATGTCCGTCAGCACTGTGCCGAACTCATAGCACGATAATAAAGTGGCTATCCCAAAGCATTATAAATGCTACACGTATCAGAGGACATCCGATGGCAAACGATTATACAGTTGCACTGTTTGAACGTCTCTTTAGCGACAACATCCGTCCCGAATTACCAAGGAAATCTAACGCTTTAAAAAAGATAATATCGAGTTGTAGTGACCCATCAATCATTAACGGAAACATTTGCAGACGTCGTGGATCAGATCAAAACACATGCGTTCGAGATAGAAAAATTGATAGATATATACCATATCTCGTCTCATTGTGAACGCATCGAACAGCTGCTACACGGTCTTCAAGATTTACACAACCAATGATCTAAGCTTTAGCGTAGTCTGCTTTCAAATCCATAGCTATGCGGAACTTGCACTATCGGCACTATTTGCAATTTCTTGCCATCACTGAAATGTGTCTCTGCGTTGTTTTGAGCTGTTGGGCTGAGTGCCTGATTCACGGCATTTGTTAAGCGCTCGGCGCATTTTCTGCAGTTTGGATCATACGAGTTCACACACCCTATGTGAAGTCCGTAATAACAGACCGTGTTTTTTGTTGTCATGATCCTGAACCTCCTCTAGTACGCACATCGCTCAAGAGGCTCTTAAGCCTGAGTGACGATAATTTCGCGTGCGAAACTGTGACATCATTTTTGATTTCGAATGTGTGACAACATATTCGTGTCACACTTTCTTAAGCTAAAGAAAGAACCGTGAATCAGAGATCGAAGCGAGAACAGCACATATGCAAATAACAGTGTTGAGTAAAGCGCATAAAGAAATCTAATTGAGAGAGATCCTTAATCACTTCTTTGTGGTGCCTTAATAACACTATACTATTTGATTTTTTAAAAATGGTAATATCTCCATTTATTCTCAAATACAATAAGCAGATTTGGCTAACCGGTATGGGACAAGACTTTCAGATCAACAAGAAATAAGGCCGGCTTAACACAGTGCGTGCAAAAGAAATTAATGGACACGATCTCAATAAACAAAGAAAACAGTAATGGAGGGGGGTGCATTGTGTAACAAAGGGCGATGAGGCGATAACGCAGCGGCAGCCCGCGGAGCAATTGCGATGGGTCATCTCTCTGGATACATCATTAGCAAGCCATACTCATTAAAGCACTGTTTGGTTTTATCTTTATTTAATTATAAAATTAAATTAATAGAATTATGTTAATAATAAAATCTAGATTATTCTTGCAAGCAAGCTGATATTTACATCTATATCCCCTTTATTTTCACCCTACTTTTACCCTATCTTTACCCTACTGTCACCCCCTTTTACACTACGCAATTTATTTCTACAAAACAGAATATTTACACAACAAAGCCTACTTACCACAACCTTATTATAGCATATTCCTTTTTTAACCAACGTGCAACAACCTGAAAACATATCAAATAAAACCATAGTTGCAATATTTGAACGAATTGAACTGCTGATTTATGGGCTAATCGGCGTGCTTTTAGTAGCCATTGCGCTACTATCTGTTGCAGTAGTAGCGCGAGATATGATTACCACTCCCAGTTTAAGTTCTGCGTTGTTAGCGTTAAACGATGTCTTTATCACGATAATTGTCGCCGAAATTTTAGTAACGGTAATCGGTTACATAAAGCATAGAACGGTCAATCTCAGATTAATCCTCGGCGCGGGCATTACCGCAATGGTAAGAAGGCTTCTCGTAATAGGGGTCGAACCGATCTCATTTGAAGAACTTGTCATTGTATTAGCTGCAATAGTCATTCTGATAGGTGGGATGCGGTTTACAAGCGATATTAGCGTAGAATAAGCGATAGAAACACGCATACATACTTACATACTTAGATATATACACAGACATTCTACTCGGACAGAATTGAAGATTGCAACTATGTAATTTCTGACAATGCCTATTCCAACCAAAGTCGACGCATAAAGCTGTAAAAACCTTATGTGGACGACAACACTAAGACAATCTCCAACTTCTGCGTCATCTGGACTATGTAATTGCTATGGAGAGACTTAGATTGCAAAAACTTTTCAACCTAGGAGCAAGCCCAAACGCGTTATAATTATTGTTCAGCGAGATCAAAAATGCAAAAGACTTACTTCGTCTTATCAATAATTGTGGCGATCGCAATATTCCTCATCAGTATGGTACTAATCTATTTCCGCAATGTAATAGGGGCAATAATCGTCGCAGTACTGCTCATTCTTGTTATTTTCATAGTTAACATGGCTCTGTGGTATGCTTAGTGCCGCTGTGGAGTTTTTGAGCCATGTCCCAAATTTATCGTGAAGTACGCCCTAATTCACGCCCATCAAATGAAAATGTAATATTTAGGAAAATAACGATAAGTGGCGTATATCTTTAAGATCATTGTCTAAATTAAGAAATTTCATGATTCCGAGGGAAAACGCTATCAAATAACGAGATATAACTCGGATCATGAAATCACTTGTCGTTTATCACTCACGAACGGGAAACACGAAAAAGCTTGCGGACGTGATTGCAGACGCACTCAATGCCGACATTGAACCCATCGTATCGGATGCAACAGCGAAGAGCTGGGGTCGGTTGGTTCTGCAGGCACTGTTTAAAGTTCAAGCGGAAATCAGCCAAACCACAAAAGACCTCTCGTCATATGACGTAGTTGTCGTTGGTACCCCTGTATGGTCACATACAATGTCCACCCCAGTGCGGACATATCTCGCGAAGAACAAAAGCAAGTTCAAAAACATCGCGTTCTTCTGTACATATGGCGGCACAGGCAGTGAGAGAGCCCTGAAAAGCATGGAATCATTCTGTGGAAAAACGGCGATAGGAACGCTTGATATCCTAGAAAAGGATCTGAAAAACGGAGAGTACGTCGAGAAGGCGAAGCGCTTTGCAACCAAGCTTCAAGAGCTTCAAGGTGGCCATCCGCAATAATATGGTATGATCTCGTATACGAAACCTGGTTGCTCGACCGTGTCTAACTTCCCCTGAGAATGATACAGCAAAGGACAAATTTTCCCTTGCTACTTTGTCTTCTTACTGGCTACAAATACGATCCCACCTATTGCAATCAAGCTCCAGTAGCTCACTATTCGATAAAGAAGCGCTACAGAAACTGAGACGTCCGGAGGCACGCTGACGAGTATGAGAAGCCCGGTAATTGCAAGCTCAACGGCACCGAGCCCGGCCGGAGTGATCGGAATCGACGTAAGGAGTGAAGCAGCTAAAGCAACAAAAATGACGGTGGGGATGGCTAGATTGAGATTTATCGCTTGTGTGACGAGATAGAGCGTTCCCACCTCAAAGGCCCATATTATGACGGTGTAGACGGTGAGCAGGGGCGTGGTCCGCACCGCTAGTGAATGCGTAACACCGTCTTCGAACCTAAGAAATATGTCTGAGAATCGGTGCGGTAAAAAGCGAACCATAAAGTCCCGAAAATAACGTAGCCCCCCCAGTATCACGATGAGCACTACGGAGAGCAGCAATCCTATTCTGAGTGCAGTCGTGACCGTGCCCGGGAGCCTTCCTTCAAAACTGAGAATCCCTGAAAGGCTGAGCAGTACGACCAGGGTCACGATGTCGAACGTGCGCTCAACAAAGATCGTGCCAATTGCTTTTGACATCGAAGCTGCGAAGTTCTTTTTGAGCAAATATCCCCGGTAGATGTCCCCAAGCTTTGCGGGTACGAGGCAGTTTGCAAACCAGGAGATAAAGAGGATCTCGGTCGAGTCTCCTGCATCGAGGGTGAACCCCGTGTTTTCAAGTAGGCGCTTCCACCTTAACCCCCTAACCGGGTAGGCAGCATAGTACACCATGAACGCAAGAAGGTAGATAAATGGATTCGCGCCCTTCATAACCTTCCAAGCAGCCCCGAGATCAATCCGGGTGAGGAAAAGGTAGAGAATCCCAAACGATAGCGCGAAGGAAAGTAACGTCTTCTTATCGAGCAGCTTCTCTCTAAGCGATACCTTCCGTTCAACTTCTTCCATGCATCCACGTGTCTAAAGAGTGCGTTGCTTTGCAAAAATGCTTCGAGATTATATAAAGATGACTTAACTGTGCAAAAGGGATGAATCGATCGATAGTCTTGCGGCAAAAATTGCAAAATAAAATAAAATCAAATCAAAGTAAGTCCAGATGCTTCAGGCCTTCGACAACCCCCGCACCATACTGTTCAGTAGTAACGTAGTCGGCTACTGCTCTTGCAGTGCTATCGGCATTACCAACTGCAACGCCGACACCGGCCGCCTCTAACATCTGCGCATCGTTCTCAGAGTCTCCAAATGCCGCAAAATCGTTGACTTCAAGTCTAAAGAGTTTGGCGATCTTACGAAGGCCTAACCCCTTGTTCACATTTTTATCTTTAATGTGGACAGCAAATCCACTGTCGACTGCTTCAACCTCGCTACAGCACTGCGCTATCAAGGCCTTTAACTCATCGATGTCAAAGTTGGTATGCCTGCCGTAAGCGATTTCGGTTATTCTCTCTAACGCATCAACTCTTTCGAGGTCAAATTTCTTGCTGTTCTCAAGAATCTCAGCCGCCCTGCGGCACGCCGCGACATTGCCGTTAATGATTTTTGATTTGCCATCGCTGATAATTCCCCCGTTTTCAGCGATTATGCCAGAGACCCTGCCGATGAGTATCGCCGCGGCAGTGGCAAAACAGAAAACGTTGCCCGTCGCCAAAACAACAGGCACCTTTAAACATCTGATTGCATCGACAGCAGCCAAGTCGATCGACCTGTCGCGATGCGTCAGCGTGCCATCGATGTCAAAAGCTGCAGCCCTTATCACATCATCACGCTCATTGTGTTAACGTTGATGAGCTGTAGTGATTGAGCCCTCTCATTCTCGTATTCCTTCTGATTCAACGGAAAATATCGCCTCTCCCTCTGCGAGGTTGGGCGAGTCTACAAGCCGTGCTATGCGCTTGCCGCCCTTTGACTTTCTTAAGTACAATCTGAACGTCGCGGTGTGTCCCAAGATGTGCCCGCCGATCGGTCGTGTCGGGTCTCCAAAGAACGCATCAGGCTTTGCCTGAACCTGATTTGTCACAAGTATCGCGGCGTTGTTCAAACTTCCAAAACGCATGAGGTCGTGAAGATGTCGGTTCAACTTCTGCTGCCTATCGGCGAGCGTGCCTCTGCCCACGTATTCAGCTCTAAAATGTGCCGTAAGCGAGTCCACGATGAGGAGTCTCACCGGAGTACCCGAATTCTTAAGTTGTTCTGCAAGTTCCAGCGCAGTTTCCACGAGCAGTATCTGATGATTCGAGTTATATGCTCGTGCTACGTGAATGTTCTGTAGAATTGCATCCGCCTCAAGCCCGGCACCATCGGACATCTGCGTGATCCTTTCGGGTCTGAAGGTATTTTCGGTGTCGATCAATACACAGGACCCATCAAGTCCTCCTAATTCGCGATTGAGCTGCACGTTTACCGCAAGCTGGTGAGCGAGTTGGGTCTTACCTGAGCCAAATTCTCCGTACATCTCAGTTATCGACTGTGTCTCAACGCCCCCGCCAAGCAGATCGTCCAGCGCCTTGCTCCCCGTTGTGAGCTTTCCGATATGTCGTCTCCTCTCGAGGATGACATCTCCAGTTTCAAATCCACCTACGTCCGCTGATTTACGAGCAGCTGCGATTATTTTTGCAGCTGTCGCCTCACCTATTTCTGCCGTGTTCGCAAGCTCCGCCGGAGACGCAACGGCAAGCGATTCAACGGAGTTAAAACCTGCTTCCCGCAGTTTTTCTGCAGTGGCAGGGCCCACCCCTGGTAAGTCCTCCACACCAAAACTATCGTTTATCTCATTAATTTCATTCATATTCAGCCTCTCCTTTTTGACGCAAATCTATCGAGAGTCGTACACACTTAATCTGTCGGTCACGGTATAAAGGTTTTTGAGATGCGGCGAAAGTGTTCATCTGCGTCAAAAAGCACTACTCAACTGCGGATCTAAACTAGTTTTTTTGTTCCAGGCATAACTTAAACATATCAGATAACGCTGTTGACGCAACCAAGGACACTCATCGCGCGCGGATTGTGAGGCCTCTCTACTCGGTCGCTCACTAACTCATATCTCATCGTTGAATGCTCGTGGAGGCCAACCTACGTACATCATCCGAATACACCCGTCACGCGTACGCACCCACACGATTAACGGGGAGAGGATCTTAGGCCTCGAATAACGTGAACAATTAGAGCTTTTCTATCCTGTCTTTTACGTTCTCAATTCTCTTTGTTTCAAAGCCCACACCAAGCTTCGATACGTTTTTGACCTTAACTGATGTTCCGATTCTCTCTCCTGTAACGATAACTTCGTCTCCGATTTCAAGATCCGATTCCAGCATACCCCTCTCAACTGTCACATAGTCTGCACCATTGTCGACGCATATCGTTGAATTGTTTCCTATAACCGTCCCTTCGATGTTCACGTCTTCAGCTTCTGGCTCCTCGGACTCTCGTAATTCTCCGGGGGTTTTTCGTTCTTTCGTCTCCTCACCAACAAAGCAGATTCCGCTCCTCCAATCGACACTGAGCTCTATGCCTTCGAAAAGTCCCGTTTTGGGCATGCAGTCTCGTATTATTATTTTCTTTCCTTCGTCCCCCTCATTGATCGATTCTGCTTTTTCGCCCCAGAGAGTAACTCTGATCTCTCCTGTGTCGTCTTTTATCGCGATGCTCCTGACCCTTCCTGCATTGCCGTCGCTTCTGGTAAACTCTCGCACAGAGCCTATGCTGTCAATGGTGCCGGCGACGGTGCACGGGACGTTCAGTTGGACATCTTTAACAGGCGTGATATCTTCTATGAACTCAACATGCTCAGTGCTTTTCTTGATATCACCCCGGTTCCCAACGTGTACCTCAAGCCTGCCATAGCGCTCTCTCGTGTAGCCGTGTTCAACTCTAATAACATCATCAGGCCTAAGACCAGAAGACTTCTCGGATTTGTCATCCCAGAGCGCAACTCGTACTTTACCTGTCTCATCTCCGATGGTTATGCTGCTCACTCTTCCCGCAGTCCCATCACGCCGTGAAAACGTACGGAGCGTTCCAATTTCCAAGACGACCCCAATTATATCTACATCACTTAGGCTAGGGACGAGAGCAGAGATTTTCTTTGCCCCTGATAGGTCATCAGTCCGGACATTAACTTCTGACTCGTCTATCTGCACATTCCGCGCATTAATCTCGATGCCATAGAGCCCCTCTTTCACAACCCCCTCGATCCTGAGGGTCTGTCCAATCTGAAGCTCTTCAGCGTGCTGCGCAAGGTCGTTCCACAGGACGACTCTAACAGATCCTGTCTCATCCGAGACTACGATGTTGGCAACGTGGCCTATCTCTCCGTTTCTTGTGAACTCTCGCACCGGTGAAATGTTAACGATCTTCCCCACAAACGCAACATTTCGCTTCTCTAAACTAATCTCAGAGATATTTATCGACATATCAGCGCCGAGCTCGTGAGCCACAAGCATGGCTGCTGTTTTTTCATCGCACAGGCCCGACATACTCTCCACTTTCTGCCGGACTTTTTCCACAAAATCTTCAAGCGGTATAGAATTGCCAAGCCGCTCATAAATTTTCGTTATATCGTCAGGAATATTGTCCATGTCTACTCACGCACGCATGTATAGCGATATGGTACTCCGCTGCTTCTTAATACCTTTGCGATATTGACTCACCCCACCTCCCCACCTCACGTATGGATGGTTTCAAAGTCTTTGCTTCATCGCAGGCGCGAACGGTCTGAAGAGGTCAGTACTAACGAATCAGCGCCTTTCCATTTATCGTATAAAATGTGACGTGTAACCTTTTTATACATTCATCACATGTTACACGTGCTATTTATTTCATAGCTAACAGCGTTTGGAGAGTGACAGGAGCAATGGGGCAGACAATTTCTGAGAAGATATTCTCAAAGTCAGTGGGTAGGGAGGTTTACGCTGGTGAATTTGTCGAGGCAAATATTGACATGGCGATGATCCACGACATAACTGGACCGCTCGCCGTAAAAACGCTGTTCGACATAACAGATAAAGTGTGGGATCCGGATAAAATCATTGTAATATTTGACCATCAAGTCCCAGCAGATTCGATCGCAGCAGCAATCAATCATAGAGAGCTCAGGAAATTCGCAAAGAATGAAGGAATCTTAAACTACGATGTCCAAGAGGGAATCTGCCACCAAGTTATGGTCGAAAAGGGACACGTGTTGCCTGGAGAACTCGTGATCGGAGCCGATTCCCACACGTGCACATACGGAGCCGTCGGAGCATTTGCTACAGGCGTTGGTTCAACCGATATGGGGGTGGCTCTCGCCACTGGGAAGCTCTGGTTCAAGGTACCCGAAACGATAAGATTCGAGGTAAACGGGAAACTTGGCAAACGGATTTACCCAAAAGATCTTATTCTTCATATTATAGGCAGTCTTGGTGTCAATGGGGCGACTTATAGGGCCTGCGAGTTCGGCGGTGAGACGATAGCATCGATGGATATCCCAGCTCGCATGACCATGTGCAACATGGCTATAGAGATGGGCGGCAAGACTGGCATTGTGGAACCCGATAAAGAGACTGCCGCGTTCCTCGAACAGCGGGCGATAGGGGACGCCGATGTTGCATTGCGCTCAGATGAAGACTCAAAGAGAGACATAAGAAGCTATGACGCTGCCAAAATCGTGCCGGTTGTGGCACGACCCCATCAAGTAGACGACGTTGTGCCGGTGACTGATGTAGAGGGAACGAAAGTAGATCAGGTCTTCATAGGCTCGTGTACGAATGGCAGGTATGAAGATTTAAAGTCAGCTGTCGAGGTCGTACGCGACGAAAAAATTTCGCGAGAAGTGAGGCTGATCGTCATTCCGGCGTCGCGGACAGAATACAAGAAGGCTTTGAAAGATGGGTTCATTGACATACTCACAGATGCCGGGGCGCTTGTGGAGGCACCGTGTTGCGGCCCGTGCATGGGGGGGTCGTTCGGCCTATTAGGTCCGGGAGAAGTGGGCCTCACGACGTCAAACAGGAACTTCAAAGGAAGACAAGGTAGCCCTGACGCATATGTGTACTTATGTTCGCCTGCAACTGCAGCGGCTTCTGCGATAGAGGGGGCAATAGCTGACCCGAGAAGGTTCTAGGAGGGCGCATGACAACACTCGAGGGTAAGATTAAGGGCAAGGTATGGAAGTTCGGCGACAACGTCGACACGGACGCGATCATTCCAGGTAAATACTTGGTAATCAACCAATCGAAAGAGCTTGCAAAACATGCTTTTGAAAATGTAAGACCCGAATTCGCATTGCGGGTTAAGAAGGGAGACATAATCGTCGCTGGTGAAAATTTCGGGAGTGGCTCGTCGAGAGAGCACGCACCACTTGCGCTCAAAGAGAACGTAAGCATAATAATAGCAAAATCTTTCGCGAGGATATTCTTCAGAAATGCGATCAACATTGGACTGCCAGTGCTTGAATGCGACACAACAGAAATCGATGAAGGGGACATTCTCGAGGTAGATCTCAACAAGGGCATAATATTTGATAAAACAAAAAACAAGGCGTTTGAGGTTTCGGAGCTGCCGATGTTCGTGAGGCGAATTATCGAGTCAGGGGGTCTCGTAAATTACGTCAAAGAGCACGTGCAACAAGAACAAGAAGAAGAACAAACGCAGAGATTGACGGAACTAGAGATGGAGTAACGCGAGAAGTGAAGCTTGTGCTTTTTCCCCCCATTTCTGATCAATTAAGATGAAGGTAAACGATGAAGACGTACACGATACCTGTAATGGCAGGAGATGGAGTAGGACCAGAAGTAATTGCCGAAGGGAAAAAGGTCCTTGAAGCGGCCGGCGAATTCTATGACTTTAACCTTGAATGGAGGGAGTACCCGTATGGAGCGGAGCATTACCTGGAAACAGGAGAGCTTATTCCTGAAGAAGGGTTGAGAGAGCTTAGCAACTACAAAGCGATATACGTTGGATCGGTGGGCGATGAGCGCATCCCGCCTGGAGTGCTTGAAAGGGGCGTACTTCTCGCAATGAGGTTTTATTTCGATCAGTACATTAATCTGCGTCCGATAAAGCTTTTAGAAGGCGTTGATACGCCGATTAAGGACAAGACTCCTCAAGACATAGATTTTGTGGTAGTGCGCGAGAATTCTGAGGACCTTTACGTAGGATTTGGCGGCAGGGCGAAAAGAGGCGAAACTCGGGCTGAGGGAGAAATTGTCAGAAACCTTTACAACGTGAGATTTGGGCTTGATATCGACTCTGATTCTGATGAGATAGCCTATCAGATCGGGATGATATCACATGAAGGCACTGAGCGCATCATAAAATATGCCTTTGACTTAGCAGTTATGCGAAAAAAACACGTGTCGAGCGTGGATAAAGTGAATGCCATGACCGATATCTATGGGTTGTGGCGTGAGGTATTCAACTACGTAGCAGTTAACTACTCTGATGTTAAGACCGATTTTAACTTAGTCGATGCAATGACGATGTGGTTTGTAAAGAATCCAGAATGGTTTGATGTCGTCGTAGCCCCGAATCTATTTGGTGACATAATAACGGATCTGGGGGCGATGATCCAAGGTGGTTTAGGTCTCGCGCCGGGAGGGAATATAAACCCGAAGGGGACTTCAATGTTTGAGCCAATCCATGGCTCAGCGCCTAAGTACAAAGGCTTGAATAAGGTCAATCCGATAGCTACGATCTGGGCTGGTGCGATGCTACTTGAGCATATAGGAGAGGGAAAAGCGGCACGAGGAGTTGTACAGGCAATTGGAGCCAACTTAAAGAACGGTAAAGTGAGGACTTACGATCTGGGCGGGAGTTCTCGGACGTCAGACGTTGGAGATGATATTGCGAGACTTGTGCTAGAGAGTCACTAACCGTTGCTGTGCTTCAATAACCGATTTATACCTTTAGCTGTACATAGTTTCTCATAAGTCCTGGTGGGGTAGTGGATATCCTATGAGCCTGCGGAGCTCAAGACTCGGGTTCAAATCCCGGCCGGGACGCTTCGTTGTTACGGCTTTTGCTTATAAGAACAGTTTTAAAAATATTTGCAAAAAATGGAAGCACCTCTGTCTGCCACACACCACTCAAGTAAATTGAGATAAATTCACAAGTTTTATAGTCACCATCAACTAACAATATCAACTACTTAGGAGACACCACAAGTGAAAAAGCCTCTCATCTCCACCTTACTCGCTATATTCATCATCCTCTCGGCCACAGCCGCATTAGCGCTCCCCGCGCGTGCCACTGAGCTCACAGTTGCACGCGAAGGGGGCTACAAGACCATCCATGAAGCAGTAAATGCGGCCAATCCTGGCGACACCATTACCGTATCTCCTGGAACATTTGCGGAGAACGTGCTGGTGGATAAACCCCTCACCATTCGGTCATCCAGCGGAGCCTCCCTCACCACGATCGAAGCTGCTGTTCCTGCTAAGGACGTCTTTCTGCTTATTGGGACCGATATACGGATAGAAGGATTTACGATCGTTGGGAAGATGGGGAGTTCCGGTGTAAAACTCGATCATGCCAGTAGATGCGTCATATCCAACAACATCATCTACAACAACATACGGGCGGTGTACCTCTACGCTGCCACAGATAGTGATGTGAGCGACAATAACGTCTCTAACAATGGGT
>Ga0187772_10000796_pt1 | contig 14316 bp, 12 predicted proteins | sample 0116_SJ02_MP15_2_FD_133137 | JGI IMG/M metagenome (GOLD analysis project Ga0187772, IMG submission 133137) | Tropical peat soil microbial communities from peatlands in Department of Meta, Colombia - 0116_SJ02_MP15_20_MG | ecosystem: Environmental > Terrestrial > Soil > Wetlands > Peat | place... | reverse complement strand
GCAGGGAATCGCTTGGGAGCATTTCCACACGCTGGGCAACATTCCGGTCTTTCGTGAAGAACTCGCCTCCCACGCGTCTACGTCGGCTTGTTGCGTCACCGTCGCTCCGAAAGGCAAACCGCTCGGCATTCCCGTAGAGGGCAGCTCATCCTGCTGCTAGCCGATGCCGACCAATGTCCTGATCCTATGCACGCACAATTCGGCGCGCAGCGTGCTCGCCGAAGGGATGCTCAACCATTTGGCGGCGAAGGGGAAAAAAGACGTCCGGGCATTTAGCGCCGGAAGCAGCCCAAGCGGTCGAATCAATCCGATCGCCCTGGAGGTCCTGGCGCGTGCCGGCATCGATGTTTCGGCGTTTCGCAGTAAGAGCTGGAATGAATTTGCAGCGCCGACGGCCCCCTCGCTGCGAGTCGTCATTACCGTGTGCGATAGCGCGGCCGCCGAGGCCTGCCCCTACTGGCCGGGGAGTCCGGTGAAGGTGCACTGGGGATATCCCGATCCTTCGAAGGCGCCCGAGACCGATCGGCGCAATGCTTTCGAGCTGACCCGTCAGGCCATCGGCTACCGGATGCTGCAACTCCTCGATCTGCCGCTCGCATCGATGAGCAACGAGGATCTTCAGCGGGCTCTGTTGGCAATCTCGCAGACGTGAACGCGCGAAGGATACTGGCAGAGCTGTTGGGCACAGCCCTGCTCCTTGCGGTCGTGATCGGTTCGGGGATCATGGCGCAGCGCCTTAGCGCAGGCAACGACGCAATCGCGCTCCTTGCCAATGCGCTGGCCACCGTTGGTGGCCTTTACATCTTGATCGAGGCGCTCGGGCCGGTCAGCGGGGCGCACTTCAACCCCGCCGTTTCCCTCATGATGACCTGGCGCGGCGCGCTCGCACCGCGCTTGCTTGCGCCCTATGTCGCGGCGCAGTTGACGGGGGCTGTCCTCGGCGCCGGTCTCGCGCACGCCATGTTCGGCCTCGATGTCGTGCAATGGTCCGAAAAGGTTCGGTCGGGGACGGGACAATGGATGGCCGAGTCGGTTGCCGCTGCAGGCCTTATTCTGGTCATCGTACGCGCGCCATCCGGACGAGCGCCCGCAATGGTCGCCGCCTACATCGGAGCCGCGTATTGGTTCACCTCCTCGACCTCCTTTGCCAACCCGGCGGCAGCTTTTGGTCGAATGTTCAGCAATACGTTCGCGGGGATTGCACCGGCAAACGTCCCCGGCTTTGTGCTCGCCGAGCTTGTTGGGGCCGCAATCGGGCTTGGTATCTGTACGATGCTCGAAGGCGATGACGAGAAGCCCGCCCGCTCCACAGGCTAGCCGTGTCCGCAAATCGGCCGCCTGAAAGTCGAATCGGGGTCGAGAGTGATGGTCGCTTGAAGGTGGATCGGTAGCCCACAGTTCGTCGGGCCGACAGGGACGATCTCAGGGAACTCGAGGCGTGCCGAAGGCCGCCGCCCCAGATCTGGGCCGGGTTCCGGTAAGCTTGGCGCCGGCACCGAAATCGCTATAGTGTGTGCCATTGAGGCGACGCGACGCAGGCGTGGGGCGCGATGCAATTGCACAAGACTGCCGACCTTCGCACCATCGCCTTCGTCGGCCATGGCGCGTCCGGAAAGACCACGCTCGTCGAGGCATTGCTGGCGAAGTCGGGGATGATCGGCGCGCCCGGCAGTGTCGAACGCGGAACGACGGTTTGCGACCAGGATCCGCTCGAGAAGCAGGCACTGCACTCCCTTCGCGCGGCGGTCTGCCATCTCGATTACAAGGGCGTGCGCGCGCATCTGATCGACACGCCGGGCTACCCTGATTTCCTGGGCCAAGCGCTCGGGGCGCTGGACGCAGTCGAGACAGTCGCCGTGGTCATCGATGCGGCCGCCGGAATCGAGCTCATGACCCGGCGAATGATGGATTGGGCGCGCGACCGCAACCTTTGCCGCGTCATCATCGTCAACAAGATCGATCGCGAAAACATCGACCTGCCAGGATTGCTCCAGAGGCTGCGCGATGCCTTCGGCCCCGAGGTGCTGCCCATGAACCTGCCAGCCGGCGGCGGCACCCGCGTCATCGATTGCTTCGCCGGGGACCAAGGCGAGACCGATTTCCTTTCGGTGGGCGAGGTGCACCGGCAGGTGCTCGAGCAGATCGTCGAGGTCGACGAGATGGCGATGAATCGCTATCTCGAGCAAGGCGACATCGACCCGACCTTGCTCCACGAGACGCTGGAGCAGACGCTGCGCGAGGGTCACCTGGTGCCGGTCTGCTTCGCTTCGGGGCGCACCGGCGCGGGCGTCATGGAACTGCTTGAGGTGATCCAGCGCCATCTGCCGCATCCCGGCGAGGGGAATCCCCCGCAGTTCGTGCGGTCCACCGACGGAAGCGTGTTCCATTCCAAGCCGGACCCGGCCGGGCATGTCCTGGCGCACGTCTTCAAGGTCGTCAACGATCCCTATGTGGGACGCATTGGAGTCTTCCGTGTCCACCAGGGATCGATCACGCCCAATTCCCTGCTCTATATCGGCGAGGCGAAGAAGTCGTTCAAGGTCGGGCACCTGCTTGCGCTTCAAGGCAGGGACACGATCGAGGTAACAGCGCTGGTGCCGGGCGACATCGGCGCCGTGGCCAAGATTGATGATGTTGTCTTTGACTGCGTGCTGCACGATTCGCACGACGAGGATTTCGTGCGGATGCGGCCGCTCGCCTTTCCTCAGCCCATGTACGGTCTGGCGCTGACCCCGAAGCGTCGCGGCGACGAGGGGCGTGTGTGGGACGTTTTGGCGAAGATCGCCTCGGAGGATCCGACGCTCGCAATCGATCACGACGCGGTCCAGAACGAAACCGTGGTGCGAGGGCTGTCGGAACTGCATTTGCGATCGGTGCTGGAACGCATGACGTTGCAGTTCCGGCTCGAGTTCACGACGAGGCCGCCGCGCGTGCCCTACCGCGAAACGATCACCGTGCAGGCTGCCGGGCACGCGCGGCACAAGAAGCAGACCGGCGGCGCCGGCCAGTTCGGCGAGGTGTATCTGCGCATTGAGCCGCTGGGGCGCGGCGCGGGCTTCGAGTTCATCGATCAGGTCAAGGGCGGTGTCATTCCGCACCAGTTCATGCCGGCAGTCGAAAAGGGCGTACGGGAAGTGCTTGCCACCGGTTATCTGGCCGGCTTCCCGATGCAGGACCTGCGGGTGGTCGTCTACGACGGCAAGCACCACCCCGTCGACTCGAAGGAGGTGGCGTTCGTCGCCGCCGGGCGCAAGGCGTTCCTTGACGCGCTCGCGAAAGCCGAACCGATACTGCTCGAGCCGATTGTCCGGATCGAGGTCGTGTGCGCCCACAGTCAGATCGGCGACATCGCGGGCGACCTATCGTCACGCCGCGGCCAGGTCAACGGCAGCGACGAACTCGGCGCCGGGACGACGCGCCTGCGCGGCACGGTTCCGCTGGCCGCGCTCGACGGCTACGCGAACCGGCTCAAGGCAATCACCCAAGGCTCCGGGAGCTACTCGATCGAGTTGTCGCACTACGATCCTGCGCCGCCGCCTCAACAGCAGGCGTTTGCGCAAGACTACGCGCGTCGCCACGCTGACACCGGCGAGTAACCCCCGCCGTTTGCGCGAGCCGTGTCACTTCTCTGCGGCCGTACCGCGTAAGGGTCTGGGTTGCGCGCCAGAGGGTTTGGCGGCCGGAAAACGCGATCTCGAAGACGCGTTCGATGACTTTTTGCACGAGCTCGCCGCTTGCCACAACATCACGGGCCACGGGCCGCTCGTCCGCGAGTGCTGCGGGCACGGAGGTGTCGTCGATTGTCCGCGCAGTGTGTTGAGAGCGTCCCGTATCCGCAACGCGCATCCGGCCGTCGACCGCTCTCACCTGGTGCCGATGCGCGGCACAGCAACGACGTGCTTGAACAAGGCGATTGCCGAAAAAACCGGCGGGGATGTCGGGGCTCCCCCCATGAGCGTCGTCCGCCACCCGATCCGAGGAAGGACGCCATTGAACGGTTTGCGCGAAAACTCGCGCTTCGTCTTTCGCTGTGCGCTCGAAGCCCGTACTCGGCACAAGCCAACGGCCGCTTGGGCTCGATTGCACGAATGAGCTACCATGCTGCCTTGAAGCGCACGGTCGATCGACCCGCGGGCGCGCTTCATGCCGTCCCTGCTCTTTTGTCTTGCAGGCGTTGGTTCGACGGCAGTATCGGACTTCTTCCGGATGGCGTGACCTTGCCCACCTGTACCCGAAGCGACAAAGGTTACGTGGAGCTGCGCGCGTCGCTTTCGGACCACAAGAACGGCCGGTCTTGTCTGTACAATGCGGCCTTCGCTGGCCTGCGCCGAATGGGCGATCCAATTCAGGTGAGTAGAGCGATCCAGGAACGGCCGAACTCCCTTTCGCGATCGAAGTCGCGCAATTTGGCGTCGCACCATCGGGGCGTTACGGATCGGACTCGGCAGCGCGTGCCATGGCAGTGATTGCAGTTATCAACGGCAAGGGGGGCGCGGGCAAGTCCACGGTTTCCTCGCACCTGGCGGCGTACTGCGCCATCCGGAACCCTGAGGTCGTTTTGTGCGACCTTGACCCGCAAAGGTCGACGGAGATCTGGCTCAAGCTGCGCCCCGCGAGTTCCGCGAAGATCCGTGGCCACAGCCTTGCGAGCTCTTTTACGCATCCTCCCACAGACGCGCGGCACGTCGTCATCGACACGCCCAGCGGCTTCCAGGGTATGCCCTACTTGCGGCTCATGATGTACGCCGATGCGGTGCTCGTTCCTACCGCCTTCTCGATCTTCGACCGCGGCGCACTGGAGAATACCGTCCGCATGCTGCGGGCGGCCCCCCGGGTCGTTTCGGGCCATTGTGCGGTCGCCTGCGTGGGCACGCGCATCGACCCGACCTCCAACGATTCCGCGCTGCTCGAGACGATGCTGCGCGATCTTTCTGTGCCTTACCTCGGCGCCATCCCGATTGCGAGGGTCTACAGCCGCTGTCTCGAGCAGGGCTTATCGGTTTTCGATTTTCCCTCCGACGTCGCGCAGTGCCAGATGCCGCACTGGGCTGGGGTGATCACCTGGCTCGAGACGATCTTTGCGAAGGCCACGCGGCGCACCATTGCGCCGCGCCCGGTGACCCAGCGCTCCATGCCCGCGACGCGCCCCACGCTTGTCTCCTCGGTTATCCGTACCATTCCCCGGTTTCTGACGCGGTAGTCCTGCGCACCTTGTCGCGCCCGGCCGGCCCGGCCAGAACCGCATCCCGGGCTAGTGCCTTGCGATCTTGTGTCGCCTCCGCCATTGGACTCCAGGCCCCCCGGGACAACGACCTCTCAGTGGGCCTCAGGGCAACCGAAATTGAAGCCGTCCGCTGCGTCATACTGGCAGTGCGTCGACACGCCGGATCGCGAGGAGAAGCCCTGAAAATGAACTCGTCGACCGGGCTGGCGAGCCGCTTTGGCCGAAGTGATGATGCCGCGCGAGCGCTGCAGCCGAGGGTTTGTGTCCGTGGCGCTCGGGCGCCTGGCATTGACGGTCGCAGTTCGTAGTGGAGGAAAGCCCGGTTGCCAGCGTCTTATTGGATGTTCGCGACGGCCGTCGGACTGCTCGTCATCGCGCTGATTTGCGGGGCAGCGATGGTCGGCTTTCTTTTCGTCGGCAATACGCGCCCCCCGCTTGCGCTCGGCTTGGTCCACGGGGTCTCGGCCGTCGCGGCGGTAACCCTCGCCTTGTCGGCAACTCTGATGAAGGGGGCGACACGCTCGCTCGCCGCAGCGATCGTCGCGCTTCTGCTGGCCGTTGCGGCGGGACTGCGCCTGCTCACGTTTCATTTGAGGAACCGGCCGGTTTCACCGTCGGCCGTAGGCACGCACGCCCTGCTGGCGTTGGCGGGGTTTGTCGGTCTTGTCTTGGCGTTACTGCAATGAGCGTACGAGGGCTCCCGGCCGACTCGATCGGGATCCTCGCATTCAGAGACCCGACATTTCGGCTGCGACGTTTCCCTTCTCAACGGATGCGGGGGGTCGTCCGGGCCGGATCGATCTCATAGACCGCCCGGCGCCGCCTTTTCTGGCCGATTGCCCAGTGGGCACCAAGCGCGCCATCGCGGCGGGCACCCGCCCCCATTTCACTCTTCGAGCATGCTTCGCAGCATCCAAGCGGTTTTCTCGTGGATGTCGAGCCTCTGGGTGAGCAAGTCCGCGGTCGGCTGATCGTCCGCTCGCTCGACGATCGGGAACAGTTCGCGCGCGGTGCGGGCTACCGCCTCATGGCCTTTGACGAGCGTGCGCACCATCTCCATCGCCTTGGGGGGCGCCGCAGGGGCGTCGGCCACCGATGCGAGCGAACCGAACTGCGCGTAGCTGCCGGGCGCCCAATGACCAAGAGCGCGAATTCGCTCCGCGATCGGATCGACGGCATTCCACAATTCTGTGTACTGCGCCATGAACATGGTGTGCAGCGTGTTGAACATGGGTCCCGTCACATTCCAATGAAAGTTGTGCGTCGTCAGGTACAGGGTATACGTGTCCGCCAGCAGCTTCGAGAGCCCTTTGGCGATTGCGGCGCGGTCCCGATCGTCAATTCCGATGTCGAGTTGCGGCCCTCCGGCTGCGGTTTGTTTTGCGCTCTTTGCCATGATCTATCTCCTGGTATCAACACTCACTGCTTTAGGTCGTCGCAAGCTCTTGCGGCACCATGACCGGCTGGCGGATAAGGTGCTCAAAAGCACTTAACGATGCTTTTGCACCCTCGCCCATCGCGATCACGATCTGCTTGAAAGGCGTCGTGGTGACGTCTCCCGCGGCAAACACTCCGGGCGCCGAGGTGCGCCCGTGCGCGTCGACCTCGATCTCCCCGCGCGCGGAAAGTCGCACCGTGTCCCGCAGCCACTCCGCGTTAGGTAAGAGGCCGATCTGCACAAAAATCCCCTCGACATCGAGGCGATGCGCTGTCCCGGTGCTGCGGTCCGTGTAGGCGATCCCGGTAACGGTCCTGCCATCACCCAAAATCTCGCTGCTCTGTGCGCTCACGATGACGCGCACGTTTGGCAAGCTCTCCAGCTTGCGCTGCAGTATGGCGTCGGCTCGCAGTTTGGGGTCATACTCGAGCAAGGTCACATGTGCGACGACTCCGGCCAAGTCGATTGCCGCTTCGACGCCTGAGTTGCCGCCACCGACCACGGCCACCCGCTTGCCCTTGAACAGGGGGCCATCGCAGTGCGGGCAATAGGTCACGCCCCTGTTGCGGTACTCGCGCTCACCCGGGACGTTAAGGTCGCGCCAGCGCGCACCCGTGGACACGATAACGGTCCGGCTTCGCAGGCAGGCGCCGCTTGCGAGCTGCACCGCAATCGGTTCACCCGGCTGCCGCGCGGGCGTGAGGCGCGTCGCAATTTGTTGATTCATGACGCTCACATCAAACTGAGCCACTTGCGCCTCGAGTGCGGCTGCGAGCTTTGGCCCATCCGTGTGCGGCACCGAAATCAGGTTTTCGATCAAGAGCGTGTCGAGGACCTGGCCACCAAAGCGCTCAGCGACTATGCCGGTACGGATACCCTTGCGCGCCGCGTAGATCGCGGCGGCTGCGCCCGCCGGACCACCTCCCACGACAAGAACGTCGAAGGGCGGTTGGGCCCCAATATTATCGGCGGCACGCTGCTCGGCACCGGCATCGAGGCGCGCGGCGAGCTGCTCAATGCTCATGCGGCCCTGGGCGAAGGCGACGCCGTTGAGAAATACTGCGGGTACCGACATCACTTCTCGGGCCGCCGCCTCTTCCTGAAAGAGCGAACCGTCGATTGCCACGTGCCGAATTCGCGGATTGAGAACGCTCATCAGATTCAGCGCCTGCACGGTCTCGGGGCAACTGTGGCAGGACAGGGACATGAACGTCTCGAACCGATACCGGCCGGGCAGCGCGCGCACGACGGCGGCAAGCTCGGGATCGATCTTGGGCGGATGGCCGCCCACCTGCAGCAGCGCGAGCACGAGCGACGTGAACTCGTGGCCTAAAGGGATGCCGGCGAATGTCACGCCAACGTCTGAGGCGGCGCGCCGGATCTCGAACGAGGGTCGGCGCGCATCGACGCCGGAGGCGTCGACGCGAACCTTCTCACAGACCGAGGCGATGTCGCGCAACAGACCGAGCAGTTCCTGCGACTTTGGGCTGTCGTCGAGCGAGGCGACAAGCTCGACGGGCTCCACGATCCGCGCAAGGTAGGATCGCAGTTCTTTCTTCGTTTCGGCATCCAGCACGGCGGTTTCCTCCAATGGGTGTCAGATCTTGCCCACGAGGTCGAGCGAGGGTTTGAGCGTTTTTTCGCCTTCCTTCCACTTCGCCGGGCAGACTTCGCCCGGGTGCGACGCGACGTACTGCGCGGCTTTGACCTTGCGTAGCAGTTCACCGGCATCGCGGCCGATTCCGTTGTCGTGAACCTCATACAACTTGATGCGACCTTGCGGGTCGATCAAGAAGGTGCCGCGCAGGGCCAGACCCTCCTCCTCGACCATCACTTCGAAGTTGCGCGTGATCGAACCGGTCGGGTCGCCGATCATGGTGTACTTGACCTTGCGGATCGCCTCCGAAGTGTCGTGCCAGGCCTTGTGGGCGAAATGCGTGTCGGTCGAGACCGAGTAGACCTCGACGCCGAGTCTTTGGAACTCGGGGTAGCGGTTGGCCAGATCTTCGAGTTCCGTCGGGCAGACGAAAGTGAAATCGGCCGGATAAAAGCAGACGACGGACCACTTGCCGCGGAGGTCCGCGTCGGAAATGGAGATGAATTTGCCGTCGCGATAGGCGTTGGCCTTAAACGGCTTGACGGTGGTATTGATCAGGGACATGAAAGGGCTCCGGTTTTCTCTTTGGGAAGGCTGCGGGTTTGCGCTGGCCAGGGCTCGTCGAAATCCATGCGACGAACTATGGGGTTCGCGCGGTAATCTATCCAACGAATAATTTTTGTAGACTTAATCGATGAAAGCGATAACGCCCGTTTTGCCACACCGCCGCGCTTTGCCTTCCCTGCGCCAGTTGCGCTACCTCGTCACACTTTCGCAGACGCGCAACTTCACGCGTGCGGCGCAAGCGTGCTTCGTAACCCAGTCGACCCTGAGTGCGAGCCTCAAGGAGCTCGAAGGGACGCTGGGCACCCAGCTGGTGGAGCGCGACCGGCAGTCGGTGCGAATGACGCCGGTGGGCGAAACCGTCGTGGGGCGCGCGCGCGCCCTGCTTGCTGAGGCGGAGGATCTCGTCGAGGCGGCCGCCGCGGGTGGCCGGCCCATGGCGGGCATGGTGCGGCTGGGTGCAATTCCCACGATTGCGCCGTTTCTGCTGCCTTCCCTTTTGCCGCTGGTGCGCAGCCACCACCCGGAACTGCGGCTTGCCTTGCGAGAAGACTTGACCGCGAGCTTGCTTGCGCGCCTCGCGCAAGGCACGCTGGACTTTGCTCTGATCGCGCTCCCCTATGAGACGGAAGGGCTTCTCGTGCGGGCACTTTTCGAGGACGAACTCTGGCTTGTTGCGCGGGAGACAGACCCGCTTGTTGCGACCAAGAGGATCACAGTCTCGCAAGACCTGGCCGAACGGTTGCTCATCCTCGAGGAAGGGCACTGTCTGCGGGAACACACGCTCGAAGCGTGCGGCAAGGCCCGGGTCGCAAGCGCCGAGGGGATCGAGGCGACGAGCCTGCTCACGCTGGTGGAGATGGTCGAGTCCGGCCTGGGGCTGGCGCTCGTACCCGAAATCGGGATTCAGGCGGGGTTGCTCGCGTCGACCCGCCTGGTCGCGCGTCCGCTGTCTTCTCCGGCCCCCAAACGAACGGTCGCACTGGTCGCGCGCCGTTCGACCGCGCGCCGCCAGGAGTTCTCGGCCTTGGGCGAGTACATCGTGGAGCTACGGAAAATTCGTCATGGCAAGGTGACGACCTCTATCGGGCGCCGCGCCTAATTTCGCAGCGAACGCGGCCGTACGCCAACTGCGAGGCGGCGTGACATGTTTTTGCACGAAGCACATTCGTGCGGTAGCGTTCCCAACGCCCCGCTTTTTTCGGAGCCGAACGGTAACGGACTTCGAATGGACTTCGAATGAGAGGCGTACCCAATTGTTCGCCTTCGCATGGCGAGTCCCAAAAATCGTATGCGCTCGGCCTGGGGCTATCCACGTCCGGCATCGGCCGGCGCTGGTGAAGTCGTGCTGCCGGCTCCGCCAGATGCTGAGACAATGATCACAAGCAAAACGGGAGCTCACGATGGCCTCAAACCAAGAGGAACATGCGGCGGATGTGTTGCACGATCCCCTCGCTAACCGGGGCACCGCGTTTCGCGCCGGCGAGCGCGTTCGGTGGCGCATGGAGGGACGGCTCCCTCCTCGGGTGGAATCCATCGAGGAACAGGTTGCGCGCGTGGTAGCGGCCGTCCGCGCCAAAGCCGAACCGATCGAACGCTACGTCTATCTATCGGGCATCCAAGACGAAAACGAAACGCTGTTTTTTCGCGCGATCACGGACCATTTGGAGGAACTGCTCCCGCTCATTTACACGCCCACGGTCGGTCAGGCGTGCCTCGAATGGAGCCGGCTGTACGTGCGGCCGCGCGGCCTCTACCTTACGACGGAACATCACGGAAGAATCGGCGAGATTCTGCGCAGCTGGCCGCAGCGCGACGTCGGCATCATCGTTGTGACTGACGGCGGGCGGATTTTGGGATTGGGCGACCTCGGGGCCAACGGCATGGGAATTCCGATCGGCAAGCTGGCGTTGTATACGGCTTGCGCGGGCGTACCTCCCGGCCGATGCCTGCCCGTGACGCTCGACGTTGGCACCGACACGCAAAGCATTCGCGAGGACCGGTTTTACCTGGGCCGCCGGCTGCCGCGGCTTGCGGGCGACCCGTACGCCGCGTTTCTCGACGAGTTCCTTGCGGCCGTGCAAACCGTCTTCCCGTGTGCGATCGTGCAGTTCGAAGACTTCAACAACCCCAACGCGTTTGGCCTGCTCGAACGCTACCGGGACCGCCTGTGCTGTTTTAACGATGATGTACAGGGCAGCGGGGCAATGGGGCTCGCGGGACTCTACGCTTCGAGCCGGCGTACGCACCGAGAACTGACGCAAGAGCGCATCTTGTTCGTTGGCGCAGGCGAAGCCTGCCTGGGAATCGGTGCAGCCGTCGCGGCCGCCCTGCAGCGCGCCGGGCTCAGTCCCGAGCAGGCCCGCTCGCGTTGCCTGTTCATTGACTCGAAAGGCACTGTCGTTGCGCAGCGCCGTGATCTTGCGGCACACAAGCGCGCATTTGCACAGAATGTGGCGCCTTTTCCCGACCTCGTTTCGACCATCGACGTTTTTCGTCCCACCGTTTTGATCGGTGCCTGTGGCCAGGCAGGCGCATTCACGGAGCCCGTGTTGCAAGCAATGGCCCGCAGCTGCGCTACGCCGGTGGTCTTCGCTCTTTCGAACCCGACATCGAAGGCCGAATGCACGGCGCAGCAGGCTTACGGATGGAGCAATGGCCGGGTGATTTTTGCAGCGGGCAGCCCCTTTGAGCCGGTCGCACTCGCCAACGGGACCCTTGCGCCGGGCCAGGCGAACAATTCCTATATCTTCCCCGGAATTGGATTGGGGGTTCTGGTCTGCGGTGCCGCGCGCGTTACCGATGCGATGTTTCTGGCGGCGGCGCAGGCCCTTGCCGACCAGGTGACCGACGACGATTTGCGCCAGGGCCGAATTTTCCCTCCGCAGAAACGGATGCGCGACGTGGCCGTCGCGGTGGCAACGGCCGTCGTGCAGGTCGCGATGGACAGCGGTCTGGCGAGTCGAGCGGGCTTAGAGGACCCGCGCGCTGCGGTCCTGGGCGCCATGTATCGGCCCGAATACGCCGGTTGAGAAAGCGCTCGGGGCTTTTGCGTCGGCCGCCGGTGAGGCGCCGGGGCGATGGGAGCTTCGTCAATGTCCCAGCAATCCCTTTAAGATGTCGGCGGGCTTGGCGCCAGTGCCCAGACGGGACTTGAGCTGCTCGCCCGCCTTTTGCTCGAGCGCCTGCTGCGCGACTTTGCGCCAGTCCAGACCGAACGCCAGGTTCTCGAAAGGCCCCGAAATGTGCAAAGGAACGGTTATCCCCTTTAGCTCCGACAGCGGCTCGCCACCTTGTCCCTCGAGAGTTCCGACAACCGAAATCTTGGCCGTATAGTCGAGCGCGAGAGCGCCGACATCGATGCTGCCGTCGCCCGTGGCGCGCAGCAGCGGTGAGCTCAGTTGCAGGTCGTGGTTGACTGCCACGCCATCGTGCACGACGAAATGCGCCGAGAGCTCCGAAAAATCGGTTTTCTCGGCGGGGTTGGCCGAAGCCGTCTGGAGCGATCCGGTGCTTATGGCGCTGCGCAACGCGCGCAGCCTCTGCGCCACGTCGATCCCGTGCACGGCACCATCGCGCAGCGCGATGGCCGCGGAACCGGCGAGCGCGCGCCGCATCGCACCGATGCTCGCGCCTTGCGTCGCGAGGTCAAAATCCGTGTTGCCGTGACCGTCGAGGATCTCTTTGCCTGTGGCATCTTTTAGCAGCGGACCGACCGAGATACCGGCCAGATCGCCTTTGAGCGCTAGCCGGTTGCCAGCGGCTTGGGCCCGCAAAGAGGCGCTGAGCTTTCCTTGGTAGAGCGCAGCCGAGACGGGTGCGACCTCGAGCTCTCCGCCAGCGGCTCGCATCGCCGCGTGCACGTCGGCGGCCTTTAGCCCGAGACCCTTGAGCGCGCCAAGCGCAATCCGGCCGTCGAGGTGCAGCGCTTTGAGTGCCGAGAGATCGACCTTTGTGTCGGACGACGGATTGGCTTGCGCTGGATGGTCGGCCGACTTTGCCGCGGACGCGCCCGTCGACGCGGTTTTGAGGTAGCGGTCGATATCGAGGCGATCGACGGTGCCCTCGAAGACGATATGCGGTTGGGAGAAACCCTCCAGATCCGCTTTTAGGGTCGCAACCGACTCATCGAATCGTATCGTGCTCTCCGCGCGCACATGCTGCGGCTTTGTGTCAATGGACAGTGCGCCGGCGAGCGCGAGTTTCAGCGTTTTTTGCGGTAGCGATGGCAAGTCGAGCTCCACACTGCCCTCGAATTTCGGCAGCTCCATGCGACCGGCCGCAAAATCGAAGCTTGCCGGTCCCTGCACGGACAGCGCGGCCGCCCGGTCCTCCTGCCCTGCCTTCATGTCAAGCGCGAGCTTTTCAATACGGGCTCGGTCGCCTTCGCGCGCAACGGCATCGGCCGAGAGCTTGAGGTCAACGTGTGTCGGCGGCTGGCTCAGGTCAAGGGCCGCGCTGGCCTGCGCCCGGGTGGCGACGTTGGGCGCGATGCGCCCGATTTTTAAATTGACCTGCGAGAGCGCCAAATTGCTGTTGTCGCTCTCATCGTGCAGCGTAATGGCCGCATCGACGATATCGAGGCCACCGAGCTCGAGTGCGGGTAACGGCGCCCTCGTGCCTTGGGCGGGTGCCTGCGGGCCGGTCTTTGAAGCGGCCGTAAGGTCATCGACACTGGTGCTGCCATCGGCGTGGCGCCGGATCGTCGCGTGCAGTCCCACCAGGGAGACGGTGTCGGCCTCGACTCTACCGGCCAGCAATGGCAGCAGGGCCACCGATACGCGCGCGTGCTCCAGGCTGGCGAAGGCTTGCGCGGATCCGCGTTCGCTTAGGGTGAGGTGGGGAACCGTTAGCGCCAGGTTCGGAAATATCGACAGCGAAAGATTGCCGTCGATCTGCAGCGCCCGCCCCGTGAGGTCCAGAGCTGCCTTTTCGATTTCGGGCTTGTATCGGTTGGCATCGAACGAAGCCACAAACGCGACCGTGGCAGCCGCGAGAACTACGACGAGTACGACGATCCCGATCAGCACCTTCTTGAGCATTGTTGCCTCCGGCTCTCTTCATGGGTATGCAAAGCCCATTACAGCAGATTTGCGCAACGCGGCCGTGCGACGGCGCACGGGAATCGCGCTTCGCCGTGCGTACTCTCGGACGTCTTCGGCGAGCGCGGGATTGCGACTCCGGGTCCCGAGGACTACAGTCCTGCCGGCGCGAATCGATCCGCAGCTGCGTTCTTGGCTCGACATCGAACTGCCGGCGATTCTGCAAGCCGCTCAAGCACCGTGGATGAACCTCGCCAAGACTCGAAGGCCCGCGTGCCTCTGCCCTCCCGACTTACGAGGGTTTCGTGGCGCGATCTGGCCACGGTGGGGCTTCCGCTCATCCTGGTGGTGATCGCGGCGTTCGCGATTGCCGTTCGTTTCATCCAGCCGGCGCCGCCGACGAAGCTCGTCATGACCACGGGTACCGCCGGCAGCACGTTTGCGCACTACG
>Ga0187772_10000795_pt1 | contig 14321 bp, 15 predicted proteins | sample 0116_SJ02_MP15_2_FD_133137 | JGI IMG/M metagenome (GOLD analysis project Ga0187772, IMG submission 133137) | Tropical peat soil microbial communities from peatlands in Department of Meta, Colombia - 0116_SJ02_MP15_20_MG | ecosystem: Environmental > Terrestrial > Soil > Wetlands > Peat | place... | reverse complement strand
GTACCTCATGGGACCTGCGTTCCATGTGGGGCAACATGGGTCTTCTCGCGAAGATCGTGGTGGTGATTCTCTTCATTCTTTCCGTGTATTCCTTTGGCGTGATGATCGACCGTTTCCTGATGTACAACAACGCGCGGAAGCAGTCCCGGTTGTTCGTGCAGCAGGTGGCGGGCGCGCTCAAGGATGGCAAGCTCGACGAAGCGATTGCCATTGCCGAGCGCAACAAGAAGAGCCATATCGCTAAGGTAGTGGCCACGGGCTTGTCCGAATTTCAGTCCGCTTCGCAGCAGGTATCTGACGCGGAAGTGATCGAAGCCGCCAAGCGCGGTCTGGAGCGCTCTGTCGCCATCGTGCACGCGGAAATGAAGCGCGGCCTTTCGGCGCTGGCCACGATTGGGTCGACGGCTCCCTTCGTCGGACTGTTCGGAACGGTGGTCGGCATTTTGAACGCGTTTAAGGGCATCGAAACGCAAAAGGCCACTGGTCTGTCGGCGGTCGCTGGCGGTATCGCGGAAGCGCTGGTAACCACGGCGTTCGGCTTGCTCGTCGCGGTGCCTGCGGTGTGGGCCTACAACTACTTCACCAACCGCGTTGAAGCCTTTGACGTCGAGATGGACAACTCCTCGATGGAGCTGATCAACTACTTCATTCTGCGGCGCGGCGCGAAGAAGTAAGCTGAAGGAAGGTAAACCATGGCCTATAAGCCACAAGCCGGGGCCACAATGTCGGCGCCAAACGTCATTCCGATGGCGGACATCATGCTCGTGTTGCTGATCATCTTCATGGTGGTCACGCCCATGTTGCAGAAGACCCATCAGGTAGACTTGGCGTCGGTCAGCGACCCCCGGGAAATGAAGGATGCCGATAAGGACGATGCGATTGTCGTGGCAATCACCCGTGACGGAAGCATCTACCTCGGCAACACCAGGACGAAGAAGGAAGACATCACCGGACAGATCAAGGACCAACTCGCCAATAAGTTGGACAAGACCGTCTACGTCAAGAGCGACGCGCGCGCCAAGTACGGGGATGTGGTCGCGGTCGTGGACGAGATTCGTTCGGCGGGGGTGGATTCCCTGGGTCTGTTGACAGAGAAAACGAAAGCGCTCGGCGGCCCCGCCACGAAGCCGGCAGGGACTGGAGACTGAGACAAGAAGTACGCAGTGCCGTAGTCGTCATTCGTTTGCTGAGTTGTTGGAACCGCGCCGGATCCCACCCGGCGCGGCCACCGCTCCGAAGACAAAGACGCCGCGGATCAGAGGAGAACTTGCGATGGGAATGGATGTTGGAAGCAGTAGCGGTGGGGCGCTGTCCTCGCCGAATGTCGTGCCTCTAATCGATATTCTGTTGGTCCTGATCATCATCTTCATGGTCATTACCCCGCTCACGCCCAAGGGCTTGGACGCGCTTGTGCCGCAACCTTCACCGAACCAACAGCAGAACCAGGAACTGGAAAACAAGACCGTTGTGGTTCAGGTGCTGATGGGCGGCAAGCTCAAGATCAATAACGAGGACACCAACTGGGAAGGTCTCGAGCCGCGCATGGAAACCATCTTTAAAGATCGCGCGGAAAAGGTGGCGTTCGTTAAGGGTGACAATGACGTTCAGTTTATGGACGTTGCCAGGGCCATCGACCTGATGAAAGAGGCCGGTATTGATCGTGTCGGCCTGATCACAGCCAAACTCGAGGCCGGGCAGTAGAATTGTCTCGGCAGTTCTCGCGGGTTGTGAGAGCCCTCCTCGCCGGGTGTGATTTCCCGAATCGAGGTGGCTCATGGGTTTTAGTTTTTGTGGTGGCAGAAGCGGTGTAGTATCAGATGTGAATGTGGTTCCACTGATCGATATTCTGCTGGTGCTCCTGGTGATTTTCATGGTCATCCCGCACCGGCAGATGGGACTTACGGCGAACTTGCCGCAGGAAGCAAGCGAACCGGCCAACCCCCATCCGGAAACCGTTGTCGTCCAGGTCGCAGCGGATGGATCGATTGGGCTGAATGGGTCAGTTGTACAGCACGATGAATTGCGCGGTCGTCTCGGACAACTCTTCGCTCTGCGTGCTCATCGCGTTGCTTATCTTCAGGGTGACCGTTCTCTCGAGTTTCAAGTGGTTGCCGAAGTTCTCGACCTCGTGCATGGTGCGGGCGCTTCCCCGGTAGGCTTGCTGAGTTCGGAACTGGAAAAAAACCGCTGAACGTGATGGAATGGCCCTAGTGGACGCAAGTGAAACCACGCGTCGGCCTTCGATGCATCGAGGCGGCGCGACTCAGGGATGGAAGCTTCCATGACTCAAGTAATCGTTGGACGGGGGACGTCCTCGCGCATCTCCCACATTGCCTGCCAGATGTTTGGACTGGCGGCGCTGTTTGCACTCGTCGCCGGCGTTTCCGGATGCAACAAGCTCCGTGCCCGCGACCTTCTCAACAAAGGTGTTGCCGCTTTCAAGAACGCTCAATTTGACACCGCGGTCGAAGACTTCAAGCAAGCGAAGGAACTCGACCCTGATTTGATCAATGCACGCTTGTACCTCGCCACCGCGTATGCCAGCCAGTACATTCCGGGCGCTCCCTCGGACGAAAACATGCGCCATGGCCAGGAAGCGATTAATGAGTACAAGGAAGTGCTCGACAAGGATGCGAACAACCTCAGCGCCATCGACGGCCTGGCGTCCATCCTTTACCAGATGGCGGGCCAGCCTTTCGACGAAAAGAAGTTTTTGGAATCCAAGACCTACCATGAAAAGCACATTGCTTTAAAGCCGCAGGATCCCCAGCCGTATTATTCGATTGGCGTGATTGAATGGGCGCTGGCCTACCGCGGCAATACGGAAATGCGCGCCGATTACAACAAGGCGCACATTAACAAGCAAGTGAAAGACACCGATCCGCTTCCCGCGGACGTACGCAAAGCCTATACCGACAAGTATCAGGCCATGGTGGATGATGGAATCGCCAGCCTGAAAAAGGCGATTGAGCTGAAGCCGGATTACGATGACGCGATGACGTATCTGAACCTGCTCTACCGCCGCAAGGCCGACATGGTGGAATCGACGGCCGAGCGCGATAACTATACAAAGATGGCGGATGATCTGCTCGACAAAGTGAAAGAGATTAAGCAGAAGCGGGCGGAGCAGCCGACACCCGCTTCTTGAGGCGTTTCCTCGCATCCATTCCTGAAGGCCCCGGTTTTTTTTGCCGGGGCTTTTGTCTATTTGCAGGCGCGTTTCTCATGTCTCGCTGGTCCGCTGCAAAGAAAGCCGCGTGCGGCCGCGGCGCATCCTTGCCAGGATGGGTCACAGTTCGAGGTGTGCCCCTTCCGCGACGTCCTCTCGAAGGCGTAAACTAAGTTATGGGATCGCGGGCCAATCTGCCGCTGAACTTCAATCGCGACCGCACGGAGCGCCAGCTCAATACGCGCCTCGAAGAACTCCTCGGGAAACTGCGCACAAATCGTCCGTCAGAGGACCCCTGGCTGGTTCGTCGGGCGTACGACATCGCCGCGGAGCGTCACCGGGACCAGTTCCGTAACTCGGGTGAGCCTTACATCACGCATCTCCTCGAAGTCGCGCACATCCTTGCCGACATGAAGATGGACGCCACGACACTCGCTGCGGCTTTGCTGCACGATGCAATCGAGGACACGGAATACCCTGTTTCGCGGCTAGAAGAACGATTTGGCGGGGAAGTGGCGCACCTCGTCGAAGGTGTCACCAAAATCGGCAGGCTGAACATGATGGCGCCGGAGGCGCGGCAGGCGGAGAACGTCCGCAAGATGCTTCTGGCGATGGTCAACGACGTGCGTGTCGTGCTTGTGAAGCTTGCCGATCGCCTGCACAACATGAGGACGCTAGAGTTCCTCGCCCCTGTCAAACAGCAGCGCATCGCCCGCGAAACGATGGACATTTACGCTCCCATCGCGCACCGGCTCGGCATGGCGCTCATTAAGGGAGAACTCGAGGACCTTTCCTTCCGTTATCTGGAACCAGACGCTTATCTGTCTTTACAGAAAGAGGTAACGGATAAGGCGCCCATCCATAAGCGATTCCTCGAAGAAGTGCAGAATGCCATTCGCACCAGGCTGGTGGAAAACAGCATTCCGGCGGAACTGGAAGCCCGCGTGAAGGGGCTCTACTCGCTGCATCGAAAAATCCTCCGCCAGGAGCGTAGCCTGGAACAGATTTACGATTTGCTGGCGGTGCGGGTAATCACGGATACGGAGCGCAATTGTTACGCCGCATTGGGTGTGGTCCACCACATCTGGCGTCCTGTGCCGGGCCGTTTCAAAGACTATATCGCCATGCCACGGCCCAACCTCTACCAGTCTCTGCACACAACAGTGATACACGGTGGCCAGCCGTTCGAAATCCAGATCCGGACACAGGAGATGCATCGTATCGCGGAGGAAGGCGTTGCCGCCCATTGGAAGTACAAGGACGGCCGGCCGGTTTCGAGCGACGACGATCAACGCATCGCGTGGATGCGCCAATTGATCGATTGGTCTCGCGAATTGCAGGAGCCGGGCGAATTCCTTTCCACTTTGAAGGTCGATCTTGCGCCCGTGGAAGTGTACGCGTTCACGCCGAAGGGGCGCGTGCTGGAACTACCGCGAGGGGCAACTCCGGTGGACTTCGCTTATTCGGTGCACACGGAAGTAGGGCACCAGTGCGTGGGCGCGAAGGTGAACGGGCAGATGGTGACGTTGCGGCACGAGATCGTTTCCGGCGACGTGGTGGAAATCCTGACACAAAAGGGGCACAAACCAAGCAGGGATTGGCTCAGCTTCGTAAAGTCCTCTCACGCGAAGAGCAAGATCCGGCATTTTATCAACACGCAGGAGCGCGAAGAAGCAACGGAGATGGGCCGGCGGCTGTTGGAGAACGAATCCCGGAACTTCCCGAAAGGATTGAAGAAGATTCCAGACGAAGATTTGCAAAAGCTCAGCGAAGAGTATGGACTCTCCCGCCCGGAAGATCTTTTCGCAGCGGTGGGCTTCGGAAAATTCTCTGCGCGGCAGGTGCTGGCGCGCTACTTCGGCGAGCCAAGCAAAGAAGTGGAGAAGACCGAGGAAGACGCCAAGCCCACGCTGGTCAAGACGGTCAAACGAATGCTGGGCCTGGGCGAAGCACCCCTGATCGTAAAGGGCCAGGACGATCTGCTGGTGTTCCGCGCAAAATGCTGCAATCCCATTCCTGGTGACGATATTGTCGGCTATGTGACGCGCGGGCGCGGCGTTGCCGTTCACACGCGTGCGTGCCCGAACGTGCAGAACTTGCTTTATCAGACCGAGCGGCGCATCGCGGTGGAGTGGGGTGGCACCAACGTGGCCACGTTCCCCGTGGAGCTGCTTATTCGCGCAAAAGACCGGCCGGGTTTGCTGGCGGACATCACGGCGGTCATCAGCGGCGCCGGCTCCAACATTCGTATGCTGGAAAGCCGTCCGGACAAGCAGAACGCTCGCGTGGAAGCAAGCCTGGAGATCACGGACAAGCGCCAGCTCGAGTCCATCCTTAACAATATTCGCCGCGTCAACGGCGTCTACGGCGTCGAACGCACCTTCCAGGTTTAATCACACCGAGCGTCAGATTCCCCTGTTTTGTATCCGTTGACGCCTAGCGAGAATCTAAACCTTGAAGTTTCGACGAGGGATTCCATGGACAATATTCTGCCGGCAGGCACGCCTGCACCGGACTTTAGCCTGCACGTAACGCCCGACCAAAAGCTCTCGCTGAAGGAACTGCGGGGCAAACCCGTTATTCTGGCCTTTTATCCCGCGGATTGGAGTCCGGTCTGCGGCGATCAGATGGCGCTCTACAACGAGGTTCTGCCGGAGTTCCACAAATTTCACGCTGAGCTCCTGGGAATCTCTGTGGATGGGCCGTGGTGCCATGAGGCTTTTGCAAAGGACCACCACCTGCATTTCCCGTTGTTGGCGGATTTTGAACCGAAAGGCGGCGTTGCGAAGGCCTATGGGGCATATCGCCCGGAGGACGGCTTTTGCGAACGCGCCTTGTTCGTGATCGATAAGAACGGCGTAATCGTATGGAGCTACCTCTCACCTGTGGCCGTCAACCCAGGGGCGGACGGGATCCTGGAAGCCCTGGAAAACCTGCCCAAAGAGAAGGCGATGGGAGAATAGCGATGAGTCTTAGAGTTCCAGTTGGGGAACAGGACCACGTCCAAGGGAACGCGGATGCAAAATACACGCTAGTGGAATACGGCGATTATCAATGTCCGCACTGCGGCCATGCGCATCCCATCGTCAAGCGTATCCAAAAGCATTTTGGAAAGAAGCTCCGGTACGTCTTCCGTAACTTCCCTCTTGCGCAAGTCCATCCGGAAGCGGAGCCAGCAGCCGAATCCGCGGAATACGCCGGTGCAAAGGGAAAATTCTGGCAGATGCACGACGCTCTATTCGAGAATCAGGAACAGTTGGGAGAAGCATTGTATAGGGAGTTGGCGCAAGAATTGGAACTCTCGCCCAAGGAGCTGCTTGCTGCTTTAGAGGGCCAGGAGTTCTTCGACCGCGTAAAGAGCGATTTTGACGGCGGGGTACGCAGCGGCGTCAACGGGACGCCAACTTTCTTTATCAATGGCAAGCGTCACGACGGATCGTTTGAATACAACGATCTAGTCGCGGCTATCGGAGCAGCGCTTTGAGCATGGCGACGAGCGGAAATCTATCGTAGTGTGACGAGTATCTCGATCTCACCTTTACCCGTTGACAAGGGCTGGAGCGCTTTCCCGAGGATGGCGCCCGGAAGCTACGTTCACCTGTCCCTTCGTCCAGTGTCCACGGAGGCACACAAGCTTTTCCGCGAACTTGCGCCTTTTAGAATAGAAGCATGAGGAAAGCGTTCCTGCTTCTCGGTGTGTGTGCTTTTGTGTTGGCGGGCTGTCAAAAGCGTGCTCGGACGGATTACACCGCCCTGGATCAATCCGGGATGTGGTCGTCAAGCCTTGACGAATTGAGGACGTTGAAGCCCAGCGACTTGGAAATCGCCCAGCTTACGAAGCTGAAACACGCTGGCGCTTCCGATGATCTTTGTCTTGCTCTCGTAAAGGCTGCGCACACGCACCACCATGAATTTTCCAGCGCAGATTCCGCCATGGACCTGTCGCGAGCGGGGTACACGGACGCGCAAATCCTCGAAATGGCGCAGTCCGACCAGATCGATATCCTCAGCGGCGAAGCGGTAACGCTGAAACTGATCGGTCTCACGAACCCTACTGTTCAGTACGTCATTCACAGGCGCATCCAGGGCTTGCCTACGCTCACCAGCGAGCAGATCGGCAGGCTGAAGAACACCGGCATGTCCGAAAAGCAAATCCTTGACATTATCAACCAAGGACTCTCCGACCAACAGGCGGAGACGCTGATTGCGCAGCGCGAAGCCGCCCGGGACCACGCGAACACTGGTTTCGTGCGCGTTCGTGGCCGCAAGCACTAACAAGCGTTAAGGAATCTGTGTGAGAGCCGACAAAAACGGTCTTTGAGACCAATGCCGGGTTGCTGAAGCCGTGCCCTGAAGAAAACGGCAGTGCTCACTCTAGCGCTCCTTCTTCCCCTGCGCTCTGCTATTCTTTGTCCGGACTTTCAGGAGCTCCCATCATGAAAGATGTCATTCTTACCGCACGTGGTCCGAAGCCGATAGGACCTTATTCGCAGGGGATTAAAGCGAACGGACTGCTGTTCCTTTCCGGGCAGGTTGCGCTCGATCCGCAGTCCGGAGAGCTTGTAGGCTCGGACATCCGCCAACAAACAGAGCGCGCATTGGAAAACGTGCAAGCTATTCTGGAGGCGGCCGGAGCATCGCTCCACCATGTTGTGAAAACGACGGTGTTTCTAAAGGATATGAGCGAATTCGTCGCCATGAACGAAGTCTACGCCCGATACTTCACGGCCGCTCCGCCCGCGCGTTCTACGGTGCAGGCCGCACGTCTGCCGAAGGACGCGTTGGTGGAAATCGAAGTGGTGGCATCGCTCTGACTGTTTCCCAACACGACGAAAAGAAAACGGCCAGTGCGGTCGTCGCAATGGCCGTAAGAACCACAATTTGTGATTCGGATTACGGGCGATCCGGGCTTTGCACGGCGTAGTAGATGGCAACTCCTGTTCCGGCCGCGATCAGCGCGGTGGCCACGAGGAGGAAGCGGCTACGCCCGGCCTTCAACGGTCCGCCGCCTTTGGTAGGACCTTGGTTCCCTGAACCGGCGCCAGCCGGTTCCTGTGCTGCTTCAACAGAGGGGTCTAAAAATACGTGGAATGAACTCCCTTCTGTGACAACTTGCGTTTCATCATCGACGGTGACCGTCAGTCCCCCGCGGCGTGCCGTCACGACTAGTTCCTTTTCGTTCAGATACGTGACTTGAGCGATGGTTGGCGCATCCGTTTGCGGGCGAATGGCCGCTGTGGACGCGAAGAGAGTAAAAGCATGGGCATTGCCCGTCGAGAAGGCGACCGTTCCCAACAACAATTTCGCTGAGGGGGCTCCCTCGTTGTCATTCACGACGGCTGCGGAGGAACTCATAAGAAGCAAGCGCGCCGCTCCGGCACGCACTTGCATGCTGCCCTGCAAATCGGTGCTTAGCCTGTCGCCACCGTAAACGGTTGTCCCGACATCCGCGATGGCCTGGCCTACATGAGCCTTTTCCGCCGTAATGACGGTGCCGAGCGGCGCAACGTTTGGCGTCGCCCCGCCATAGACAGGCATGGCTGCAAGGCTAAAAACCAATGCCGCTGCACCAATCGCGCGCAGACGCTGCATGAAGTCCTCCCGGGCGGAACGGGAGAAGAATACTGCGGGGGACAGTTTGTCGTCAATCAGTAAACACTAGGCCACGAACGTCTTCCTGCTCGCGCTTCGATTTTTGTGCTGCTGGCGGAAGTGTCCCTTCACTGTTAGAATCCATCACGGTATGGCCGATTGGAAACAGATCACAGCGCGCATCCGCCGCGCACGCACGGGCAAGGATCCCGCAGGACAACTCACGAATCTCTTTTCAAAAACCCGCGATGCCATGGTGGCGTTCGAACTGGCCAAATACTTCGAAACCAGCGGCAATCCCGCCGATGCGGGAAGATGGTATTTGACGGCAGCAGAGCGCTTCCGGCGTTTGGATTGGAAAACGAAAGCGCAAGAGAGCGCAACCAGGCTTGGCGCAACCGAACCTGCAGAAATTCCCGAGCCTCCTCCCCGGAGCAAAGCGGCGGAGCCAACGGCTGTCGAAGCTCCCGCCGAAACCATCGCCGTAGAGCACGCAGAGGGTCCGTCCTTTGCAGAGGAACCCACAGTTGTTCCCACTCCTTCCGAGCGGCGCCCGGGGCGATCCCAGAGGGAGAACGAGCGGCATCGTCGTGGGAGACGTGGGGGACGGAATCAGCATCCCTCTCGCCGCGGATCCCAACCTCACCCGGCGCGAACCGCGGTGGAAACAGGTTCTGCCTCATCTCGCGCGTCTTCCGAGGACCGCCCCACGCGTCCTGTGGAACCAACGCCAGTTGAGAGTGCTCCCGAGCTACCCGCTGCGCCGAGCCTGCGTGGGCGCTCTGGCGATCCAGGGCTAGCCTCTCGGCTGACGCAGTTGGAGATGAATTTCCGGAGACTGCTGGCGTCAGCTCCGACGCCTCTGGAAGCTGCGGACAAAGCACCTGCTGGTCCCGGCGTTTGGGTGCTGACAGATTCCGACCTGACCACTTATTACTATGTGGAGCCTTGCGAAACGCTGCGCGTGGCGATCCCCAATTTGCTGCGGGGGGGTTCCAGTCGGAGGGGAGAATCGATCCGTCCCAGCCTGGCGGAGTATCTTGGAATTCCCGAGTCCCGTGTTTCGAAGTATCTCGCGGAGCACTGCGTGGTCCGCTGGCTGCAGATGGACGAAGACGCGGCACATTTCGCACATTTCCTGATCGCTGTTCTGCGGCCCGCACTGAATCAATAGAGGCTGATTATTCTAGAAGCGGGAGGTGGTCGTAACAGTAACCCCCTTTTTCTTCTTCAACTTAGGACCGTTAAGTGGCTCCTGACGCCGTTTAACCCCTATTTTTGACCATTCGCCACATCGTTCTGGCCAAGATCCACTGACAGCTACAAACTATAGGGGACCAATGGTTTAGAGGGCCGCCTCGCCGCGTGCTACTCTGAAACATGAGCCGTGGGGCTTTCCTGAAAGCGGATCCTTAGGATCGGGCTCGGTTTGGCGTTTGGGGTTTCTCGAAGTTTTAATTTGATGTTGCGAAAGTGAGGCAGCCGCAGTATGCCCAATTCTCTTTCTACGCAAGTTTTCCGGTCGTTCGACTGGCTCCTATGCAAGACGGCGGGAGTTACCTTCGATACCATCCAGTATTTCAATAAGCGCAACCCTAATCCTTCTCCGACGCCGCAGTGGTCCGATAAGCCTCTGCTGAAGTCTTGGGAGAAGACCAAGCCGACGCTAGGCTTCCCCCGGCAGACGGACTCGCTCTGTCCCGCCTGTGTGCAGGAAGCGCGGAAGGCCATCATTGAGGGCAACAAGGATTGGCGCGACCTGATGCACGAGAAAGTCGGCGAGATCAAGGCGCAGATCGTCGAGCGCGACGGCCAGATCTGGATGGTCAAGGATTGCCCGCAGCATGGCCACTACGAAGACCTGATGGCCGTTGACTCCAAATTCCTGCGGTGGATTGAAAGCCAGTTCCCCGGCCGCGATATTCCCGCGCACAATGACGAAGGCCTGCACAAGCACGGTTCATCGAACGTCCGCTATGGCCGCGGCTCCGTGCTCACGGTGGACCTGACCAACCGCTGCAACATGATGTGCGATCCCTGCTTCATGGACGCCAACCAGGTGGGATACGTTCATGAGCTGTCCTGGGACGAAATCGTCGAAATTCTCGATAACGCGGTGAAGATCAAGCCGCGCCGGCAGATGTCTGTCCAGTTCAGCGGCGGCGAGCCGACCATGAGCCCGTACTTCTTCGATGCCATCCAGTACGCCCGCAAGGTCGGATACAACTCGGTGCAGGCGGCGACTAACGGGATTGAGTTTGCCAAGAGCAAGGAGTTCTGCAAGAAAGCCTTTGAAGCTGGCTTGCGTTACGCGTACCTGCAGTTCGACGGCATCGGGAATGATGCGAACAGCCACCGCCAGATCGGCAACCTGTTCGACGTGAAGTTGCGTGCGATCGAAAACATGCACGAAGCCGGCATCGAAATCGTGCTGGTCGTCACGATCGTGAACAACGTGAACAACGACCAGGTCGGCTCGGTCGTGAAGTTCGCCATGGAGAATCCCAAGAAGATCTCCTTTATCAGCTTCCAGCCTGTATCCTTCACCGGGCGCGACGAGGACATTACCCCGGAACGCCGTTTGCGCCAGCGCTATACGCTTTCACACCTGGCAAAGGACGTCAGCCAGCAGGTCGGCAAGATCGAACCGACCCGCGACTGGTTCCCGATTTCGTTCATCAGCACATTTGCCGGCTTTGCGGACATGGTGAAAGGCAATGAATCCCAGTGGGGTTCGCTCTCCTGCGGCTGCCACCCGAATTGCGGCGTAGGCACCGCGATCATGATTAACAAGGAGACCAAGGAATGGGCTCCGGTGCCTCGCTTCCTAGATGCGCAGCAATTGACCAAGGACGTCAATGCGATTACGGACGCTGCCCGCGGCAAGAGCTTCTCCAACTTTATGATGGCGATGGCCCTTCTGAAGAATTACCACCCGTTCCGGGGCCCGAAGGGCTTGAAGCTGTTTGACCTGTTCAAGAAGTTCGACAAAACCTGGGCGCTGACGAAGAATGCCGCAATAAAATACGGCCGCTCCTCTCCGGAACGTACCTACGAAGACGCCATGAAACGCCGCACCCAGGATCCATGGAACTTCCTGTTTATCGCCGGAATGTGGTTCCAGGATTTATTTAACTACGACTTCCGCCGCACCGAGATGTGCATCATCCCCTACGGCACGCAGCAAGGTGAAATCAGCTTCTGCGCGTACAACACCGGCATCGGATGGCGAAACATCATCGAGAACATGCACAAGAACGCGACCGTGGCCGAATGGTACAAGAAGCACGGCAAGCATGAGATTTATGCCAAGGGCAAGAACGTCAGCCTCTCATCGTACGAGCACTCGCTCGTCATTGACGCCGAAGACGCCGCCCGCGTGCGCCACATTGAGCACGATATTCCAGTGACTGCGGCCGAGGAGAACCGCATTCGCCGCCGGAAGGCGCTTGAAGAGCAGGCCAAGGTTCGCGCGATCTATGAAGAGTTGGTGCTGAAGAAACCCCAGCCGGCCGTCGTGCAAATCGGCAGCTTGACGGACATCGCCAAGGCGGTTCCGGCGAACTTCGCTAATGCTGGGAAGCCGGTCACGATTGCTCCCGCCAACGGCAATGGACATAACGGCTCCAAGGCCGCGGAGCAGGCAGCCGAAGCGGTCGCCGGCGACTAATCACTTAACCAAACGGAAGCTTTCTAGCGGCCCCGACTCATTCGGGGCCGTTTTTGTTTCTGGGCTATGCTTATGCGGAGATAAGGATTTAATCATGAACAAATTGAAGGACCGAGTAGCGCTGGTCACGGGCGCGAGCAGGGGAATTGGGAAAGCGATTGCTATTGCCTTGGCTGCGGCAGGGACCGACGTGGCCGTCAATTATCGACGGGAGGAGGCAGCTGCTCACCAAGTATGTGCGGAGATCCGGCAGCTGGGCTCGCGGGCTGTACCTGTGCAGTCGGATGTGTCCCTTGCCCCGGAAGTGGAACGGTTGGTCACTACCGTCGAAAGGGACCTCGGCCCGATCGATATCCTGGTCAACAATGCGGGCATCTCGCAGGTGAAGCCTTTCGACAAGCTGGACGAGTGCGATTGGGACGAAATGCTGCGCGTCAATCTCAAGTCAGCGTTCTTGGTGACGCAAAGGGTCTTGCCGGGGATGCGAACTCGGCGATGGGGGAGGATCATCAATTTGTCGTCGGTCGCTGCGCAAACCGGGGGAGTGATCGGGCCGCATTATGCCGCCTCCAAGGCTGGGCTGATCGGCTTGACCCACTCTTACGCTTCGCTGCTTGCGAAAGAGGGCATTACGTCGAATGCCATTGCTCCGGCCCTAATCCAAACGGACATGATCACATCTAATCCCAATGCTTCGCCAGCGCGGATTCCCATGGGGATTTTTGGAAGCCCCGGGGAAATCGGGAAGGCGGCAGTGCTGTTGGCAGAAAGCGACTATATTACGGGGCAGACCATCAGCGTAAACGGCGGCTGGTACATGACTTGAGTCTCCTGCTATAATAAACTCCGGGCCGAGACTGAATTTCGGTGCTGTTTTAGAGGCCTTTATCCATGCCGATTTACGAGTACGTCTGCGATAGCTGTAATGAGCGCTTTGAGAAGATCGTAATCAACAAGCAGCAGGAGATTACCTGCCCGAAGTGCTCCAGTAAGAGGGCTACGATTCAGCTTTCCGTGTTCGCCACGGCCGGCTCCGGGTCGTCCAACCCTTCCGGGGGCTTCTCCGGTGGTGGAGGCGGCTGTTGCGGCGGTGGATGCAGCTGCCACTAGTATTATTCTCTCCCCTTCCTGAAACTGATCGAACATCTCCGTGCAACTCAAAACAAAAGCTGGGCTGGCGCTAGTCGCCTTGGGGTTTGCGATCTTCGGTGCTTGGCGTTGGTGGATGAAAACAAGGAACTTCATGCCGGTGGATGTCCCGGTATCTTTGGCGGCGGGCCAAAGTGTTGATTCTCGATTTAAACTCAATTTTGATGGCCTCTACGTTATTCAAATAGAAGCGGAGCATACGCTCCCCCTCGATACCCTCCAGTGCCTCATGGGTGTGGACATGGATGAAAGCCGGTGCAAAGACACCCCTCCGGCGGTAGCAGCGACATGGACTCTCTCCAGCAACGGTCACGAGATAAAGCGCGGGGATTCTCAGGAGCCACACAGCGATCACTCGCTGACAGTTGGCCTCGCCCGCGTGATCGGCGAATTCCAGGGCAAATCGGGCCAGACCTATCAGCTGCGAGTTGCGCTTGCATCCGATGGAAGTAACTTGGCAGCAGTACATCCGCGGCTGAAAGTCGCCGTGGCCAGCATTGCCTATACCGATCTGCAGTCCGCAAGTGTGCTGGTTTTTTCGATGATGTTCATCTGCGAACTGTTCGGCCTCATCCTGTTAGGCGTTGCATGCTACGGAAATCGCAGAAAAGACCGCGCGTGATAGAAATCACAAAGCCGCGTGATTGACCTCACAGTCCATCCCACGTCTCCGTCGCAAACTGCGCCTGCACGTTACAGTTCACTTGCACTTGTTGTTTCCTCTACTCCTTCCTGACGTGC
>Ga0187772_10000794_pt1 | contig 14321 bp, 7 predicted proteins | sample 0116_SJ02_MP15_2_FD_133137 | JGI IMG/M metagenome (GOLD analysis project Ga0187772, IMG submission 133137) | Tropical peat soil microbial communities from peatlands in Department of Meta, Colombia - 0116_SJ02_MP15_20_MG | ecosystem: Environmental > Terrestrial > Soil > Wetlands > Peat | place... | reverse complement strand
GCCATTCGTTCGATCAATTCATCCTGTCCAGGCGGCAGGCGAAACGTGCGGTCGGCCCCCTCGCTCTCGCTTTCCGAATTGAAGCCGACTGTGACCACCACCGCGTCCGCCGAGGAAGCCAGCTTTTCGGCTGCCGGATTCACATACGTTCCGTGGCGCACGATTCCGAACCGAAATCTCGCTCCAAGAAAACCCGGCCGGCCATGATGCTCCACGACAACCTTGTGCGAACCTGCCGTGAGATCCATTGTCTCGAAGCCCACGAGAGCGCGCGCTTCCGTCCAGTTGTCTAGGATCAGTTTGCCGTCGACAAACACTCGATAGTAGCCGCCAGCTTCGCCAGTCGACTGCACGAAGAAATCGTACGCACCCTCGCTCGCGGCCGTGTAATAGCCTGTCCAGCGGGCCGACCCCATGCCGGCTGGATACTCCGGGGCGAAAAAGCCCAAGTCAGCGTTGGCAACGTTGCCGAAATTGACGTGATTTTCGATGCGGTGCTCGGCGGGATCGCCGTCGAGCGTTTCGTTCTTGAAATAATCGGCGATCACGCCGGGATTGCCGTCGGATTCAGCGGTCGAAAATACCGTTCGCTGCGCAAGCTCGCTCAGTTCGGGAATGCCGGGCTCGTAATAGGTAGCCACCGATTCGCCGAGTTCGGTCGCGATGCCTTGCAGAAAGCTGACGGCTGCGAAAGGACGAACTCCCGCGCTCCCACCGCCGACCGGAACCGCTGGATAGGCGTCGGGGCCGATCACAGCGATGGATTTGATCTTATTCTTGTCGAGCGGAAGCGCGTTGCCTTCATTTTTCAGCAGGACCATTCCCTCACGAGCAGCCTGGAGCGCGACTTCGCGCCCCTCGACGTTGTATCTGGGAATCGATGCATCGGTCTGGTCGCGATCGAGCCAGTGCGACTCGATGGCCAGCCTCAGAATGCGGCGAACCTTGTCATCGATTATGGCGATCGCAACTTTCCCTTCGTCAACCGCGGGCCCAAGTGTGGCTTGATTCATGAACGCACCCGCAGGCATTTCGAGATCGAGGCCGTTGTTTGCCGCCGCCACGCCGTCATAGGTGGCGAACCAATCGGACATCAGCACTCCCTGGAATCCCCATTCCTTCTTCAGAACTTCGGTATTCAGGTGGGTGTTCTGCGTCATATGAGAGCCGTTGACGAGGTTGTAGGAATCCATCACCGCGCCAACATGGGCTTCCTTCACGGCCGCTTCAAAGACAGGAAGATAAATTTCGCGCATCGTGCGCTCGTCGATGATGTCGTTTGTGTCGTGACGCGCGTACTCGGAGTTATTGCCCATGAAGTGCTTGATCGTCGCGCTGACTCCTTCGCTTTGCACTCCCTCGATGTATCCGACCGCGATGCGCGATGCTAAATATGGATCCTCCCCAAAATATTCGAAGTTGCGGCCATTCAGCGGCGCGCGATAGATGTTGACGCCGGGTCCGAGCAGAAAATTCACGCCTTTCGCTCTCGCGTCGCGGCCGATCTGCTCGCCGACTCGTCGCGCCAACGCCGGGTCCCACGTGGCCGCGAGGTTGATTCCGCCCGCCATGGCCGTCGCCGGACCGAAGTTCCGCACTCCCATCGGCCCGTCCGCCATTTTCAAGCGCGGCAGATTCGCCGAAGGCAGGCTGCGAATGTAAAAGCCGTCGACTCCGCCGATCAGGTCGATCTTGTCGTGCAAGCTCATGCGCGCAAGGATCGCATCTATCTGGCTATCGACAGTTGCGGAAGATGGAATTGGCCCGGTCGCAGCGGTTGAACTGCTTCGCACGATAATCGCGAGCAGAATTATCGCGCCGGCGAAGAAGCTACTTCTTAGGGCCGTCCGCTTCGATCTTGAGCCATGTGACTTCCGGTGCATGAGGCCTCCAAATCCAGTTCGTGATTCTGGTGGTGAGTGCTTGCCGCTCACTACGTTGGTGAAACCAGAATCTCCCCGAGGGAACGCGTCGCTATTGTTCCTTCACAAGCAGTGAAGAGATATCAGATTGCAGGGATGAAAAGCGAGTGCCGGATTTTCGCGCGACTGAGGCAGCGCACCAGCGATCAATCGAATGTGCGCCGACGGCAGACTACCTGAAGCGTCGCCCCTCACTCCCGACGACGCGGAATCCTAGCGCCAAGACGGCGAATCGTGCCAGAGAATGAACGGAGCCTCCAGCGGCACGGACGCTCCGCGATGTTGAGGAATGAGGCGCGGCGTGAAGTCAGCTACCGGACGAGTTGCCGGAATGCGAGCGGTATAGGCGAATCCGTTCGCTGTGCCGACAAGCCGCTCACCGCGAGTCAACGGATGGCGAGAGACCGCGTTGCCGTCGTGCGGCTCCGCATAGAGTTCCACACTGACCGCATCGGGGTCGAGCTCGTCAAGAAACGCCTGGACGTGAAACTCGAATTGCCCGTCCTTTTGCTCGACCGTCGCCGGACCAAATCGCAAGGCGGGCCAGCGCTTGGGGAGTTCAACTTCCCAACTAACGAGATCTTTCCCCAACGCGCCTTGATTCGCAGCGCGATCCTTGTACGCGGACGCGGCCGAGAGATAATGCTGCTCGGTGTACTGGCGCACCACGCGATTCGCCGAGAAAAGCGGAGTCAGCTTGCACATGCTTTCGCGCATGCGAGCGACCCAGCGGCGCGGAATTCCGTATTCATCGCGCGCATAGAATGCGGGGGCGATCTCCCGCTCGAGCAATCCGTAGAGAGCTTCGGCTTCCGCGGCATCCCACGACGGATCGTCGCCGTGCTCGTGCCGGTCACCGATGGCCCAGCCGACCTCGGGAGAGTAAGCTTCCGCCCACCAGCCATCTAGCTCCGAGAGATTCAGTCCGCCGTTGACGAGTACTTTCATTCCGCTGGTGCCGCTCGCTTCCCACGGGCGTCGCGGCGTGTTCATCCACAAATCGACACCCTGCACCAATTGCTCCGCCATCAATAGGTCATAGTCGCTCAGAAATACAACGCGAGAGCGCACTTCAGGTCGACGCGAGAATTCGACCCACTGCCTCAACATCCATTGACCTTCACTGTCCTGCGGGTGCGCTTTCCCGGCCAGCACGAGTTGGACGGGACGTTCGTGGTTCGTCAGGATATCGATGAGCCGCTGCGGATCGTGCAAGAGAAGATTGGGCCGCTTGTACGGTGCGAAACGTCGCGCAAATCCAATTGTCAAAGTGTCGGTATCGAGCGCCTGCCCGGCCTGCGCGACATCGTCAGAAGATGCGCCCTGAGCCGCCACTTGCCGCGCGTATCGCGTGCGCACGTAGCGAACGAGAGACTTGCGGCTGTTCGCTCGAAGCTGCCACAGCTCGGAGTCGTTAACCTTGCGAAAATCTTCGCCCAGCGCCGTGGTCTCTTCGCGCCAGCGGTCTTTCCCGCAGGCCGCTTCCCACAACTTGTCTGCCTCGGCGGAATCCCACGTGGGAGTGTGCACACCATTGGTCACGTAGCTCACAGGCACCTCGGCTTGCGGCCACCTCGGATACAACGCCTGAAAGATGCGCCGGCTCACATCGCCGTGCAACTGGCTCACGCCGTTCACAGCGCCGCTGCCGCGGACCGCCAGATACGCCATATTGAAAGGCTCGGATGAATCGTCGCGGTTCTGCCGGCCGAGTGCCAACAAATCCTGGATCGAAATCGATAATCCTTCCTCCGCGTACCGCCTGAGGTACCACTCCATCAGGCCGGGGGCGAAGCGGTCGAATCCCGCCTCGACGGGAGTATGAGTCGTAAAAAGATTGCCCGCGCGCGTGACCGCGAGTGCTACGTCAAACGCCTGCTTGTTGTCGACCATGTATGACCGGGCTCGCTCAAGCACCGCAAAAGCAGCATGGCCTTCGTTGAGGTGGCAAACCTCAGGCCGCAATCCGAGCGCCCGCAGAAGCCGCCAGCCCCCAAGCCCAAGGACCATCTCCTGCTTCAGGCGCAGTTCCTGACCGCCGCCGTAGAGTTCAGTCGCAATACCGCGATATGCGGGCGAGTTCGCTGGATCGTTCGTATCCAGCAGATACAATTTCGTTCGTCCAACTTTCACTTGCCACGTGCGGATCCAGAGCTTGCCTCCCGGAACGTCGACCGAGAGGCGCAGCCATTCGCCGTTCGGCTCTCGCAGCGGTTGGATCGGCAGTTGGCCGGGATCATTGAACGGATAGAGGGCCTGTTGCTGCCCTTGCGCATCAATTTCTTGACGGAAATAGCCTTGTTGGTACAGCAGACTTACGCCGATCACCGGCACGCCCAAATTGCTCGCCGTTTTCAGCTGGTCGCCCGCAACGTTTCCGAGTCCGCCTGAATAAATGGGGAGCGCCTCGCTCAACATGAACTCCATGGAAAAGTACGCGACCGCTGAAATCCCGGACTTCGGATGCGCCTTCTGGAACCAGCCTTCTGATTTTTCAATTGTCGTCTTTTCTGTGTGGATATCCGTAACCAGCGCCTGAAATTCCGGATCGGCCGTAACGCTCTGCAGCTTTTCGCGGGATACGGTCTGCAGCACAACCCACGGATTGTGGGTCAGCTCCCAGAGTTCCGCATCGAGCTGTTGCCACACCCTGTCTGCCGCGTGATTGAACGACCATCTCAGGTCGAGCGCCAGTTCGGTAAGAGCATCCGAAACATCGATATCAGAGCGACTATTGTCGATCGCAGGACTGCTCATGATGAACTCCTTACCGCGGATTACTTGCTCACTGCTGCTCGTGCGCTGCGCGCGAGTGCCTCGGAAACGATTGTCTGGGCTTCTTGTTGGATGCGGCGCAGATGATCTTGGCCGCGGAAACTCTCGGCGTAGATCTTGTAAATCTCTTCGGTACCGGACGGGCGCGCTGCAAACCACCCGTTCTTTGCGATGACCTTGATCCCGCCAATCGGGTTGCTATCCCCTGGAGCCGCGCTGAGAACCTGCTGGACCGGTTCGCCCGCAACTTCAGAAACGTGAACATCGGCTGGCGACAATTTTGCGAGCGCTGCCTTCTCTTCCAGTGTGGCGGGCGCATCGATGCGCTCGTAGACGGGATCTCCCAGATCGCGAGTCAATTCCCCGTAGATTTCCCCCGGATCCTTTTCCATGCGCGCGGTGATTTCAGCCGAAAGTAGGCAGGGAATGATTCCATCTTTGTCAGTGGCCCACACGCCGCCGTCACGCCGGAGAAAAGACGCGCCGGCGCTCTCTTCGCCCGCAAACCCCAACCAGCCCGCTAGCAGTCCTTCGACAAACCACTTGAAGCCCACCGGCACCTCATATAACCGGCGCTTCAGTCGCGCGCCAACGCGATCGATCATGCTGCTGCTGACGACGGTTTTGCCGACTGCAACGTCGCTCCTCCATTTCTCTCTGTTGTGAAACAAATAGTGAATGCAAACGGAAAGATAGTGATTCGGCGGCAGCAGTCCACTGCTCCTGGTCACGACTCCGTGACGGTCGTGATCGGTGTCGCTGGCGAACGCGATGTCGAACTTGTCTTTCAATCCGATCAGCCTCTGCATCGCGTAAGGAGACGACGGATCCATGCGAATCTTGCCGTCCCAATCGACGGTCATGAATCGAAACGTGGGATCGACGGATTCGTTCACGATCGTCAGATTGAGGCCATACCGCTCCGTGATCAGCGGCCAGTAATCAATGCCCGCGCCGCCCAGCGGGTCGACGCCGAGCGAAATCTTCGCGTTTCGAATGGCGGCCATGTCGACGACGCTCTCGAGGTCGCCGACGTAGGTGTGGAGATAGTCGTACTGATGCGTTGTGGATGCTTTCTGAGCCTGCGCCAAGGGCACTCGTTTCACTCCCTGGAGCCCGCCTCGTAGATACTCGTTCGCTTTCGACTCGATCCACGTTGTGACGCGCGAATCGGCTGGTCCGCCGTGCGGGGGATCGTACTTGAATCCGCCATCGTCGGGCGGATTGTGCGAAGGCGTAATCACGATGCCGTCGGCGAGACCCGACTTCCTGCCGCCGTTGTAGCGCAAGACGGCGTGGGAAACCGCTGGAGTCGGCGTGTAGCGGCTCCCTTGCGAAAGCATCACGTCAACGTAGTTTGCCGCGAGCACTTCGAGCGCGCTCGCGAAGGCCGGCTCGGAGAGAGCGTGCGTGTCCATTCCGAGAAACAGCGGCCCGTCGATATGTTGCAGTTTTCGATAGTCGCAAATGGCCTGCGTGATCGAAAGGATGTGCCACTCGTTGAAGGCCCCGTCGAACGCCGATCCTCGATGACCCGAGGTGCCGAAGATCACGCGCTGGCGTGGGTCGCTCGGATCGGGTCGCGTTTCGTAGTATGCGGCTACGAGCTTCGGAACGTTTACCAGGATGGAGACGTCGGCCGGTTTCCCGGCGGCGGGATTGACATTCAAAAATCACCTCCACAACCGAGATTCTGCGAGCACCGCATTAATAAAGGATGAACGGAGCAACCAAATCGTCGCTCAAAAGTCCGCCGAGTGGGGCGGCAACCATTCTCCACGGCACAGACATTGTTCTCCATGTCGATTGCTTGAAGCAAGGAAACGACTTTCACGCCTTTCTGCGGTCGCGACGCCGAGTCGAGGGCAGGTGCATCAAACCAGCGAGCGCCCAATCCGGCCGGTGGGAGCCTTGAGGGCTTCTTCCGTTCTGCCACGAAGGTGAGATAATGGCCGCGGCTCAACTGCTTCGCAATCCGGGCCACGGGACCAGGCCCCTCAGCGCAACGCGAATCCTTCTGGATGGCGGCACGCTCACAAAAGTGCCGGGCTAAGACGGGCGTCGGACAATCAAGAAAAAGGAGCAAGAAAATGGCGACACGCGCCACCTCGAACGCCACACCGCAGCCGATCGCACCCCTTACGAAGAGAAAAGCGTGGCAGTCCCTCCGTGACCACTACGAAAAGGTTCGCGACGTGCATATGCGAAAGCTCTTCTCGGAAGACCCGAAGCGCGGCGGGCGCATGACGGCCGAAGCCGTCGGGATCTTTCTCGACTATTCGAAGAATCGCATCACTGATGAAACCCTCAAGCTTCTGATTCATCTGGCAGAGGAATCGGGCCTGCGATCGCACATCGACGCAATGTTTCGCGGAGACAAAATCAATTTCACGGAGAAGCGCGCCGTCCTCCACGTGGCCCTGCGCGCGCCAAAAAGTGCGTCCATTCTCGTCGACGGCCAAAACGTAGTGCCCGAGGTCCACGCCGTCCTGGATAAGATGACCGCTTTCTCGAACCGCGTCCGCAGCGGCGAATGGAAAGGGCACACCGGCAAACGCATCCGCAACGTGATCAACGTCGGGATTGGCGGCTCCGATCTTGGCCCGGTGATGGCCTACGAAGCGCTCAAACACTATAGCGACCCGGCGATGACGTTCCGATTCGTTTCGAATGTCGACGGCACCGATTTTGGCGAGGCTGTGGCCGATCTCGATGCGGCGGAAACGTTGTTCATCATCTCCTCGAAAACGTTCACAACCCTTGAAACGATGACCAACGCCCACTCGGCTCGTGCCTGGTCGTTGGCGGGTCTCGGTGGCGACGAGAAGTCCGTGGCCAAGCATTTCGTCGCGGTCTCGACGAATGCAGCGGAAGTCTCGAAATTCGGAATCGACACGGCCAACATGTTCGGCTTCTGGGATTGGGTTGGCGGGCGCTACTCGATGGATTCCGCGATCGGCCTTTCGACGATGCTGGCCGTAGGCCCCGAAAATTTCCGCGCCATGCTGAGCGGCTTTCACGAGATGGATGAGCATTTCCGCACCGCGCCGTTTGATCAGAATTTGCCGGTTCTCATGGGCCTGATTGGTCTCTGGTACAGCGATTTCTTCGGCGCGCAGACGGTCGGCGTGATGCCGTACGAGCAATATCTGAAGCGGTTTCCCGCCTACTTGCAGCAACTGACGATGGAGAGCAACGGAAAGTACGTCACAAGCGACGGGACCGAGGTTACCTACGCGACGGGTCCCATCTATTGGGGCGAACCGGGAACCAACGGCCAGCACTCCTTCTACCAGCTGATCCATCAGGGCACGCGGCTGATTCCCTGCGATTTCATCGCTTTCGGACAGCCGCTGATTCCGCTCGGCAGGCATCATGATCTGCTCCTCGCGAACGTCTTCGCTCAGACCGAAGCTCTGGCATTCGGGAAAACTCCGGAACAGGTCAAAGCCGAGGGCACGCCGGATTGGCTCGTACCGCACCGCGTGTTTCAGGGCAATCGCCCATCGAATACGATTCTCGCCGCGCGCCTCACGCCGGAGGTACTGGGCAAGCTCGTCGCCTTGTACGAACACGCCGTCTTCACGCAAGGCACGATCTGGCAGATCAACTCGTTCGACCAGTGGGGCGTCGAGCTCGGCAAGGTGCTGGCTCAGCGCATCGTTCCCGAACTCGAAAGCGCTGCGGAGCCCGCGCTTGGCCACGATAGCTCGACGAACAACTTGATCCGGCGGTACCGGAAAATTCGAAGCGCCTCATGAGTTTTCGTGATTCGCGAATAACGGAGAATCGCAACAAAGTTCGCAAGCGATCGGCGTGAAATCAGTCCCCCAAGGAGATGCCAGCGATGAGCACCGCGCAAACTGCCCAGCCAGCGACGGACGCGCAAATGGACCAGCTCTGCATCAACACCATTCGCACGCTCTCCATCGACGCGGTCCAACAGGCCAAGTCCGGCCATCCGGGCACGCCGATGGCGCTCGCGCCGCTCGTTTACACCTTGTGGAATCGTGTGATGCACTTTGATCCGAGCGATCCGATTTGGCCGAATCGCGACCGTTTCGTCCTCTCGAACGGCCACGCCTCGATGCTTCTCTGGTCGATTCTCCACCTCACTCGCACCCAAGCCGTCGATGCAGAATACGAAACTCTCGGCCAGCCGTCGGTGACTCTCGACGACATCCGCCACTTCCGCCAGCTCGGTAGCCGGGCGCCGGGCCATCCCGAATACCACTGGGTCTCCGGCGTCGAGACGACCACGGGCCCGCTCGGTGCGGGCGTCGCAACAAGCGTCGGCATGGCGATCGGCCAGAAGTGGCTCGCCGCGCATTTCAATAAACCCGGTTTCGATATTTTCGACTATCGGATTTACGCAGTCTGCGGCGACGGCTGCATGATGGAAGGCGTCTCTTCCGAGGCCGCGTCCATCGCTGCTCACCTCGGCCTCGACAATCTCTGCTGGGTCTACGACAACAACCACATCACCATCGAAGGCAACACCAACATCACTTTCACCGAAGACATTGCAGCTCGATTTCTCGGATACGGGTGGAACGTACTGCGGGTCGGCGACGCGAACGACACCGGTCGCATCCAGCACGCCTTCGACGTTTTCCGCCAGACCACAGGCCGGCCCACCTTCATCATTCTCGATAGCCACATCGGCTACGGCTCTCCGCACAAGCAGGACACCGCGGAGGCACACGGCGAGCCTCTCGGCGAGGACGAGGTTCGCCTCACCAAGCGCGCCTACGGATGGCCCGAGGATGCAAAGTTCCTCGTGCCCGATGGAGTCTACGACCATTTCGATCGAGGCATCGGCGATCGCGGTGCGTCCGCGCGTAGCGAATGGACGAAACTCTTCGGCGAATATCGCAAGGCCAATCCCGCGCTGGCCGCGGAAGTCGACCAGATGCAGCGGCGCGAACTCCCCGCCGGCTGGGATCGCAACTTCCCGGTTTTCGCAGCGGACCCAAAGGGCGTCGCGGGCCGCGACGCTTCTGGAAAAGTGCTGAATGTCCTCGCCCAGAATATTCCGTGGTTTCTCGGCGGCTCCGCCGACCTCGGCCCGTCCAACCGCACGCTTCTCACGTATCCGGGCGCGGGAGATTTCGAGGCTGGGACGCCGACGGGCAAGAATCTTCATTTCGGCATTCGCGAGCAATCGATGGGAGCCATCGTCAACGGCCTGTCGCTCTCGAAGCTCCGTGCATACGGCGCCACGTTTTTCATCTTCAGCGACTATGCGCGGCCGGCAATTCGGCTTTCGGCTCTGATGGAATTACCTGCAATTTTCGTTTTCACGCACGATGCGATGAGCGATGGCGAAGACGGCCCAACCCATCAGCCGGTCGAACAGCTCGCGTCCATGCGCGCGGTTCCGGGTCTCGTGATGCTTCGGCCCGGGGACGCGAACGAAGTGGTCGAGGCCTATCGCTACATTTTGCAACTCCGTCACAAACCTGCCGCGATCACTCTGTCGCGCCAGCCGCTGCCCACGTTCGACCGGAGCAAATACGCACCGGCATCCGGAGTCTCGCGAGGCGCTTACGTGCTGGCGGACGCTCCGGGCGGTAAGCCTGAAGTGATACTGATCGCAACTGGCAGCGAACTCAGCCTCGCCGTCGACGCTCACGAAGCGCTCCTCGCGCAGGGCATCCGCTCGCGCGTCGTTTCCATGCCTTCGTGGGACATCTTCGACGAGCAGCCACAGGACTACCGCGAAAGCGTCTTGCCGCCGTCCGTCAAAGCGCGCATTGCAGTCGAACAAGCTTCAACGCTCGGATGGGAGCGGTACGTCGGCGATTCCGGCGTCGTCATCGGAATGAAGACATTCGGAGCCTCCGCGCCGCTTAAGGAACTTCAGAAAAAATTCGGTTTCGAGCCGGATCGGCTTGTGGCGGCGGCAAAAGAGCTTCTGGGCAAGAAATAGCCTGCGAAGGATCACCGCTCGTGGTTGTAGCGGGCGAGAATGGCGTGATCTTTTCTCGTCGTCCCTTCGATCTCCATTCATCTTCATCACTGAAGCTTTCCGTCTGCGAAAGCATCTAAGTTTGTTCCGGGACTCTGGTTGCCCGGCCCACGTCCTGAGCTTATGGCAGACGCCGCTCCCAGTCTCGACGCATCGGCACTCGGAGGCTCCGCTCCAGTCGAAGCGGCAGTGGAGCTCCCTCGCGCCGTCTGGAGCCCGAGCTTCAATCCATGGCTGATCGCCACTGTCGTCGCGTTGGCGGCGTTCATGGAAGTGCTGGATACCAGCATCGCCAACGTCGCGCTTCCCTACATGGCCGGCAATCTCGGCGTCAGCAACGACGAGAGCACCTGGGTGCTCACCTCTTATCTTGTGTCCAACGCCATCGTGCTGCCGATCAGCGGATGGCTTGTGACGGTTGTGGGCCGCAAACGGCTTTTCATGCTGTGCCTTGGAATGTTTACGCTGAGTTCGCTTCTTTGCGGCCTTGCTCCGAGCCTCGGTCTGCTGATTCTATTTCGCATACTGCAAGGCGCCGGTGGTGGCGGGCTTCAGCCGTTGGCGCAATCTATTCTGGCGGATTCATTCCCACCCGAGAAGCGCGGCATCGCTTTTGCCGTCTACGGGATCACAGTTATCGTCGCCCCGACGGTTGGTCCAACACTCGGTGGATGGATTACCGACAACTACAGTTGGCGCTGGATTTTCTTCATCAACATTCCCGTCGGCATCTTGACTCTTCTGCTGGTGCTTCGCTTCATCGAGAATCCGCCCTGGGCGAATCGCCTCAAGGGCGCGCTGGCCAAGATAGATTACGTCGGCATTTCGCTGCTCATCGTCGGTGTTGGCGCGCTGCAGGTGATGCTCGATAAGGGGCAGGAGGATGACTGGTTCGGTTCGCGTTTCATTCTGACCTTTTTCATTCTCGCTGCCGCCGGCCTTTTGTCGCTGTTCATCTGGGAGTGGTGGTTTTCTAAAACCCCGGTAGTCGATGTGCGCCTGTACAAAAATCTGAATTTTCTCGGCGCCAACACGATGATGTTCACCCTGGGCGTCATTTACTTCTCGAGCCTGGTCCTCATGCCGCAGTACCTGCAAACACTGATGGGCTATACCGCCGAGGTCTCCGGGTTCGTGCTTTCCGCTGGTTCTGTGGTCTTGCTCGTCACGATGCCCCTCACCGGAGTGCTCGCGGGCAAATTTCAGGCGCGTTACCTGATTGCTTTCGGCTGGCTGACCCTTGTGGTGGGATTCTATTATTCCGCCGTTCGTCTCGATTTGGACATCAGCTTCGGAGTAGCCAGCGTCATTCGGGTCATGCAGGTCATCGGGTTGCCTTTTCTCTTCGTCCCGATCAACCTGGCCTCGTTTGTGGGCATGTCGCCTGAAAAGAGCAGCAATATCTCTGGATTGGTCAATTTCATGCGAAACATTGGGAGCAGCGTGGGCACGTCGCTGGTCACCACGCTGATCGCCCGCAGGGCGCAATTGCACCAGATCAATCTGGTCGCGAATGAAACGCCGGGAGGGTTCAATCTTCGGAACGTGCTTGGGGGCCTCTCGAATCACCTTGCTGCTTCGGGAGCGAACAGCGAGCTCGCTCTGAGACAGGCCTACGCGGTCGTATACCGCTCTACGATCGGTCAGGCCACTGTTTTGGCTTATATGGATACGTACATGATCCTGGCCGTCGGAGCCGCAATCATGTTTGCGCTTTCCTTCGCATTGAGAAAGAATGAGCTGGGCGGGCGGCGGATCGTCGTGGAATAGCGACGAACGTGGTCGACGGAATATCGCGTGATTCGAGTCATCACTATCGAGCGTGAATACGGCAGCGGCGGAGGCGAAATCGCCAAGAAAGTCGCCGACCGCCTCGGCTGGAAACTCTGGGACCAGCTCCTCACCAACGAAATAGCGCGGCTCATGGAGTGCGATTGCCGGGTTGTGGAGGAGCGTGCGGAGAAAAGGGATCCTCTGACCTATCGGCTTTTCAGGGCTTTCATGCGGGGTAGCCATGAGGGCAGCCTGAACGCTCCGCGGATGAAAATGGCTGACGCCGATTGCATTCGCGAGGTCACAGAACGAATGGTCAAGCAAGTCGCCGAGCGCGGCAACTGCGTAATCGTGGGGCGCGGCTCCGCTTATTACCTTCAAAAGCGCGCGGATGCCTTTCACGTCTTCGTCTACGCCCCGGTCGAAGAAAAAGTCCGCAGGCTGCAGGCACAAGGCAAGACCGCGCAGGAAGCAGCCCAGATGATCGAATCCGTGGACCGTGACCGCGGGGCCTTTATCAAGCAGTACTTCGGTGTCGATTGGCCCGATCGCCAGCGCTTCGATCTCATGATCAACTCCACCATCGGCGAAGATGCCGTGGTCGAAACGATTCTCGATGGTGTTCAAAGACTCGAACGGCGCCAAGCCACTGCAACCCCTCTCTCCTCCGCTGCCAAGCAATCAGTAACCTGACCAGATCGACCACCGCCTTACCGTGCGTCCAGTCCCCAACCGGATAGCAGATCTGGAACTTCGTGTACCAAATTGAAAACGTCACCTCCTCCGAGCGTTGACTTACTCCACTCCTCTGCCAAAATCATCTCAGCAAAAGCCACTTGCCTGCGGGAGGGGAATGTAACTGCCATGAAGCAAACGACTGCACTGTTTCTCTGCGTTCTGTTGCTGAATTTGCCTGTGTTCGCCGAACCTCAGTCAACCGGCCAGCGCGCCGGCCAAATCAATGCCTTGATTCCTTCGGCCACTAGGAACGACAAGTCTGCCAAGGCGAGCGACGAATTGGATTGGAATGACCTACTGAAGACCACTCACAGCGGCCGTGTCCGAGCGGGCCTGACCGACGGATCCATCCTCAGCGTCGGCTCCAACAGCGAACTGCGGGTCGTGCAGCACGATGCCACCTCCCAGCAGACCTCGCTCGAGATGAATTACGGCAAGCTGCGCAGCCAGGTACAGAAAATCTCCCAGCCGGGCGGCAAATTCGAAGTGACAACGCCGAACGCCGTCATCGGTGCGATCGGCACCGATTTTTACGTCCGGGTCGAACCGCACAAGACAACCGCAATCTGTTACAAAGGCAAGATTTCCGTCACGCCACGCGGCAAAGTCCGGATGTTCAAGAATTCCGGACAAAACACCGGCAACTCGGTAACGGTGAACGAAGGCCAGATGGTCGTGATCAGCGATGTAGCTCCGGCGGCGGGCTTCCAGGCTTCGGACACGCCGCCCGCTCTGGCGCAGAGCACTCTGCTCTCCACCGACGTGCCCAACAATCCGCCGACGGAGGTTCAGGCTGGCTCCGCGGGCCACGGAAACGTCTGGGGCTTCATCGGCGCGGCAGCAGCGGTGGGTGCGGTCGCCGGAGTCCTTTCTACGCACGGCAAGCCTATTTCGCACAACGGATGTCCGGTTGGCGTTTCCGCTTGCTAGCGGCGATACTTGCGTTTGAGTTGACCAGGCCGTACGCCGCGCGCTGAATTCAAGCGCCGGCAACGGCGCTTGACCGACAATCGCAACAAAAATGACATCGCCGGAAAAGGTTCGGTCCAGCTGGTGGGCGCGGCTGGGCCGTGCCACGTTTCTTCGGGTGGACTTGGCGCTCGGTGTGCTTGTTACGCTCGCGGGCCTCGTTCTGTACGCAT
>Ga0187772_10000793_pt1 | contig 14321 bp, 9 predicted proteins | sample 0116_SJ02_MP15_2_FD_133137 | JGI IMG/M metagenome (GOLD analysis project Ga0187772, IMG submission 133137) | Tropical peat soil microbial communities from peatlands in Department of Meta, Colombia - 0116_SJ02_MP15_20_MG | ecosystem: Environmental > Terrestrial > Soil > Wetlands > Peat | place... | reverse complement strand
GGCGACCGAGTGCGAGGTCTCCCTCGTCTTCGACAACGTGGACCACCTGTTGCCGAGCGAAGAAGCGGAGGTCGAGGTCACCCGGTACGTCAAGCTCGCGCCGAGCGACCCGGACGGCTACTATTCCTACTTCTACGTGAACGGGCGCCGGTCGACCCAGGGGGAGATCGACGCGCTCCTCGGCCACGCCCGCCTCGCGGGCGACGGCTACAACCTCGTCCAGCAGGGTGACGTCAACAAGGTCGTCACGATGGGGCCGGTCCCCCGCCGTGCCCTCGTGGAGCGGCTCGCCGGGATCAGCCAGTACGACGAGGAGCTCGAGCGCGCGGGCGCGAAGCGCCAGGACCTCGAGCAGAACCTCGACCGGATCCAGACCCTTCTCGGGGAGGTCAAAGGCCACCTGGGCGCGCTCGAGGGGCAGCGGCTCCAGGCGATCCAGTACAAGCAGCTCAACGACGACAAGCGCCGGACGGAGGCGCGGCTCGCCCGGGCGACGCACCGGCTCGCCGAACGCGAGGCGGTGACCTGCCGCAAGCAGGTCGAGGAAGCCCGGAAGGAGCTCGATCGGCTCGAGGCCGAGCGCGCGCGGCTCGCCGCCCACGAGCATGAACTCGCCGAGGGGATCGACCGACTCGAGCGGGAGATCGCCGAGGCCGGGGGCGCGGCGGCCCAGAAGTTCAAACAGGAGCTGGACGAGAAGAAGCTCGCGCACGCCCGCACCGAGCAGCTCCTCTCCAACCTGCGCGAGGCGTTGGAAGGCCTCGTGCAGCAGGCGGGTGACCTCGAGCAGGCGGTCGCGGCCGACGAAAGGCAGAAGACCGACCTCGGGGGGAAGGCGAAGACCCTGGAGGAGAAGGTCGGGAGCCTCGAGAAGAAGGCGGCCGACCAGCAGAAGGAGCTCAGCGCGGCGACGACCGCTGGCGGGAAGCCGAGCGACCGGCTCGCGCAGGCCCGCAAGCAGCAGCTCGAGCTCGACAAGAAGCTCGACGCCCAGCAGCGCGCCTGGCAGGCGAGCGTCTCGGCGAAGGAGGCGGCGTCGGCCGCCGCTCAGGGAGCCGAGCGGGCGCAGGCCCAGGCCGAGGAGGACCTCTCGGAGCGCGAGCTCGAGGTCAAGGACCTCGAGCTGAGGATGCGCGACCAGGGGAGGTCCGCCGCCGGATGGGGCCGACCGACCGGCGAGCTCCAGAAGGAGCTGTTCACCCTCCGCGAGCGGGAAAAGCACCTTACCGAGGAGGCCGAACGCCTTGCCAAGGAGGTCGCGGAGGTCAACCGACGGTACGTCGCCTTGGACGCCCGCCTGAAGGCGCGCGTCGACTCCGGGGGCCGCCCCGCGGCGCTCGCGGCGGTCGACTACCTTCTCTCCCAGCGGAACCTCGGCAAGGTCGAGGGGATCCGAGGGACCGTCGAGGAGCTCGCCGAGTTCGACCCGAAGTACCGGGCCGCGCTCCAGGTCGCCGCCGGTTCGAGGTTCCAGGCGCTCGTCGTCGAGACCGACCGCGTCGCCGAGGAGTGCATCCGTCTTCTTCGGGAGGAGAAGCAGGGCCGCGCGACGTTCCTCCCGCTCAACAAGATGCTCGCCGGGCGCCCCCACGGGAAGGCGCTCGTGGTCGCGAAGGCCTCCGGCGCGGCCGGCTTCGCCCTCGACCTCGTCCGGTTCGAGGAAGCACTCCGGCCGGCGTTCTGGTTCGTCTTCGGCGAGACGGTCGTCATGAACGACCTCGCCGCCGCCCGCGCCCAGATGGGCGGGGTCCGGCTCGTCACCCTCTCCGGCGACCTGATCGAGGGGAGCGGGGCGATCACCGGCGGCTACCTCGACCTTTCCTCCCAAGGACGCGGCGGCGACAGCCCCTCGGAGCTGAAGCGGCTCGCTGGGGAGCTGCGCGAGAAGAGCGCCGCCGAGGCCGCGGCCCGCGCGGAGCTCGCGAGCCTCGCCGGGAAGATCCGGGGCTCGGCCGACGAGCTCGCCGCCCGCTCGATCCACGACGAGGCGCACCGTTCCACGCGGGAGCTTCTCGAGAAGGACGTGGCCGCTGCCCGCGAGAAGCTCAAGGCCGTTCGCGAGCGGCTCGCGAAGGCGACCGACGAGCGGAAGCGGGCCGCCGAGCTGCTCGACTCCCGCACCCGGGAGCTCGCCGGCGCCGGCGATAGCCTCGAGAGACTCCGGGCCGCCCGGCAGCAGGCCCAGGAACAGTATCTCGCTCAGCTCCCCCAGGCCCTCTCCCAGCGCCTCAAGGCCCTCCAAGAGGAGGCGCAGGGGACGCAGGAGCAGCGGCTCGCCGCGAACGGAGAGCTCCAGTCGCTCCGCGCGTCGATCGCGGCCCTCGACGGTCAGCTCGAGGGGCGGCGAAAGGAGCTGGAGCGGCTGCGCGAGGAGGTCGCCTCCAAGCGTAAGGAGGTCGCCCGGACCGAGAAGGCGGTCCGCGAGGCGGCCGCGGCCCTCGAGGCACTGAAGGCGGTCGAGGCGAAGCAGGGAGAGGCCGCCCGGGGTCAGCTCGAGCACCGCAAGGAGCTCGACACGGAGCGGCTGCAGGTCACCGGCGAGCTCGGCAAGGTCGACGCGAACCTGACCAGCCGCCGCGGTCTGCTCGGTCAGGAGGAGACCCGCGCGGCGGAGGCGGAGTCCCGCCTCCACGAGCTCGAGGAGGCGCTCCGCCAGTACCCCGAGCCCGAGGCCGACGAGAAGTCGGTCGCGCCGGACGAGCTCAAGCGCCGGATCGCGAACCTAGACCAGCAGCTCCAGGCGCTCGGGGACGTCAATCAGCGCGCGATCGAGGAGTACGACGCGGAGAAGGCGCGCCTGGACGACTTCGTCGGGGAGGTCGAGCGACTGACGAAGGAGAGGACCGACCTCGTCGCCCTGGTCGCGGAGATCGAGACGAAGAAGCGCGAGAAGCTCGTCGAGGTCGTCCGCCAGGTCGACACGAACTACCGCGAGATCTACTCCGAGCTCTCGGCCGGCGGCGAAGGGAAGATCGCCCTCGAGAACCCGGACGACCCGCTCGCGGGCGGGCTCCTGATCGAGGCGCGGCCGGTCGGCAAGACCGTCAACCGCCTGGAGCAGCTCTCCGGCGGGGAAAAGTCGCTCGCGAGCCTCGCGTTCATCTTCTCGCTCCAGCGCTACGACCCGAGCCCGCTCTACGTCCTGGACGAGATCGACATGTCCCTGGACGCGCTCAACGCGGAGAACATCGGCCGGATGGTCCGACGCAACGCCGAGCGGGCGCAGTTCATCGTCATCTCCTTGCGCAAGGTGACCCTCAAGTTCGCCCGCCAGCTGTTCGGGGTGACGATGCGCGGCGACGGCTGCTCGCGCGTCGTCGGGCTGAGCCTCGACGAGATCAAGGACGTCGACGAGCGTGAGGGCGCCCCGGCGGCCGCCCCGCCCGGCCCGGCGCTGGAGGCGCGATGACCGCGCGTCTCGAGGACGCCGCCGCCGTCCCGGCCGACGCGCTCCCTCCGGCGACGGTCCCGCGCGAAGCCGCCGAACAGGTCCTCGGCTACCTCGTCTTCCACCGCGCCCTCCTCGGCGAGGGCAAGGACGACTCCTCCGCGCTCCTCGAGCGGTACCTCGGTCTGGTCGAGAAGCTCCGGGAGGGGGTCCACGTGGTCATCCCGGACCCGGTCCAGAAGGCGACCGCCCTCCTGTTCGAGCTCGTCCTCGAGGAGCAGTTCGACCCGTGGGAGATCGACCTCGCCCGGTTCACGGAGGCGTACCTCGAACGGGTGCGGCAGGACGGCGCGGTGAACTTCGCGGTCGCCGGGCGCCTGCTCTACATGGCCTGGAGCATCCTCTATCTCCAGTCGGAGGAGCTGCTCCGCGAGCGCGCGACGGCGAACGCCGAGGCGTCGCCGGACGACGGCGGCGCGGGGTCGCTGGACGACGGCTACCTCCCGCTGCTCGACAGCCCGCAGGCGGTCGACGTCACCTCCGCCGTCCTCGGCTCGGCCGACCCGCCGCCGCTGTTCGGCATGGTCCGGCACAGCGAGAGCCGGCCGGTCACGCTCCTCGAGCTCGTCCGGGCGTTCGGCGACGCGGAGACGGACGCCCACGCGGCGCTCAAGGTCCAGCAGCTCCGAGACCGCCTCCGGGAGGAGCAGCGCGCGCCCCCCGAGGTGATCGTCCACGGCGACATCCCGGAGCGCGACCTCGAGGACGCCTGGCAGGAGGTCGTCCGCCACCCGCTCGGGGAGCCGTTCCCGTTCCTCGACCTCTGGCCCCACGAGTCCGGCCGCGACCGCCTGGTCGCCGTCTTCCTCGCGGTCCTGTTCCTGGCGCGGGAACGCTCGCTCGAGCTCCGCCAGGACGAGCTCGGCCGCTCGCCGATCCTGCTCGTCCGGACGGCGGAGGCCCGCCGCCCGGTCGCCGAGGGGACGTAACGATGCCGTCGAAGCTCGACGACCTCGTCTTCGAGGTCGAGGCGGTCCTGTTCGCGGCGGGAAAGCCGCTCGCGACCCGCGAGATCGCCTCCGCCCTCGGGATCGACGACCCCCGCCCGGTCCAGCGGGCGGTCCGGACCCTCGAGGAGACGTACGCCCACCGGCAGTCCGCGCTCGAGGTGCGGCGCGTCGGGGACCGCTACGCGCTCCAGCTCCAGGAGCGGTTCGTCCCGCTCGTCCACGCCGTGACCCCGGTCGAGATGGCGCCGAGGACGCTGAAGGCGCTCACGCTGATCGCCTACCACCAGCCGGTCCTCCAGAGCGTCCTCGTCCGGATGATCGGCGACGTCGCCTACGAGGAGGTCCAGCACCTTCGGGGCCTCGGACTCGTCCGGACTGAGCCGAAAGGCTCGACCCTCGAGCTCTCCACGACCCGACGGTTCGCCGAGTACTTCGGCATCCCGTCGGGCCGGACAGAGGAGATCCGGCGCCTGCTCGAGCAGAAGCTCGGCGTGCCCCCTCCGGTCGTCGTGCCGCCACCGGGAGCGGTCGACCCGACGGCCCCGGAGGGACCCGACGAGACCGGCACGGACGAGCCGTCGTCCGCGCCGGACCCCGCCAAGGCGGCCGAGCCGCCGGCCCCGGCGCCGCCGGCTACATAGCCCCGCAGCTCGGGCAGCGGACCGGCTCCGCCGGGCGCTCGTGGCCGCAGTACGGACAGGAGAACGTCGCGACGACGCCGCTGGGCGGCGGGGCGCCCAACGGGGCGCTTCCCGGGGGGAACGACGGGTCGAACGGCCCCGGCGCGAGCGCGGTCGCCCGACGTCGGCCCGCGAGCAGGACCCCGGCGGCGATCAGCACTCCCGCGCTCACCAGGAGGATCGCGACGAAGGTGAGCAAGGAGACCGGCGAGGTCGACGCGGGCGGCAACCCGGGCGTCGGGCCAGTGTAGCTGAAGTTGACCACGGCGGCGTCGGCGTCGGCCGCGAGGAACAGGGGGGCGTAGAGCCCGCCCCAGCCGGTCGTCGGGTTCCAGCCGGCCGCGGCCGAGAACAACGCGTTCCCCCCCGAGTCGACCGGGATGAACGGGTCGGAGCTTCCCGGGTTCGCCTGGTAGTAGCTGGCCATCCGGTAGAGCACCGGGTCGAGGAAGCCGAGCGGGGCGAAGCGGCCCGCCCGCGTGCTCTCCACCGCGACGATGTCGGCCAGGAGGCCCGCGAAGACCGGGGCCGCGACGCTCGTGCCGCCGAGGACCTCGAACTCCGGGACCCCGCCGGCGAGGTCCGCGACGTAGGCGACCGTGGAGTTCGCCGGGAACGCGACGTCCGGGCCGGCCCGGCCCAGCCGCCCGAACCCTTCCCGCTCCGTGGCGTTGACGATCGGCCACTGGGCCGCCGAGTGGAACTGCCACCACGGCTCGGGATAGACGAGGCTCGTCCCCCCCTCGGTGCCGGCGAAATGGCCGGGGCCGCCGGTCGTGTCCCACCAGGCGGTCGAGTTGGCGAGGCCTCCTTCGACGTTAGGGTCGTAGGCGGCGACGAGCGGGGGCGTGGTGTAGGTGCCGGTCGGGATCCCGGAGAGCGCGACGGTGACCCCGCCGACCGAGACCGCTCCGGAGGTGTTGAACGCCGCCGTGGCCGGCCAGAGCGGCCAGGCGTTCTGGACGCGGCCGGTCAGACCGGAGCTCGCGTCGCCCTGATCGCCGCTGGAGGCGACGACGGTGACCCCCATGGCGGCCGCGAGCTCGAGCTGGGTGTCCCAGCCGCTCTCGTTCAGGTCGTCGATCCCGAACGAGCAGGAGACGACGGCGAGGTGGTCCGGGGTGTAGTTGTACGCGAGGGCGGCGGCCAGGTCGTCGGTGAGGTACTCCGGCGAGTTGGGCGACGTCGCGGGGCTGTAGAGGAGGCCGCCGGAGACGTAGAAGTTGTAGAGCGCGGCCCCCGGGGCGAGGCTCCCTGCCATCTCGAGGTCGAGCGAGTTCTCCGTCACGAGATCGGTCGAGTCGCCCTGCCCGTGGAACGGCCCGGGGGGCGGCGGGCTCGGAGCCCCGGCCTCGGTCACCGGAACGCCGGTCAAGGTCGGCAACGGCCAGCCAGCGGGGAACGTGTCGTTGAAGTACCGGTCGACGACCGCGTACGACCACGGCGGGAGCGTCGTGAAGTTCGTCGCGTTGTAGCCGCTGCCGAGAAGGGTCGCGATCGCGATCCCGCTGGGGTAGGTCGCCCCGGGCACGCTGCTCGGGCCCGTCGGCAGGAGCTCGGTCGCCTCGTACGCCTGCGCGAAGTCCGACCCGAAGAACCAGTCGGCGCCCGCGGTACCGTTCCCTCGGACGAACTGTGGGAGCTCGGTCGGGACGGGCTGGGGAACGGAGCGCGCGTTCAGGTTCGCGGCGTCGACCGCCGACGGCACGGCACCGGCGAGGCCGTCGATCCCGACGATCTCGCCGGCGAGCGCGGCGGGGACCCGAGGGATGCCCACGGTCGTATAACCGGGACCCTGCACCGGCGCGTCGTAGCCGACCAGGTGGACCGCGAGGAGGGCATCGACGTCGCGGGCGGCGAACGTCGCGTCGACGGTGAACCCTCCGGGGACGGCGGAGATCGCCGTGCCACCCGCCGCACGGAGGGCATCTTCGACCGAGGCAACCTCGCCCTTGGACGGCCCGTACCGTTCGACGACCTCGTGGTACGGGAGGAAGTCCCGGTACCCGGGGGAGGATGGGTCGGAGACGTTGGCGAGGAAGGAGGCGAGCCGGCTCGAGTTCGAGAGCGGTAGCGTGAACGCGAGCCGGACGGCCGACCCGGGGAGGAGCGGCTCGACCGAGCTCCCTGCCGGGAGAGGAACGGCATCGGTCACGAGCCCCTCCGCGAGAGCGGATGGGGCCGGGGCGCTCGACGCACGGCCGATCGAGTCGAGGACGGGCGCAGGGGAGATGACGACCACGAGCGCTGCGACGATCGCGAGGGCCGCCCGCCCGAGCATCGCTCCCGACGATGCCGGGGGGTCCTAATGAGCCCCGTCGGGGAGCGCACCACCAACCGTTTTGTCCCGCGGCCCCTGACGGACTTCGGCGATGGGCGACGGCGGGACGAGCGACGAGCGCTGCATCTTCTGTGAGATCGCGGCCGGGCGGGCGCCGGCCCACATCGTCTACCAGGACCTCTCGACCGTCGCGTTCCTCGACCTCTTCCCGTACACCCGCGGCCACCTCCTCGTGATCCCGAAGCGCCACGGCGCCCGGCTCACCGACCTCCCGTTCGACGACCAGATCGCCCTCGTCCGCACGCTCGACGAGATCTGCCACCGGATCGAGCGGCTGACCTCGGACTACCACGTCTCACTGAACGCAGGGGCGAAGGCGGGCCAGGTCGTCTTCCATCTCCACCTCCACGTGATCCCGCGCTACACGGAGGAGAACCCGTTCCTCGGGCCGGGCCGGGTCCGGCTGAGCGACGACGACGCGAAGCAGCTCCTTCGCGAGCTCGCCGGGAGCTGACGGGCGATGCCCGGCGACGCCCGCCCCCCGGCCGTCGCGGGCCAGTTCTACCCGGCGGACGGGCGCGAGCTCGCTCGGATGCTCGAGGCGTGCTTCACCGACCCTCGCGGGCCCGGGGCGCTGCCCCCGCGTCGCCGGTCCGACCGGCGGAAGCTCGTCGCCGCCGTCGTGCCGCACGCCGGCTACCCGTACTCCGGGCCGATCGCCGCCCACGTCTATGCCCGCGTCGCCGCCGACCGCCCGCCGGCGTCGGTGCTGATCCTCGGCGTCGACCACTACGGCGCGGGCCGCGGCGGCGTGCTCTCGGACCGCCCGTGGCTGACCCCGCTCGGGCCGACCCCGGTCGACCGGGAGCTCGTGCGCGCGCTCACCGACGGGCCGGTCCACGTCGACGAGGCCGCCCAGGCGCGCGAGCACTCGATCGAGGTCCAGCTCCCGTTCCTCGAGTATGTCCTCCCGAAGCCGTCGTTCGTCCCGCTCCAGGTCCGGTTCGGCTCCTACCGGTCGCTCGAGACGATCGCCGAGGTCGTCCGTCGCGCCACGGCGGACCGGGACGTCCTCCTGCTCGCGTCGACCGACTTCTCGCACTACGTCCCGCCGGAAGAGGCGCGTCGGCTGGACCATCTCGCGATTGACGCCATCCTCGCGCGCGATCCGGCCGCGCTCTACGACGTCGTCGAGCGGGAGCGGATCTCGATGTGTGGGATCGCCCCGACGACGGTGCTCCTCCGCGCCCTCGCCGGCCGACCGCTGTCCCCGAGGCTGCTCCGCTGGGGCCACTCCGGGGAGGCCGGGCCGATGCGCGAGGTCGTCGGCTACGGTGCGATCGTCCTCGAGGAGCCGGACGGCCCGCCGCCCTCCGTTAAATAGCGTCGGCCGCGTGCGCGGCCGGCCCCGATGATCCTATCCGACGCGAGGATCCGCCAGGCGTTGCGGGACCGGGCGATCGTCATCCGGCCGTTCCGGTCCGACTGCCTCGGGACGAACTCCTACGACGTCCACCTCGGCCCGTACCTCGCCGTCTACCGCTCGCCAGCGCTGGACGCGCGCCGCGCGAACCCCGTCCGCGAGTTCCGCATCCCGCCGGAAGGGTTCGTCCTCATCCCCGGCCAGCTCTACCTCGGGGTAACGGAGGAGTACACCGAGACCCACGGGTTCGTCCCGTTCCTCGAGGGGAAGTCGAGCGTCGGCCGGCTCGGGATCGACATCCACTCGACCGCCGGCAAGGGCGACGAGGGGTTCTGCAACTACTGGACGCTCGAGATGAGCGTCAAGCTCCCGGTCCGGGTCTACGCCGGGATGCCTGTCGGCCAGCTGATCTACTTCGAGATCTCCGGGCCGGTCCAGCGGAGCTACGCCGACAAACGCTCCGCGAAGTACCGCCGCGTCTCGGCGCATCCGACCCCGTCCCGGATGTACCTCAACTTCGGGAGGAGCGCCCCCTCCCGCCGCGCCCGCCGGCGTCCGTGACGCGTCGGACCCGCATCGACCCGACCCGAGCGGCCCGCGCCCTGCGCTCGCCGGTCGTCCGGAGCCGAAGGCTGGAGCTGCGGCTGCCGGATCTCGCGTTCGCGCCGGAGCTCGTCCGCCTCCTGAACGACCCGACGATCGCCCGGTGGACGATGGCGATCCCCAACCCGTACCGACGGAGCGACGCGCTGCGGTGGTACCGCCGTTGGCAGCGCACGCGGCGGAGCGGCCGCACCCTCCGGCTCCTGCTCGTCCGCCGAGCCGACGGCGCGCTCGTCGGGGGTGCCGGCCTGCACGACATCGAACCGGTGCATCTGCGGGCCGAGATCGGCTACTGGGTCGGGCGGCCGTTCCGCGGACAGGGATACGCCCAGGAGGCCGTGCTCGCGGTCTGCCGCCTCGCGTTCCGGCGCCTTCGCCTGCGTCGGGTGGAGGCGGGGGTCTTTCCCGGAAACGTCCGTTCCGCGCGCGTGCTGAGGGCGACCGGCTTTCGGCTCGAAGGCACGATGCGCAAGAGCGTTCGAAAGCACGGGGTCTCGCGGGACGTCGATCTCTACGCCCGGCTCTCGGATGACCCACCGGGGCCGGCGCGGGCGCGGACCGCCCCCCGGCGGGGGTCGTCCGCGGCCCCGACCAGGTAGAACGCCGGGCGACCGGGCCGGGCCCGTTCCCGGCGACCGGTCGGGTCGTGCGCGGCCCCCTCCTCCTCCCGGTAGACGGAGATCCCCGGGATCCCGAGCCGCCGCACCAGGTACCCTTCCGCGGCGCGGAGCGCCTCGACCTCGTTCGTCGTCGGCGGCGTCGTCGGCTCGCTCCTCAGGAGCGGCGCGACCCGCTGGACGTAGCGGGGGATCTCTCCACGGAACGCGGCGACCTCCCCGTGACCGACGGCCCGTTCCATGACCGAGCGGACCGTCGGCTCCTCGCCCCGGTCGACCGCCTCGCGCATCCAGCCCTCGACCGTCGCCTTCCAGGGTGCGGCGACGAAGAAGATCGCCTCCCGCGGCGTCGGCTCGCCACGCTCCTCGCGCGGGCGCAGCACCGCGCGCAGGTCCTCCTCGACCCCCTCGAGGAACGCCTCTCTCCGTTCGGCGTCCTCGGAACGGACGAACTCGTCCGCAGACGGGAACGGCTCGCTCGCGACCAGGCCGCGGAACCGGCCCCCGCCGAGCTGCTCGGCGAGGTGGGGGGTCACCGGCGAGAGCAGGCGGACCCACGCGTCGGCGAGCCGGTCGGTGGCGGCCCCGACGACCCCCCCACGGGCGTAGTAACGCCGGAGCAGGGCCGGGAGCTCGACGTAGACCCCCTCCGCGGCGGCGCGGAGGTCGTGCGTCGCGAACGCGCGGCCGAGCCGGCCGACCAGCTCGTGCAGGCGGGAGGAGAGCCAGGCGTCGAGCTCGGGAGGACCGGCGGCGTCGCCGGCCGCCTCGCGGACGAGCCGCTCGACCTCCCCGAGGCGGGCGGCCGCCGCGTCGACCAGCGAGGCATCGAACTCGATGTCCTGGGCCGGTGAGGAGGCGAGGACGTAGAACAGCCGCAGCGCGTCCGGCCCCCACCGGGAGAACGCCACGTCGATCGACGGGATCCGTCCCCCCTTGGCGCCGACCTCCTTCTTGGAGACCTTCTCCCCCGCGGGGCCGGTGATCCAGCCGTGCACGAAGATCCCCCGGGGACGCTGCGCCCGGGGCAGGAGCCGCGCGTGGGTGAACAGGAAGACCGGGAAGTGGACCCGGCGATGCTCCTTGCCGCCGATGTTCAGGTCGAGCGGGTACCAGTAGAGGAACTCCGAGCGGACCTCCTCGAGGAGCGCCCGGTCGACCGTCGGCTCGCCGGCACCTTCGCCCAGGAAGACGTAGTTGAAGAACGCCTCGGTGAGCTGCGGGACGGTGAGCCGGCCGGCGGCGACGAAGCGGCGGACGACGAAGTACGCCATGTAGAACGTCGAGTCGGCGATCGGCTCGATCGTCCAGGATGGGTCGAGCGGGAACGGCGAGCCGAGCCACCGGCCCTTGCGGGTGCACGGGCGGTCCTCGTACCAGTCGATGATCCCGGGGAGCTCGCGGACGTACTCCTCGGGGGTCGTCGTGAGCTCCGCTAGGCTCGCGACCGTCTCCGCCTTCCAAGCGGGGTCCGAGTACCGGAGGAACCACTGGTCGGCGAGCCGACGGATCACGACCGTGTGGCCGTTGCGGCAGACGACGGGGGTCGAGAACTCCCGCAGCGGGAAGCTGAGGCCACCGGCCTCGAGCTGGGCGGCGACGCGCTCCCGGGCCAGGCGGACGCTGACGCCCGCGAGCTCGGGGACCGTCATCCGGCCGCGGACGAACTCGAGACGGTAGAGGCGCTCGGTCGCCTGGTCGACCTTCTCGCGGTCGGCGAGGCCGCGGGCCCCGACGGCGGCGAGCGCCTTCTCCGCCGGCGTGCCGTGCCCCTTGGCGAGCTCGGCCTCCGATGCCGAGAGCCCCTCCCCGACCTCGAGCAGCACCGGGGCCGCGCGCAGCCGGCTCCGCGCCGGCTCGGGGACGTCCCGGAGCGCCGCCGCGTCGGCCGGGGCGTGGGCGGGCACGCTCATCACGACGCCCGTCCCGACCGCGGGGTCGACCAGGCGGCTCTCGAGGATGGGGACCCGACCGCCCGCGAGCGGCACGGTCACCTCGTCCCCGAGCAACGTGCTCGCGGCGACGCGGTGGCCGACGCGGCCCCCGTGCTGCTCGACGAGCCGCTCGGCCGCCGCGGCCGAGACGAGGAACGTCCGCTCGGCGTGGTGCCAGGCGACGAGCTCCTCGCCGGCCCCGAGCCAGAGGTTCGTGACCCCGTACACGGTCTCGGGGCGAAGCGTCGCGGCGAGCAGGACCCGTCCGTCGTCCATCGCGAACGGCACGGTGGTGAACGCCACGACCTCGGCGTCGCCCCCGCGCGAGAGGTCGGTCTCCGCCGGGTCGACCGCCACCGGCCCGCAGACCGGGCAGACGGAGGCGTAGTGGGTCCCCTGGCCGACCGACCCGCGGGCTGCGAGGGCCCGAAGCTGCCAGCGGATGAACGCGCGGTAGTCGTCGTCGACCGTGGTGAGGACGCTCGCCCGGTCGGCGAGGACCCCGAACCGCTCCAGGACGTCGAGATAGTTCCGCGCGAAGAACCTCGCGACCTCCTCCGGCTCCTGCAGGCGGCGGCGCTCCTCCGGGGGGACCCGGGCGTCCTCGAGCTGGGCGACGACGATCGGGTCGCGGTCGCGGACCCTCTGGGCCCAGGCGACCGCGGGGATGCCCGAGGCGTGGATCCCGAACGGCAGGAACACCTGCTCGCCGAGCATCCGATGGTAGCGGGCGAGGACGTCGAGGTAGGCGTAGCCGCGAAGATGCCCGGCGTGAAGGAAGCCGCTCGGGCCGGGATAGGCGTTGAGCGCGTAGAACTTCCCGCGGCCCGGCACCCGCTGCGCCGAGGCAAGGCCCGCGGCGCGCCAGGCGTCCTGCCACCGCCGCGCGTCCGACGGGTCCATCGGGGGCGAACGACGCGGCCGGCGTATTTGACGGGGACCGACCGACGGGGCGACGGCCCGGAGGGTTTTACGGGCCCGCGGGGCTCGCCCCCGCGATGCGGGTGATCGAGGTCTTCCATTCGATCCAGGGGGAAGGGCTCCTCACCGGGACCCGCACGACGTTCGTCCGGACCGCGCGGTGCAACCTGCGGTGCCGCTGGTGCGACACGCCGTACTCGTTCGGCCCAGGGCGGGAGCGGTCGCTCCGGTCGATCGTCGCCGAGATCCGGCGTCATCGGACGGCCTACGTCTGTCTCACCGGGGGGGAGCCGCTCCTGCAGCGGGAGTCGCTCGAGCTCGTCCGGCGCCTCTCCGCCCTCGGGCTGACCACGGTGATCGAGACCGGCGGCTCGCTCGACGTCGGTCCGTATCTCGGGCTCCCCGGGGTCCACCTGAGCGTCGACGTGAAGTGCCCGTCGTCGGGGATGGAGGGGAAGAACCTCTGGTCGAACCTGCCGAAACTGACGGCGGAGGACACGGTCAAGTTCGTCGTCGCCGACCGGCGCGACTACCTCTACGCGCGCCGGGTCGCTCGCGGCTACCGGGGCCCGGCGGCGCTCGTCGTCCAACCGGTCTGGGGAACGGATGCCGGGAGGCTCGCCGATTGGGTCCTCGGCGACCGTCTCAACGTCCGCGTGCTGCTGCAGGAGCACAAGGTGCTCTGGGGCGACGTGCCGGGCCGCTAGCCGAGTTGCCCGGGCCCGCCCGGATAGGCTAATGAGGCCGGCCCCCCCGTTCGTCCGTTCAAGGCATGGTGGAGGCTCGCCCGGAGCGCCAGGACCTCACCGCCGGCAGCGACTTCCCGTTCGGGAAAGCGAAAGGGATGGTCTTCCCCCGGACGGTCCTCGTCGGCCACGGGGTGATCGACGAGCTCGCGTCGATGTGCCACCAGTTCGGCTTCCCCCCTCACGGGGCGGTCGTCACCGGCCCGAAGACCGCGGAGCTCGCCGGCAACCGGGCCGCGGAGATCCTGGCGGCCGAAGGGTTCAGCGTCCGGACCGTGATCGCGCACGAGGCGACCGTCCCGGAGGTCGACCGCGTCACCGCGGAGGCACGTAGCCACGGAGCACGGTTCCTCGTCGGGGTCGGCGGCGGGAGCAAGATCGACATCACGAAGGTCGTCGCGGCCCGTCTCGGGATCCCGTTCGTCAGCCTGCCGACCTCCGCGGCGCACGACGGGATCTCCTCACCGCGGGCGTCGCTCCACGACTCCGAGAGCGTGACGAGCACGGTCGGCGCGGTCCCGATGGGGGTCCTCGCCGACACCGCGGTGATCGTCCAGGCGCCGTACCGCCTCCTCGCGAGCGGATGCGCGGACGTGATCGCCAACCTCACCGCGATCCTCGACTGGCGCCTCGCCGTTCGGCTCCGGAGCGAGGAGTACTCGAGCACCGCGGCGAACCTCTCGGAGTACGCCGCCCACGAGATCATCGACCACGCGGG
>Ga0187772_10000791_pt1 | contig 14325 bp, 11 predicted proteins | sample 0116_SJ02_MP15_2_FD_133137 | JGI IMG/M metagenome (GOLD analysis project Ga0187772, IMG submission 133137) | Tropical peat soil microbial communities from peatlands in Department of Meta, Colombia - 0116_SJ02_MP15_20_MG | ecosystem: Environmental > Terrestrial > Soil > Wetlands > Peat | place... | reverse complement strand
CCTCCACTCTCTGTGGCATCGCTTGAGGTCATAGGCGATTCCAGAGTGACGGCACTCTCGCCGCAATGCCCGATTGTTGAACAGCCAGTTGACGGCCATCGCCGCCACCAACCCCCACACGGCGCCGTCGAGCCCCCACCGCCACACGCCTACCACTACCAGCGGAAACGACAGGAATCCCGCCCAAACATTGACACCGGCAATCGTGCGAAATGCTTCAAAGCCCGCCAGTGCCCCCGTCTGCGCGCCGTTGAGTGCCCCGAAGAAAACCAATCCGGACGCCGCAGCAAGCGGTGCGACCAACCCACCATCCGTGAGTACGGTTCTTGACAAGGAAGAAGCCGTGACGGCCAAGAGAGACGCCATTAGCGCACCGGAAAGGAAGGCCGCCACTGCGGAAAGGGCCAGGATTCGCCCTACCTTGACAGCGTCGCGATTGCGAGACTCCGCCACGTACTTGGTTGCAGTGAGGCCGAGCCCGAGCCCAGCAAAAGTCCCGAAAGTGCCTACCGTGCTTTGAATCATCCCAAGTTCGCCGAAGCCGGTCTTGCCGAGGAATCGCGCGCAAACGATCGATGCGACGAGACTGAATCCGCGGGAAATCACAGCGCCCGCGAGAGACCAGATGACCCCCAGACTAAACCGGGCGCGCAGCGAACCCGCGGGTAAATATTTGTTCGCTTTGGCGGAAACCCAATCCCGCGGTGCAGCGGCGGCATTCACAGAACTGCCGACCAATCGATATCCGCCATGTCCACGTCCACGATGATCGACCGCATCAGGAGATCGACAGACAGCACGAGACGCTCGCCCCTCTTCTTCCTTGCGACGATCCCCTCCAGTCCGGCGAGTGGCCCACTCTTTATCCGAACGCGGCGGCCGATTCGCAAATAAGGGTGTGGCTCGGCGCGGAATCCCTCCGCCAGAAATCGGCGAAGTTTAAGGAATTCGTCCTCCGGCATCGGCACCGGCCTCCCGCCAAAACTCACGAGGCAGGCAACCCCTGGGACTTGTAGGACCTGGAGACGATCCCGCAGCAACAGACGCACAAATACGTAACCCGGAAACAATGGGAGATGGAGGAGAACCTTTCGATCCTTCCATTTGCGCACCGATTCGTACTGCGGCAAGAAATGCTCTACGCCTCGACTTTCGAGATGATCTGCAACTTTTCGCTCGTGGTTTGCGCTGGTGTGAGCGGCGTACCAGCAGGCCTGGATGTACGTCGCTGGGTCTGGTGTGCCGTGGAGCGTCCTTACATGCGGCGATACTGCGAGTTGCTCTGCCATTGGGCCACTTGGCAGGTCTACCCATGGCTCCGCCGCGTCACTTACGGGGCCATTTGTGACCTAACCCTTTACGAGTCAGTCTCTTACTGGACGACTTAGTGCTTCATCGACGGATCTGTAGTTGCCTGAAAGTCGTTGACCATATCTGCGACCGGCGCCTTCGCCACCACAGGTGGCCTACCGTTCCGCGAGAATCGGAGCACACGCGATCTCAGCGTCGCGAGCGCATCCTGCGCAACAAGCTTCCGGGGATCGTCTGGGGTAATAGACTGCCAGTGACTCGACCCCAGAATCCACACCAGGGCAACAGAAAGAGCCAGACACGTTCCAAGAAAAACAATCAGAGAGCGCGGAGGAAATGATTTCTTCTCGGGTATGCGCGCGGGATCCAAAACCTTCACGCTGGGAGTTTCCTTGGCCTCTTCCACCTTGGCCAGCTCATACTGGTCAGTCAGTAGCTCGTAAACGGTCTCCTCGATCTTTGCGCGGCGGTAGTAGTCCGCATATTCGGCGCCTAGGAAGGGCAAGTTGCGGATGGTGGGAAAAGGTATGCCGCGGGTCTCGGCGGGCGGCGGATCAGCGGGTTGGCCAGATGTCGAATCGGCGCGATCTGCGACGTTTCCTTGTGCGCCACCCAGCCTCTGTAGTTGGCCACGAAGTTCCTCCACACGCGCATTCAACGAACGAACGCGCGGGTTATTATCGGTGTAGATCTGACGAAGGCCCTCAAGCTGCGATCGTGCCGCGATCATTTCGCCAGCAATGCTGCTGGCAGCGTCCAGAATGGCCTTGCCTTCCTGTTGGATGTCTAATGTTCCGTTCTTGCTGGAAAAGCGAGCTAGCTGATCGGAAGCCTGGTCCAGGTCTTCCTTGACCGTCTTGAGTCGCCCCTCGAGAAATACTCTTTCACGGTGCGCGGATGAAGTAGATAGCTCGGAGATCAGCGAATTCAGCCGATCAACGTAAGAATTCGCAAGGGCGGCCGCTCGCTGGGGGTTGCGGTCAGTTACGGTGATGGAAATGATTCCGCTTTTTCGATCTTCAGACACCACAGTATTCTCGTCGAGCGTCGTCCGCGCATCGACAAGCAGCCGCTCGCCGTACTCTTTCCTCAAGCCAAATTCTTCCACCAGGTCGTCCTGCACGGTCTGGCTCTTGAGGACTCCGATGAAGAGATCGCCAGAACTCTTTAGCCCCAACAAATCGCCCGCGATTGGTCCCAAGCCACTTCCAGCCTTGTCCGCCAATGCAGCCATCATTGCTAGGCCAGAGGTAGACTGCGTGTCTGGTGGCATAAGCTGCGTCGTCGACGTGTAGGACTTCGGAATCAGAAAGGCGATCACTATCGATCCCAGCGCTCCAACGACAACAGCTCGGAGAAGAAGCTGTCGGCGGTTCCAAAGCAAGCGGAGGAGCTCCGCTTGGCGTTCGCGTCTAGCCCCCAGTTCCTGCTCCTCGAAAACGTCTGGTTCGCGGAGCTCCGAATCTGGTGCCGCTGGACTCTGTCGGACCGCCGCGCCACTCATATCCGGGCATCCTTAATCGCCTCCACCATAAAGGCTCCCGCAGATTGCATTCCGTTTACCAGCTCCAACCTCGAGGCTGAAAATTGATCTCAATTGTTGACGTCCAGTTCGTCTGCGGGCCCGGTGCCAATAAGTGCGCAAGCCATTTCTCGTACTGTACCGAGCCCGACAAGCTAACGTCGCTGTTCACCCACCAGCTCAGTTTTGCCCAACCATCGTTGACTGTCTCCCCATCAGGAACGAAATCCTTGCCAACCTTTGCATGGCGGTATCCGACTTGGAGACTATTCCGTGTGCTGAACCAATACGTACTCCACGCCTGGACGCCCTCGCCTTCTCTCCCGATCCAGCTGCCGAGAATGTTTCCTTTATTCGTATAGAGATCGTGATAAAAGTAGTCATAGTAGATGAAGTACGGGCTCGACCCTGGGCCGCTGGCGACCGCAACGTTGGTATAGCCTCCTTCCACTCGAAGGTCGAGCTTTGGAATGCCAGGCACGCGTGGCATGTAGATGCCCGCGTTCCACGCAGCCCTGAGGGGATTGGCGAGCGGCGTAACGTCATCAGCCGAGAACGAATCGGCATAAAGCGTCAACCAGTTGCGTAGATACGGTACTCTGTACGCAAAATCTACGCCGCTCGAGCGCTTTCCAGGATTTCTACTGGCGTTGTAGTTCACAGAGGATTTCACACTGACATAACTGTTCCAGATGGCACCGGCTGTCATCGGCCGGCCAACTCCACCGAATTCAACCGTACGAGTGAAGCCAACCTCCAGATCTTGTATTGGTTTAAAGCTGACTTTCTCCCCGTGAATAAGAGGCCGAGGAGGAAATTCGTTGCCCGAGAGTTTGCCAACGAAGAAGTCCACTTTGAACGGCCCAAGAAAGCGAGAGGCCAGAGGCACGGTAAATGGCGCAACTCGACTCCCGCGAAACATAAAAACAGGTTCCGCGTTATCGCTGAACAGTAACGCTCCACCTTCCCCCGGCCCCCACCAGAGGCTTTGCTTGCCGAACGTCAGATCCCACTCCCCCACATTCGCTGCGACGTACGTGTCCAATAGCCGAAATTGATCTACGCTCGAAAAAGGCGTCGCCGGTTGAACCGGGTTGGCGTCCATCACCGATATAGCCTGGCGCACCGTATCCGAATACGCCGGCGCGAACGGCGCGTGCTGGTATTCTCCGCGAACGTAGAGCGCGAAACGCCCGGCCGTGCCATACCCCGAAAAGCCGTCGTACGCATTAAATCCCTCTTCGTAGGGACGACCGTAGTCGTTGATGATCGTTTGGCCAAAATGATCGCTGTCGTGCAGTGGAGGGCCATCAATTCCCGTTGCCCGCGCATAAACTGATTCGACACGCGCGGCACGCTCGCCGCCTACACCCATTCGATCGAGATCGCCGCTAAATTCGTTGACAAGAGATGTGTAGATCCGATCCGCATCGTTCGGAGCCGACACATCGGATCGGATCGCGTCTCCTGCTTCTTCGATCAATTGCGCGCACTCGACTCGCGTCCACGGGCGCATCCCTAGAAACGCCGAGCGGATGTAGCCGAGAGCCGCGAGTCGTTCGATTGCGGGATAGATCCAGCTGTCGAGCTCCACGTATGGCGATCCGGTACTCGTTGGCGTCCGTCGACTCGGACTTTCCTCGCGAGACTCTGCATACGTTTGCCAATCGCCGCCTCCAAGCTCCGGGTCGTGGTGGTGCCGATAGACCTCCTGCCCCACAAACCAACCGACTGCGCTGCCCACCAGAACATCCGCAGGGAAATGCTCCTTCGCGGTGACTCGCGATAGGCTGATGCCGGACGCAAAGCCATAAGCGAAAAGCGACGTGAACGGTCCGGGATACTCATGCGCGATGACGCTCGCGATCGACCAAGCAGCAGATGAATGCTCTGAGGGAAACGAGTCTCCGCCTTGCCAGAATCTGCCTCGGAAGTCGTCCTGTAGAGGCCGCTCCCGCTCGAATGCATACTTCGTTACGTAGGTCGCCGCCAAACTGTCGAGCGCAGCTTCTGCGGCAAGGAATCCCGTTTCGCGCTTGTGATCATCGTGCGTGATGTGCCCCCAGACGTATAGCCCCACCGTCGCTCCAGCCAGGGATGCAATGCCATAATTCGAAAAGTCTTTGCTACGCCCCAGCCGACTTGGCGAGTTCGAAAGATGCTTGCTGAACTCGGTGTCTGTCGCCAACATTCCGCCCGCGAGAACTCCGAGCGGTAGCAACCAGTCTGCGTCGATCAGACGAACGCGAGCTGGGCTCGTCCAAATCGCTTTCTGGTCCTCCGCTAAGTTCTTCAGCAACTGTGGCCCTAGCGAATCGTCAGAATCCGTCCAGCTCGTCAGCGGGGGCAGGGTGTCGCTGGATGATTCGAACGTGGAATCAAGTGCCCGCTTCGGCGCGATATCCTTTGTCGGCTTCGAGTCTGAAGATGCCGTCTCGCCTTGTTGCGGCGTGACAGACTGCGCAAAACTTTCCGCGCCAACCGCTCCGATAATCGAGAAAAGGCAACAGCCGACCACGAATCGCATCCTCCATCTCGCCATTCTGAATTCAGCTCAGTAATGCATCGCAAAGAGCACGGTGGTGGCAATCGACGAAGCCAGTTGTGCCGAAGTAAAGAGGTTCTGCCAATTCGGCCCGCCTCCGAGCGCTTTCTCTGGCACGACCACCGTGTCCCCGGGTTGCAAAGTGGAACTCAATGACTCTCCACTCCACAAGCTTTTGTTCGCGCCGATCACGGATCCGTCCGCGCGTATTACGAAGATATCCTTCTTGTTCGCGAGGGTTGTGGGCCCGCCCGATTGACTCAGATACCACTTCGCACTCTTGCTAGGCCGGTAGGCAACCGCCGCGGGATTGAACACCTGCCCCGTGACCATCACATAATCCGGCCTCTTCGGGATGACGAGCGTATCTCCCGCACGGACTTCGATGTCGGCGGAACTGTTCTTCCAGCGATTGATGTTCGAGGAAATGCGTATATTGACTCGACCCACGGGCGGATTGGCGCTCAATTGCGTGAGAGTGGTTTGATACTGTGCAAGTGCTGCTTCCTTGGCCTGCTTTTGTTTAGCATCGGTATCGGGGAGAAGTTCCAGATCGCGCTCTGCGTCCTTGATTCGAAGAACCATTTCATCCTGCTGTTTGGCCTCCAGCTCGCGCACCTGTACGCGCTGCAGCACCGCACCGTACGGATACGCACCGGTAAGGAAACCACCCGCCCTTTCGAGTACGGAGCTGAGCCGTTCGCCCGGCCGAATGCCATACGTCCCAGGATGTTTCACCTCACCTTTGACAATGATCGAGGCTCCGAGGTCGTTCCAGCCCGGAAGTTGGCGAATCGTCACGACGTCGCCGTTATGGAGGGGAGCGTTTGCCTTGGGATCGCCGCTCAGCGCCGCGGCGATTTCGATCGGAGTCTGTTCCCCGCTGAGCTTTGCTTGCCCCGCCCATTCGTAATGCGTGAGATCTCCAGTTTGCGCATCGGCGCTGGGCTTGAGCCCGCCGCCGACTCGGATCAAGTCGGCGACGGTCATGTTGGTTGTGAGCGGATAACGGCCCGGCTTCACAACCTCGCCCTGAACGTAAACTGTGGCTGGCTGCTCCGCATCTGGACTGCGGTGAACAAGGATCCGGTCGCGCGGGGCGAGAACAATGTTCTCCGCTGGATCCCCCGCCAAAGCTTGGCCCAAACCAACGCCAAAGATTTTCAGCTTGCCATCCGGCAGGTAGCGGAAAACCTGCGCGTCGCCGGTTTGTGCGTCCGGAGACAGGCCCCCGGCCAGATGGATTGCGTCGCTCAGGCGAATCTGCCCCGACGTTCGGAAGGTTCCTGGTTGTCGAACATCACCCCAGACGGAAACGGCGGGTGGATTCTCGAAGTCGTAGCGGCTGAAAATGCGCACTGTATCCATCGGGTGGAGAAGCGGCGCGCGAGATGGATCGGAAATCGCATCGGCTAAATCGAACCCCTCCACGCTGGGTCGAAAATCCGGCGCGTTTAGGCGAATGATCTCCGCATACTGTGTTGCCGGCTCCGGCAGCAGGTCCTTGTAGGATGCGATTACGTCGGTAACCCGCATATCTGCGCGATAGGAGTACCGGCCAGGTCTGAGGACATGGCCTTCGAGATACACCGCACCCTGGTTGTACGGAGCGATTGGGAATAATCTGATTTGGTCCCCGTCGTGAATTTCAAAAGATGCGAGTTTCTGCGTTGCCTGTGGACCATCTTCTCCATCGGGAATGTCGAGGCTCATCATTGTCTGCCGTTCGTGAGCCACCATCCGCTGGACTTCGATATGTTGCAATGCAGCACTGGGAAGGAGCCCCCCGGCAAGATCAAGGACGCTGTTCAGGTTGTTCTCGTCTTTCAGCTCATAGATTGCCGGGCGCCGCACCATGCCCTCGATGGTCACCAGCGGGCCGATGGGCGGCACGAGCACTGTGTCACCATTTTCGAGGCGCTGAATGTCCGCCTTCACGCCGTGCAGGAGAAGATCATAGAGATCCACGGTCTGCAGTAGTTCATTGCCTCGATAATGCTTTACAATCCGGAGGGAACCCTGAGGCGTTGGCCCGCCCGCCGCAAAAAGCGCATTTAGGGGTGTCGAAAGCGAGCTAATGTCATACGCGCCAGCTTGCGCCACATCGCCGACCACGTAGACTCGGATCGTCCTAAGCCGGGAGAGCGATACATCTGCAGAGACGTCGCGGAATTGACTCCGCAACACTTGCTGCAAATTCTGCTGCACGTCAGCAAGACTCTTCCCATTCACGAGCACTGGCCCAACTTCGGGAAGGCTCACCCGGCCCTCTCGATCCACCGTGCGATACAGACGTTGAGAAACGCCGCCCCATAGATCGATGGCCAAACCGTCGCCCGGCCCCACCACGTAGTCGGGTCCTGCCGGCAAATCCATTGGAACCAGTTGCGGATCTCGCGTTCCGTTGACGAAAACATCCATGCCGAATCGCGTGGGTGTAGTCGGACGGGGTGCGGCCTGCAAGTACATGTCGTACAGGGACGGAATATCACTGTACGGGTTGTGCGCTCGCACCATCTCCACGGGCTGCAAGGTCACTTGACCGTTGTATAGCTGTGTTGGGGAAGTGACACCCCGAGGCTCCCCCGAAGCAGGCGGCTGCACAAACTGTCCGCTCGCCGTGCCTGCGCTCGCTTGCGGCATGAGAGACCCGAAAGGATTCAAATCCAAATCATCTAGCGATTGATCAGGTTCGTAGCTCGCTCCGACAAATGACAAGTCGGCGGCAGATAGTGCTTCGCCTACCGGAAACTGCGCCCGCTCTAGGACACCTCCGTTCACCTGCATAGGAGTCGGAGGGCTCACTTCGTCGTTGCGCGGCGTCTTTGAAGGTGGCATCTCTGGCTGAGCTTGTGGCGCGGGATTTTGGGCAGGAGATGGGCTCGCGTTTGCCGGCACACAGTCGCGGTCAAGGCGCGGATCACAGGCGGTCGCTTGTTCCACGCTCCGACCGGCTCTTTGTCGCGCCGCCGTCAATCGTTCTTCTTGGTCATCTGCGAGCCACTTGACTCGCTCTTGGACCAGGAGCTCTTGCTCCTTGCCGAGTTCCGAATCGGGATTCACTTTCGGAACTAGGTACCCATAGCGCTGAAGCAACATTGTCGCGATAGAGCGGAACTCCACATCCGATTCCAGCCGGCCGAAGATCGCATCGTCTGTCAGATCTGATTCGCTGATGATTTGTCCGTGATCAGTCGCGTCTTTCGCAACCCAGCGTTTCAGCTCCACCATGAGCCCCGCGTCTTTCACTAGTACCGCTTTGACATCGGCGGGAGACGCCGCGACTAAGCTCATGTTTTGCTGGCCCAGCCCGGACGAAGTGATCTGAGCTGGCGGATCGTCCTGCGCCACGACAGCCGTCAAACAGAGAAAAGCCAGCAAAAGAATCCGACCGCCACACAACATTGCTCTCCCGGCCCGCTGAACATAGGCATTTACGCGAGTCGAAACGCGCCACCAGCTCATTGAATCCTCGTCGCTGGCTGCGTTATGCCCCGCAACGCGTTAAGGACTCCCGCCTCGGACGCTTCGATTTGATTGGATTGAACGCGGAGCGAAGCCCAATAAAACATTGTGCTGTTTCGATCGGAAGCGATCGCGATGATCTTGACCAGCGGATGGCTCTGCAAAATCGACTGACAGAAATCAGGTAGTCGATCGTGATTGTCGAGCGCCACAATAAGGAAGTCCGGCTGGTTCTGTTCGACAGCACTTTTGATTCCAGATTCCTCTTGAATCTCCCCGACGATTTCAATGTCCGGTTGATCAGAAATAGTGGCCATCACGAGTTCGCGCATCAAGCGAGGGCGGTTTGCAACCAAGACGCGGATGGCTTTCATGAAATCCTCCCCAGCCGACCCAAGTATCCAGAAAGTGATTCTGCGGCGACAGGTTCAAATTGGAGTCACTCAAACACGCCGGAAGTACCTCGTCCTATCGAAGGGCAAATGCGATCCAAGATTGAGTACCCGCGGCTATAAGTACCTAAATGGAGTACCCAGGGCCCTTGGTACTCGAAAGGGATGACTCCGCCTGGCAGGCTTCAAATACGCTAAGCCGGTTTGAAACGCCCATCTTCTGCAAAATTCGATGGATGTGATTCTTGATGGTTTGTTCAGATACGCTCAGGCAATTGGCGATTTCCTTATTGGTTAACCCGCGACCGATGAGGGGAACGAGCTGCTGCTCGCGACGCGTTAAGCCCAATTTCGCGCGCTTTCGGCTGTTCGGTAACTCTTCGGATTGCGTCGCGACGAACTCAAAAAGTACTCGAGTATAGCCGGGCGGGCACACCACCTGTCCGTCTACCACTGTGCGTATCGCTGATACCACATCGGCTGCTGACGCATCCTGTAGAACATAGCCGCGAGCGCCACGCCGAATCGCTGTCAAGAAGTGATTGTGGTCGTCTTCCATGGCAACCAGGACAAAGTTCGGTGATCGGCGGCGGGGGGATGTTTCAAAAGAGAAATTTGGATTCCCTATCAGAAACTCGAGAGAGTCAAGGACAAGCACGTCCGCACCGGAGTCGGCGATTTGTTGCTGAGGTGTGCAGCCAAGCACCTGGGCCGCAGCAATCTCGAAGTCCGTCTTCTTTCTCAAGATCCGAGTGATCGATTCCCTCAGCAACCGGTTGCAACAGAGAATGCAGACCTTAACCTTGCCTTCCATAACGGCTCCAAAAGGACCACTCAGGATCGTGGACGGCCGCTGGGCTCTAGCATTTAGAGTGCAAAAGACACTCCAAAAGTACCGAGCAATGCAAGTACCGATTTATGTGTATTAATGAATTCCCTCGTCCTGCCTCGTAGCGGATCGACTCGGTCATTTCGTTAAGTGCCTGCGCCTGCGTCGTCAAGAAAGGCTGAAGCTCAAGAGTCATGCCGATCCTGCGGGCGTTGCATGACTCGGGCGCACCGATATCGCTGGTCCAAAATCGGATGCGACACCCCGATCCTCGCATCATGTTAGACACCCCCGGCGATGTCATTCCACAGTCTCAGCGAGACGCCGTAGAGAGCCTGGCGGCTCGGCTCGGAACGCAATTGTTGAACGAAGCGGGAGACGCTCAGTCGGTAGTTTGAAAGTCTTTGTTTCAGTGAGGAATGGTAGGGGCGGTGGGGATCGAACCCACGACCTTCGGCTTAAAAGGCCGCTGCTCTACCACTGAGCTACGCCCCTAGGCGTCGCAACATTCAACACCGTGCGGAACTTACGGGGATGCGCGGACGGCGTGGCACGCTTTCACGTGAGTTGCTCATTTTAGCGTGCGCGTGCGCCGGGAGCAACCAGCAGAAATTGTTTCATGGCGCGGGAGCTCAAAAGGTCGAACCTGGATCGACAAGGATTCTTGCTTAATTGGTGCTTGCCGGGTGTTTCTTTAGGAAGTCCTGCACATCTGGCATCGCCGGATTCGCGTCTTTCGGAGCGGCTCCCGAATCCGCCTTATCCACCGGTGGATGCACGAATTGTCCGCCGCCCGGCTGGCTGTTCACGACAATCCACGCGCCCCCGTGGCGCTGGAGCAGATACGCCATCGTCATCGCTGCTCCGCCCTGCCTGACACGAAAAGTGGCGTTCGCATGCGCCTCATCGCCGTCGACGCTTATCGAATCGACGCTCATGTCCAGCGCGTCCATGTTGATGCCTCGGTCGTTCCGCACATGCTCTTCGAGTGCATGGTGAATCAGATCGGCATCCCGAGCCGACGCCGGGACGCCAATCGGCGGCGAACTTGCCGTCGAAGTATCGGTCGCGCTGGGCGCGCTCGCTGAGCTGGGAGAAATCTGTGCCGTTCGCTTGCTCTTGCCGCAACCGATTAGGAGCGCAGCAAAAACAAGCAGCGGCACAATGACAGGACGTGAGATCAGACGCATACTCAAGGTCCAGCAATTAACGCGGCAACATTCTACGCCGGATGCGCTCGTCCTACACAATGGCCGGCGCGCACCGCTTCGGTAAACAGCTGATCTTGCCGACTGAGGCGAGCGGCGAATTGACACGCGCACCGCGTGCATCTTAGGCTGATCTACAAGCAGTCAAGCAGCGCACGATGCCTCAGAAGTCGAAAAGACCAAGCAGAACGGCGGATTCGATTGTCCCTAGGCCTGTGCCTGGCAAAATCCTCATCGGACCGGCAGGTTGGTCCTATCCCGACTGGCACGGGATCGTTTATCCGACTCGCCGCCCGAGCGGCTTTCACGAAGCCGCATACTTGGCCCAATTCTTCGACACGATCGAAATCAACACCTCGTTTTACAATCCTCTTCGACCGGACCACGCTGCGCTCTGGGTCGAACGCGTCGCGGCGAATCCGCGCTTCCTTTTCACCGCTAAGCTTTGGCAAAAGTTCACTCACGAGGAAGGAGCGACCCGCGAGGACGAATCGGCCGCTCGGGCCGGATTTGAAGTCTTGCACCGCGCCGGGCGCCTGGGCGCCGTGCTGCTGCAATTCCCGTTCTCGTTTCACAGCACGCCGCAGAATCGTGCCCGCGTCGGGCAGCTCCTCAGCGCATTCGGCGAATATCCGTTGGTTGTCGAGGTTCGTCATTCTTCGTGGGCGCACCCCGACTTCTATGAATTTCTCCACGAGCGCGGCGCTGGCATTTGCAACATCGATCAGCCTCTCATCGGACGTTCCATTCGTCCCGGCGAACAGGCCACTTCACGGCTCGGCTACGTCCGCTTGCACGGCCGGCGCGCGGACACATGGTTCAGCGACGATCCCGAATTGCCTCGCCACGAGCGCTACAATTATCTCTACTCCGAGCGCGAGCTCGAGCCTTGGGCGCGTCGGATTCGCCTCCTTTCTGAACGCACCGAGACTACCTTTGTCGTCACGAACAATCATTTCGAAGGCAAAGGTGTGGTCAACGCGCTGCAATTGATGCACATGTTAAGCGGAAGCAAAGTGAAGATCCCTGAGACGCTGCGCCATCGCTATCCCGAACTGGAAGCGATTGCCGACGCTCCCTCGCACGAGCCGACGCTCTTTCCTATGCCACCACCTTGAACAACGGATTACGGGAAGCGCAGTGAAAAGTGGTCAAGTAACAACAGCGCAGCGTTGAGAGAGTTGCGTCGAAGTTATTCGTCGATGAGCGCTACTTCTTGAAGAGATCTTCGAAAGCTCGGCGTGCGTCGTTCGGCTTCGCAGCAGCAGGAGCGGCGGCTGGCGTGTTCCGCGCATAGTTCACCGGCGAAGTATCCTTTTCCACCGTCATCCGAAACTCAAAAAATGTGCAGTCGTTCTTCGCGTCCTTCTTCGAAATGCGCTCGGGAATCGGCTGTGTGCATTCGAACTGGCGACTCGTATCAAAGTGCACGCACTGCTTGCAACTGTGAAGCTCGAAATGGCAACGCGGGCACTGTCCGTTCTGGTCGAAGCCCGGCGCAAGTACCGCGCCGCAATTCGAGCACCGCGCGCGCATCACCGTACCTACCATGCGGGGCGTCCGGGGACCGAGCAGATCCTGTTTCGGCCGCGGCTCCGCCGGACGTTCGCCGCGTTCCGCGCGCTCGCGCTTCTTATCTTCGGCATCGCGGTCGCGATAGCCCCTCTGCTTATACTTCCGCTCCATGGGAACCTCCGTGGGGGTTACCTCATCATAACCCGGAACGCTCCAAGCCAAACGATATCTTCAAGTCGCGTGCGCAGCGCGCCGCAAAAGTATCAGATCGGCCGCGACGCGCTCCGCCGTCTTTCCCAAATCGCCGACAGCCCCTCAGAAGGCAAATCGGGCTGAACGAAGCTCTGAGGGCAGCCAAAAGACTTGAGCGCTGCCTCGGCGGCTAGGTAACCGCTGCGAACCGCACCTTCCATCGTCGAAGGCCAGCCGGTGCGTGTCCAGTCCCCTGCCAGAAACAATCGTTTGGCGCCAAATTCCTGTCTGGGGCGGAAGCGATCTACGCCGGGCTCCGGTGAAAACGTTGCGGCAACTTCCTTGATCACCGTTGCCTTCTCGAGTTTCGCATCTCGAGTTGATGGAAGCACATCTGCCAGTTCGGCACGGCATAGGTCGATGATCTCCTGACGAGACATCGGCACCATGTCGTACGACGCGCTGATGACCAACTGCAAATACTGGCCTCGCTTCGGCTCCGTCGCTGCCTGGTTTCCGTTTTCGCCATGCAGCAGCGACTTGTTAAAGACCCACTGCGTCTTGTGCTCGAGTAGTGCCAAGAACGGCTCCTCCATCACCGTCCGTTCGAACCAAAAGTGAACTCCGGTAATCGGAGACGTCCGGATGTGGCTCAATCCCTCGAGAGGACCGCCCGGCTCGCCCAGTTCCTTCGGCAAGAGCCCAGGTAAACCGGTATGCGGGACTGCAACCACGCAGACATCCGCCGTCACTTCCGTACCGTCGTCCAACACTACGGCCGTAAACTGGCCGCCCTGCATCCGAACTTCTCGAACCCCGCTGCGCAGCCGCACGCTCCCGCCACGCTTCAATATCGCGTCACGGCAGCCCTCGTACAGTGCGGCAAGAGGAACGGCGGGAATGCCAATTCGGTACCCGCCGCGATTTGCAAGAAACCCCTTCCAGAAAACCTCGATGCCGTACCGAGCCTCCGTCCTCGACAGCTCCTCATCCAGGGCGCTGACGAGCACTACTCTCCAAAAACGTTCAATTGCGCCGGGCGACTGTTTCATCCGATGCAGCCATTCCAGCATCGAAAGGGATTCGATGTCTTTTGGCTCGCCGCCAGCCCGTGCAATCGCCAACAGCGCGTTTGCAATCGCCAGCTTGTCCGCAAAACTCAGCGAAGCAAACTTGAGAAAGGACGGCGCCATGTGAAGCGGTGCGGGCAATCTCGACGCCTCGATCGTCGAACGCCGCCCTCTGCGATCGGCGAAGTACAGCCGGTCGTAGAACCGAATCTTGTCGCTCGCTCCGATGCGGCGATAGAAGTCCGCTAGATTCGTGCAGCAGCCGAGCGTCACATG
>Ga0187772_10000790_pt1 | contig 14335 bp, 12 predicted proteins | sample 0116_SJ02_MP15_2_FD_133137 | JGI IMG/M metagenome (GOLD analysis project Ga0187772, IMG submission 133137) | Tropical peat soil microbial communities from peatlands in Department of Meta, Colombia - 0116_SJ02_MP15_20_MG | ecosystem: Environmental > Terrestrial > Soil > Wetlands > Peat | place... | reverse complement strand
TCTCTGACCGTTAGCCGATGAATCTAGACTATTATTACTAGCAAAGAAGCGCTCCAAAAGTCTGAGCTTAATTCGGACACCTATCTTCTACCATTACCATAATTTTTACCTTATCGCTAATCCTTGAAATAGCTAATTAACGCAGGTTGTCTGTGCTCAGTCAAATAGACCGGCTTTACCAAATCCGCTATGTCAACCCAACATTTTGCAATTTTATCCATAGAATGAATGGAGTTCAAAACCGCAATAGCTGATACGGAATTGGTCAATTCTATCTTCGCAAATAACTCTTTTATCGAGTTCATAATAAGTCTAAACTCATGATACATTTTTATCATTCCCAAGGATTCAGATCTGTTCTTTTTGGTGAAAGCAGACACAGCTTTCTCTTGCATCCTTTCTATATACATACCTGCTTCGCTAATCTCTTCTACAATTCTAGTGCGAGAAATAGATGGGAGAGTTGATGCAAATTCACCAATATAGTCACCAGCACTTTCGAGATGGTTGGCTGCTATTCGATAATCCAAGATGTCGATATTGCTCAAATTAAGTTTGCGTGCCAATTTCTGATCTACCATTGCGCTGCGTATCAACCTGACGAGAAGGAAGTACTGTCTGTCAACTTCATCGTCTCGACTAGAGATCAACTTCTTTAAGCCGTTCACTTTCAGCCTTAGGCCGTCCAAAGCATCTCGGTACATTCCAGCAACAATCGAGTTCATTCGCCGGAGGATTTTCTCTGCATCTAGAGTATTCGCATCAAGTAAGAACTGTGCAGCAATGTTTGAATTATCCTCGTCTACAATCTCTAAACCGACGAGTTTTCGCATCGTTAGCTTTATGTGCTCTCGGTGTTCGAAAAGGATCTTTTTCTTGCCTTTAATACTTATGTCAGTGTACCCCAGAAGGTACGCGCCGTATATTTGATTGATGAGGCTGTCTACAGAAGATTCGTTGTATAAAATAGTAACATCATTTATTTGAGAGTCGCTTGCATCAGACGGAAATAAGGAGATTGAGTTGTCTTCATTAGTCTCAATGAACACTGTGTTCCCCTTATTAAGATAGTTAGTTCTGATCCAGTCGCTTGGCAAAGATATTAGCATGCTACTGCCTATCTTCTGCAATCTCCTCGCATACTTCAAGCTGATATTTTATACTAATTTATACTAATTAAACATTGTTTTTATATTTTATCCAGTCTATAAACTATCTTGTGTCAAAAGTCTCTACAGCCAAGGCCTTTAGTCCGGGCCATATAACGGGTTTCGCCAAAAGAGCTTTTGTGCCAGGTCGGCACCTTCTACATCATGGATCCGAAGGTGCGGGATTTTCAATCGATCGAGGAGTTACCACTACCGTGAGCTTCTTCGATGATCGTTCCTCGGGTTATCAAATCTCTATTAATGGTATGAATGCAGAGAACGCAGAAGTATCACAATTAGTTTTACAACAGTATCTGAAATTTTTTAGACGACCATATTATATTAAAATTGAGCATGATGTAGAAATCCCCATTGGCTTTGGGTTAGGATCTAGTGGGGCAGCAGCTCTCAGTCTTTCATATGCTCTTAACCAGGCGGCTAAGGTAGGGCTTAGTGCGGAAGAAGCCGCACAAATTGCTCACTGGGCAGAGATTGTATGCGGAACAGGATTAGGGACTGTAATAGCAGAATATGTAGGAGGTTTCGAGACTAGAACACGTGCTGGAGCACCAGGTTTGGGCATTATCCGGAAAATTGAGCTCAAGGGCTATAAGGCGATCATATTATGTATGGGACCAATTTCTACTAAATTGGTTCTACGCGGCAATTCTAATATTAGATCTGAATGGCGAGATGACACTCCGCGCACGGTAAGCATAAAGGATTTTGTGACAATGTCCTACGAATTTGTATCAAAGATGGGTTTGACAGAAGGACGATGCAAGGAACCAATTAAAGCTTTGAGAGCACACGGTTTTGACTCGAGTGTGGCCTTGTTCGGCGACACCATTTTTACAATAGTTCCAGAAGACCAGGTCTTGGAGGCAGCAGGGTGTCTTGGTAGCCTCGATGGTAAGTTATTCACGTGCGGTATAGATAATACCGGTGCAAGAGTGTTGTAAATTATTAATGAATAGAAACATCCCATTGAACCATCCACGTCTGAAATCGCTTCTCGTTCGGGAGAAGCTTGTTAGTGGTTTTGAGAGAGGATTGGTCGTTGCTCAGGGTTTGATAGCTCATGGGAGGGGAGAGGCATTCGATTACCTGTTAGGCGAGCAGACTACAAGAACCGCCCGTGTTGCGATAACGGCGGCATCAGCCCAGTTGTTACTCGCAAGACATCCTGTGATATCTATTAACGGAAATGTTGCTGCAATTTGCGCAAAAGAAATTGTCGAACTAAGCAAAGTTACGAATGCACTGTTAGAGGTAAATCTTTTCTATAGAGACGAAAAACGAGAGCGATCTATCGAAAGAGAACTAATCAACAATGGCGCCGGGAAGGTTTACGGAGTAGGTTCGCGTGCCTCAGCAATAATATCCGAGCTCCACAGTGAGCGGCGAAGAGTTGACCCTGATGGTATATACTTGGCTGATGTCGTAGTCGTCCCTCTTGAAGACGGGGAAAGAGCGGAGGCCCTTGTCAAGATGGGTAAAAAGATTATCGCAATAGATCTTAACCCGATCTCTAGAACTGCAAGAGTAGCTCAAATAACTATAGTGGATAATATCATCAGGGTATTGCCAACTATGATTCCCATTGCAAGAGAACTCAGAAGTCAAGAAGGTGAAGCGACACTCACTAAAATTATCAAGGAATTCAATAACAAGGAAAACCTTGAACAATCGTTAAGAATTCTTCAAGGGGCCGAAAATGGACTGCGATAGCAAAAATTATAATAATTCCAATACCATTGTTAGAAAAAACAACGTCAATGATATTCTTTCATTGAAGAAAAAAGGAGAAAAAATCGCCGTGTTGAGTGCTTATGATTATTGTACCTCTTTAATATGTGATAAGGCAGGTGTTGATATTATCCTCGTAGGCGATAGTGCAGGTATGGTAATGCTGGGTTACGAAAGAACAGCAAGAGTTGGCATAGAGGAAATGCTTGTATTTTGTAAAGGGGTATCAATGGGAACAAAACGGGCAATGGTGGTGGCCGACCTGCCCTTCGGTTCTTATCAACCTAGCATTGGCGCAGCCTTAGAAAATGCTATAAGGTTTATAAAAGTTGGATGCGATGCAGTAAAACTTGAGGGGGGGTCTGAATTAGTGGATACGATCAAGGCATTAGTTTCTGTTGGCATCCCGGTCATGGGTCATATCGGACTAAAACCTCAGACTTCTTCTTTATGGGAGGGCTACAAAGTGCAGGGCAAAACAAAAGATTCATCTTTGAAACTAATTGCAGAGGCTACAGCCCTCGAAGAAGCAGGCGTTTTCAGCATAGTACTAGAAATGGTGACTAGCGAAGTTGCTGAGATCATCTCAAAAAGCCTTTCAGTGGCAGTTATCGGAATTGGCTCTGGTTCAGATTGCGACGGTCAAATCTTGGTATTACATGACATACTCGGAGTATATGAAGATATTAGACCGAAATTCGCCAAACGATATGCAGAGTTATCTAATAGTATTTTTCGAGCCGTCTCAGGATATAGATCTGATGTCAAAAGTAGGAAATTTCCAGGAGAGCAGAATGTTTTTCATATGGATTCTAATGAATATAGGGAATTGCAAAGAGAGTTAGAAAGAGATAGTTGAGATGCAGATTGTATTTAGCAAAAAAAAGAAAAACACATCCATCCAAGGACATTGTAGCTACTCAAGGAAAAGAAATTCTCGGAAAAAAAATAGTACTTTGTGTCACTGGTAGTGTCGCAGCGTACAAAGCGATCGACTTAGCACGTTTACTGATGCGACACGGAGCTGATGTCTATGCCGTAATGTCTGAATCATCATCTTCAATGCTTATTAAAGCTGATATCATGAAGTGGGCGACAGGCAACGACGTCGTAACAAAATTGACTGGAGAATTAGAACATATAGTGCTGGCTGATACGAATATGGCAGATCTCATTCTTGTTTACCCATGCACGGCTAACACCATAGGTAAAATTGCGAATGGAATAGATGATACAACTGTTACTTCTGTTTTGACTGTAGCTCTCGGGTCGAGAATCCCTATAATCGTTGTGCCGGCTATGCATAAGTCGATGTATACAAACGACATTATTGCGAAAAATATCGAGAGGTTAAATGGTATAGGCGTAAAATTTCTAGAACCGTCTATCTCTGAAAACAAAGCTAAGATATTGGAACCCGATTTGGTTTTGCAATCGGTCATTGGAGAACTTAACCTGAGACATTCATTGCTATCGGGGAAGAACATCTTAGTGACGGCGGGCAGCACACTAGAGCACATAGACCCTGTCCGAGTTATAACCAATCTAAGCTCAGGCAGAATGGGAAATGCAATTGCAGAAGAAGCGGTAATTGCAGGAGCAAATGTTATGCTTGTATGTGGTCACGGGATGCGCGATTCACCAAGAATAAGAAATGTGTTCAGAGTAAACACTCGGAGAGAAATGGAGACGGCTGTATTATCGGAATTGTCCTCAAAAAGATATGATATTATTATTTTCTGTGCTGCAATAACGGACTTTGCACCTCAACACACCTCATATAAAAAAATAGAGACTAGAAAAGGTAAAATTTTATTACCACTGTTGCCTACTGCAAAGATAATAAATCAAGTTAAACATATCAGTAGAAATGATAAACTATTTTTAGTAGCTTTTAAAGCAGAACACCAAGTATCAGACTCATACCTAATTAACAAGGCATTTCAGAAGTTGCAGGAGTGTGACGCTGACTTGGTGATTGCCAACGATTTAGGTAGAGCAGGTTGTGAAAGTGGTTCTGACAGGAACGAAGTTTTCATAATAGATAAGGAGAAGAAAGTTATTCATTTACCATTGCAATACAAACAACAAATAGCCAGAAGGATACTTGATTTAATTGCAGACCGAATCTAGTAGAAACATATGGTGGTACGTAATTAATACGAATGAACCATAATCAATCCGGATTGTTCATGTGTCTGACGGTGGTTTTTTCATGACCAGTAGTAATTAACTGACATGACCAGATTAGCAATTTTCTGCTGTTACAATAACCGCCAGCCGATGCACAGTGTATGATGATGGTAGACACTAAAAGGACAAGATTACAAAACACGCATAAACGCTTCAACCGAGCACTAGGAGATCTTTCGTGAAACCGTTCAAGTTCTTTGCCTGCCCGTTATTTACAATGATACTGTCCTCCATCCTCACGCCAAACTTCCCATCTATATATATCCCAGGTTCGATGGTGACGACCATATTCCTCCTTAAAACCTGCTGGTTTGGATTCCTCAGCCATGGCGATTCATGGATGCTAAGACCTATCCCATGACCGGTCGAGTGGATAAACTGGTTTCCGTATCCCCGATTACTAATCAATGCTCTACATTCATCGTCTACTCGCTCGCATAGAATTCCTTCTTTAGCATAATCAATTCCTATTTGTTGAGACTGTTTCACTACTTCATACGCCTCTCTTGTTTCACGTTTCGTCCTACCTAATGCAAAAGTCCTAGTTGCGTCTGCTATATATGAGGCGTACCGCACAGTCAAGTCTACTACGACCATATCGCCATCGACGAATTTGCGATCAGAAACCTGTGCATGTGGGAGAGCTCCGTTTGGACCGCTCGCGATAATCAAAGGATTCAAAGTTGATTTATAACATGCAGTTTTGGCATCCATCTGCAGAGCTTCAAATATAAGCTTAGCCTGCAAAGCACGCTCTGAGAGTCCAATTTTGACTTCATCTATGCATATTTCGTATAATTCATCGAGAACTTTGGCAGCCTTAGATATCGCATAAATTTCCCTCTCGTCCTTAATGATTCGTCCTTCAACTAACGTATCTGTATTAAAGATAAAGTGTTTTTCAGAGCTTCTCCTTTGAATTGCTTCGACGGTCGAATAGTCCGGATCGTCTGCACATACTATTTTCCCTTTAGCCTCATTGATAAACGTGTCAATTGATTGAAATCCTCTGTCCGAAAAAATGATTTCGCAGTCTTTCGAATCCTGTTCAGCTCTGGAAGTCTCTAACTTGGGAACAATCAACTTTGTACTATCGTTGCAGCAGATAGCAATCGCCTCTCCCCAAAAATTGGTAAGATAAAACACATTTTCGGGTTGAAATGCGGCAACAGCGTTGAACCCTTTTCGTGATGCAATATTCACGAGCCTTGAGCGACGGTTTTTCATTACCAGCCGTATTACGATAGAACGGGTTTATGATCGTACTGCACCTAACAACAGAGTGGAAAGGAGTGTTGTGCCGGATTGGACTATTCACCACGATTTACTGTTACACCTACGACGTTCCTATGTGAGTTCCTTAAGGTAAAAAAAGTAGCATTTCGTTTCGAATTCGAAAAAAGAGGTAAAGTCTGATGCGCGAGGTATTGCTAAGCCCGGCAAAAGGGAAATTCCCAAGACAGCCAAAGTTGGAAATTCGCTTGACCAATCTTTTGAGATAGGACAATCTCGTCTCACGGAGGTGATGCTGACCCAGTTGACCTGGAAAATTAGGAAGGCAATGATTGATCTGCCTGGTGTATATGCTGAGACAAGAATATCTATCAGCCGTGTAAGCTGCCACTACGTTTCTCGGTTTCGGAATTATCTTTAAAGAGAATTACATTTTGTATAGGCACCACAATTGCATCCAACAATTGTAATTATAAATAACGGAAGGTAATTCGCTCACTTATCCACCATGGAGTACCTAGTAATGTTACCAGGTCCTACGAATGTACCAGATCGAGTGATGAATGCTATGCTCACTCATATTTTCAATCATAGAAGCGATGACTTTCGTAATCTTTACAAGGCTATCGTTGAAAAGACCCAAAGTGTATTCCAAACACATAATGATATCGTGTTGCTGACTACGTCGGGGACAGGCGCGGTAGAAGCATCCGTTATCAATATAGTTAGAAAGGACGACAAAGTGATCATTCCTGTTAATGGTGAATTCGGAACACGTCTTGCAGACTTGATTGACAGCTGGGGTGGTCATGCAATAAGAGTCAAGGCTCCATTTGGTCAGAATCCGCCGTATTCAGAAATCGAAGAAGCTTTCGATCAAAATAAGGATATTAAAGCCATATATGCAGTTTACAACGAGACATCTACTGGAACAACCCTTCGATATTTGGACAAACTAAGTCAATTATGTTCCGAAAGTGCTGCCTTTTTCATTGTGGACGCAGTTTCGATTCTGGGTGGCGACGAATTACCGGTCGATAAATGGAACGTGGATATCTGTGTTACAGCTTCCCAGAAGGCTCTGGCTGCACCACCAGGAGTATCTCCCATTTCTATAAGCCCTAGAGCCAAAAAACATATGCAAGCCAACCCACCTCCAACACAATATCTTAACTTAAAAAGATACTTCAAGTATTACGAAGAAAATTTTGAAACCCCTTTCACTCCTGCGTTGCCTCTCTTCCATGCTTTCAGTGAAGCACTCGACATGGTTCTCGAAGAGGGATTGCCCAAAAGAATTCTGCGTCACAAAGCGTGTGCAGATGCTTTTTATGAAGGTCTGAATGCGATGGGCCTTTCTCCTTTTGCAAAGCAAGAAGCTAGGAGCAATGTAGTAATTGCTGTCAATTATATGCCCGGAATGGATGACAAGAAATTTAGAGGATTGCTGTCACAACAATTTAGGATACTTGTTGCCGGAGGTTTTGGTGACCTAAAGGGAAAGGTGTTTCGAATCGGATCCATGGGTGAGGTCAACAAGTATCATGTGATGAGAACCTTGTCCTCTATTGCGTACTCGATGAATATCTTGGGATTGAATGTAAGTCCAGATGCAGCGTCTATTGCGCTTAAAAGACTGGAAAATGTTATGTAATCTTTTTCTGGTAACATCGGACCCATGAAGCTTAATATATGGTAACTCAGTGTCAAAGTTCATGACTTTAGAGAAGGGTTCGCTTATATTGATAGATTATACAGCTAACATTAAAGACACTAACAAAATTTTTGAGACTACCATTGAAGAAGAAGCCAAAAATTCGGACCTCTACGATCCGACGCGCAAATATGGACCAAAACTCGTCTCAGTTGGTGAAGGTTGGGTTTTAAAGGGCTTAGACGAAGCTTTGGCAAAAGCAAGCAACGGTGATAAATTCGAGGTCGAGGTATCACCAGATAAAGGATTTGGAGAAAGGATCCCTAACAAGGTGAGAATGATAGCGCAGAGGAAACTAGGGGACAAAGCCGACGAAGTTAGAATAGGCGACGAGGTAAAAATCGATGAACGCCTTGGTATTGTCAGATTTGTAGGATCAGGAAGAGTTCAGGTTGATTTCAATCACCGATTAGCTGGTCGGACCTTAACATATAAAGTTAACATAATAAAGAAACTCGAAAGCGATAATGATAAAGTACTCTCATTGATGAAAAGAAGACTCGCACTTGACGATGAAAAAATACAATTTATTATTGAGGGACGGAGTCTAACTATAGAGTTACCAGAAGAGGCTTTTATGATTGAAGGATTACAGGCTATCAAGCGCGGAATAGCCAGTGATATGTTCAAACATGTAGGCCTTACAAACGTTAAATTCATAGAAAATTACAAAATGGCCGATTCAGAGTCTAAAAAGGATCTAGGTATAGAACACGTTGGTGAACACGAAGTGAGTGCGATAGAAATGTCTAGAAGTGATTGACTGAAGGCACGACGTTTGTTGCAAATTAAATAACCTTGACCGATCTAGCAAGTTCTAATGCCGAACTTTTGTTTAAATTAGCCTTGCTGAGAATCGTATATCTGTCAGGCCTCAGCGATTGAGCTGCTAAGAGGGATATCACTATCTGCTGTTCATTCAATCTTATCTGTTTTGCCTTTGTAGGAGCACCGACTCGTTCCAAAGTTTCTACAATAACCTCCCAGTCAACGTTATGAAGTTTAGCCATCATGATGGTACCGAGGCCCACTCGTTCACCATGAAGTCCATAATTCTGACCAATGATGTATTCTATTGCATGACTGAAAAGGTGTTCCGCACCTGAACAAGGTCTACTGCTTCCTGCAATACAAGCTGCCACTCCGGCACTGATAAGAGCCTCCACAACGATACGAATTCCTAATTTACTCCTTAATCGTAATTTTTTTGATTCATTTAATATAATTTTTGCACTCATATATGCCAGGTTAGCTGCGTAGCTTCCAAAATATTCATTTTTCTCATCTCTTGCAAGTTCCCAATCCTTGACCGCAGTAATCTTTGCAACGAGGTCACCACACCCGCTTGCCATTAAGCGGACAGGTGCTTGGGCAAGCAAAGTGGTGTCGGCTAAAACCCCTAATGGAGTATTTGCTTTTACTGAATATGGTTTTTTGGAGCCCCTTATGGACACGAATGGGCTAGAAATTCCATCATGTGAAGCTGACGTAGGGACACTGATAAATGGTTTATTTATCTGAAATGCAGTCATTTTGGCTACATCTACTGATCGTCCTCCTCCAAATCCTATAATGAAATCTGGCACATTCTTTGCAAGTGATTTCTTTAACTTATTAACAGAAGTCATCGATGAATCGACTACAACGTACCAGCTGTCCTCTATTGTCAGTGCTTGAAACGAAGGTTTACAGTAACCACTTGCTCTTTTTTTTACTGTATTGCCTGTTACAAAGGCGACCTTTGATGCTGCATAGCCGATATCCCTGACGAACTCACCAAGGGTGGAAATGACGCCATCGCCGATCAAAATCTTTCTGGGTAATTCCATCAAATGGGTAGGTGGTGAGGGCAAGGCATCAACCTTAAGTAGGAGATGTATTTAATCTTGTTTGCTAAAGCTAACATATCTGGATTAAGATCAATTACGCACGACCTCTAATCTCTCTTTTTCGAGGTTTGTCTGTCATAACACGTTTGTAAGCTATATTTGAAATTATGCATGTGAAAGTGTCATTATCTCGGTTTGCACCAGCAAACTAGTTGTATTTTCGGATCATATTAAGTCCGCCGGACCGTTCAGTATGCAATCCAATTTATTTGCAAGCATAACGTACGTCATCATAGTAATCTTCTGTCATGAATATCTGGAAAAATCAGGGACTGGATCTCTTGATTGTTACTTTTTTTAGCTGCTTGTTCAAATGCATCTAGAAAGTGTATTATGCAATAATGCCAATAACGCTACCATAAAAGCTAGGCTATTTTATTGAGCCATCAAGAAAAAATATTCGGCTCCAAATTAAGGAAAATTAAATTCAGATAAGCATGTGATTTTGAAGTGATCAGTTTCTTCTAGATCGACACTATTACATCACTTCTTCTTCGCTATCTCTCTGAGGGGTGTCCTTAAAATCTTCTTGCCGTTCTGTTACCGATCCAGAGGATTCCACTCCGGAATGCTCGCTTTGTTTCTGTGAAGTTGTGGCAATCTCTGCTGTCGCATATCCTCTTCCCACTTTCGTTATCCTAATCTTTACACTATCGCCTACTTTTGTACCTGCAATAAAAATAACTAGTCCTTCTACCTTCGCTACACCTGCGTCTCCTCTTTTGCTCATTGATTCAATTTTCACATCAAACTCTTCACCTACCTTGACTGGGGTTGGTCTGAACGGTCTAGCTCCTCCATACCCTCCACGTCCTCTGCCACCATAATCTCCACCATATCCTCTTCCACCCCAGCCGCTGCTTCCGTAGCTACCACGTTGTTCACTAGTACCTTGTGAGTCTCTGTCTTCCAAGTTGTCTCAGTGACATACTATAAATGCACTTAGTATTTCAACTTTAGCGTTAAAATTAGTATGTGAGCAATTTCAATGGTATTGTGGGATTATCTGCCGAAACACTCTTTAAATGGGCCTGCTAAATGGTTTAATGTACTAGTGCTGCGTTAATTTTCAAAAATATAGTGATTAAAATCAAATGCAACGTAAACAGCCGCACCATGAATTTACAAGCCAGAATATAATGGCCGCTATACTACAAAACCTACCAAGCGATGCCGAACTTACAAAAATCGAATACGAGGGACCACGTATAGCTCTGTATTCGAAGAATCCTGGCTATTTGCTGAAAAATGCTCAAGTAGTTTCGAATATGGTGAACTCTATAAAAAAAAGAATAGTGGTTCGTATCGACGAATCCTTGCGAAGACCTGAAGACGATGCAATGGAAATTTTCGAGAAGACAATATGTAAAGAGATCGGCGTAGCCAATATCTTCTTCGACTCGGCTCTGGGCGAAGCCTTGATATTCACTGATAGGCCTTACTTAGTATCTAAAGCCGATGATGATCTTCTTAATATCCAGCTAGCTCAAAAAACAGGCTGGAAGGTAGAAATCAGAAGGGCACCTCATATAATCTCAACAATTGAGGATATTAATAGGATTCTGCAAGACACGGTGACTCAACGAGTTCGTTTCTACAAAGAAGTAGGCGAGAAAATCTTTAGGGTAAAACTGGATGAAAAAGTGGAAGCTAGTTTAATCACTTTAGGAGGATTTGACGAGGTTGGGCGGTCTTCAATCCTTCTATCGACTCATGAAAGTAAGATTTTGCTTGACTGCGGCATAAACACTTCGAGCAATGATTCAACAAGAAGTTTTCCAAGATTTGACATAACAGGTTTTGACTTGAATGAGCTTGACGCGATTGTGTTAAGCCATGCACACCTTGACCATACTGGCTTCTTGCCTGCATTATTCAAATTCGGATTTACCGGCCCGGTTTACTGTTCGGAACCTACCCTGCCTCTAATGTATTTGCTACAGAAAGAATACTTGAAAAATATGGGTACGACCGCTCTATATTCGTTAAGGGATATCGAACAAGTAGTAGTGCATTCCATTCCTCTTTCCTTCGGAATCGTTACAGATATTTCTCCTGATGTAAAATTGATGCTGAGCAACGCCGGTCACATCTTAGGTTCGGCTTTAATTCATCTACACATTGGAAATGGAGATCACAACCTTCTTTATACAGGCGATTTAAAATTTGGTACGACATATTCGCTAGAAAATGCTTCATGGAACTTTCCTAGGGTTGAAACAATAGTTATCGAGAGCACATACGGGGAAAAAGAAGACATATTTCCACGACGTGAAGAGTCAAATGAATGTCTTATAAATAGTATTAACGATACGATTTCAGGAGGAGGCAAGGTATTGCTTCCTGTGCCCTCTGTAGGCTTAGCCCAGGAACTTATGTTGATTATTGATATGCATATGAAGGCAGGTAAAATCGACACAACAAAGATGCTGATAGAAAAAATCATTTTAGAGGCCTGCTCTATATACGAAGTTTTCCCAGAATATCTTTCCAGAGAAATGAACCATAGATTATTGAATCCCCAAGATTCCCCTTTTAGTGGGGAGCAATTTAATTTTGTCGAATCCGCAAGGCTTGATAACGGACACGCTATAATCTTATCTCCTTCTTCAATGCTAATTGGTGGACCATCGGTAGGATATCTCAGACAGATCTCAGAAGATCCACGGAATAAATTAATTTTAACATCTTATCAAGCCACTGGTACACCGGGCCGATATATACAGGAAGGAGGTAGACAAATTTCAGTATGTGGCCAGACTATCACAATTAATTGCCAGGTGGACAAGGTCGAAGGATTTAGCATTCACAGTGATTATAATCAATTAGTTGCTTATATTAATAGACTTAAATCCAAGCTCAGGAGGATATTGGTCAATCATGGTGAGCGACCAAGTGTACAAAATCTAGCAAGCTCCTTGAACAGGATGTTCAAGATACCCACTCAACATCCAATGATCCAAGAAGCAACCAAGTTGATGTGAGGTTTAGACTGAAAATTGAGATCTAAAAGTTCGACCTGCAATTACTTGATATCGTAAGCCCCACGCCAGATTCTGACGCTTGGAGGAGTTATAACTACACGTTCTTCTCCCAACCTGGCAATATCCCCGACAACTGACTGTACATATTTGTAGAGATCCTCAATAGCACAACGCAATTCAGCAACGTCTTTCTGCGCTAAAGGGGTAACTCGCAAAATGAGAATCATATGCTTCTTTGCGTCATCCTTGATACTGGGGATATCGTTCATATCCCTAAGCGTTATTGCTTTTAAATAGATCGGCGTATTTTGAGTCTGCATTCTAACTACTCTTGTTTTCAGAAGACACTCGACGCGATCGACAAATAGTCGTGGTGGTCAAAAGTGATTTACTGAGTGGTTGATTTAGATTCGTAAATTTTCGAGCTCTTCGTTACCCATTGGAATTGTCGATATCACACTTACTTGATCACGGTACGTGACTTTTACATTTGTCTCGTGTCCACGAGGAGAATCTGAATAACGCAAACCTATTCGGGAAGATTTTTCCACCAACGAGTATTCATAATTCCTACTTCGCAGAATACAAGTTGGGCCGGGAAATTCCTGTGCCTCGATTACAATATCGTCTTTAAGTGCCAATGAGCACATCACGTAGTTCTCGTTCTGATTCCTGCCAACAATTAGCTTCGCCACGTTCGACAGTCTGAAATGTCTACCAACTTTTAATAATTCTATATCATTCATAGTAGGAACCTGATCTGGATCATCTAAATATTTCATCAAATCTCTAATTCTCCTTGAAAACTGTGGATCTGTTAGCAGACATCCACCTGCTGCATTTGGAGGATCCTCCATGCCAAATTTTCTGGCCATAGCTAGTTGATCTCTACGGGATCTCCCCACGATGTTACAAAGGTTTTCTCGTTTGATGGAGCCGTCATTCTCTAATTCAATCATGGGTAAAGATTTAGCGGAGAGTGGTCTCAATACCTTGCCTTGAGTACCGGTCTCTTTCTCAATTATATTCAGAGCTCGATGGTTCTGGCTCATGGGTCTTTGAAAGAGCACTTCCCCTGTAACAATGAAATCTGCACCTATTTTCTTCATGTGATCCTTGGCAGCATTATACATCATGCTTCTGCAATCAATGCAGGGGTTCATTCCAGAGCCAAACCCAAATTTTGGTCGCTTAAGCATTCTCAGGTATTCTTCACCAAAATAGACCGTCTTTAGCGGAATTTGGAGATCGATAGCAACTTCCTTTACCCGATGACCACATCCTTTCCCGCAATCAAAATCGCAAAATGGAGTTTTAATCGCGACAGCTTCTATCTCAACGCCTTGTTCTAACATCATTCTTACCGCTAAGCTGCTATCTAGCCCGCCAGATAAAAGAGCTACCGCTTTGAGTTTTTTTCTTCGT
>Ga0187772_10000789_pt1 | contig 14338 bp, 9 predicted proteins | sample 0116_SJ02_MP15_2_FD_133137 | JGI IMG/M metagenome (GOLD analysis project Ga0187772, IMG submission 133137) | Tropical peat soil microbial communities from peatlands in Department of Meta, Colombia - 0116_SJ02_MP15_20_MG | ecosystem: Environmental > Terrestrial > Soil > Wetlands > Peat | place... | reverse complement strand
TAGGAATGCTCGACTTTGCCCTGGGGCAGGCGGGCAGTCAAACCAACATCGCCCTTCCGGCTGCGGTGAACCTTCTGGTTCTGTCGATGGCAGTGGTCTACGCCCGGCCCGATTGGGCGGCGGGAGGGCTGCTGGTCAGTCCGGCGCAAGGAGCGCAATGGTTGCGCCGCACACTGCCTGCGTCTCTGGCCGCCTTGATTCTTTGCTTCGCATTGATGTCCAAGGCGCTGCTTACGACGGTACATCTGGCCTGGATCGAAGTCAGTTGCGTCATGATCACGGCTGGACTCCTGCTTGTCGCGCTGATCGGGCGGGCAGCCATACTGATCGAGCACAGCGACCGAAAGCGCGAACGCGCGGAAGGGGCCCTGCACCTGGACGCGACGAAGTTGGACGAACTCATGGACCGCTATGACGACGGTTCCGTGGATCGGCGCCTTCGTTACTTGGCGGTTGCCGGAGTCGGCTTGGGCATCTTGCTGGTTGGCATCGGGGGTCTGGTTCATTGGAGAAGTCTGGGTGTGGCCAGCGAGGAAAATCGGTGGGTGACGCACACATACGAAGTTCAAACCGCCCTGGAAGCCACTTTGGAACACGCCGTGGATATCGGGTCCGGCGCACGGGGTTTCGCCGCAACTGGAGAGGAGTTGTTATTGGAGTCTTTCCTTTCAGGCGAGCGTCAGGTCCATACCGATTTGGATCGACTCACCTCGTTGACGATGGACAACGCCGATCAACAGCAACGTCTTCAGCAACTGCGGTCACTCGTCGATACACGGCTTCAGAACGCCGAGGAGACAATCGCCGAGCGCAAGCGAACCGGTACCGCACCTCAGGTTGCGATCTTCCTGGCGGGCAAAGATCAAATGCAATTGGTGCGTGCGTGTGTCGGGGACATGCAGGCGGAAGAGTCCCGACTGCTTGAGAAACGTACGCAAGCCGCACGGGCAGGGCGCCAACAAACGGAGCAGATGGTTCTGATCACAACGATCTTAGGGATGACATTGTTGACATTCGCTGGAATTCTTACGAGCAGTGCCATTCGTCAAAGTGCAAAATTACGGGGCCGCGTCCAGAGACTGAATGTCGATCTGGAACGGCGGGTAGAAGAAGGCACAGACCGATGGCGCGCGGAAGAGAGGCGCGTTCGGATATTGCTTGACTCCACGGCGGAAGCGATCATCGGCGAGGACCTAGATGGCCGCTGCATGTTCTGCAATCCGGCAGCTGCCCGGCTGCTGGGCTATGACGCGACAGCGGAGTTGATCGGAGGGGATATCCACACTCTCATACATCACTCAACCGCCGAGGGCGCGCCTATCGCACGCGAAAATTGCAAGTTCTTGCATGCTGGCAAAGCGGAGCGACCTTATCACGAAGAACAAGTCGTATTTTGGCGAAAAGATGGAACACGCCTGAGCGCAGAGTGTTGGGCTTATCCGATCCGCGACGACCGCAAGGTTGTCGGGACTGTTGTGACGTTCTTGGATATCTCGGAGCGCAGACGTGCAGAGCAGCTTGTGCGCGATTCGGAAGCGCGCTACCGGACGTTGTTCGAAAATATTTTCGAGGGCTTCTGCGTCATCGAAGTGTTGTTTGATGACAGTGACAACGCGATCGATTTTCGCTATGTGGAAATCAGTCCATCGTTTGAGAAACAAACCGGCCTCAAGAATGCGTGCGGAAAGCGAATTCGAGAACTCGCCCCCTTGATTGAGGACTACTGGATTCACCTGTACGGGAAGGTCGCTTTGACCGGCACACATGCCCACTATGAAAACAAGGTCGCTGAACTCGGACGGTGGTTTGAAGTTCATGCGGTGCGGGTTGGAGATCCCGCACAGAGGAAAGTGGCAGTGACCTTCAACGATGTTACGGCGCGCAGGCAGTCCGAAGAATCGCTTCGCAAAAATCGGTTGCAGTTGGGAGTGGCATTACGGGCGGCGCGCGCCGGCGACTTCGTGTGGAATATCACAACCAACGAGGTTGCTTGGGGCGAAGAGGAGATGGCTGTATTTGGGGTGAAGCCAGAGGAATTTCGCGGACGTTACGAAGATTGGTACGACCGCTTAGTTCCTGAAGACCGCGCCGGCGCGATTGACGTCGTTCAGCATTCGGTGCACAGCGGTGAACTGGAGACGGAGTTCCGTATTCGTCGAAAAGACAATGGAGAGGTTCGTTGGATCGCGGCGCGCGGTACCGTCATTTGCGATGAAAGCGGGGCTCCGCGGAGCATGGTCGGCATCAACATGGACGTAACCGAGCGGAAGCGGGCGGAAGAGGCGATTCGCGAAAGTGAATATCGATTGCGCACGCTCGGAGATAACCTGCCGGAGGGAGTCATCTACCGCTATCGCGAGGATCCGGACGGGCAGCCTCACATCGATTTCATCAGCGCCGGCATTGAGAAACTGACCGGCATCCCTGCAGCCGAGTTTTTGCGCGATTCCGGCACCGTACAAAGAAGCCTATCGCCGGAAGAGGCGGGCCGTCTGAATGCGGCCATCAAATTGTCGCGTGATCAGCTGACGAATTTTGAATTCGAGATGCGTCGCAAACATCGCCGAACCGGAGAGTTGCGATGGTTTCTGTTGCGCTCGACACCGACACGCCATCCGGACGGTTCGACGGTGTGGGATGGAATTGAGATCGACATCACCGCGCGAAAGGGAGCTGAGGAGCAGGTTCTCCGGCTTAACAAGGAACTGGAACAACGCGTCCAGGAACGAACGGCGGACCTTGAAGCTTTCACGTACTCCGTATCACACGATTTGCGCGCGCCGCTGCGACATATCAGTGGATTTTCAAAGATTCTGATGGAGGAATGTAAAACGAGTCTGACCCGAGAGGCTCAGCACACCTTGCAAAGGATCAGCGAGGGCGCCACCCGCATGGGTCAACTCATCGACGATTTGCTCAGTCTATCGCGCCTAGGGCGACAGAGTCTGAGCCCGCAAATCACCAAATTGAATTCGGTAGTGCAGGAAGTAATCGACGGGTTACAACCGGATTGTGCCGGGCGTCACGTCGAATGGAGAGTAGGGGAGTTGGGACAGGCCGAGTGTGACGCGGGTTTGATAAGGCAGGTTTTTCAGAACCTGTTGTCGAACGCGCTCAAATATACGCGTCCCCGTTCGGAGGCCATGATCGAGATCGGACAACAACAGCAGAACGGAACATCGGTGATCTACGTACGGGACAACGGCGTTGGTTTCAGCATGAAATACGTCGACAAATTGTTTGGCGTTTTTCAACGTTTGCATCGCACCGAGGAATTCGAAGGCACGGGCGTGGGTTTGGCGACGGTCCTGCGGATTATTCAGAAACACGATGGCCGGATCTGGGCTGAAGCCGAACTGGATAAGGGAGCGACCTTCTTCTTTATCTTGGGCAATTTCCACACGGCGAGATCGGGTAGGTTGACCGGTTGACCCGCGCATCGGATGGTCTTGGACGGCACATGGTTCATGGGTCGCCGGGTTCGTCCACCCGTGGACAATGATGAAAAGCGAGAGCACGAACAAGAGGCACGGGAAGTCCCCAGATGCTCATTAAGTAGGCGCCCAATTGAGGATGCGTGCTTCCCAATTGTTCAGCTTCGAGAGACACGATGGGTTTGGAGTTGCGCTCAAGCAGAAGGGAACGATACTGACGTGGCATCTCGGCAAGAAGGACGACCTTGCCGACGTCGTGCAGCAAGGCGGCCGTAAAGCTCTCTTCCAGTACCGACTTCGAGCAATTTTCAGAGCCCGCAATTTTCTTCGCTAACGCCGCAGTTTCCACGCTATGGTTCCATAGCGCTGACAAGTAGCCAGCAACCTCAGAATTCTGATCGAATTGGGAAAAGACATGGACCGACAAGGCCAAGGTGCGCACGTTCTCGGTCCCGATCAACGAGATGGCGTGCGTCAAATTGGAGACTCGTCCGGATGCGCCGATGAAAGCTGAATTGGCCAGTTGGAGTATCTTGGCCGCCATGCTGACATCCTTGGAAATAATGCGCTCGATCTGAGCGCCGGAAGCCTCGCCCGAACTCAGTGCAGCCGTCAGGTCGTTGTAAATAGCGGGAAGGCTCGGGATGGATCGCAAGCCTGAGACCAATGTTTTCAGAGCTTCATTCGAAAGCAAGTCGCGCATGGCGAATGCCTGACTGAGCCGCATGACCAGTTCCTTGGGGTCGCAAGGCTTTGACAGGAATTGGTGAGCCGGCGCCAGCGAGCGGAGAACTGCTGGCGCGCTTGCCTGTCCTGACAGGACCACGCGGATCACCTCCGGATGACGATGCTTGACCTGCTCCAGCAGTTCGGTGCCGTCCATCTGCGGCATCCGCATATCTGAGATCACGGCGTCGTAGGTTCCTTGATCAAGCGCACGCAGTGCAGGCTCGGGGCTATCGATGAATTGCATGTCCCACTCCGCGCGCATGCCGTGCAAGGCGCGGCGCAGACCGTCGAGAATCATTTTTCGTTATCCACGAATAGGACGCGCTTGCGCATCAAGTCGTCCCCAGCGGTTGGGACCCCGTTATCGGAAGCTCGATGAAGAAGGTCGTACCTCGGCCCGTCTCACTCTCAAGCCAGATTTTGCCGGAATGTTTCTTGACGACAACAGTGTGTGCCAACGAAAGGCCTTGCCCTGTTCCTTTGCCGACCTCCTTGGTCGTAAAGAATGGGTCAAACACTCGTGTCCGGATGGCTTCCGGTATGCCTGTACCCGTGTCCGTCACGGAGATCTCCACAGATTGATCCCGATTGCGTGTGCGGACGGTGATGAGTCCCTTGTCTCCGTCCTTCACTTTTTCTTTGATGGCATGTGCCGCGTTAACCAGGAGGTTGAGGATGACCTGGTTGATATCACCGGGATAGCACAAAACTGGCGGCAAGGTTTCATCGAATTCCGTAGTGACGTCGGCCACGTATTTCCATTCGCTACGCGCCACGGTAATTGTCGACTCAATCGCCTTGTTCAGATCGGTCTCGGCCTTGTCAACGGAGTCGGGATGCGAGAATTCCTTCATCGCCCGAACGATCTTGGTAACTCGGCCGGTGCCATCGAGCGCCTGGTCGATCGCATGCGCGACCTCGGCGAGGATGAAGTCTAGATCACAGTTCCGTTCGGCTTCTTGAAGGGTTGAGGCTAGTTCCGGCGATAGTGCAGCTAAGGTGTCCCGAAGCTTACCTCGATACAGTTCTCGCAACTCTTTCGTGGAGTTCCAGGACTCACGCAGAAATGTGAGATTGTCGGCTACAAATTGGGTAGGAGTGTTGATTTCATGAGCAATGCCAGCCGCCAATTGGCCAATGCCTTCGAGTTTCTGAGCCTGACGAAGCTGGCTCTCGAGCGCACGGCGCTCGGAAATATCGCGCACGAAGGCAAAGCGGTATTCCTTGCCGTCGAATTCTATGAAATTCGTCGTCACTTCCACAGGAAAGAGTCGTCCGTCTTTGTTCTTATGCTGGCTCTCGAAGGTGCTTGAGCAGCGTTTTCTGTTTTTTTCCCAGCGCGCATCCCAAGCTGCCGCCGAGAATATGGGATCAATGTCCGGAATCGACAGCGTGACTAGCTCTTCTCGGGAGCGTCCCAGGGAGCGACAGGCGGCCTGGTTGGCGTAAACGATGTGGGCGTTGCGGTCGAGCCAAAGTACAGTGTCAGAAGCTATATCGAGCGAAGCCTTGGTGAGTCGAAGTTCCCATTCCACGCGCCTTCGTTCCGTAATATCTTCGTAAGTGCAGACCACTCCGGTCACATTGCCCTGCGGATCGAGTAATGGCAACTTACTGGTTTGGAGCCAGAACTCGGTTCCATCAGGCCTCGTCTGTCGTTCCTGGAAGTTGAGTTTGGCGGAACGTTGTTCCATCACGTGTTTGTCGTCAGCCCGGTACTGTTCCGCCATACCCGTAAAAGAGAAATCGAAGTCGTTCTTGCCGAGAATCGAGGCTGGAGAATCCAATCCCAAATCCTGAGCGAAAGGGCGGTTACAGCCACGAAAAGTGCTGTCTTGGTCCTTCCAAAAAACGCGCTGCGGAATCGCATCCAGAATGGTCTGTAGCATCTGACGTGAAGCGTGCAGTTCTTCCTCTGCCCGCTTGCGCTCGGTAATGTCCTGCAAAACGCAAACTACTCGATCGACAGATTTCCCTTCTTCGATCGGAAAGTATGTGGCAAGCAAGTCTCTGACGCCCATCCTGGGGTATTGGTGTCTCATCTCAAAGCGGATGACTTCGCCGGTGAAACACTGATCCAGCTTGGGCTTGATAGTCTTTTCGAAGAACTCCTCGCCCAAAACTTCGGACACCGAGTGCCCGACGACCTCTGCCCGGTTCTTGGCACGCTGCTCTAGATAGGCTCGATTTATGATCCGGTAGCGGTAATCCCGGTCTATAACCCCGATCATGTCCTGGGAACCCTCGACAGCTTTTTCATATTCCTGCAGTGTCTGTTCGACCTGTTTTCGTCGCGTGATGTCCACGAAGGTGCCTTCGATCATTCGGGGACCGCTTGCGGCTTGGCTCAAAGGATTGACGTTGGCAATCAGCCAAAGAGGACTGCCATCTATGCGTCGCAGCCGCATCTCAAAATCGGTAAGTCGGCCGTCAGTTTTGAGTCCTTCCAGGAACCTTGCACGGTCCTCTTCTGAATAGTAGAAATCCTGTACGCGATGAGCTAAGGCGGCCTGCCGCGAGTCAAAGCCCAGCATGTTCGCCAGCGCCTGATTGCAGTTCAAGAAGCGTCCGTCGAAGGTGGACTGAAAGACTCCGACGACGTTGCGCTCAAATAACAAGCGATATCGTTCCTCGGATTCACGAAGCGCGTCCTCCGCCCGCCGCCGCTCCGTGATGTCTTCTTTCACCGCAACGTAATGCGTGATCTGACCCTTTGTGTCGGCAATGGGTCGAATCTTTGCCGCCTCCCAGAAGAGCTCGCCGTTCTTCTTCTTATTGCAGAACTCGCCGCGCCACTCTCGCCCTTGTTTGATCGTCGACCAGAGATCCCGGTACACATCCGGTGAGGTGAGCCCGGATTTCACGATGCCGGGACTCTTCCCGAGGACCTCCTCTGCCTTGTAGCCGGTAACCTCCGTGAATTTCGGGTTCACGTAGCTGATGGTGCCCTGCGGTTCGGTGATAACCACAGAGACCGGACATTGCTCGACCGCCATGGACAGCTGCTGCAACGTGTCCTCATCGCGCTTACGCTCGGTAATGTCGCGAACGGTCCATATCCGTCCATAATTGACGCCCTCCTTGTCTACGACAGGGGCGGAATAACGGTCTAGGACCACCCCATCCTTGAGTTCGATTTCTTCCCGTCTGACAGCGCTGGGATCCCTGTAGAGTTCCTTAAGCCTGTCCAAGTACGAAGCCGAATCCTTGACCAGCGAGGCTAAGTAATTCAGCCTCCGACGACCGTCTTTGTCTTCTATTACCTCCTGCGGAATTTTGAACATGTCGACGAATTTCTGGTTGTGTAGCAGTCTATTTCCATTCGTGTCTACAACCAGGATGCCGTCGATGGTCGAGTTCACCAGCGCTTCGAGAAAGGCCGTCTTCCACCGTAACTCAGCCTCTTCTGCTTTGCGGTTCGTGACGTCGCTAAAAGCGCCATCCGCGTAATAAACGCCATTGTCTTCGCGGATTCCGGTAGCGCGGTCGTGAATCCAGATCCAAACACCGTCTTTCCGCCGAATGCGATACTCCTCGTCAAATGAGCCTTGGCTGTCGAAAAGGGCCCGGTAGGCCTGATTCACCCGACCAAAATCACTCGGATGGATGAGTCCAGACCTTAGAGTAGTGCTGGAAGCGCACAGTTCCTGCTTCGAATAGCCGAGCACCGATTCGACTTTTGGGCTTACATAGATGGTCCGGCCATCACGGTCCGATGTCCAGGCCACGCCCGTAACGCTTGCCAGGATTCTGCGAAACTTTTCTTCGCTCTTTCGCAAATCTGCGACATCCCATTCGCGCTCGGCGATGTGTTGGACCGGAATCACATACGCAGTAGAGACCCAGGGCTTTGGCAGGAGATGCAACCCCCATCGCACAGGAAGTTGTGTCCCATCCTTTCGGCAGAAGAGCCCGCCCACGGCATGAGATTCCTGTCCCGACTCGATTGCGGTCTCAAGTTGAGAGTTCGCCGCGCCGTCCGTTTCGTGCGATTGGCCGTTATGCAACAGAACATGGATATTCTTGCCCACCAGTTCGTCGGGCCGATAACCCATCGCGCCAGCCAGCACTTCGCTGCAGAAGCTGACATTTCCGTGCGCGTCCACTCCGATGACGCCCTCGCCGACGCGGCTCTGGACCAGCGGTCCTCCAGCTTGCTGTCCGCTTATGGGCGCGTTGTTGGATTGAGAGGCTGACATAGCGGCACTGCTTATGAATCGGTCAGATCGATTCTGCGGATGAATGACGAAGCTCACTCATTGCATTACGAAGGTGCTGCTGAGCGATCGTTCGCCTTAGGCTACTGGCGCAGGCGCCCGGCAGGGTTGATCTTGGCCCGAGACACCACCAACACGCAGAAGTGAGCGTCAACAACTTGCCGAATCTCTCTGGATGGCAGGCTATGGGAGGATAACCTAGCCTCTTCGGTCACAGGTCGAGCGATCGACTTCGAAATCTCGGCAGCCTTCGGCAGTCCTCACATATTTTCTTACGCTGCTCGGCGCCCAGATCAATGAATTGGAAACCATAGAGTCTGCCGACAGCATGCCGCACCTCTGCCAACGTCTCGCCGCCTGCGATTTCCAGAATTTTGACTCGATCTCCAATCTTCAGGGGCGCTGCAATCGCAGCTGAAAACCCACTTTCGCTGATTTCGATCATGATCCCTTGAATCAACTCTTCGTTGGCGGCGTCAATTGAAATTGGAGTGCTGAAACGGTAGCGCGGATGTTTCCTTCGATCATTGGCCTCGGAAAAGATCCCAGTGTCTTCCACTTAGTCGTCAGTCACCTTCCTGGTGCACCCGAGATTCTTCCGGTCTCTTAGTTGACCGTTCACATACGATGCCCGACGTCTTTCGGGGAGAGATCTTCAAAGTCAAGATTTAGTGTACCCCGCGCGAATTTAGAAATTCCCCAAATCTGTGGTCCGATCCCAGAATGTGGTCGAACAGCCAGTCCTTTAGAAAGCTGATCATCTTCAGCGAGGGCGCTGCAGCCGTGCAGCCAGCGTAGTCGTCACGCATTTGTCGAATCCATGCAGTTGCATCGGCATGCTCGCGGCTGTGCTCACTGGCCGTTGGATAGGCCGTCTGTGAGAAGAGATTCTCTTCCCGTTCGAAATGGTACTGGGTGTAGTCCACAAGTCTGTGGAGGATCCCGCCAAGGACGTCCTTGGAATAGTCACCGCGGATTGCGTCGTACAGCTCATTGATCGTTTCGATCATCCGTCGATGATCGTCATCAATGGCAGAAACATTGATGCTGAGACGGTCATTCCAGACCATGAATGGCATAAGGCAGGCGCCGCCTATGGATTTGCCTTGAGCCAGGAGATCGCCTTGTCCACGTCCGGAACTTCAACCATTTGGATTCCGCACGGGCCAAGATGGGCGGTATAGCTGCGGATCGACATATTCGTAATGGCGGAGGTCGACTTGACAGTCAGAAAATACTTCACGCCAATCGTAGCGAAGGTCTTGAAGACTTCGTTCTCGATGAGGTTGTGAACCTCTTGGGAAAAGGCTCCCTTGGCTTTTGTGGCGTCCATGATCCAGGCGCGCCCGCCATGGGCTTTGGCATTCGAAACACCTTTCTCTAGGATCGCCTCGCGAAACTGCGATTGGCTGATTCTGTAGCTTGACCAGGTATCAATCGTGGCCTTAACTTCGTCGTTCCATTCCACAAGAAGAGCGCCAGGTACCTCGGCTATTTTCATCGTTCCCCCTCAACTGCTGCCTGTTCGCGGCCGCGACTTTGTTCCGGTTCGGCAGGACAGGCTGTGCTCGACAGGTCGCGGCTTCTGGTCAGTTGATCGGCTCGATTTAGAACGACGTGAATTAAGTTCTACATATTTTTCACGAGACTGCGACTGAAAATCGGACAGTCCGCGGCGACGACACGCCGTTGCTTCCAATGATTCGGGGACACTCTTGTGGCGCTACCTTCCAAGGCTTACAGGTACCGCGAGCTAACACTCGTTCGCCTTTTGATTACGACGTTCTATTAAGGAACGTCGCAATAGTCGCTAAACCAGAAAGTTGAATTCGCTTCCCTGAATTACGGAAACGGCATTTCTCATCCACGCCGCCATTTCTTCCCCGCGGACGCTGTCGGATTAGGATTGCTGTTGCACTGGACAAAAGGACAAAAGCCGGTTGGGGGCGTCGGGTTTGCTTGCGAAAGTCAGAATGAGATTGATGGCGAAAAGGCTCACGGCCGTCAATTCGATTAAGGCAGAGACTGGAAGCCAAGACCAAGCTGAGTAGCGGAAACCTTGATAGGCCAAGACTTCAGCAGTTACTCGCAGCGCACAACCAAGTGTCAGTAGGAATAGCGTAGCAAACATCAACTTTGTACTGAACAGCAGCTTCATTCCCGAGAAGGCAGGCAGCACGCGTTGCCCGATCGCGAACACCATCGTTGACAAAAATCCCACTGTTAATGCGTGACGGGAAGCGCCCCAGATACCATGAGCGTTGTCGGCGGACGCTGCCCAGACCCCCAGAAGTCCGGCCACGAGTGCCCACACGTACGAGAGCCGAACAAAGAAGGGCAGGCTGAAATGTACTCCATTCAATTTTGGTGCTTTTTCGGAGTGTCTAAACAGACCCAAGGCCACGATGGCCACGACAGCAGAGGTGACGAACCCGAGCACCGCGAAACGTGTCCAGCCGACAAAGGCAGCGCCGATACTGGCAGTATTTATCCCTATGCCCGCAAGAATAATCTTCCCACGGGCGGGCTGCAAACCAAGAAACACTGGAAGCCATTTGGCGCTGAAGCCCCAGACGAAGGGGACAAGAAATCCCCAAGTCTGGAGTACTAATAGGTTCTGGTCGAGGTTAGGAGGCACCTCCGGAAAGCCCATGGATCAGCGCCTACAAATGGCCGATCTACTTCTTCGTGGCGGTTGCGTTCTGGAATTTCGTTGGCGCCGGCCTTTTCGGCTTCATGATCAATCCTCCGATTGCGCTCTATTACGTGCAGGGACTGAATCTCACACCAGTTCACGGCCACACCGCACTTTTCGGCGTGTATGGAATGCTCGGCCTCGGATTGATGCTTTTTTGCTTGCGCGCCCTTCGGCCGGGCTTGCAGTGGAAGAACCGCCCGCTCGCGGTCGCTTTCTGGTCGATCAATCTGGGACTGGCATTCATGGTCCTGCTGAGCATGTTGCCGGTTGGTCTCTTGCAAGCCTGGGCCTCGGTCGAATACGGGACATGGTACGCCCGTTCAGCCGATTTCCTGCAAACGCCGTTGTTAACTCGCCTACGCTGGATGCGCATGTTAGGCGACACTCTGTTTGCTTTTGGCGCGCTTGTACTTGGATGGTTCGTGCTTGGGCTAGTAACGGGACATTCGTTCGAAAGAGGCGCAATTGTAGAGGAGGGGGAATACGTAGCCCGCGAATTGGAGGTCGCACGTTCAGGGGACTGAGAGCTAGTTGTCCCGTAAGCCCGACTTACGACAGGACTGTTTGGGGACTGCCGTAGTTTTTTGTTCTTCCGAGAATGAGTCACCCGTGTCTCGGTGTGGTCGTGCTGGAGTGGTCTCACCGGTTGAAAGTACAAACCGCTCCGGCGTGCGCCTGTGAATTGCGAACGCCGGAGCGCCCCATTAGGAAGCGGGCTCACTAGTCCGCACAATGATTGACCCTGTTGCGAGACAATGTAGCACCTAATGGCGGCCGCGCTGAAACTTAAACAGAGTCCGGATAGTGATTTGTCCCAAATTGGAACTATCGGTTCGCCATTCTTATTTGCGGCAAGATTGCTTGTTGGAATACCAAAACGCGACAGTTGTTGTTTCATGCTCTTCTGTGATCCTGATTACGGTGGATCGTGCGCGTGTAGAGTACGATTCCATCGCTCCTGCAGGGGGTGCCCATGTCTACGATTGAAGAAGTCCGGGTAGCCGAGAAGCGGGTGCAAGATATCCTGCAAAGACTCAGAGACGTCGGTGCAAACGATCCGAATCATCTCAACGAGGAACTCCAGAAGTCGACTGACGATTATGCTCGGGCGGTTCGCGAACTCGAGGTCAGGTTGCCCAAAGGATTTGAGAACAGCAAAAAAACGGCCTAGCTGAGGACGAAGACCTCCTCATAAGTGACCATATAACCAGTTGCCAGCGGTTTGGATGTACAATTCTAGCCGTCCCAATGTCCAAATAAGGCAGAAGCTTTGTGCAGTCTGCTCTTCCAAGTTGTTCCCGCAAGGAGTCCATCATGAAATCAGGGTTCCAAGTGCTCATATTGGCAGTCTCCGTTTTGGCACCGGGCATGATCGCGCCGTGCTGGGCTCAAAGTAGCGACGGCAAGGTCGCTCTTCACGTTACTCCCAAGCAGGCCTACGTATTCATCGATGGCCGTGCAATCAGCGAAGCCAGCAAACACCGCACCCTCAGTTTGAGTGCCGGGGATCACAGAATTGAATTGGTAAATTACGGATACAGCCCGGAAGTTCGCACAGTGACGATTGCTGCCGGCAAGACCAGCGACCTCGAGGTGACGCTGAAGCCTGTTGCTGACAAGATCACGGGGCCGTTCGGCGCCATGACCATTGAAGGCGCGGATCGCGATGCCATCCTGCTGAACGGCAAGACTCCAGATTTTTTCGTTGGCCATGGCGACGAGTTCAATCACGACTGGTGGTGGAAACAAGAGTTGGTTGTCCCACCAGGAAGTTACCAGGTGACAGCCCTCACTGGAGACAAGGAAGCTTGGTCTGGAGCGGTCGAAGTCCCGTCCAATAAGCGGGTCGTGATCGATATTCCGGCTGGAGTTCACAAGACTGTCGACTGGCCGCGGGGGTCGAAGCTGGCGTCAATTCCGCGCTTTACTGTGGGAGCTGCGAGTGCAACGGTTGCCGTCGCCAAACCGACTGCTCAACTATCTACGATCGCGGCGGAAGTTGATTGCGGGCAGCCGGCACAACTCAAATGGACCTCGACCGATGCACCGAACGTTCAGATCAGCAATGTTGGACAGGTTGCACCGAGCGGGGATCAGAGCATCCAGCCCACACAGACCACTGCTTACAACCTGACCGCCGTTGGTCCCGGGGGCAGCGTCACATCTACCACGACAGTCAAGGTGAACAGCGCGATTCAGGCGAATCTGCAACTCTCACCAGCCGAAGTTCACTACCGCCGCGTGGGTGAGAAAGTTGTGCAGGACGACAGCAGCGCGCTGAACTGGTCTGCTGCAAACGCCTCGAAGGTGTCGATTGATCCGTTTGGAGCAGTCGATGCCACGGGCAACCGCTCACTGGGGCAGGTTGTTCCCAAGAGCACGACTCCGGGGGCGATCAACGAAACCGTCACCTACACACTGACGGCATCGAACGGATGCGGAGCGACAGAAACTCGCAGTGCGGTGTTGCACATCGTGGGCACGATCGAGCAACCCGAGATGAAGTTGTCGCGCAGCATTTATTTCCCGACCAATCGCCCGAGCAATTTGGAGTCGGACGCGACGTTGCTGCCCAGTGAACGCGACATCTTGAACATGCTTGCCTCGACCTTCAAGAGTTATCTCACAGCGGACCCCAACGCTCGGCTGATCCTTGCGGGGCATGCCGACAGACGTGGCACTTCGAGCTATAACAAGGCTCTTTCTGAAAGACGAGCTGAACTGGCGAAGCGCTTCCTGGTCGAGCAAGGAATCCCTACAGCGAATCTGGAAACGCAAGCCTACGGAAAAGAGCAGAACCTGACAGTGGAACAGGTGAAGGACCTCCTCGATCAGAACCCGAATCTGACCGCACCGGAACGGCAGAAAGCTCTGGCGAGAATCCAGACTATCGTCTTGGCGAACAATCGTCGCGTAGACGTCAAGCTGAGCGCCACCGGACAAGAGTCGGCGCGCACGTATCCATTCAACTCGAAGGACTATATGGCGCTTGTAGACCGTGGGAGACCGATGAACACGAATCCGGTGGTGAACGCGGCTCTGAAGGAAAAAGTAAAGAATTAATGCACTGGCGGACGGATTCGGCTTCGGGTACCCATTTTCACTTTTCTACTGGATCGAACTCGGCGGTCCTGAGGGCACTCGTTCAGGACCCGTTTTTTATCCGCGCCGACAGAATCGCGTAGATCCTTCTTGCTGGTGTATTGGTGTATTGCTCTTAGGATTCCTGCACAACAGCCGGGGCGCCGATAGTTACTGTC
>Ga0187772_10000788_pt1 | contig 14345 bp, 17 predicted proteins | sample 0116_SJ02_MP15_2_FD_133137 | JGI IMG/M metagenome (GOLD analysis project Ga0187772, IMG submission 133137) | Tropical peat soil microbial communities from peatlands in Department of Meta, Colombia - 0116_SJ02_MP15_20_MG | ecosystem: Environmental > Terrestrial > Soil > Wetlands > Peat | place... | reverse complement strand
TTCGTGAATATGGTGCTCGACCTCGTGACTCATCCGCGGCTTGCTGTAGAACGTGAGATAGATGAGCCGGAACATGTAGAACGCGGTCATCAACGCCGTGATGTAGCCAATGAACCACAGAATGCGATATGCGCCGCCTTCGCTCGTCCACGTCTGCCAAAGGATTTCGTCTTTCGAGAAGAATCCGGCGAAGGGAGGAATGCCGGAGATGGCCAACGTCGCGATCAGCATGGTCCAGTACGTCTTGGGAATGCGATCGTGGAGTGCGCCCATGTTCCGCATGTCCTGCTCGCCGCTCATAGCATGAATCACCGAGCCCGCGCCGAGGAACAGCAGCGCCTTGAAGAAAGCATGCGTGAACACGTGAAACACTCCGGCGGCGAACGCTCCCACGCCGAGTGCGAGAAACATGTAGCCGAGTTGCGAGACGGTCGAATAGGCGAGCACGCGCTTGATGTCGTTCTGCACTAACCCGATCGATGCCGCGAAGATCGCCGTGAGCGCGCCTACGATGGCGACCGTCTTCATCGACGTTGGCGCCAGCACGAACAGCGCGTTCGACCGCGCCACCATGTACACGCCCGCCGTCACCATGGTCGCCGCGTGGATCAGCGCTGAAACCGGCGTCGGGCCCTCCATCGCGTCCGGCAGCCAGACATAAAGAGGAAGCTGCGCTGACTTGCCGCAGGCTCCGACGAAAAGCAGCAGCGTCGCCGCCGTAAGGATGGGATCTCCGATCGCAAAGTGTCCGGATCGCGCCGCAGCGTTGATATCTATGAATCGCAGCGATCCCAGATACCAGGCGATGAAAAACATGCCGAGAATGAATCCCGCGTCGCCGATGCGGTTCACGATGAACGCTTTGTTCGCCGCATCGCTGGCCGACTTTCGCTGAAAATAGAATCCGATCAGCAGATACGAGCACAGGCCCACGCCCTCCCAGCCGACAAACATCAGCGCGTAGTTGTTGGCAAGGATCAGCGTCAGCATGGAAAACATGAAGAGGTTGAGATATCCGAAGAAGCGGTAATAGCCGCCTTCATGCGCCATGTAGCCGATCGAATAAATGTGGATCAGCATGCCCACGCCGGTGACGAACAGCAACCAGATGCTGGAGAGAGGATCCAGCAGAAATCCGGCGTCGGCCCGGAAATTGGCCTGCGAACCGTCGTACGTGGAGTAAGTCAAATGGCCGGTATCGGAGCCGAGCCAGGTGTAGAGAATCGTCTGATACGGCTGGCGGCCATGAACGTGGACCCAGTCGTTGTATTGGAGAACGGCTCCGCAAGCCATCACAAAGGCCAGCACGACTACGCCCACACAAACCGCGCTGACCGACGCCTTCTGCAGCTTGCGCCCGAAAAAAAACATAAGCGCGGCGCCGAAGGCCGGCAGCAGCGGGATCAGCCAGATGTATTTTAGAAATAGCATTCAGCGCCCAGCGTCGAACTCAGTACGTAGCAGTTGGCAGTTCGCGGTTAGCAGGCATCGGTCTTGCTAAGTGCTAACCGCCAATTGCCGCCTTCCTACCACTTCAACAAATTCACTTCATCCACGTTGACCGTCTCCTTGTTACGGAAGAAGGCGATCAGGATTCCCAATCCGACGGCTGCTTCGGCTGCCGCATCGGTGATGACAAAAATCGCAAATACCTGCCCGTGCAGGGCCATTGGTCCGTGGATTCCCTGCCAATAACGCGAAAACGCGACCAAGTTCAGATTAACCGCGTTCAGGATCAGCTCGATCGACATCAGCACGATCACCACGTTTCGCCGCGTGAGCACTCCAATCACACCCAGTAGAAATAGTGCCGCCCCGAGCACCAGGTAATGCAGCGTCGAGATGTGGAGCATGGCTTCCATTTCTTACTTGGATGCCTCACTTCTCGCCGTCTTCCGAGAAGTGGGAATCACGGTACTCGGTACGCGCAACCCGGTACTAGATTCGTTTCTTCGCCATCACCACCGCGCCGATGATCGCGACCAGCAGCAACAACGACGCGATCTCGAAGGAAAACATGTACATCCCCGTATGCGAGTCGTAGAGCAGCGCCGCCACGCCCTGGGTATTCTGCGCTTCTGCGTAAGGCAGCCGGCCTTCGGGGAACAGCGTCTTCCCTTTCGTGTACACCGCGATGAAGAGCCCGCCTAGGGCAACCGCGGCTACGATTCCAACCAGCCACTGCTGGTTGAATTGCCGCTCTTTCATCGTTCGCTCGATCGAGATCAGCATGATCACGAACAGGAACAGCACCATAATTCCGCCGGCGTAGAGAATGATCTGCACGCCAGCGACAAACGGCGCGTATAGCATCAGATAAAGCCCGGCCTGCGCCAGCAGCGCCGTGATCAGCGCCAGCGCCGAGTGCACTGCGTTCTTGCGTGTGATCACAAGCACGCCGCCGATTAGCGCGACGCCCGAGAGCAGGTAGAAGAAAAATGGTGTGGCAACCGGCGTCATAGAACGTGTTTCAGCCACTCCTCGAATGGCGGTGCGGCAAACGCCACCACGGCCGTTGCAATCAGCAGGCCGAGGCCCGTGGGCAATAAGACCTTCCAGCCGACTTTCATCAGCTGGTCAAAGCGGTAACGCGGGAACGTGCCACGATACCAGATATAGAGGTACATGAACGCGGCAACTTTCGCCGAAAACCAGAAAATGTCGCCGACCCGCTCACGGATTCCCGGAACAAATAGAATCAAACCAATCAGCGCCAGTACTACACCGAATCCGGCCAATCCAATCGTCTGAATCCTGAAAAACGGATGCTTCGGCATCCGCGCCGCATTGAAAAAGCACAGCGCGCCCAGGAAAACAAACGTGATTCCCGGAAAGAGCGAGAAGAAGAAATCCCACCACGGCCCGCTCAGTGCGTTGGGGAACGGCCGCAACCACCCGCCCAACCATAGCGTGACCGCGATCGACGAGACGGCGATCATCGCCGAGTATTCGGCAAGAAAGAATAACGACCAGCGGAAGCCGCTGTATTCGGTGTGGAAGCCAGCGGTCAGCTCCGATTCGGCTTCTGGCAAATCGAACGGAGCACGGTTCGTCTCGGCGACCATTGCCACGGCAAAGATGAAGAATCCGATCAGGCCGAGAGGGAAGAATTTGAACACGAACCATTCGCCCTGCGCCTGCTGCGCCTGGACGATGCCGATCATGCTGAGCGTACCCTCACCGGCTGCGTTCAGGCTCGTCATCAGGATGACTGAAACCACCGCGAGCCCCATCGCCACTTCATACGAGACCATCTGCGCGCTCGAGCGCAGCGCGCCAATCAGCGGATAGTGCGAGTTCGACGCCCACCCGGCCGTGACGATGCCGAGCACGCTCAGCGACGACACGCCCAGCATGAACAGGATCCCGATATTCATGTCGGTGATGGCGTGCGTCGGCCCGAATGGCACGACCACGAACACGGTGAACGCGGCGAGCACCACGATAAACGGGGCGACCCAGAAAACCAGCTTGTCGGCCTCGGCCGGAATCAGATCTTCTTTGAGTAGGAGTTTGAGCGCGTCCGCGATCGGCTGGAGCAGGCCGTGCGGGCCGACGCGCATCGGTCCCAGGCGCACCTGCATGTGCGCCAGAATCTTCCGTTCCAGCCAGTTCATCGCGATCACCGCGATCGACAATCCGACAAACACCAGCAGAATATAGACCGTCGCCCAGAAATAGTTGCCTGCCGCGCCCGGGGTCAGATTGCTGGAGAGGTAGTCCGTGATGTAGTGGCTAATAGCGTCCATCAGCGGTCCACCTCGCCCAGAACGATGTCGAGCGTGCCGATCACTGCAATCACATCGGCCACCAGCTGACCGCGGCACATTAGATCGAGCGCCTGCAAATTCACAAAGCTCGGCGGGCGCACGCGCACGCGATACGGCTGCGTCGATCCGTCGCTCACGATGAAATATCCCAGCTCGCCCTTGGGCGCCTCGATGGAGTGGTAGATCTCGCCGACCGGTGGCTTCATGACCTTCGGCACCTTCGCCATGATGGGCCCTTCCGGAATACCCGCAACCGCCTGCTCGATAATCCGCAGAGACTGCCGCATCTCGATCATGCGCACGATGTACCGGTCGTAAGTGTCGCCGTTCGCGCCCGTAGGAACTTCGAAGTCGAAATTCTTGTAGTTCGCGTAAGGCTGGGCTTTGCGGATGTCCCACTTCACGCCGCTCGCGCGCAGCACGGGCCCCGTCACGCCCAATGCGATGCAATCTTTACCGGAAATCACGCCAACGCCCTTCGTACGCTCCAGCCAGATGCGGTTTGTGGTGAGCAGCTCTTCGTATTCGTCGATTTTCGGCTTCACGAAGGCGACAAAATTCTTGACGTCTTTCTCGAATCCGTCGTATGCCTCATATTGCAGGCCGCCAATGCGGAAAGCGTGCGTGGTTAGCCGCGCGCCACAATATTTCTCGAAAATCTTGAGAATCTCTTCCCGGTCGCGGAAGGTATAAAAGAGCGGCGTGATCGCCCCGATATCGAGCGCATGTGTCCCCAGCCAGAGCTGATGGCTGGCGATGCGGTTCAATTCGGTGAGAATCACGCGAATGTACTGCGCCCGCGGCGGCGCTTCCACGCTGAGAAGTTTTTCGACCGCTTCGCAATATCCCAGACCGTTCGAGACCGCCGCCACGTAATCCATGCGGTCGACGTACGGATTAAACATCGTGTACGTGCGGTTCTCGGCGATCTTCTCCACGCCGCGATGCAGGTAGCCGATGACGCACTCGAGGCCAAGAACCTTTTCGCCGTCCAGCCGCAGGATGACGCGCAGCACGCCATGCGTCGCCGGATGCTGCGGGCCCATGTTGATGACCAGCTCGTTGCTGTCAAGAAACGTCTCGTCGCGCGCTGCAACGTGCGTTTCAAGGGAGGGTGGCGAGAGTGTGTTGGGATCAGGCATCGAATCTATCGTTAGTCGTTGGTCCTCGGTCGTCCGCCCTTACTCTTCTTTTTGGGGCGTCATCCTCTAGCCTCGCGTACTCTCCAGCGAGGCGAGGGATCTTGCGCGCACCGCCCGCGAACCGGCGGATCGCAACGATCACTGCCCGCTCTCAATCCCCAAGTTGATCTGCACCCATTCGCTGTCCTGCTGCAGAATCCCGTAGTCCTTACGCAGAGGATACCCTTTCCATCCATCCGGCAATAAAATCCGCTTCATATCCGGATGCCCCTCGAACTTGATGCCGAACATGTCGTAGACTTCGCGCTCCAGCCAGTTGGCCGTCGCCCAGATCGAAACCGAACTGGGCAGCGTTTCGCCGTCGGCAATTTGCGTCTTCACGCGAATGCGCTCGTTGCGGGGAAACGAATACAGCACCCAGACCACATCGAACTGCTTGTCACGCTTGGGATAATGCACCGCTGTAATGTCCACGCAATAGTCGAATTCTTCCTGATCGCGCAGAACCTGCAGCAATTCCGGAATCAGCGAGCGATCGACCACGATGTAGTTTTGCCCGAGATGCGTGAGCGGCTCGATGCCGGAACCATATTCGCGCTTCAGCTTCGCGATCATGGACGAATCCCATGGTGTCGGAACTGGCCCGGTCGGTTTCGGTGGCGCGGGATGGCCCGCTGCGGCAGCCGGTGCAGCCGGCTTGGCCGCTGGGCTTGCGGGAGCCGCTGCTGATGGCTTCGCCGGAGTTGCAGGCGCAGCGGCCCTTGCCGGGACGGAAGCATCGGCCGTCGGAATTGGTTTGGCGACTGTTTCCGATTGAACCGACCCGGAAGATGTCGCTTTTGCCCCACCCGGTTTGGCAGGCTGATCCGCCGTAGGCTTCGCGTCACTTTCCGGCGGCGGGGGGGAGGGAGATTTCGTTTCGTCCGGCATAGCTCGCGAAGGCGCAAACCTCCGGCTGAGGCTGCGTTCGGCAAGAACGATCACTTTTATCAGCTTGAGAGGGTGGTGTCAACGCGGGTCGCTTGGGGCCTTGCAACCATCGATCACAACTGTCATTTCCTAACGATGGGGTTACCCCCGTGACTGCGCCTGATAGGTCTCAATCAAATCCCGGATGCGTTGTGCATCCTTCTTGCGGTGGCCATGGCTGGTGATGGGATCCGTCCCCCCGGTCGATTCGATCACGATTTCCGCCCAGAACACTCCGGTCGAAATGTGCACCGAGGCAACTTTCGACATCCCAATGCTCTCTTCATTGCTGCCGAATAAACGTCCCTTCACGCGGGTCACGCGCTGCGGGCTGATCACCAGCTTGGTGGGAAAAAAGAAGTTGCCCTGCGTCCAGCGGGACGCGCTGAAGGTTTCCGCGGGAGAGGAATCCATGGCATTGGCAGAAGTAGTTGACATGTGCTGTATCGGACTTCGCGGAGCGAGCCGTCCTGCTTATTTCTTCTCAGAACTGGCTGCGGTGAGTTGCTCAAGCAGACCGTGAACATCCGGCATTCCCCACTGCTCGACAATCTTGCCGTGTGACAGTCGGAAAATCGCAACCTCCTGAATTCTTACCCTCCTGCCCGTCGGTGCGATGCCCTGGAACTCCCCGCGCTGCGTGCCGGTCGATGTAAACCGAATGACAACCTTGTCGCCCTCTGCCACGATATCGTCCACGTTCTCTTGCCAGTCGGGAAACGAGGCTCGATGGCTCGCGACCTCGCGCTTGATGCCTTCTACGCCCTTCCACTCTGGGCCAACGACGAAGTGACAGACGAATTCAGCAGAATACAAATCATCGGCTACAGCAAGATTTCCCTTGCTCCAGAGTTCGTTCTCGGAGCGGAGCACAACGGCTTTATTCTCCGCCAACATCTGTGCCAGAGTTTGAGCGTTGCCCAAGACGCCGCCCGCCATCAGTGTTACGGCTAGCAGCAGGAGAATCTTCATAGGTACAGACCGAACTGTCTCAAACCCATTCCAGCGCGCCCTTCTTCCACACCCAGATGTAACCCACGATCAGGATCGCCAGAAAGATCAGCATCTCGACCAGCCCGAACAACCCAAACGCCTTGAACTTCACCGCCCAGGGGAACAGGAAGATCGTCTCCACGTCGAAGACGACGAACAGGATTGCAATGATGTAATAGCGCACCGTGTAACGTCCGCGCGCATTGTCAACCGGATCGATGCCGCACTCGTAGGGCATCAGCTTGGTTTTGCTGGGATTTTCCGGCCGCACCAGCTTCGCGAGCAGCAAGGTGACGGGCAGCAGCGTTCCGACGATGACGATGAAGATGAAGATGGGGACGTAATTTTCCGGCATGACGGTGATCGTTTCGGTCGGGGTCATCCTAACGCGGATGCCGCGACCGTTCAAGTCTGCTTATCCGGTAGCACGAAGACCTCACGCGCCAGATCGGATTGCAGGGTCTCTTCTCGGTAGTAACGGGACAAAACTCCATCCTTCCAGACGAACAAATCTGCGTTGTGGCGCTCAAATTCGTCCCATTCCGCGCCGGCCGAACGCGCCATGCGCTCGCAGATCAGAAAGAAATACGCGTATGTAATCGTCTCGTGGTAGAGCTGCGACTTCCCCCGAGCGGCGGCATACCGTTTGAGAGCTGCCGCAAACCTGCCGAGCGCTTCGAGCACCGGATAATCGCACAAGTAGGCGAATGCCAGCCGCACGTGATCGGCGTGATGAAACGACTCGAGCGCCGTCGCTTCGAATTGTTCGATGAGTTCCGCGTTGGCCCTTCTGGTAGCAAGTGTGTTCATGTGGCTAATCCTGATGGCCCGAGACTTGCCTGGCGTCGTCGGTCCAAAACTTGAATGCCGCGTCCAATACGGTTTCCACCGCGCCGTCGCAGTTCAATCGAAGCTTGGGCATGACCGATCGTGCAAACAGACCGGCAAGAATCTTCTGTTCCTTGACGAAGTACGCATGGATCTCCTCGTGATCTCGGCCGAACTTCCTGGCGTACTCCAAAAGGAACTGATCGTTGGCCCGCGACTCGATTCCGCGCCCCCAAAGCGTTGACGGCAAAACCTGCACGAACAGGAGCTTGCACCCTAGAGCGGCTAGCCGGCGGTCGCAAGTTTCGACGTCCGTCCATTGCACGACGCCGGGGCGGACACAGTGTGTCAGGTGCAAGGCGTCGATCAGGACAAAGCACCATGGACGGTCGTGTTCCTGCACGCTGGCGTGCAGCCATTCCATCGTGCTCACGATACGATCCAGGTGACGGGCGTTCTGAGTTACAGTCAGCGTTCCATCATCCTCGGGCACAGCCAGGGGACCGTAGGTGTGCGATTGGGCGAGGTGAACCAGAGTTCGAATCTTCCGCGGCTTCGCCGTTGCCGAGTGTCGCCGAATCAACGCATCAATCAGTGTCGACTTGCCGGCGCCGGAAGTTCCCTCGACCAGCAAGGCTTTGAATGGAGCCGCCATTTTCGCTAGGACCTCCCCAAAGCGATTGCGAATGACGCTGCCGAGTAGATCGCCAGATTGCCAACGTTGTATTGCCCGTGGAGTAGGTGAATCACAATGGCCAACAGAAATATCGCGAATAACAGCCAGGAGCCGCGGGTGGCTGTTTTACGGATCAGAAGCAGAACGCAGCCGACGATTTCGCCCCATCCGAGGACGAACCGTATGAAGCCAGGCATGTGTGCGCGCGCGAAGTCATGTGCCGCGCTGGGCAGCAAAAACAACACGGCCTCGATCAGGATGACCACACCCAGTGTCCACTGCAAAACAGCCAGTCCGGTCTTGGTTCGCGCAGCGCTCATAGCCAGTCCTCTATCTCTCTGAAGTTCGCTTGCGCGCACCCTTGGCTTTGATCTCCTTCAGCCGGTGGCTGGCGCTCGAATCAAGATCCAGTTCGTAGAACTTCTTCAGTTCACGGATGCGTTCGAGCGACGCCGGGCTGAACGGAGTCTTGCCGTCGAAGGCGTGCAGTACGATGCCTTCCAGCACGTCGCCCAAGGTCATGTCGTGATATTCGGCAAACGCCTTCAGGACTTTGAGAATGCGCTTCTCGATGCGGACGCCCGTCTGCACCCGCTCAATCTCGAGCTTTGTATCATCCGTCACGTGTACCAATGTACCATGGTACAAACAATCCGTCAAATTGAGAGGGGACCGGCCATCCCGAAGTCCCGCGCTTTCACCAACGGAACGAGGGATCTCGCGTGGTGCTTTGACTTGGTGGGGTATCGCTCCGCCGCGCGTTGTTTATAATCGCAATTCACCGCAACGAGGGGACGCTCTTTGGGACTCGACGAAGAAATCTATAAGCTGCGCCGCGAAAAGCTGAAACAGATTGAAGCCCTCGGCCAGCCGGCTTATCGGACGAAATACGAATTCACCCACACCGCCGGCGAGATTCTCGGCCAGTACAGCGAGAAGACCGGAGAAGAACTGGACGCGCAGCGCATCAACGTCCGCGTCGCCGGACGCATCATGGCCATCCGGCTGATGGGCAAGGCCGGCTTCGCCCATCTACAGCAAGGCGGACAGAAGCTGCAGATTTACGTCAAAAAAGACGCCGTTGGCGAAAAAGGCTTCGAACTCTACAAGCTGCTCGATCTGGGCGATCACATCGGCGTCCGCGGATATCTGTTTCGCACCCGCACCGGCGAGCTGACCGTCCACGCCGATGAAATCACCTTCCTCAGCAAAGACCTGCTTCCCCTGCCGGAGAAATGGCACGGCCTGACCGACGTCGAGCTGCGGTACCGCCAGCGCTACGTCGATCTGGTAATGAATCCCGAGGTGCGCGAGGTTTTTCTCAAGCGGACAAAGATGATCCAGTCCATGCGCCGCACCATGGAATCGCACGGCTTCATCGAAGTCGAGACTCCCATGATGCAGCCCATCGCCGGCGGCGCCGTCGCGCGCCCGTTCATCACCCACCACAACACCCTCGACATGGATCTCTACCTCCGCATCGCGCCCGAGCTTTACCTGAAGCGGCTGGTGGTCGGCGGGCTCGACCGCGTCTACGAAATTAATCGCAACTTCCGGAATGAGGGTCTCGGCTGGCGCTGGAATCCCGAGTTCACCATGCTCGAGGCTTATCAGGCCTACACCGACTATCAGGGCATCATGAATGTCACCCAGGAGGTTATTACCGAGGCGGCTAAGGCCGTCAACGGTAGCGCGAAATCGAAGTGGACCGTTATCGAAAACGGAAATGAAACCGCTCATGAACTTGATTGGTCGAATTGGCAGCGCATGACCATGCGCGAGGCGATCATCCACTATTGGCTGGAAGCAGCCGGGGAAAAGCCGCAGATGAGCGACTTCGCCACTCACAGCAGCGTGAAGGCGCTGGTCGAGCGCTTCAACGCAGGCCATTCGCATATGGCCTACGATCCCAACGATTCCGCAGGAAAAACCATCGCCGCCCTATTCGAAGCGGTCGCCGAAGAGCACCTCATGCAGCCGACCATCATCTACGAGTTCCCCACCGCCGTGTCGCCGCTTTCCAAGCAGAAGCCCGACGAGCCCGATTGGACCGAGCGCTGGGAAATCTTTGCCGGCAAGATGGAAATTGCCAACGGCTTCAGTGAACTCAACGACCCGGAAGATCAGCGACGCCGGTTCGAGGCGCAGTTGCGGCAGCGCGAGCGCGGCGACGACGAAGCGCACCAGATGGACGAAGACTACATTCGCGCGCTGTCGTACGGAATGCCTCCCGCCGGAGGCGTAGGAATTGGCATCGATCGTGTGTGCATGCTGCTGACGGATTCGCACACCATCCGCGACGTGATCCTGTTCCCTTTGCTGCGGCCGGAAAAAGGATCTGCCACGGAGAACGAAGAGGGCACAGAGAAGGAAAAATAATCCACGCGGCGCTGGGGCTGGCCACCAACTGCGGAATAACTGGAAAGCGTATGAACCGCCCCGTACCTAAACATGCACTGTCAGTAGTGCATCTCCATTCCTATACTTTCTCCATAGTTTGGGACCAGAAATAGCGGCGCTACCGTAGTGTCCACCCGCATCCGGGACACTGGGTCGGTAGCGCTTTGCATTTCGGCTGGCTTATTGGGTTGATTTTTTCGGCCGCTCGCCAGGAGGCCCTGCGCTTCGCTGCGGTTCGAACTGGGGCTTATCGGGGCTGAAGTTCGTGCTCAGGTAGTCGATCAGCGCATCACGGTCGCCGGCATCCACCAGCGCTCCCCACTTCACCATCTTGTCGACTTCTTTCGTCCACGCGGCCTTACTCAACCGCTGTTGCAGAATGATGCGCGACTCGTGGCACTCTGTGCATGCGGTCGTCGCTTTCGCCTGCATCGGGCCGGCCGGGAGATCAGCCGTTGGCTTGGGAGCGTCCATCTGAGCAAAAACCAAACAAGACAGGATCGAAGCAACTACGACCGCGGCGCAGATCCGGCCTGAACATCTCTTACGCCACATGAATCGTCACCTGATCGATGGCGTTGTAAAGATAGCCGCTCGGATTCCACACTGCTGATGCGGGCTGCGTGCGGCCCTGACTGTCGGTGGCGCGCGACAAAATCGCGTGATCTCCACTCGTCGCATTCCACTCGAAATGCCACAACCGCCATGCGTAGCGCGCCCGATCGTGGCCGAGCCTTGTGGCATTCCAGCTTGCGCCGCCGTCGGTCGAGACCTCGACTTTCACAATCTCCGCTTCGCCCGCCCACGCCGCGCCATGAACACCAACTCTGCCAGCTTTGAGCTGAGCGCCATCCGGCGGCCCGGTGATCACCGATTTTACGTTCAGCCCCGTGATCGAATGAGTGTCCTCTGGTTTGACAGTCTCGCCCGGTTTCACCGGAGTAATGGGAAGGCGATAGCCGGGATTCATGAAGTTGCCCACGAACTCCGATGTCAAGACTTGGATCTCGGTCAGCCATTTGCACGAGGCCGCGCCCACCCATCCGGGAACCAGCGCCCGCGCCGGGAATCCGTGATGCTTGGACAGCGGCGCGCCGTTCATGTGCGTGGCGATCAACGTGTCGGCATCGAGTGCCTTCTCGATCGGAATGCTGCGGATGAATGGCGGAACTTTTCCCGGAACCTCATCCAGTCCGCGAAACATCACGTGCTTCCCCGTGGGCTTCACGCCCGCATGCTTCAACACATCCCGCAGCCGCGGACCCGAGAATCTTGCTGTGCCCACTGCGCCCTTGCCCCACTGCACGCCCGGGACCTGCGGACGGTACAACCCTCGGCCATTCCCAGCGCATTCCAGCGTGTTCACGACTGAATGCGGCTCGAGTCGGGAAATGTCGGAGAGGCTGAGCGTCATCGGTTTTTCGACCTCACCACCAATCGTGAGTCGCCAGCTTTCGGCATCGAGTTCGCTGGGCTCGTGCATGTGGTTGCGCACGAAAAAGTGCGGGACGGGCGTAAGCCAGGTATTGAAATATTCGACCGGCGTTTCCAGATCGACGAAGCGGAAGGAGCGAATGACCAAGCCGTCTTCCCCGGGAATCTCAATCCCCGCCTGCTCTGCAGGCAGCGCCCACGAGCGCAAGGATGACATCGCTGCGGCAGACAGTGCCACCCCGGAAATCTGCCGCAGGAATTGCCGCCTTGAATTCATGAGTATTTTGTTTGTCGGTTGGAAACCCACGCAGCGAACAGGTTAGCACCGCTCCGGCGAAAAATAACGAGAATCCCCGGTTAATGCCGGGGATTCTCGTCATCTCGAGGGGGCACTGCGTAAGCCAGACTCTCGCCTCACTGCGCAATTACCCGTCGGCTGTCTTTAGAATGCCAGCTGAATCCGGTTCATCAAGACGTTCTCCGCAGAAAATGGAACCTTGTTGCCCGGTGCCATCGTGAAGTTGGTGTGCTCGAAATCGGTCACCAGCTTCACGTAGCGATTCAGATACCAGTTCAGGCCGATGCCTTGCTCTTTCGCCATTTGGGCAGCGCTCGACACACTGGCGAAGTGCGTGAAGGCGTCGCCGTCGATCGCCAGTTGGCTGTAGCGCAGCGCCAATTCCACTCCCCCGAAGCGCCGCCACCCGGTCACGTGCTCGCTGGCACTGCGCGGGCGAACACCGGCATAGGTGTTCTTCTCACCCGTAAGCACGATGGATCCCGCGACTTCCCAGGCCTGATTCTTCACGCGGCCCTTATAAGTTTTGTTCAGCACATCCTGCGACGAGATCACATACTCGCTGATCACGCCGAACGGCCCGGCGTAGTAATACGCTTGGGGCTCGAGGCGGTTGTGCTGACCGTCGGCTACGGTGGTCGAGGAATATTTGAAGAACGTGTTCTGGCCCACGGTTTTCAAACCGGCGATGGCGCCTTCCTGATCTCCCGCGGAACCGGCTACACCGAAACCAAATTGATGCAAAGGATTGATCGAAGTGGCCGCGAATGGGCGCAGAAACAGGCGAGCGACCGCTTCATGAGAGCTCGTCCATTGCGAGAAGACGCCGTTCGAACCGTCGCTCGATCCCTGAAAGAATCCGCCCTCGTAGGCGATCGAATCTGACAGCACCGAGCCCGAAAGCTGGGTGCCGAGATAACGCAGCGGCACCAGGTCTGAGGCCAAGGACCGCTCGGCGAAGGTCAGCTCACGATCGGAGCGGAGCACTTCCAGCCCGATTGGCTCCTTGAACTTTCCCACTCGTAGCTTGGCAAAACTTAAGGACTTCTCCTCCACGAACGCTTCCTGGATCTGCTGAATGCCCTGCCCGAAATCCGGCATGAAGCGGAAGCCACCGGAGTTGAAAAGCGTTCCCTCAAACAGCGGCCGGAGGCGCCGGAAAAGGAACTGGTCCAGTTCCTCTCCCTTGTTCGTGGAAGTGAACATCCGGTCGTCCGCCTGAACATACCCGTGGACGTGCAGTTGCGTTGCATCGTCGGCAGTCGAGAACCACAGACCATCCCGCCGGGCGGAAACCGCGGAGTGCTTCTCGACCGGCGTGTAAGCGGGTTGCACCGCCGCGGATGAGTCATCGGAGATTGCGTGGTCCACTCCGGTGACGGCTTGATTGCTCGATGACCCATCGGACGATGCAGTGTCGGTTTGTGACCAGGCTCCCGCGCAGAGTGCAGTAATCACAACTGTGAAGAGCAACGCCTGACTGAATTTCATGATTCCATTCCTCATTTGAGTTTCTGTCGAACCGTGTGATTTCGGGTGCTAAAGCATCGCGCGTTAACGACATTTTCTTTTTTGGTTATTTTCGATAATGTCTATTATATTAATAGACATTATTCGAATACAAGCCTTGCACATCGAATGCCATTCCTCCCTTTTCGCAGCCATCTAGAAGTCGCTATGCCTGCAATGACCTGCGGGAGAGGATCACAACTAAAGTCGGCCTGCTGTGCAGCGAATTGCAGTTCTAGGGAAAAACGTTTCGAGGATTTACACCGCCGGAGTCAATCCCCATTTGTTTTCCAGGTGGTGTTGCATGCCTCGAAACACCACCCCGT
>Ga0187772_10000787_pt1 | contig 14345 bp, 15 predicted proteins | sample 0116_SJ02_MP15_2_FD_133137 | JGI IMG/M metagenome (GOLD analysis project Ga0187772, IMG submission 133137) | Tropical peat soil microbial communities from peatlands in Department of Meta, Colombia - 0116_SJ02_MP15_20_MG | ecosystem: Environmental > Terrestrial > Soil > Wetlands > Peat | place... | reverse complement strand
CATTCCACATTGAACTTCGTCAGCAATGAATTTCATATCGTACTTATCACAAATCTCTCTGATTATTGGAAAATATTCCTTGGGCGGTGTAGTAGCACCTGTGGTGGCACCCACGATTGGTTCGGCTATGAAACCAGCCACACAAGCTGGCCCCTCTTGTCTAACCACCTTCTCCAAGAACGTGGCGCAGTCGATATCACAGTCAGGATATTCGCGTCTGAACCAGCACCTATAACAGTATGCTGGGGGAATATGCGGCATTTCCTTCAGTAGGGGCATGTACTTGCTACGTCGAAACGTATGACCCCCAACGGAAAGTGCGCCAAGCGTGTTTCCGAAGAAGCTCTGCCAGCGGGTAATAATCTTAAACTTTCCTAAGCTACCTCTCTCAAAGTAATATTGCCGCGCAATCTTAACAGCATTGTCAGTGGCCTCAGATCCACTGTTAACTAGCCAAGTTGTCGTCAGTCCCTTTGGAGCGATCTTGGCGATTTCATCACACACTCTCTCTGCAGGCTCATTCGAGAAGAGATGCATAGGAACAAAAGAGACCTTCCTAGCCTGCTCAATCATAGCATCGATGACGGGCACAACGCCATGACCAATCGGTATCGTGGCGTTTGCGCCACCGCTCGCATCAAGATACTTCTTGCCATGTTCATCGAAGACGTAAACACCCTCTCCTCGAACAACTTTCACATGTGGCCGGAAGAAATCACGATAAAATTGGTGAGGGACATCCATGACTATCCCGAGATAAGTGTCGGTTCACGACATCATTAAAATACTGTGCTTAGTTTCTCTCGACGATATTTGACTTTCGCGTTCCACGCTATGGCGAGTCCGAGAAGACACTTTCAGTCCAACCGCGGACAGGTTCGCTTACAATGACTTACTATAGCTATTCTTTAAGCTGAGTCAGATGAAATCCCGTCAGCTCCACGGAGGACGACAAGTTGCATTTTCCAAAAATAGTGCAAGTCGAGCAAAGCATCGATACTCAGCATTTAGCTGAATATTCTGCCACTCTGCACAGCGAGCTTGAAGCGGTTGGCCTCACACGCTCGATTAAGAAGGATATGAGGGTGGGGATAACTGCTGGCAGTCGTGGAATAGCACACATTCCAGAAGTACTTGCCATCATAGTAGATGAGGTCAAGAAGGCGGGAGGACAACCGTTTCTCTTTCCCGCGATGGGATCTCATGGCGGAGCTACAGCGGAAGGACAGATGGCGATTCTTGACGCACTAGGAATAACCGAGACAGCGACTCATGCTCCGATTCTTGCAACAGCGGAGACCAAGATGATTGGAACTCTCGATAATGGTGAAGCGGTTTACATTGACAAGTATGCCGCCGAGGCTGATGGTATCATTGTGGTCAATAGAGTCAAACCAAACACTGACTTCAAGGATGAAATCGAAAGTGGATTAATGAAAATGATGTCAGTAGGAATGGGAAAACAGAAAGGATCTCGAATGGTTTTCTGGCATGGGCGCGAAGGATATCATAAGACCTTAAAAGAAGTGGCCCGATTAATCCTAGAAAAGACACCAATTCTTCTCGGTGTCGGAATAGTCGAAAACGCAGCAGGCGAAACGGCCGCCATAAAGGCAATTCCTCCGGCACAAATTGAGGAGGAGGAGAAGAAGCTTCTTCGACTGGCAAAAAGCATGGAACCAGGAATTCCACTTAGGCAGATTCACGTTCTTGTAATCAAGGAAATTGGAAAGGACATCAGTGGTACAGGCATGGATACCAATGTTGTGGGGCGCTTCTGGCTATCAGGAGAAGCATTCCCGGAACTACCTGAAATAAATAGAATAGTAGTACTCGACCTTACCGACCGAAGTCATGGAAATGCCGTAGGCATCGGATTAGCTGATTTCACAACGAGAAGACTGTTCAAGAAAACCGACCTTTACACCGTTTACTTGAATGCATTAAACGCCGGGTCACCAGAGACCGCGAAGCTCCCGATAGTTCTCTCTGATGATCGTACAGCAATCTGGGCGGCGCTCAATACGTGCGGTCCCGTAGCACCTGAATCTGCAAAGTTAGCGATCATCCGCAATACGATGAAGCTGAATCAGTTTCACATATCAGAAGCACTGATTCCTGAGGCGAAGCGTGCCAACCTGAAGATCATAGATGAACCACAAGAGATTGAGTTCGATCTTCTCGGCAACCTTCAAGTGACTTCATAGCAGTAAACTGGTGGAATCATCAGCCTGACCCAATCTACCTAACCTTAAACCACCAGTTTGCCGTTCTTGACGATGAACTTTCCGTCAACGCTTAATGTCGCCTTTGTGAGGATTCCTGCAAAGTAATAGTCAGTTTTGTTATCGCCTCCTACGTCGTCGTTACCTCCGATCGCCACGGTGACTGTACCTTCCACTATACTATCTTGAAGGAAACCGGTCCTGGCTTTAGGATTGAGTCCTACGCCAACCAATGCAACCTTGTTCTTTTCGCCTATAGCCTTCTCGTGACTGGATTTGAATAGAGAAGCGTTGAGTCGAGCTTGGTAATTCGTCAATGTGCCATCTTTGAAATCGAATCTTACTCCACCGACCCATTTACCCATGAAAGCAGTTGGCCGATCAAAAACAATCGTACCATCCCCCTTCGTCTCATCAGGGCACGCTAACAAGCTGCCTCCTGGAATGTTCGCTACGTTTCTGCCATGGTCTAAATCGTTCGCGTCGACGATACAGTCTTCAGCGCATGGGTCTCGTCCCGCTAAATGAAGGGTTAAGTCTGTTCCGTTAGTCGCGGTGATCTTGACTTTTCCGTTCCGCATGATAGGCGCAAGCTTCTCCGCCTTGTCCTTGAGTATTGAATAATCGATACTTGAGGCTGCGATTAGCATTTTCTGCCAAGCAGCTAGCGGAATCTTGAATGACCTTGCACGTTCCCGTGTCGCGTAACCGAGCGCTATTCGAGCCCCTTTAAGTCGATACCGTTTGGCTCGCTCATACCACTCCTGGTTGTACGCTGTGGCAGCACGGAATTTCGTGAAATTCTTCCACATTCTCACGAAATTGGCGGGACCAGGAATGAAGACGTAGCCTTTCGATTTTTCAATTGCAGCCCACTCGTGCTCGCCAACTTTACCCAATCCATCTTCGAGAAGTGAATCGGCGGATTTCCAAAACGTTTCTTCATGCTCAAACAGAAGCATCGGGCGCGCTTTCAATTCGCGGGCTCGGTAAACGAAAGCGGTCGCAATTGGTAGCCCGTGGTCCCAAGTTTCCACAATGAGATTGTCCCCTACCTGAATTCCAAGTGTAGTTGAGAGAACATTCTTCACTAAAGCGCCATAATTAGACATGGTTTCAGCGAAATAGAGTAACTCATCCTTAAACTCAACCCAAGAGCGATGCAATCTATTCGCATGTCTACGTAATTTTAAGCTGGATTCCTCTGCCTGGTCTTTCGGACTAGTTAGATTGGAATTCCAATTAGAATCAGGATGCCCAGCAGGATAACTAAACAGTTTCCGAAAGCGAAGGTTACAAACTGTAACTTGGGTGACAAGCGCTTGTGAGCTAAACCACTGACAAGTGCGAGGAGAGTCTGCCAAGATAGGGAAGCAGAGAAGGCTCCCACTACGAAGAGGAGTATGTCAATCGAAGACGCAGCCGTACCTGCCGTTAATCCCAGTATCAGTGTTGTAAAATATACAACGGTTACTGGGTTGAGCAGTGTCAACCCGAGGAACATGAGGTACGTGTCTACACGGCTAATTGCACTGACCTCCTTACTCTGCCTCCTCACGCGGAATCCATGGTAAAGTAGCCAGACACCAAACGCAATCAGAACAATGGCACTCACCAGCCGGAGAGAATGAGCGTACGGTTCCAGTATTGAGACTAGAAATGCTCCCGCGGTGGACGCTATTGTGGCATATATCAAATCCGCAGTAGCTGCGCCTGCTCCAGCGCTGAAAGCAGTTGAGAATCCTCTTCTAATTCCCAGTTCAATGATCAGTATACCGATTGGCCCAATGGGGATCGCAATCCCGTACCCGGCAATAATGCCCTGCAAGAATGCATCGGTAGTCAGTGGATTCTACACCGAATTGAAACTGAATTCACGTGTATTTCACGTATTTCCATCGCAATCAGATTAGTTAAAGACTCGCAACTGATCGAGTGCACTCATGGATGTCACAGATCACCTGATTATGGGCCAGATTCGGAGAACCTACCATACTCACGTGCCAACTCCAGAGTCGACTCTCATTAACGGATTACTTGTCGTCTTTCATGGCGGAGGCGCTACGGGAAGGGGAATCCCCAAACTCACTCACTTTAATGAAATCGTTGACCGTGAAAGATTCCTCGTAGTCTACCCGGACGGGTTTAGACGTCACTGGAGAGACAGCCGAGCAACGACCCCCGAGATCGATGGCGTAAACGACGTGAATTTCGTTTCCACTCTAATCCACAAAATGATTTCAGATTACAAGATACCAAATCATAGAGTGTATGCTGCGGGAATTTCGAACGGAGGCTTCTTCTCACAAAGACTGGCCGTTGAAATCCCGGAACAGATCAGCGGCATTGCAACCGTAGCCGCCACGATGCCGGTCGCACTATCCAAATTGCAATCGCTCAAGAAGCCAATTCCCGTCATGCTAATTCATGGAACCGACGATCCTCTCGTACCTTACGCGGGCGGGGACGTAAGGGCTGGGCTCAAGGGACCAATACTCTCAGCTCACGACTCCGCCGTCAAGTGGGCGCAGCTGAACAGCTGCTCATCCGAACCGGAAATCACATACCTACCGAACAGAACTGACGACTCCACTCACATTCGCATGGAAAAATATGGTTCATGTAAAAACAATGCGGAAGTTGTATTACTCATCGTCGAAGGCGGCGGCCACACATGGCCAGGAGGATGGCAGTATTTTCCCGAGAGGATTATCGGCAGAACAACAGCGAACATGGACGCCAGTGAAGAAATAATAGCATTCTTCAAAAGGCACTAGAATCCGTGATATTCGTAGGAGACTCTCAGAATATCCATCGTCACCTGATTCACAATCACTTAAAATGAAGGACTGAAATGTGGCGGCAGATAACTCGATCGTGCAAGCGCGCGGCTTGAGGAAATCTTTCGGAATCATGGAAGCCGTCCGAGGAATAGATTTTGACGTTAAACCAAGCGAATGTTTCGGTTTCCTAGGTCCGAATGGAGCAGGCAAAACCACCACTATGCGAATGATAGGGTGCGTATCCCCATCAACTTCAGGCTCACTGAAAGTCTTCGGCCTAGACACACAGAACTCGGGTCGAAAAATCAAACAACGCTTAGGTGTAGTACCTCAAGAAGCAAACTTGGACGAAGAGTTACCTGTAGAGGAGAATCTCACCGTATACGCCAGATTCTTCAACATTCCATCCAGCGTAGCGCAGGACCGTTCCAAGGAACTGCTCGAATTCATGGAGTTGACTGAAAAGCGTCGTGCGAGAGTTTCCGAATTATCAGGTGGAATGAGACGACGTCTACTCATATCCAGAGCTATGATGAACAATCCAGACTTAATGATCTTAGACGAACCAACCACAGGATTAGACCCACAAGCTCGGCACCTAGTCTGGGACAAACTCTTCGAACTAAAAAAAAGAGGAGTAACCCAAATAGTCACTACGCATTACATGGACGAAGCCGAACAGTTGTGTGATCGACTGGCCATCATGGACCAAGGCCAAATCGTCGAGAACGATACACCACAGAGTCTGGTCCAGAAGCATATTGGCCGAGAAGTTTTGGAGATCAGGCTCCCGGAGAAAGAGAAATACCAGGTACTCTCCCTGAATACCGAGCTTATCAAAGGCCATGACAGTTACAGAGACCTCCTCATATTATACAGCGATGACGCCGACAAACTTCTCGAAGTAATCAAGAATACAACAACCAACACCGATTACACGATAGTACGCCGAAGTGGTTTGGAAGATGTGTTTTTGAAGTTAACGGGAAGGCGATTGAACGAATGAACCCACTAAAACCTTTCAGCTTCTCACCTAGGCAGGCTTTTCGCGTCTGGCAACGCGAAGTTAGCGTATACAAGCACGTCTATAAGTCCACAATAGTCTCAAACTTAATGGACCCGCTCATCTACCTGATGGCACTTGGATTTGGACTCGGCGCCTACGTAAACCGAATGCAAGGTCTACCATATATCCAATTCATCGCCCCTGGCCTAATCTCATCATCCATCATGACCGCCGCGACCTACGAGACCACGATCAACACGTTCGTTAGGATTCACTTTGACCGCGTCTATGAAGCCATGATGGCGACACCAGTAACGGTTGAAGACGTAGTAGTAGGCGAGATGATGTGGGCTACGACCAGGAGCACGATCTACGCAACCGTGATGCTCTGCGTCGTAACGGCGCTTGGGTTAACTCGCTCCTGGTACGCTATCTTCGCCCCATTCATGGGGATTTTAGGAGGATGGATGTTCGCTACGCTCGGTCTAACGTACACCTCGCTACTGAAGAGCATAGATCAAGTAAACTTCTACTTCACGCTCTTCATTACACCGCTTTTCCTATTCTCTGGCGTTTTCTATCCCGTAGATAACCTCCCACAAATCGTGAGAATGATCGCGTTCCTAAGCCCGTTATATCATCTAGTAGAAATCATTCGCCCACTCGTCCTCGGCAGGCTAGAGTATGGGATTCTCATACATCTAGCCTGGATAGCCGTGTTCGTCCTAATCTTCACAGCTCTGCCGGTAAACCTTCTCAGAAAGAAGCTGGTTAAGTGAATTACTTCGGGCCCGAAATTATGATACGACTCTTGTCAGTGGAACCTCCTGTAAGCTCGGAATTACTGAAATGATCAGGTGATGGAATGTCTCATGAAAGCCTAGCTAGAGTTGTCAACGGGAAGCTTATCCACTTGACTACTCTAGGCCGGAAAACAGGCAAACCACACATGGTCGAATTATGGTTTGCTGCGAGGCGTGGCAGAGTGTACCTTAGCCATGAAGGTGAAGAAACTGATTGGATGAAAAACATCAGGAAAAATGGCGGCGTGTCTTTTGAAATCGGTGGAAGAAACTTCACTGGAACTGCACGCTTACTCGAAAATAACAGTGATGAGGCGAGAGAAGGCAAGGTCGACCTTTACGAGAAGTACTACGGTAAGGCTTCGAAGGAAACAATTGAAGACTGGTTCTCACGATCAAAACTCCTCCTCATCGAACTCCATCCCGCCAAATAACACTCCAGCCTTTTTATCGATCTAGACGAGGATATTCGGGTGATGTTGGTTGTTGAACTTTTCTGAGAAAGTCTGGAAATTAATGACAACGATTCCAAGGGGAAGAGTAACCACTTACCGTTTAATCGCGAAGAAGCTAGAGACGAACGCATACAGAGCCGTTGGAAATGCCTGCCGTAACAATCCTTACGCACCTAAGGTCCCATGTCACAGAGTAGTGAAATCTAATGGAACCATAGGCGGCTTCGCGGGGAAGACATCAGGCAAGACTGTGCAGAATAAGATCGAACTGCTTAGAAAAGAAGGCGTACAAGTCAAAGACGGAAAAATCGTCAACTTTGAAAAAGTCTTATTCAAATTCTAGAATTTCATAAACTTCGACTTTGGATTAATCAACAACCTTCAGAGCTTGCTTGTCAGGCTGAAGAAGAACTCGATCAGCAAATTGCACCCATTCATCATCATTAGCGCCTCTTTGACGAACTTCAATCACCGATTTCTCGTTCTTCATCGGTTATATTCGACTCCTGACTTACCGGAAAAACGTTTCCAGGTGTTAGTGTGCTCGGAGAGTTTTTCAAGTTTCAATGGAAAGGCTGGAGACGATTCGCAAGGGATTTTGTCGTCATTCAGATAGGTTTCCTCCTCTTCGGCCTGTCGATTGATGTCATAGTTCAGGCCAGTATGGGCCTAGACTCATGGGATGTGCTACAAATGGCGCTAACATATCATCTTCCGATCACCTTGGGAGAGGCGAATATCGTCGTTGCCTTCTTGGTTGTGTTGATAGACATCATTCTCAAGGAACCAATGGGTTGGGGTACACTAGCGAATGTGGTCTTCATTGGCGTATGGGTAGACGTTCTCAGACCATACGTTCCGGTAGTACCCCAGCTGATTCTGATTCAAATCGCATATCTTCTCCTTGGAACCCTGATCATGGGATTCGCGACCGCAGTATACGTGGGAGTGAATGCTGGTGCTGGTCCACGCGATAGTTTGATGCTCGCTATCTCGAGACTCGGAAAGACCAGTTTGCGCGTTGCTCGTACGGGCATTGAAGTGAGTGTGGTTGCTTTAGGATGGTGTCTTGGCGGACCAGCATGGCTAGGAACCCTAATTGCCGCAATCGCTATTGGACCCGCGGTTCAGCTGGGATTCAAACTACTGAGAGTCCGAACTTCATTATAGGCAGATCGAATCAGATTACATCAATATGATCTGAGGAGAAGCCCTGCTTAACAAGTTCAACCTTGACATGACTCCTATGATCGCCCTGAAGGAGAAGTTCTCCACCTTTGGTGGTGCCTCCTGCTCCAAATCGTCGCTTAAGCTCTCGAGCCACTTCCACCAACCTCGCTTCTGGAATCCCTTGGATGATCGTAACTGGTTTCTTGAATCGTCTAAATTCCAATCTTACAACAACACGGGCTTCACTACGGTCAAGTTCCTCAAGCGGGTTGAATCCGAGATCGTCTGCCTTCGCCATGCAACTCGACTAAATATGAATGCCCAAGATGGATATAGATTAGATGTAGCTCGACCTCGTCAGTGACTGAAGAGTTATGAGTGGCTGCCCTATGAACCCGCTAAAGAGCAGAATTGACTAAAACCTTCAAGCGTATTGACACGAAATTGATCCATGCGGGTGAACCAACTCCTCGAATCCTCGGCTCGGTCAGCATGCCGATCTTTCAGTCTGCGATGTTTGAGTACGCTGGTGAAACGAACTATCATAACTTAAGGTATATCCGTTTGAACAATACCCCGAATCATGAGGCGCTGCACACAAAACTCTCCGCGCTGGAGAACGCTGAGGCCGCATTAGTTACGTCAAGCGGCATGGCGGCCATATCAACCGCACTTTTGGCATTCCTGTCAAACGGAGACCATCTTCTAGCTCAGAACTGCCTCTATGGCGGAACCCACACGTTCGTTACACGTGACCTCGAGAAGTTCGGTATCTCATACGACCTCATCGATGCTGACGATCCAGAATCATGGAAGGAAAAATTGCGACAGAACACTAAAGCAATCTACGTTGAGACGATGACGAATCCTCTGCTAGAGATTGCTGATCACAAATCAGCTGTGGAGTTTGCTAAACAGAATAGGCTAATCTCACTAATTGACAATACTTTCGCAAGTCCAATCAACTTCAGGCCTCCAGAACATGGCTTCGATCTCTCCTTACACAGTTGCACCAAGTATCTGAACGGACACTCTGACATCGTTGCAGGTGCCATAATCGGCCGAGCCAAACTTATTGAAAAAATAAAGCATAGACTAGATCATTTGGGAGGATCACTTGACCCTCATGCATGCTTTTTGCTACATAGGGGTATGAAGACATTGGCATTACGAGTTAGATTTCAAAACGAAAGCGCTTCGCAGATTGCTACTTTCCTCGAGAAGCAGGATGCGGTCGCGAAGGTCAATTATCCTGGCTTAGAAAGCCACCGCCAGCACTCTAGAGCGCGAGAGCTATTCGACGGATTCGGTGGCATGCTTAGTTTTGAACTAAAAGGCGGTGTAACTGCTGCCAAGGAGTTCATGGAGAAAACAACAATCCCGATAAAAGCACCAAGTCTCGGAGGCGTTGAAACACTGCTTACCCTGCCTTCAACAACATCACATGCAGAAATGCCACCTGAAGAAAGGAAGGCGCTTGGAATCACTGACGGCCTTATTCGAATGTCAGTGGGGATTGAGGCGACAGAGGACATCATCGAGGACTTTGAGAACTCGTTAAGTTAGCGTTTGTGAGCCCTTCGTGCCTTCTGAGTACCGCAAACAGGGCAAGAACCACTAGAAGAAGAGCGGTCAACACTGGAATAAGATTGATGCTGGCAATGTACGTACAGTTCGTGAGATACCCGTCCGGGGGCAAAAGCATGCAGGCCCTTGATTGAAGCCAGAAGACTTGGACATCAATTTGATCATGATAGAGGTTGAACCCAGTGTCACTCATCGTTGAAAGTTCTGATGAAACATCCATCGCCGCAATCCACATGCAAATGAAGATTACTCCTGCAATGTACGGGAGAACTTTCAAGGCAATTTTCGATCGATTAACCATTCGGTAGCACCAATCTCCTACCACATAACTTTGCAGGGTTGATACCCTAAAATCTCACGCTGATCAAGTGTGTTTTATGGAATATGTGAATCTGGGTAGAACAGGCACCAAAGTGTCACGAATATGCCTAGGATGTATGTCATTCGGTAATGATGCTCCGTGGAAAATTGAGCTTGATGCAGCTCGTAAGCTCGTCAACAAAGCGATTGATCTTGGGATCAGCTTCTTCGATACAGCCAACGTTTACTCGCTCGGGAGATCGGAGGAGATTACGGGTGAATGTCTGAAGCCCTACCGTGAAAATGTGATCCTAGCTACGAAAATTTACTTTCCAATGGGTGAAGGTCAGAACGAGTCTGGGCTTTCACGCAGGCACATTATGCAGCAGATTAGAGCTTCACTGAAACGTTTACAGACGGATCATGTTGACCTCTACCAGATTCATCGTTGGGACTATAACACACCAATCGAGGAAACAATGCGAGCTTTCAACGACATTGTCCGTCTTGGCTTTGCGCATTACATAGGTGCTTCCAGCATGTTCGCTTGGCAACTCTTGAAATCTTTGTACGTTAGCGACCGACTGGGTTTGGAAAAATTCGTGACCATGCAAAACCATTACAATCTTCTCTACCGCGAAGAAGAACGGGAAATGATTCCCCTCTGTAATGAAGAAGGAATCGGTCTTATTCCTTGGAGTCCTCTGGCGCGAGGGTTTCTTACCGGAAAGTACACGCGAAGCGAGACACCGACTTCCAAACGTTATGAAAGTGACAGGTACTTGTCGGAACGCTATTTCACGCGGGAAGATTTCGATATGCTTGACGTAGTGGTTTCGTTAGCGAAGGAGAAGGGAGTGACACCTTCCCAAATCTCGCTTGCGTGGTTGCTTCACAAGGGGGTAACGGCACCCATCATTGGTGCATCTAAACCCCAGCACGTTGAGGAAGCCGTCAAAGCAGTCGAAATAAAACTGGAACCGGACGAGATGAAACGACTGGAAGCAGGTTACAAACCGCATCCTGTAATCGGTCATGAGTAAGAGCGCATACCAAAATCGCCAGAATAACGGAAAACTATCTTAGCGTGACTGCAAGCGTGTCATAAGTTGAGGCAAGTGTCTTGACAGGTAACCCGGAACCCGAGTATCCTACAGGTCCGTTCACAATAGGTGTAGGAGGAGTTGTGCTTGATCAAGAGAAGGTACTCCTCGTAAAATTGACCTACGGTCATAAAGGATGGATTCTGCCGGGAGGTTATGTGAAGTCAACGGAGACCATAGGAAAGGCCGTTAAGCGGGAGGTTCATGAGGAGACGGGGCTTGAGGTTGAACCTACGCAGGTTGTGGCTGCCAGAAGCAAGGCCGACCAGGGCAGATGTGACATTTACATCGCATTATTAGTGAAGGTCCTAGGCGGAGAGCTGAAACCTGATCGCAAGGAAATTTCTGACCTGAAATACTTCTCGCTAAAGGAGATGGAGGCAAGGTCTGATGTGCCTAAGCTTAATACTTGGATAGCCAAGCGGGTCTTTGAGAAAACGGCTCCCCGGTTCTCTCTCTCCGAGTATAAACCGGATCCGCATCAAATGTACGAATTATGGTTTTAGCTTACAAAACATGACACAAAAATAGAAGGAAAAGAGGTAGCGACCCGCACTGTCAACTGAATTCCGGATCCTTGAATGTTGACCGTACGAAGTACCCGACGGCTGAGGGTAAGTACAACGCGATTCGGCATCCAGCCGGGGCCTGACCACTAAGGGTTTACCTCAATTGTACCTGTTCGCGCCATCCGCAGTTTCCGCAATAGTGTGTTTGCCTTCGCCAGCTAGTCGATTTCATATGGATGAGGATCACGCGTTTCGCGTCACAGTAACCGCAGTATTCGCGTCCGTCAACGGTTCCATGATGCCATTCGTGAATTGGGTGGACCGTTCTGCAATTCGGACACATCCAGATATTCGGATGTCTACGCCGATGCTCTTGAATTTGTGCTGTCGTTGCTTGGACACGTTTCTGCAGAATCGCTTTTTCCATTTCAAATGTCATTCGATCTCACCCCTCGTGATGTACTCGGTTTCGCCGGATTCGAGCTCACGTGACGCGACTCGATGGATACTGTTCTTCGCGCCCGGCTGGCAGCCTCGAGTTCTGTTTGAAATCTAGTGAATTTCGCAATGTTCTCGGCCAGATTGACGATATCTGCCTGCTTGTCGACTACTACTGACAGGATAGCTCCGTTGATGTGAAATGTGAGTTGATTGTACGCAGAGTTACCGGTTAATTCATATTCGTATTCATCCGTTAGATCCTTCACCCTGAACCTAACCTCAGTGGGCGCTTCATTCGAGTAAAAACTCGCGTTCTCGGGTTGACATCGCTGAGCGTTCTCAAGAAGCCCGTCTGCAGATCGAGTCACACAGCATATGTTGCTGTCCAATTGAAGAATTGACGCACAGAAGCCTTCACGCATCTATTTCGCCTCTGGGATTACCTGAGTGGCCTTGTTGGAAATGGCTGATAGGACTGTACGGAAGAGTAACTTTTCCACGTAAGTGCCCTAGAGTTCGAGTCCCGGGTCTTTCTCACATTCTCTTCCGGAAAACTGGACTGATCGCAAACGATGTTCTTGATTTGTGATTTCATCAAACCATTTTCCCTCCTCGTCCCTAAGGCATAGTGAGACGTATATCAACGTTCCGTTAATGAAACACGAATGTATCATATGAGTGCAACGAATCGTATGGAAACCAAGTGAAGAAAACTGAGAATCATTAGTTGAAACTGCTAAGGACCATAGATTGGTCCGGGACATGTGGAAAGGGTCGTCTCGCGCGAAGGTTGTATACCTGAGGCATCGGGTTTCTATCTTCGCTGCGACACTGTTCCTTTTCATTACCCACAGGTTCACAGATGAAGCTTTTTTCGCAATACTCTGCACAATTATCGGACTCATACTGCTGGAGGCTTCCTTGAGCCACGCAACATCCTAAGAACTGAAGGTTTCTTTTTGTATTCCACGGTCCGTCATTTAAGTGGGAATGAACATGGTCTCGTTAGGATCGAGAATAGCCGCAACCATTCTCGTGATCGTATTCTGGTTCGCGTTCATAGTTCTGTACCTCGCATTTTTCACAGGCGGATTGGACTGGTGGCAGAAAGCAGCCGTGTTTCTGGCATCAGGAGCCATTGCAATTGGGCTGATTGCAGTCTTCTGGGTTAAATGGATCATTCACTAACTCTGTAAACGCCTGCAAGTGCAGAGAGCTTCCTCACGCTGGCAACCTTGACACACCAGTAGAACACCATTGATCGGACTTGATTCCACTAAAGGCCCACCACACTTCGAGCAAGGTTCATCCATAGTACTCACGGATTATTTCCATTACGTGTCATACTGTTATGAACTATGTCATTCACTTTTAGGTTGTAGCAAGAGAAATATTTCCGAATTCTCCGTATTACTTGAATCTATTCAGCAGCAGTGAGTTACCTACTACTGTAACTGAACTTGTAGCCATGGCCCCCGCTGCCAGGAAAGGAAGAACGCTGTAGACGTCGGGACCAAAGAACGGAATCAATGCTCCTGCTGCGATTGGGATTAACGCGACGTTATAGCAGAATGCCCAGAACAGGTTCTGTTTGATTTTCCCGACACTAGCCTTACTGAGCTTAATGGCCGTCACCACATTTCGCAGATCATCCCGGATGAGAACGATTCCTCCGGTTTCAAATGCAACATCTGCTCCGCTTCCAACCGCGATCCCAACGTTTGCACTTGCAAGAGCTGGAGCATCATTAATTCCATCTCCAACCATCCCAACAATCTTACCTTCATCCCGTAGTTTTCTAATCACGTTCTCCTTTTCGTCGGGGAGAACGTTGGCCACAACTCTATCAATACAAAGTTTTGCAGCCACGCTTTTCGCAGTCCTCAGGTTATCACCTGTCAACATTACAACCTCAATCCCCATGTCTTTCAACTGTTTGACGGTTTCCGCGGAATCTTTTTTG
>Ga0187772_10000786_pt1 | contig 14346 bp, 8 predicted proteins | sample 0116_SJ02_MP15_2_FD_133137 | JGI IMG/M metagenome (GOLD analysis project Ga0187772, IMG submission 133137) | Tropical peat soil microbial communities from peatlands in Department of Meta, Colombia - 0116_SJ02_MP15_20_MG | ecosystem: Environmental > Terrestrial > Soil > Wetlands > Peat | place... | reverse complement strand
GCTTCTCATCTTCTGGCCAAAATTTCGCGTCGCTGAAGTTGGCGGCATTGAACACGACTTGCCGCCAGTCGATTATCTGCTCATTCGGGCGCAGAAGCTGGAGCCCGGCGTTTAAAATTAACTTCGGAATGTTGACCATTTTCACCTATCTTAGCTTAGCGTTGATTTCACTTTTTAAATCAAATATATGATCAATAAAGTTTTATTAAGACGCTATTATAATTTATCAGATATATAGTATACTAATTGTCTTGTATGTTTCTTTATACGGAGTATTTCACATTCGGTGATGTCACATAAAGTCACTTAGCCCCATCTGTTTTGACTTGTCACTCTCAAAAAGTGAATTTACTGACATTTCAAGAAGCTTTAGGCGCTGTCTTGTGTATTTCGAGACTCCAAACTCTTCAGCGACTTTGATTGACCTTTCCATGTACTTCGTTACTGCCCCTTCGTGGACGGTGAGTAGCATCTTGCCGCCGCATTTTGGACAGTTTCCGCTTATAGGAGGTCTACGCATCTTGTAATTGCATTTTACACACCTCACCTTTTGCCTTGAAAATGCCCGCATGTTGCCTATCAAATCCGGTAGGAAATGAGTGTTTATGACGCGTTCCGCCACATCTCTCTCGTCAACCGCCCGTATGATTCTTGCAAGTTCAAGTTGCGTCTCCATTTTGTCTATCATCGATTCAAGTACCTTATAGGCGCTGTTTGTGGGGCCACGCGAAATTGAAGAAGTATCGTGAGTGAAACCAAAACCCCTGTACTCATTTTCCGTTCCAATCCGAGATTCTACAGTCGCAATGTTTAACCGCTTCGGTTCTTCGTATTTCAATGTCGCTTCGTAGAATTCGAGCGGGTAACTGTTCACAATATCAAGGTTGTGAACTTCTTCGTCTATCTCTTTCGGGTCAATTCTTGTGGTCAAGACAAGAGGTGCATCCATTTTGCCGCCGCGTCTGTCAGGAAGGTAAGACTGTGAAAAATTTAGAAGGCCGTCTAAAAGCAGCATAAATGAGTCCTCATCGCCATCGCAGTTTCGCCTCTTTGCCGCATGGAAAAACGGATGAGCGAAACTCGCTGAGGCGCCAGTAAACCCTATAACCCTCGCCAGAACTCCAGCGCTTGTATGAGGAGCAAGCCCTATTACGAGCTCCCCGACTAAATCCTCTTTTGTCCCCGCGTTATAGTACGATTCTACCTTGTAGTATCTGATAAGAAGGTCGTCTATGAATTTTGAGACCTGTAGGAGCCACTCACCGCAGTCATAGGAAAGAATGACATCTTGGGGTTCAAGTTCAATCACCTCTTCCTCATCTTTAGCATTATACCCTAGTTCCCTGAGTTTCTCGATGCTAGTTGAAATCTCCCTCGGTATAAAATGTGTAGTCGGAAGATCCGTCAGGTCATATCTGCACGAACCATCCTTAAATACATTGATTTCGTGCTTCGCCCTTAAAATTCCCTTTTCAATGGGCTCCGGAGTTTTGTTCTTCGACGTTAGCCCTAAAACTCCCTTGAACGATTTAAATCCGCCATGTTCTTCGAGCCTCGCCAAAGCCTGCTGGTAAAGGCTCCTGAGATCTATCGACTGAAGCTTATAGCTAACACCTTGCCTTCTGCATTTAGGGCAACTCTTTTCATTTGAGATGTTTCTGTTGCATGTCGGACAGATGTTGATGACTTGCGTGAATTCCCCGCATTCGCATCTTGTTTTATATGTGGTCGTACGACAACTCGGGCAGATACGAACCCCTAGGTTTACATCAACAATGCCGAGATACTGAACGTCTATCTCGAGTCCATTTTCCACGGCAGCTTTTGATGATCCTGTAGCTCTTCTGAATGACCTGTCGCGTCCTCCTGCAGTTCCAATAGGGAAAAGTACGTGGGGGGCGGGCTTCATCTCCCGGGCGCTCGACTTTTCTGGCCTTCCCATCCTTCCGCCGATTCTCGAGGGGGCGCGCTCCCTTATCTCAATGCCGCTAAGAAGTGTAACGGCACTAATAGTCGACTTTATCCTCGGAGATCTCAGAGAGAACCACGTCTTATCGAGGGTATCGTCAAGCCCAAGGCAAGTCAAAAGTGCAGACGCATCATGAATAATAATATTCTTGCCGTCAAACTCATGCAAGACGAGGAGATGTTCGAGGATTTCTTTCGCCTCTCGGTCATTCGGTATGACGAGGTCAACTTTTCTATCTCCCTGTTGTTGATCGTCATCGTTAAGATCATTGCTAAGTGGTCTCGTATGTCCGTTTTCGCTTACAAAAAGAGCAAGTTTCTCAAATTCCTTAAGCGTTATGTCATGCCAAAGGAACGTAAATTTTGGATGAAGCGGGACTTTGAACACAGTTGATATGCGAAGCGCCTTAGAGGAACTAAGATCTCTAGGGTTAACTTCAGGAGTGGATACTCCCATTTTATCTGCTGCTTCGCTGAGTTCCTGCAGCCACCATTCATGCACGTAGGATGAGGGGATAAGCTGGTGGTTATTCTCTAAAAAATCACCATAATTTATCAATATCTCGCCGAGGTCAATTATTTCTTCGAGTTGAAGCTTGTATTTGTTAGCATCTTCGAATTTATCAATCCTCATGACATTGCCATCTTGGAGTCTGACCGTGGGCCCTTCTATCGAGTCTACAGGTGATATGCCAGCAGCTTTACCTGGCCTTTCTGTTTTCATCTGCGTGCCAGGCGCAAGGAACTCGCCTAGTATTACCATAGTGGCGGGATTAATACCTGCAGAGGCTAGCCCAGTGTTGCGGGCCCTCCCATATCTGAGCCTGAACCCGCCCCTTCGTGAGGGGTGGGAGAACACAGGTCTGCCGGCTATGATGTCCTTCATATACTTCCAATTTGGCTTTATCCCGTTGTCAGAGCCTACATCATCGTAACCGAAAGGTTTTGCAGTGTGGGTTATCTCGTCAAGCCATTCCCAGCCGTCAAGCCCAAGCTGCGATACGTACTTTTTCACCTTTGGCGCCTTTTGTGCTAATCCTTCGGCTAGGACAAGTGCCATCCCGCCCCTTACTGCGTTTGTTCCCACCCTCTCGAGGTTTCTGTAGCCAGAGACCTCCTCCTCTTCGGTGCCCTCTCCGTCAATGCAGATTGGGCAGTTTCTCACGATCGTCCGGATCTCATCATCTGATGGGGTATACTGGAGGTTTACGAGCCTTTTGTAAAGAGGCACCTCTTCAACGTATCTCTCTATCTCTTCATTTCTCGCGATGTAGCGATCGATACCCACCGCTCGCCTGACATAATCTGCAACTAAAACAGAAAGGGCTTGAGCGGTACCACCCGCACTCCTGACAGGGCCTGCGTAAAAAATCTTCAGATAGTCTGTTTTATCATCGTTTTTTCCGAGCTCCACCCTTGCGATCCCTTCGATGGGCGCTGCGACCACGCCTTCCGTTAACATCGCAACGGCCGTTCTGACAGCTCTATCTACGGCCTCAGATTTGCTCTCATACTCTCCAAACTTTCCTTCTGCGAAGTCGAGGCCTATCGCAAGAGCAGCCTCTTCACGAGACATTGCTTCTTCAAGCTCCCTAATTCTCTTGGCAAGCCCCGCGATACCCATGAGGTTTTCTACCCGCTCAGCAAGGTCACGAGCAGGGAGAATTTCTGGATACGGCACTGGATCTTCACCTCGCTTCCGAGCCTCGGAAGCAACTTTAAAGCAGCTGTTGAGCTCAGATTCAAGCCTGTCGAAGTACTCATTGATGTTGTCGGTCATCTGACTCATCTTTCGACGTATTCAAATCGTTGAAATTTGTTGCAAAAATACCTGCCAATTTGGAATAGGTTTATAAGTAGGGTCTTGGCTCTAGAACTATATAATAAAAACGCTCAATGCAACGTTTGATTACAAAACGAATTTAATTTTAATATGCTATCTGCAGTAGAATAAACCTAAATACTTTCAGTTATAACTATTGTTGATTAAAATGCCCTCAATAAACATATTCAAACTCGGAAACACCTTCGTCTTTAAGCAATTTTTAGATGATAGAGCCCTATTTGCGCAGCTAGGTAGTTATTACAACAACGCTAAATACCGCTTTGAGATATCCCCCAACGACCTTAAAAATGTTCAAGATATGCTACAAGCGGCAGGATACGACGTTGAGGTTATCGAGAATTCGAGGGATTACTTAGTAAGTATTGGCAAATTCCAGAAGCATAAGCAAATTCTCAAAAACAGTGTAGAAGTTGAAGAAGTCGATGAAGAGAAAGTATTTTTGATGAAGGACAAAGAATCGGTGGAAATGGCTTTATCTCAAGGTGCTAAGAGATATGAGGGGGAGCTTTTTTCCTGATTGGCAGAGTCTAAAATTTATTGTCTATAAAGTTGTTGTCGTGAATTAATTACAACGATAAAGTAAAATTAAGGCGTTCCGTTTACCTATCACTATAAATCTGCATTTTTTAATGTTCCTCAGCGGCTACAGTAACGTTTATTGTCGGGTCCCATTTTTTAGAGCAGAACACGTTGATATGCAGGCCAGCTTCTAAATCTTGTTGAGGATATCAGTAGACGCAGTTTTTCCATCACTGCCTTGCGCAGAACAGCCAGCATTACCTAGTCTATAATATTTCGATCGAATTACTTACAATTGACAGTATCTATCCCTTATTTGACCTAATTAAATTCAATAAAATTATATATGGATAACCTGTTTTTCAAGTAAACGTTAAAACATCAATGACTAGACTGTGTCGAACTTATAACGAGGTGACGCAAGATATGTTGATAATTCTAATACATGGGGGCACGGTGAGCGTATATGGAGACTAAGGGCAAACGAAGCCGATCAAATGCCCGCCCATTAACGATATGCATGGTCACACCGTTCCCACCGAGACATGATGGCATCGCGACATATTCATCTGAGTTAATAAGTGCAATAGAAAGTTACGGCCATACTGTTCACGTCATCAGCCATCCAGATGTTGACGTAGGAGGGCACGAGAATCAGAAAGGCGTGTACGGGCTCATAGATATTCAGAAGGAAGGGTGGGAGCGGGACGTATTTCACAAGATAAAGGAATTGCAACCTGATGTCGTCCACATACAGCACGAATATGGCCTCTACGTATATGAGGGCGATTATGGAATACCCGTGCTTGACCTTTTATTTCTATTATATGTTTCGAGGATCCCCTCGGTCATCACCTACCACTCAGTCTACAGCACGCTGAGCCGCGAGGAGGCAGCTTTTACAGGCCTCAGCCTATTTGTCGCCAGTGCAGGAATAGTCCATGAGGAATTCCAGAAGATCTTCTTGCCTGCAAATCTAGGCTGGATTCCCAATAATGTCTATGTCATACCCCATGGAGCGAAGACTACGGTTACTGAAGCAGTCCCATCTGAGCCTGAATCCAGGAAGTTGTACGGGCTTGAAAGGAGTAAAGTTGTGCTCTGTATGGGGTGGTGGGAACCGAATAAGCGGTTTGAGGATGTGGTGGAAATCTGGCCTGAGGTCGTTAAGGAGGTCAAAAATGCAATCCTTGTCATTGCAGGAGATGCCAGGCCCGGCTCACCAAGTGGGATATTTTACAAACCGAAACTTATGAAGGCAATCGAATCGTCTCCGGTGAAGGATAAGATCAAGGTTATCATAGGCGCGTTTACCCCAAAGGAGTACGACACCATACTCAATATGGCTGATGTCGTCGTCCTCCCTTACGATAGGGCCTCTCAAAGCGGTAATCTCGCCCATGCATTTGCCCTCGGGAAACCTGCAATTGTTACTGCCGTTGAAGGCCTGAAGGCAGAGGTCGAAGCCAGCGGGGCCGGAGTTGACGTCCCGCTCGGGTCTTTCCAGGATTTAAAGGCAGCCCTCGTGTTGGTCTTAAAAGACGATGAGCTAAGAAAATTATTTTCAACGCGAGCATGTGAATATGTCCATAAGGAAATAGGCTGGTCGCACGTTGCGCAGAAACATATCCTGCTTTACAAAACGATCATGGAGAAAGAGCGGATGAAAGTCACTCCTGTCGCAGGACCTGATACGATCCGCGGCTAATACCTTACGCAACGTCAAGTAAGTCTACATTTTCTCAATCGGGTCTTCGAATCATAAATGTTTGAGAGCGTACCCTTCTTTCTCATTACAAATGTTTTTCAAGATAGCGTTAAGTAATATAATACTAAATGAATGCTTGGTTGTTCTCCACCCTGACAGGTTCGAAAACGATTTATCAAGCGAAGCGTGCAACGCATCGCGTAGCGCACGAAAGGTTTATGACGTTTAATAATGTAATAAACGAAGAAGTTTCTGGGAGTCTAAAAATTTAAATATGGTGATCACAAGTCGCATGCCGATAACTCTCGATGATATAACAATCTCCAGTTTTTTGGATCTGTTCAAGCAGATTGTGGAACAAAAGGAGAAGGTGGGCTTGAAGCCCATTCAAAATAACCCTCCAGACCTGCTCGAAAGAGCTCAATTATATGGGACACAGTTTAAAAATGGCTCGTGGAATTGGGGATCTAACATATGGAGCAGAAGTGCGAGCGGAAGCGTAGTGGTCGACAGGGATGAAGATCTGAAAATCGAACACAAACAATTGATGCAAAGGGTCCTTGAACACATCTTAAACCAGCCCTTGATTCAAGTTGATGCTAAGCTTGGACATGATGGTTCAAGGGGCGAAATGAAGTGCCGACTCTACTGTGATGCCCAGTTTCCTGATGTAGCATACCGATGGTGGGCAGTGAACTTTCCCGGCGATCCGAGTTCCGAGCCTGAAGCTATCCTATTTATGATTCCTCATTATCTCGAGAACCCAAATGTCCCTGGCAAAAACGAGATGTTGAAAGTCATTCGGTTTCCGTTCCATAATTACACTATAGTGACGGCTTCATCGTATATGGGAGAGGCTAAGAAAGGCTTCCTTTCACACTGGATTTATGAGGTATATAAGAGGGGCGGCACTGGTGAACACGCGTCGCTTAAGGAGTACACTATTAAGCGGATCGACGGAACAAACAAACGCTTGGTGAAGTCGGTCTGGGGATTAACGGGCAGTGGAAAGTCGACTCACGGTCACTATATCTACGACAAGACCATAGCCCAGATATATATCGACAAGTTTGGGGTAAACCCCCTTGACTTCATTTCAGATCAAGTGATACGAAACGATGATGTTGTTGCGGTATTCCAAGATTGTGTAGTAAGCCCTGAGAGGGGGTGTTGGACTAAGACAGAAGATGTTGATGTTACCCAGCACGCCATTTACAAAGCGGGCACATCCCCTAATGCGCTACATGAAAATACCGAATGGGATGAACAGGGAGATGTAAGTTTCCGCGGAGAGATACTCCAGTATCACGGAAAATTGAATCAGAACGCACGGAGCATCATTTTTCTCGAGGACACCGGTTACTCAGATGGAAAGGTCGACTCGCTGGAACCGTTAAACTGCGCGATTTTCATCAGTCCTGGCTATGTTTCGGACTATGCGTGGGTGAAGCTCAACGACCCAGCATTTGCAGCGAAGGTGCTAGCAGACGGGAGGACAATTGGGCACCCTGCTCAAGGCAGAGAGGGTGTAGGCGGCGAAAAGTTCGAATCGAGATACTGCCTGCCATTTACTATAGGTGTTGGCAATGCGGAGCATGTCCACCGATTCTACAAATTCATGAAGGACAGGCAGCACACCGATAACCCCATTGAGTGCTATCTGATCAATACTACGGGAAGAGTTGGCGCGAAGTACGTGTGGGTTGATTCTGAACTCGATGGCGAAAAGGTGTGGCTTGCAAAGGTCCTCTTCGAAGAAGTAAATGGCAAGAAGAAACCAGTGGGCGGCACAGGGCCGACAATTGAAGAGACTCAGCTTTTCTTAATCCAAGCAGCACGGGGTGCTGTCGCCTATGAGCCCCACCCATTTTGGGGAGAGAAGGTTTTTGTGCCCACCAAAGTTGAAGGATTACCTGACCAGCGGTTAAAAGAGCTGAATCCGTTTACGTACCGATCGATGGAAGAGATGGAAGCGCTGCTGAGGCAACAGATAATGCTTAGCAAGTACTACCTCAAAACTCAATGTGCCGGACTTCGTAAATCCGTTTTACATGCGATGGATTTCTAGGGTTAGTGGACTCTGTGGGCTCCCACAGATTCTAATTAAAAGGAGATACAACAATCATCTATCACCTCAAAATGCGCATGTGTGGATCGTCCATCCAGATTGATACTAGTTGTTTGACAAGCTAACGTTGCAGTCGAGGTGGAGCAGACATAGTTTAGATTCGTACATTGTGAGTGGTTAGAACTTTGGAACCCGCGAAGTTTATACTGCCAAGCAATTGACCTAAAATTAAATGGGCTAGGCTATATAGTGTCTTTAGTGGCGCACTACTTTAGTAACTAGTTATTGCCCTAGCTCTTTGAAGCGTTACCAGCACTATAGAGCAGCATCCAGGAAACAAAGATAAAACTTTAATTTATTGACTCATTTTGCTTTTAAAATCTTGACTGATGGTTTATGTAAAGCTATTCTTAGCGGAACATAGCACGAAAATTAACATTTCATAAACAATAAATAGAGGGTTTGTAGTGTAAGCTATGTTGATAATAAAATTGAATGCATCATGATGCAATGCACAATGCCCCCAGTGTCAAAAAATAGATACATAAAGATGGATTATATGACGTTTTTGGCCCATTTTGAAAGCATCGTAACCGATATGAGGGATAGATGGGAGTTTTTCTACCCCATAGAGTACGCTACATTTACCATTTGTGAAGACGGGAAAATTTTTGCCGGCAGTAAATATATCGCCAAAATGCCGGAGGATTTTGACTTTGAGGCACTGTGGAAAGAGACAAAAACGACGGTCCGAAGTGATGCACGTAAGTGAATCTCGTCGCATCGGCCCAAACTCAATCAACAAACACGCTTGTGATGAGCGATGTGGTCGGCTCTGGATAATTGCAGTCAAGATAGGAACATACTGCACGTATGACTGCAACTGGTGAGCAGTTATGAGTGATCATTATAAATCAATTTTTTTATAAAATAATTTAAATAATTATTTTACGCGATTTTTAATTTAAAATAATGCGATAGATAACTTTTGGGAGGCGGTAAACACGCCAATCTTGGGATAATTTAAATGAGAGGAAAATCTTCATTAAATATATAAACATTATAATGAAAGTATTGTAATAATTATATTTTCATTCTTTCGGACAGATATCTTGGATCTTAAAATGAAATTGGAATTGTATCGTTCTAATAAGTGAAGCAAGCAAAAAATGCGAAGATTTAAAACAATGTCATAACGTTTGAATGCCTTCTATATAATTCGGTCATTCGTGTGTGAACTGAGGTGTTTAACATTAACTCTGACTTAAGGTTCGTGCATCTAAGTGACACCCATCTGGGGTATCGTCAATACGGTCTCAATGAAAGACTAATGGATTGGAGCCGAGCTACTAAAGAGATTATAGATTATGCAATCAAACATGAAGTGGATTTCGTTGTCCACAGTGGAGACCTGTTTAACTCAAATAAAGTGGATCACACTTCACTCATTTACGCTATCAAATTATTGGGCTCTTTAAAAGATGCAAACATTCCATTATTTGTAACTGATGGAAACCATGATAGACGAAAAGGCGCACAGAAGCACGGCCCAAACAATGTTCTTCAGCAGTTAGAATTATGTCACTATTTAACCCCAGAAGGCGGAGACCTTGACAACGCTGTTGCAACCATAGGCGAAGTAAATATCATAGGTCTTGGATATCAAGGGATTTACCTAAAATCTCGACTTGAAGATTTTTATCAGCAGATGCCCGATGGAATTAACATAGTCTTATTGCACGCTGGAGTTGAGCAATACTCAGACGAGGCGCAACCAGATATTACTTCTGCAAAACTAAATTTACTTCGCCCCAAGACGACTTATCTCGCTCTTGGACACTACCATAATAAATTTGATATTGATGGGTGGATCTACAACCCCGGTAGTCCAGAATACATTCGATTCTCCGATTGTGGTGTTAAAAGATATTTTTACGATGTAACTTTAAAGAATGAGAATCCCTCTGTAACCGAAATTGAAGTAAAAAATGTACGCCACATGGAAAGTTTCACGATCGAGCACCCAAATGATGACTACGTTTTGCTTCAACGGGTGGAAGAGAAGTTGGACCAAGTAGAGAAGAACAAAACTCTGGCCAACTCTCTTTTGAGAATCATATTAAATGGGAGAATTGACAAGAGCCCGAACATAGCTGAGTTGGTGGCTTTCGTGGAGGATCGATATTCACCACTTTATTGCGCAATTGTCGATGGCACGACAACTGAAGGTGATTTGTTCATTGATGACCCTGGAACAATGGAAGAGCTAGAGCTTCTGATATTCGAGCAGAACTTCTCACACTATGAGGAGCAAGCTTCAGATATCGCGGCTTTTGCACGGGGCATAATGAAGGAGATAACTGACGCACAGCTTAAAAGTGCAGAAGATGCGGAGCCCATCGCTCAGCACGTATCTAACTTCAGGAGGGACACCTTATGAAGCTGGAGAGCATCCGTCTGAGGAACATAAGGGCGTTTGAGGACTCAGGAGAGATAACGTTCGGGGATGGCACAATATCGATATGCGGCGAAAATGGCGCAGGAAAGAGTACCGTTGTCAACTGCATAGGCAGAGCCGTATTTGGCTGGGACATGGCAGGCAGAAAACGCGAAGTGATCACTTACGATGGCTCAAAACATAAGCAAGGCGAGACCGAATACCTTTTGAGAAAAAGCGCCCAAGAGGGCTCAATCGAAGTCACATTTTCACATAAGGGCCATAATTATCACACGGTAAACAGTCTATCTCGCACCTCTCAAAGCTGGGAGCTGTACATCGATGGTACGAATACAAAAATGCACGGAAAGGATGAGATACACGAACGCATATGGGACGAACTGAGCGCAACTGAGAGTTATGGAAACTCACTTGATAGTTTATTCGGTGATGTAATCTGCGTGCCACAGGGCTACGTAATTAATGAGTTTGAGTTTAGTCCTCAAAATAGAAAAGATCATTTTGATAAAATCCTCGGCTTGTATACTTACAGACAAGCGTTTGAGGACTCTAAGCACGTGAAGAACAACTTCAAAAATAAAATTGATAAGGAAAAATCGGGCGTACTGCTTGTCAGAAACGATATCGATAACTTAAGTGGACTTGTTGTAAAACTCAGAAAAGATGAAGCAGACCTTGCTGCACTAAGAACATTGATTCTTGGAACCAATAGTGACATAGAAAGACTTTTGGGCTTAAAGAAGCCTTTTGAAGAGCTTTATAACAATATTGAGAGTCTCACTTACGAAGTAAAGTTGCAGAAATCAAAAATTGAGAGCTCTACTGATATGCTTGAAACCTTGCAGGCAGAGGTCAAGCAGTGTAAGGAAGCCAAGAAAATTGTCGAGAGACTTAAACCGTCCTATTTGCGATACAATGAAGTTTCGCAGCAAATTGCAATTGTACGGTCGCTTTTACGGGAGATGGCAAAGGAGAGAGAGACACTATCAGACCTGCGTATAAAATCCTACAATCTTGAGCGCGAGAGAGAGGGTAAACTTGAAAAACTTAACGTATATGATTCTAACTCTGAAAGTCTGGTAGAGCTTGCGCCTTACTTTGACAAATATGTGAAGCTCGAAAAACTGCTTTTGCCTTTACAAATTAGTCAACAAAAGTGTGAATTAGCCTTGGAGCGTATGCTCAAGAATCAAGATCTAATGACTTCGAAAAAGTCAAGGATTGAAGAGCTCAATGATGAGCTTAAAGAATATGATGCTTTACAAGCTGAAGCTGAACCTTTGGAAGGCCTGCGAAAAAGCTTTGATCTTCTTACCAAAAAAATTGGGGAGCTTAACGGTCGTAAGACGCACATTGAGAGAGATCTGACGGATTTATTGAGCGGCGTATGTCCGTTCACGAACAATAGATGTGAATCGCTCGCAGAGCTCGGGTCTAAACAAGAAGAAGAATTGAGTCAGATTATGGCAGATCTCGAGCATCTAGAACTCGACAAAGCAAATCTCTCAGAGATAATCGCAAAGGCTGACGAATCAAACAAGAAACTCCACGCGCTTGAAGGAAAAAAGCGAGAGCTTGAACTAATGAACGAGGATATTAGCGGACTCGAATCTGAAATCGAAGGGAGTAAAGAGGTTGTCAACTCAACAGGCGACAAATCGGCGGAAATTGCAGAAGCAAATGCATCTCTTGGGGAGTTAAGGCCGAGGTTTGATAAATACAATTTGTTGACGTACGAGGTTGAAAATGTTGATCGGGATTCGATTGTAAAAGAACTCGAAGATATGGATATCAAAAGAGCTTCATTGAGATCGAAGATAGAAGCTGCTAATGATAAAATAGCCGATTTAGTCGAAAAAGGCGGAAATGAAGATAGAGAGAAGAGACTTGATTGGGAGCTCAAAGAGATTATGCCTGATTACGATGCCTACTTGACATCTCTTAAAACGTCAGAACGATTTGAAAGTGCAGTTCAAAGATGTGAAAGCTACAGGACCTCTCTTGACTCACTCGAAGACGCCTATGAAAGAACGAATCAAGAACTTAAAGCCAAAGAGAGCTTATACAACCGAGATGAGCATTTAAGAATTGACGATGAATATGATCGGAAACGCAGTGAGCTCGACGGAATGAAAGGAAAAGAATCGCAGTTACTGCGAGAGATTGATGCGGGCAAAGAGTATGAGAGAGCCCTTGAACAGAAGAAAGAAGAGCTCATGGAACTAGAAGTTGAACTCAGTGAGGTACTTGCCGATAGTAGCTTTTTCGATGAAATTCGGGAGAGCTTTAAAAAATTGAGTGAGATGCGCTCTGCTTTCACTGGAAAAGTCAGCCAGCGTGCAGCACGGCACTGGAGAGAGATGACTGGGGACAGCTCAGAGCTCCATTGGCAGGAGGATTATCTTATTTTCAAAACGGTTGGCGACGATGTTATTTCGCTTTATGAGATGAGCGGAGGGGAAAAAATCTCCGCATGTCTTGCTGTTCGGCTCGCCCTTCAAGAGGTGCTGGGAGGACTTGGAGTATTCATTTTGGATGAACCCACGGTACACCTCGATGAGGACAGATGCGATAACCTTGCGCGACAGATCGGCTCAATTACTGGGCTCAATCAGATTATCGTCATAAGTCACGACGAGACTTTTGGCGCCTATACAAAGCAGCAGATAAATATAAAAAAGGGTGAAAACGGCGGCGGAAGTGTTGTAGAGTGGTGATCTGTGTGAGAAGTTACATTCCTGATGCTATGATATATTTACGCGCCGGGGGTTTCAATTCAAGTTGAGTGAACGATCTTAAGAACTCTTTGGAAATTATACTCTCTTGTGCGTCTGCATCTTTAGAGTATGCAGGGTTTCACTTAACCCCACAGTGGCATTCCAATATCTCTTCAAATCTTTCGTTTACCACATCCCAGTTCACGATGCTCCAGAACGCGTCCACAAATTTGGGTCTTTCATTTTTATAGTCAAGATAATATGCATGCTCCCAGACGTCAAGCACCATTGCTATACTAAAGTTAGGGTACACGTTGACGTTGTGCTTCTCTATCTGCATTATGACCGGCCTGTTGGTGAGCTTGCAGAGCGCTAACGCTGCCCACCCAGAACCCTCAGCGCTCACAGCAGCTTGAGTGAACTCCTTTTTAAATCGTTCAAAACTGCCAAACTCGCTAGTAATGGCGTCGCCCAACTTTCCACCTGGCTTGCCGCCCCCTTTGCCCGCCGGCGCTAAATTGGGCCAGAATTTTGAGTGCAGCAGATGCCCTCCTATGTTGAATGACAGCTCTTTTAGCGCGGCTTTCACGTCAATATCGGCGTTCTCTTTTCGTGCTTTGTCGAGTTTCTCATATACCGCATTTGCACCATTGACGTACGCTTGATGGTGTTTGTCGTGATGTAGCATCAATTGCGTTTCAGATATGTAGGGCTCTAAATCTTTATATCCATACGGTAGAGCGGGTAACACGTAAAACTTCCCTGCTTCCATTTTCATCATCTCCTAAGCTCTTTTATAGGTGTTCAACTTATTTGAGAGAAAATATATACCTTTAATCCTCATTTTACAAGGAATACGATAGAAACGCCTACTTTTCAGCGTGGTCGTAATAAGGGCGTTAAAGGATAGAGAGGTATCATGCACTCAAAAGTCAACGTATGCGCTCCAGTTCGAACGAGTTGGCATCTTCAAAAAGGATGTGGAGAAGGTTATTGGATATCTTGAGAGCTCGCATCATTCTCATTCGCCTTGACATGGCGGAGGTCGCCGGTCAGAATCTC
>Ga0187772_10000784_pt1 | contig 14354 bp, 12 predicted proteins | sample 0116_SJ02_MP15_2_FD_133137 | JGI IMG/M metagenome (GOLD analysis project Ga0187772, IMG submission 133137) | Tropical peat soil microbial communities from peatlands in Department of Meta, Colombia - 0116_SJ02_MP15_20_MG | ecosystem: Environmental > Terrestrial > Soil > Wetlands > Peat | place... | reverse complement strand
CAAAGCCGAGCGACCTGATTCCAGAACTGCAGGGGCGTTTTCCCATTCGAGTGGAGCTGCAATCGCTGACCATGGAAGATTTCGTGCGCATTCTCACCGAGCCGAAGTCGTCGCTGGTCAAGCAGTACACGGCGCTGCTCGAGACCGAAGGTGTGAAGCTGGAATTCACGAATGAGGCTCTGGAAGAAGTGGCGCGCTTTGCGTTCCGGGTCAATGAGAGCACAGAAAATATTGGAGCTCGACGGCTGCATACCATTATGGAGCGCGTGCTGGATGAGCTGAGTTTTGATGCGCCGGAGAAGAAAGGCCAGCAGATCACCGTCGACGCGGATTATGTAAGGAAGATGCTGACTGACATTGTGAAGGATCAGGATTTGAGCAGATACATTTTGTAGCGTGTGTCAGACTGCGCTACTCAAGCCCCAACTTGAGTGGGCTGCCCCGCCCGCTTTTCCACAGCTCATCGCACGTGCAGGTCGAGAATTTCCTGACTGGCGCGGGTTTCTTCAGGAAGATTGTTCTCGATGCTCCTCATCGCGGACCCGGGGCCAATGCTATTGAGCACGGCGGCTGCAAATTGTTCACCCCACGAGTGTTCCACATCCAGAGCCAGGGCCCAGGCCCAATATTTTTCTGCTGCGGGCGAAGACGCATTTGGCGAATTGACGCGGTTCATGCGGTCGGAATCGACGGCAGCGAAAAACATACGAAAGTCAGCTAATTGATGAAGCAGGGCGTGGCCGGCGGAGGTGGGCGCGCGCAGGGCCATCGAGCCAACCAGGTTCAGCGTGATGTACGAGCCGAAGAGTGCAGCCAGCTGCCACGAACTTGCCCAGCCAATCACCGCCAGCGAGGCCAGTGCGACGAGGAACATAACCGGGGACGTGCGATCGCTCTTGACGAAGCGCAACGGATGAGGAGTTCGCCCAGGGAGGCGACTGTTGATCTTGTAGAAAGTTGCAGGAAGAGTGCGAAGCGTGGCCAGCAAAGACCAAACGGCGAGAAACGCCGGGAGGACCAACAAGGCGCTGAGGTTGGCATTCCACAGGCTTTGCATTTCCGGATAGAGCGCAGCCGCGAAGCACCAAAAAGAGACCGTCAGGCCTGGAACCAGAAACGGGAAGTGCGGCGAGATCAGGTCCGGTTCGATTGCAGACTCGAGTGAGCTGTGCACGTTGCCGGCAATCTTTTCGAGCCAGAGGCCTGACAGGAGGACAGACGACGAGTCGCGGTGAAAAAGTGCGCTGGCGACGATCTCCTCCTCGGCCTCCAGCGGGACTGAAGCATTCACGCGAGAGATCAGGTAGTCGGCCGAGCCCTGCTCGATCTTCAGATATCCTTTAGCAGCCATGTTGACGATGGCCACGACGAAGGGCTTATTGCTCGCGCCACGCTCCAGTAAGTACGAGGCGACGGCTGGAGAGATATCCTTGGGCGGTTCGTAACTGGCTACGGGCGTGCCCGTGCGCGGGCGCCACCGCAGTGCGAAGCCAGCGAGGATGAAGTAGACGGCTATTGCGCCCGCGCCGTACCAGGCCAGCAGGCGCAATTGCTCCGCGGAATGTGTAGCGACCGTCATCTCCTTCGGTATTGTGATTCGGAAAAGGGCACGGGCCAAGTTACGTCCGTTCCGCGCAGGTACATAGCGGCTGATATTCTGCTAAGGCTGTTCCGCAGGCTATTTAAGTCATCTTATGAGAACCATAGACCGTGGACGACTCCAGTCCCTCATGCAGCGCGAGCAGAAGAGGTTCATCGACGAGCGCCCGAAATCGAAGGCGTTGTTTGAGCGGGCGCGCAAGTCACTGCTTGCCGGCGTGCCCATGAACTGGATGGTGAAATGGGCGGGCGCCTTCCCTCCGTTCGTGCGCGAGGCGCAGGGAGCTCACTTCTTCGATGTGGACGGACATCGCTACATCGATTTCTGCCTCGGCGACACGGGAGCGATGACCGGGCATTCTCCTTTTGCCGTGGTGAAGGCGGCGGAAGAGCAGATGCGGCGCGGTATCACGCTGATGCTGCCCGGTGAAGATTCCATTGTGGTCGCGGAGGAACTCCAGAAACGTTTCCAGTTGCCCTATTGGCAATTCGCTTTGTCTGCCACGGATGCCAACCGGTTCTCGATTCGCCTGGCGCGGCAGGTTACCGGCAGGCCGAAAGTCCTGGTCTTCAATTGGTGCTATCACGGCACCGTCGACGAAACCTTCATCACACTAGGATCAGACGGCACGGCGGGCCCACGTCCTGGGAACGTTGGACCGCCGATCAATCCGGCGATCACGACGAAGGTTGTCGAGTTCAATGACGTGGATGCCCTGGAAGCGGCTCTGCACACCGGAGATGTCGCCTGCGTGGTGGCTGAACCGGCAATGACCAACGTCGGCATCGTGCATCCGCAACCGGGATTTCACAAGGTTCTGCGCGAGCTCACGCGCCAGCATGGAACGTTGCTGATCATCGACGAGACGCATACCATTTGCGCCGGGCCGGGCGGGTACACACAGTCGGAAAATCTCGAGCCGGACGTAGTTGTCTTCGGGAAGGCGATCGGCGCCGGAATTCCGGGTGCGGCCTACGGGCTCTCGCAGGAACTGGCTGAGAAGATTGCGGCGAAGCAGGAACTGGAGAACTGCGACGTGGGCGGCATCGGCGGCACGCTCGCCGGCAATGCGCTTTCGCTGGCTGCCATGCGCGCTACGCTCACCAAGGTCCTTACGAAAGAAGCTTTCGACCGCATGATTCCCATGGCCGAGCGTTGGACGACCGGCGTCGCGCGGGCGATCGCCGATGTGGGAGTTCCCTGGCATGTCACACGGCTGGGCTGCCGCGCGGAATATCTCTTTGGGCCGGAACCGAAGAATGGCTCTGAGGCTCACGCCGCCATGGATTTTGAACTCGAGCGGTTTTTGCACCTCTACGCGATGAATCGAGGCATTCTGCTCACTCCGTTTCATAACATGGCGCTCATGTCGCCACAGACGGAACGCGAAGACGTCGACCGGCATACGAGCGTGTTTCGCGAGGCGGCCAACGAAGTCTGTGCATCGTAGCCGTGCGTGCGATTTTGAACAGCTGGGCTTCTGATAGGCTGCTTCTTTCCGCATGAAATGTCCTGCATCGAGGCTGCTTCTGGCTGTGGGAGCGCTGCTGGCGCTCGCCAGTTGCGCCACCATTGGACCTCCGCGACCGCCCTCGCTCGATTTGCCCAAGCCGCCGTCCGACGTGCGCGCCACGCGGAAAGGCGACCATGTCACTCTGACGTGGACGGTTCCTACCGTCACGACTGACCGGCAGACGATTCGCAACGTGGGTGCAACGCGAATCTGCCGCGGGACGGACGCGGCGTTAACGCAGTGCGGCCGGCCGGTCGGCAGTGCAGCGCCTCAGCGGACGACGTTCGAAGGCCAAAGAGTCAGCGCGACCTACATCGATGTCCTTCCCTCCGATCTGACTGTAAAACCTGCCGGCTTCGTCAGCTACGGCATTGCGGTGCTCAACACGGGCGGGCAAACTGCCGGGCTTTCCAATCAGGTGCGCGTCTCGCTGGCTCCGACCGAACCGCCGCCGAAAGATTTTGCAGCACGGATGACGAGCCAGGGAGTCGTGCTGAGCTGGACGAACACGATTCCGCCGAGCGGACAGGATTCCGTACGCTACGCCTACCGGACTACCCGTCATCCCGAGGGCGGTCAGCAGCAGACGGTGGTGGGAGAGGTTCCCGCCGCAAGTGAGGGCAATCTCACCCTCACCGATTCGAGCTTTGAGTGGGAAAAAACGTACGAGTATCGGATTGAGGTCGTGACGGTCGCGACCCAGGCGGACGGGCACGAAATTCAGGTCGAAGGCGGCGACTCGGCCGAGGTCAAGGTTTTCGCCGACGATGTGTACCCGCCTGCAGTTCCGGCCGGTCTGCAGGCAGTGTATTCGGGGGAGGGGGGACAGTCATTTATCGATCTGATCTGGGCTCCGGTGACCGACGCCGATCTCGCGGGATACAACGTGTATCGCCGAGAGGAGGGTACAGCGCCGGTGAAGTTGAATGCGCAGTTGGTCAAAGCTCCAGCCTTCCACGATAGCCCACTCGTCGCCGGGAAAACGTATTTCTATTCCGTGTCGGCTGTCGATGTTCGCGGCAACGAGAGCGCGCGGTCGGAAGAAGCGAGCGAAAGAGTACCGTGACGATTGCGCCTCGCCGCGTCTAGCAAGACCGCGAGACATGGGGCACCCCAAGTTTATTGGGACATCCTCCGCAGTCCGCGCCCAACGGGCCGCAGTTATGTTTAGATAGAAGACGATGAAATACTGCCGCTTTCAATACAACGGACAAACACAATATGGACTGGTCGAGTCGGTAGCAGGGCGGGAGGCGATCGTGCGGATTCTCCTCACACCTCCCGAAGAAGCCGATGGCGACATGGAGAGCCTGCGGACGCGGCGCATTGAGGCCATTCCGCTGGACGAGGCGGCACTGCTGGCGCCGGTACGGCCGTCGAAGATCGTCTGCATCGGGCGCAATTATCGCGAGCATGCCGAAGAATTAGGGCACGAAGTACCGAAGGAGCCGCTGATCTTTCTGAAGGCGACTTCGGCGTTGCTGCCACCAGGCGGGATTGTGCGGCGGCCGAAGATTTCCGAGCGGGTCGATCACGAAGGCGAACTGGGAGTTGTCATCGGCAAGACCTGCTATCAGCCGCCGGCGGACGCCGACATTCGGCAATACATTCTGGGCTATACGTGCGTGAACGATGTAACGGCCCGCGATCTGCAGAATAAAGACGGTCAATGGAGCCGGTCCAAGGGATTCGATACGTTCTGTCCCGTCGGTCCGTTGGTGACGGATGAGATTGATCCGTGGGCCGGGGTGGGGGTTTCGACGCGGGTGAATGGCGAGCTCAAGCAGAACGGTAATACCCGCGATTTCATCTTTGACCTCGATCGCGTAATCCGGCATATCGCGCAGGCGATGACGTTGTATCCGGGCGATTTGATTCCCAGCGGAACCCCGTCAGGAGTGGGCCCTTTGGTGGCCGGCGATTCGGTCGAAGTCAGCGTTGGAGGCGTGGGGACTCTGAGGAATACGGTTGCCGACGAGTAGGCTGCCAGCCAACTGATGCTTGGACGCAGCATTGGGTTTGGTATGGAACGAAGCAAGCGACGCCCTTGAAGCTGAATCAAGCCTGGTCTTCCTTACGTGTATTCGTTGGCTCAACGGAGGCGCAGAAGTTCGGGAGGCTCGCTTTCCGCTAACTTGAGCTCAGTTTTTTGAATCATTTGCCGCCACAGGGAATTCGGATCCGAATCGAAAACCGCTTGAGTATCCGCTTGAAAGATGAACCACGCGCCCACTTGAACCTCGTTCTGCAATTGTTTGTTTGTCCATCCGGCGTAGCCCAGATAAACGTGGAGAACGCCTGGCTTAGGTCGAGCTGAGATGACCTTTTCGAAAAGCGTCTTCGTGTTGATGAAGTAAACGCCATTCAAAATGGGATCGGCTCCGTCGACCTTCGTCCGCGATCGGAACAGGGCAAATGCTGCGGGAGTTTCAACTGGACCACCAAGATAAACGAGGTCGGAGCGATTTTTGGCCGCCTTGAATTGGTCAAGCACTCGTGAAAGCGGGATGTCGGTACGCCGGTTCAGCATTAGTCCGAGGACGCCTTCGGCATCGTAGTGAACCAGCAGGATTACCGTTTTTGCGAAAATCGGATCTGCGAGATCGCGGCTCGCCACCAGCAACTTTCCTACTCCCAGATCGTCTGGGTTCTTGGATGGGACCGGAAGGACGACGGGCGGCGGAATTTTGCCTTCGGCCTCGCATACCCAGCGCGACCGGATGAATTCTTTCGCCAGCGGAACTCGTGGAACCGCGGTGTCGTGTGCCGGGAAAATCAATGGAGCTCTATGGAACTCCGGCGTCGGAACGTCCGACGTTCCCACGACAGCAGAGGCAAGCACTATGGCCAGCATTGCGAAAAAGCGCGCGTCGCGCTGAGACATGCCTGCCCTCCTGGGACTGGCTCGCGCCCCCCTACTGCAATGCAGACTTCGTGCAAAACAGATTATAGTCACCAGCTGGCGGAGCAGAAACGCAGTATTTCTGAGCAAGCGGATGGTTCGTTCAAGATCCCATCAAATCGCCCGGCTCAGCCCATGGTCTCGGCGCTCTGTTTGATCGGACTACTGCAGGCGAAACCGCTCCCGCATCAGCCGCTGGAGGCGCGGCTTGTAGAGGAGATCAAATGCAAGTTCTTTGTCGGGGAACAGGGCCAGGGCAGCGCGCTTGGCGCCTGCGGCCAGCTCCGAGGCTTCTTCCACAGTAAGGTTCGGGTCCTGCCCGATGACCGACATGACCATGCTCATCATCATCTGCAGGCGGCGAATTTTTCTCGCTTCCTCTTCGCGCTCACGGCGGAGTTCCTCCTCGGCCAACGGATAGCTCGCATCTCGCCCAGCCTGCTGAATGTTCATCGGAACCCCTGATCGCGCTGGAACTTGGATGACGCGTAACCACCCCGTGTTGCGCGTCCGTTGCAAGCATTCTCGCTCAGCCGCCAAAGAAAGCAACTACCCGAAAGTGCCGTCTAAGGATCGTACGCGAAGGCGACGAGTTCAGGCAGTGCGCGCACCTGGACACAGGACTTCCCTGGGCTGAAAACGCGACCGCGGCTGCTTCGGCCAAGACGGAGGAGTAAAATCACCGGTACAGTATGGAATCCGGCGCCCTGGCCGATCTGATTCCAGAATTGGAGATGTCATGGCAGAGGCCACAGCATCAGGGCAACCGCGTCCCGATCCCAACGAGAAACTGGTGAAAGCTTTCGACTCCGAGGACGAATCGGAAGCGATGGTCGTCAAAGGCCTGCCCGATTCGGCAGGCATCGACTGCGACCTTACCTCGGCCAGGATGATCCAGGACATGTTTCCTGGGCTGGGCGGAATGGTCATCCTGGTGCGCGAAGAGGATGCCGCGGCGGCGCGGCGGTTGATCGCCGAGCATCAGCAACCGCTGGGAGACGACGACGAAACCGCTGAGATTGAGATCATTGAAGAGCCGCCACCGAAGGGGTAACCGTATGGCCGTCGAGATAAAACGTCACCGCTCCATGAAGATCAGTGCGGTAAACGCGGGTTCCAGCCTCGGCCAGGCGAGTCAGAGTTTCCATGCGTGGCAGGCCAAACGTGTTGTGCAATCCCACTGAAATCGCGGCGAATTGCGGCTCGGCCGAACCGACCAGCTCCGGAGTGGTTGCGTTCGCGCTTCCGTGGTGGCCTACTTTCAAGAGTTCAGCGCGTGGATGATGCAGCGCAACGATGCGCCGCTCGACCTGCCGTTCCGCGTCTCCTTCGAGCAGTACTGACGAATCGCCGTAAGTCACCTGCAAAACGATAGAGTCATTATTCTGCGGCTTGAGTCCGGTCGGCCAATCACGCGGCGGAAAGAGCACGGTCACGGTCGATCCGCCAAAATTGAATTTGTCGTTCTCCCAGTGACGCACGACTTTAACGCCGAGCTTTTGCGCGGTCGAAACCACATTTTCTAGTGCCTGACTGGGCGGCAGCAGCCCGATCCACAATTCTTTCGGTTTGAAATTTTTCAGCACGGCGATCATTCCGCCGATGTGGTCGGAATGACCGTGCGTAATGGCGACCGCGTCAAGTCGCGAGATGCCGCGCGTCCAAAGATAGGGCGAGACCACATCCTCCCCGAAATCCAGTTGCGAGCCGCCCGGGCCGATAGGCCCGCCAGCATCGACGAGCAGCGTGCGCCCCGCCGGGGTGACGAGCAATTCAGAATCGCCCTCGCCCACGTCGATAGACGTGACCTCCAGCACTCCACGGTGAGCGGAGGGATGGGAAAAAGGAAACGCGAGAAACAGCGAAGCGATGAAGATGCCAGCCACACCAGAGAACGCCAGTACACTATGACGGCGCGCCGTCCACATGGTGAACGCGAGAGCCGCTGCGGCGAGCAGAATCATCAGCGTGGACGGCATCGGCACACGCAGATCGGCCAATTTTGCCGCACCCAAGCCGCGCACGGTCCCGGTGATCGCCTCGACCGCCATCGTGGTCAGGAAGGCCGGAATTCGCGCCAGCCACGGCGAAATGCAGCCGAGGCTGAGAGCAGCCAGGGCGGAGGGCATGAGAAGCTGAACCAAGGGGACGACGACCAGGTTGGCAGGAAGTCCGATGGTAGTGGCGCGATGAAAGTAATAAGCCATGGGCAGGGCGAGCCCCATCTGCATCACGGCAGAGACGAACACGAGTTCCCACGTGGTCAAGCAACTGCGCGCTAGCAAGCGGACAAGCCGCCGTGCCCAATTCTTTCCGATAAACAATGCGATGCGTGCAGCGATCATCTGCAAGTCCAGCCGAAACTGTGCCACCGGCGGAGGGACACGCACCGCGTAGTCGGGAGAATCCCAATTCGCTAAGGCCTGCTTGTAGGGTTGCGAGGTGCGCTCGAGAATCGGGATGCCGATCGCGGAAACGATCAGCACGCAGAGAAACGTCATCTGAAAGCTGGCGGTGAAAAGCTGCCGAGGATCGAAGAGCAGCAGACCCAGCGCGGCGGCACCCAACGCGTTGACCATAGCACGGTCGCGGTAGAGCAGGCGCGTACCCAAGTAAACGGCACACATAAGCGTGGCGCGCCAAACCGGAGCGCCGACTTCCGTGATAAAGGCGTAGCCTACGCAAGAGGAGATTGTCAGGAGAGTCGCGGCAATCTCGCTGAGGCGCAGGCGCCGGAGCGTCCAGAACATAATGAACGCGAGAATGCTTACATTCATCCCTGACACCACGAGAACGTGGTAAGTGCCGGAGCGTTGGAAATCCACGCGCGTATCGCGATCGATAAAGGCCTCTTCGCCGATCACCATGGCGTCGATCAGCGCGGCCTCGCGCGGAGGCCAAATCTCATGCACTTTGGCGACGACCACGCGGTGCATGCCACTCCGCCAAGGTTCGAAGCGACTACCAGTAAAGCCAGGAAGAAGTTCGACGTCTTCGACTCTGGTCGAGCCCAGGGCGGCGATGCCGCGACCCGCAAGATATCCCCGATAGTCGAAGGCACCGGGATTGCGGAAGTTCCGCGGGGACTTCAGCTTGGTTGCGAAACGGATCCGCTCGCCGTAGTGGAAAACGTGAGGAAAGACGGACGCGTTGTCAGGTTGGGCGCCATCCGCAGGAAGGTTCGCTTCGGGAGAATTCTGTCGCGGAGTGTAAATGCTCAACTGGACGCCGGAATGAACCGGGGCAATCTGGCCATCGGCGGTCGTGACCGACTCCGTCTCAACTTCAAGCGTCTGTCGAGTCTCGCCGAATCCGCCCGGCTGCACGCGCCCATCGCGAGTGACGTAGCCGGTGATTGCGAGCGGTTGGCCACCGGCATAAGGCTCAATGCTGCTGTCGAGATGAATGGACGAGTCTCTCCCCTGGATATTGAGCGCTCCCAGGATGAAGAACGCTGAGAGAGCCAGCGTCGATCCTAACCAGGCACGGCGATGAGCAAGATAAGCGGCGGCGGTGAGAAACGCGAATCCGGCAACGGCCCACCACAGTGGCGGACGCCAAAGGTGAACCCCGGCCCAGATGCCACCCGCATGCGCGATAGCCGCCCAGAACATGGGTTGGCGCACAGTTCTCAGCCGGAAACCCGGATAGAAAACCTTGGTTTGTGTGGCGGGAGGAAAGGGGACGGTCACTGCGGTCATCCCTTATCTACGATTCTGAAAGCGAAATGCGAGGTTAGCGGGCCAGGAGAACAACTGTCTCGAGGTGGTAAGTCTGGGGAAACAAATCCACCAGGTGCACACGCTCGATACGATAGCCGCTAGCTAAAAGGGAAACCAAGTCGCGCGCCTGCGTAGCCGGGTCGCAGGAAACATAAGTAATCCGCGGCGCGTCGAGCTTTGCCAGCAAACGCGCCACGGATTCTCCCAGGCCACTTCGGGGCGGATCAACTACGACCAGGTCGGGTCGAGGAACTGTTGGGGGGAGGACCGCGCCCTTCCTGATCCGCTCCGAAGTCTCCGCCCGGGCCAAGTATTGCTCCGTTGTGGCCTGGACCGCTTCTCCATTTCGAGGCAAATTGTAAGCAAGGTCAGCTGAGGATGTCTGTGACGACTCAACAGCAAATATGTGATGAAAGTCACCCAGGGCTGTGGAAAAAAGGCCAACGCCCGCGTAAAGGTCAAGAGCTATTCCGCCGGATTGGTCTTCAGTGACGATGTTCACCAGTTCATCGGGGAGATGGCGATTGGTCTGAAAGAACGATCCAGCGCTGACACGGTAGGAAGAGCGCTGCAGTCTGTAGGTCAGGTGGCTCTCGCCGATCGAAACCAGCTTTTCCTGCCCATGCGAAGAGCCCGGCTGGGTTTCGCGAAAGGCTACGACGCCGACGATTTCGGGCATAGCTGCGACTAGATCCTCGGCCCAGGATCGAATCTCTGCGCGGCGAGCCTCGGGCGAACAACTCAATTCCAGCAGCATCTGCGAATCGTCGGCGTTCGCGAAGAACTCAACCTCACGAATTCCCTCGGGGACTTTCCCGTTTCTCCCGCTCTGCCAAATCGTGCTTAGGCCACGGTTGATCAATGGAGAACTGATCGGGCACTCCTCGATCGGCAAAAGATCTCGTGAGGCGACCTTAAAATATCCGATTGCGAACTCCGGCTGCGTCCGAACTTGCAGACGTGAGCGATTGCGATAATTCCACGGCGGTGACGGATGCACCTCGATCTCGCAAGCCAGATCGACCTTAGCGGTGCGGCGCAGGGTCTCGCGCAGGATTTCTTTCTTGATCTCGAGTTGGTGCTCGTAGGACGAGTGCTGATAGTGGCAGCCGCCGCATTGGCTGAAGTATGGGCAGAGCGGAGCTATGCGATGAGGCGATGTTTCGATGATTTGATCGGCCCGAGCGCGTGCGAAGCCTGGCTTCTGCTCGAGGATGGAAGCCTCGACTTTCTCTCCCGCGAGGACGAAAGGGAGAAACACGGCTTTACCGCGTCCTTTTTCGTCGGCGGGTAAACGCGCTAGTCCGTCGCCGCCATACGTTTGTTTTTCGATGGTGAGCAGCAAGTGGCGATTCTAAATCAGAGGTTAGAGGGCCCGGCCCGCAGCGGCTCCCGAAGCCCACGCCCACTGGAAATTGAAGCCGCCAAGATGGCCAGTGACATCGACGACTTCGCCGACAAAAAAAAGTCCAGGAACTTTGCGGCTCTCCATGGTTTTGGCCGAGAGCTCGTCAGTGTCGACGCCTCCCGCGGTGACTTCCGCTTTCTCGTAACCCTCTGTGCCAGCCGGAGTAATTGTCCAGTTGTGAACTTGCCGCTCGAAGCCGGCGAGCGCAGCGCTGGTCCAGGTTCGGGGAGCATTCCCGTTGAGCCACCGGTCGGCCAGGCGGCTTGGCAGATGCTTCCGCAGTTCATTGCGCAGGCTGCTCACATTGCGCGGGACGTTTGGATCGCGGAACGCGAGCGTGACGTCGTGTGATGGAGCCAGATCAAGATGGATCTCCTGCGGACTCTTCCAATATGTCGAAATCTGCAGGATGGCTGGACCGCTCAGCCCGCGATGGGTGATCAACATCTTCTCGCGAAATCGCTGCCCCTCGCAGGAGGCGATGACCTCGGCGGAAACGCCGGCAAGATCGCAGTATCGCGAACGGTCCTGCGAGTTCAGAACAAGCGGCACGAGACCCGGCCACGGCTCGCGGATCTTCAATCCGAACTGCCGTGCCAGATCGTAACCGAAGGAAGTCGCGCCGACCTTGGGAATCGAGAGGCCTCCGGTAGCGACGACTAGCGCCGGCGTGCGGAATTCGGCGTCATCCGTCCGTACGACGAAACCGCTGGGGCGCGTAATTTCGCGAATTCGTGTCTTGAGGAAGATTTGGACGTTTGCAGCGCGGCATTCTTCTTCGAGCATGTTCAGGATGTCGCGGGCCGAGCGATCGCAAAACATCTGGCCCAGCGTTTTCTCGTGATACGGGATGCCATGCTTCTCGACGAGTGCGATGAAATCTTGCGGCGTGTGGCGGGACAGCGCAGATTTGGCGAAGTGCGGATTCGACGAAAGAAAATTCTCGGGGTGGCAATGGATGTTCGTGAAGTTGCAGCGGCCGCCCCCGGAAATCAGAATTTTCCTGCCTAGTCGATCGGCGTGTTCGAGAACCGCGACGCGGCGTCCGCGCCAGCCCGCTTCGATGGCGCACATGAGGCCTGCCGCGCCGCCTCCGAGAATGAGAGCGTCAAAGGACTTGGTCACATTAGCGTCAACAGGGTACCTCAGCGGCTGAAACCACGGGTGTCACATGTAGAACAGGCTCAGGCGAGGGAGGGCGAATTTTTCGAGTAGGCGCTTGTGAACATATTGCTTGCGCAGTTGCTCGATCTGCGCGCCCGACATTTTTCTGCGATACGGCGCTAGATCGCGATCCGCCTCCGAGCGCACAGCCACGATCTGCTCGTCGGGTATCGCCGCGAGCAATGCCGCGAATAACTTTTCTTCAAGAATCGTGAGACGCAGTTCCAGGTCTTCCAGACGGGATGGATTTCTTCCCTGCCTTTCTGCGGCAAGATCGCGCAGGGTCCTGGCCGCCTGCAGCGCAACCGCTTGCACAGCGACTCCGCCGCCTTCGGGCAGTTTCGAAGCTTCAAGCAAGCCCGCGTTGCGCAGCAGGAATGCGGCTACGGCTTCGGGCTCAAATCCTTCATTGGCGCGGGACTTCGCAGGACTTTTCGCGGCCGCGCCGACCGCAGCTTCCTTGATTTCTTCGGCGGCGGCCAGCACTTCCTGTGCACAAAATCCCAACCCATTGACCTTCTTCGTCTTCGAAACGCGCCTCTCGAAATGCTCGAAAGTTACATCGATGCCGCGCAGCACCGCTTCCAGCGGGATTCCCGCGTCCTTCCAGGTCTCGATCAGCACCCAATCCAGAGGCGAAAGGCGAATAATCCCGCCCCAACGACGCTGGAAGTGCTCCTCAATTTCGGTGAAGTAGTTGAAGTAATTTTCCACGGCGAATCAGCGGGCGGACCGTGAAGAGGGAGTAGCCGAAGAAGGGTCAGTCTTCGGGTCCGAGCGTGAACCGGATTTCGAATCCGACTGTCCTTTCGCCGGCGGCCTTGCGCTGGACTTCGACACCGTTTTCGCCGGCCCCTCGTGCCGGGGGGCATTCCGTTCCCAGATAATGCGCAGGCCTTCCAGCGTGAGCAAGTCATCCACGTCCTTGATGTACTTCGATCCCCTGCCAATCATCGGCCCGAGGCCACCGGTGGCCAGGACATGCGTCGCAGCACCAAGTTCGGCAAGCAGACGTTCCAAAATGCCGTCGACCAGACCGAGATATCCGTAGTAAAGACCCGATTGCAAGCTGCCAACCGTGGTGGAACCGATGACCCGCGAGGGCTGGCGAATTTCGACACGCGGCAAGCGAGCGGTGCGCTCAAACAACGCATCTGCCGAGATGCCAATGCCCGGGCAAATCACTCCACCGAGATATTCCCCTTTTGCCGAGACACAATCGAAGGTCGTTGCGGTGCCGAAGTCGACGATGATGCACGGGCCGCCATGCTTTTCAAACGCCGCAACTGCATTAACGATCCGGTCTGCGCCAACTTCGGCGGGATTGTCGTAGTGCACGGGCATCCCGGTTTTGATGCCGGGCTCGATGAAAAGCGGGCGCAGGTCGAAATAGCGTTCGCACACCTGGCGCAGCACCGGATCCAGCGGAGGAACGACCGATGAAATCACGATCCCGTGAATCCCCTTGGCTTCGAGGCCGGCCATCGAGAACAGGTTGCGAAACAGCACACCGTATTCATCGACTGTGCTGGTACGCGACGTCGCGACCCGCCAGTTCGCAAGAAGTCGCTGGTAGTGCGGAGACTCCTTGGCGTCTTCGCCTGCCGGCTCGGCCGAGCGGGCAAAAACGCCCAGAACCGTATTCGTGTTTCCTACGTCGAGGACGAAAAGCATGGGTAGAAGCAATTAGCAATTAGCAATCAGAATTCAGAAAGCCCTGGCACGATTTCACCTTGGCCGCATCAGTATGGCGGCGACGTACAATTCGCTAGCTGAATGGGACGGCTGAGTCCTACACAGACCGCACGGTTCCGCTCAGCACCGTCCGCACACCGCGCGCTGTGCGCAGTTGCAGAAACCCGCGTTCGTCGAGGCCGTCCGTCGTACCTTCAAGGTTCGATCCGGTTTCTTCGATACGAGCGTTCTTGCCGCGAACCCAGGAAGAATTCTCCGTGAATCGGCGCAAAATCGAGCTCTGCGCAGCCGGATTCTCCACCAGCCCGCGATACTCGCGATCGAGTGATTTTAACAAAGCTGCCGTCAGT
>Ga0187772_10000783_pt1 | contig 14360 bp, 16 predicted proteins | sample 0116_SJ02_MP15_2_FD_133137 | JGI IMG/M metagenome (GOLD analysis project Ga0187772, IMG submission 133137) | Tropical peat soil microbial communities from peatlands in Department of Meta, Colombia - 0116_SJ02_MP15_20_MG | ecosystem: Environmental > Terrestrial > Soil > Wetlands > Peat | place... | reverse complement strand
CCACGCCTCCAGGCGGGCGCGCTCATCCTCAGAGAGCTCGATTGCAACAGCAGTAGGAGTAGGCATGCCTACCCCAAACCCTAACTGCAAACTAATTAAACAAACAGGACACTAGTTGGCCGCCACCACCATCGTCTTCACCGCCGCGGTCACGTCATCGGTGACCTCGACCACGACCATGTAGGTCCCGGTGTGGCGGATCGGTTCCTCGAGGTAGACCTTGCGCCGGTCGATCTTGATCCCGCGGGCGTCGCGGATCGCGTCGGCGATGTCCTGCGTGGTAACCGACCCGAACAGACGGCCGTCGTCGCCCGCCTGCTGCGGGATCGTCAGCACGGTCCGCCCGAGCAGGGCTGCGTTCTCCCGAGCCCGATCCTCCGCTTCGCGCTGAGCCCGCTCGGCATCCTCCTGGCGCCGGGCGGCAGCCTGGATCGACGAGGTGGTGGCCGGCTCGGCCAGCTTGCGTGGCAGCAGGTAGTTGCGCAGGTACCCCGGCGATACGTCGACGACCGTGCCCTTCTCACCGAGGGATTCCACATCCTGGAGGAGGATCGCCTGGGGCACGTCGTCTCCCTGGGGCCCTAGCGGTCGCGGTCGCGGTCGCGGTCGCGGTCGCGATCGCCGCGTCCTCCGCTGCCGCCAGGGGTGTCGGCGACGTACGGCAGCAGCGCGAGCTCACGTGCCCGCTTGACCGCTCGGGCAACCTGGCTCTGGTGGCGCCGGCAGGCGCCGGTGATCCGGCGCGAGCGGATCTTGCCCCGCTCGGAGATGAACCGGCGCAGCATCGAGATGTTCTTGTAATCGACCTGGTCGATCTTGTCCCGGCAGTAGGGGCACGGCTTACGGCGCGAGGAGGTCTGTGCTCCCTTCCTGTCGCGCCGACGAACCGGCCTTCTACGCTGCTTTGCCACGGTCGATCACCTGCTCGGTTGCTCTCAGCTCAGTCGTTTCCTCAGAATGGGATGTCGTCGTCCGACACTCCGGCAGCCACGGGGGTCGTTTCGAAGTCGCTGGTGTCGGCCGGGATGTCGCTCTCCGGCGTCCGCATGCCGCTGGAGTAGCCGTTCCCGTTCCCGTTGCCAGTGTCCTCACGACCACCGAGGAACTGCACGTTCTCAGCGATGATATCGACGGACTGGCGCTTCTGTCCCTCCACCTCGTATTCGCGCCAATCGAGGCGGCCGTCGATCGCCACCGGACGTCCCTTCTTGAGGTACTGTCCGCAGCTCTCGGCCTGGCGGCCAAACACCGTGACGTCGAAGTAGTTGGCCTTGTCCTCCCAGTTGCCGCTGTCGTTGTTCTTGCGGCGCGTGTTGACGGCGAGCCTGAGCTTGCAGATCGACAGTCCCGTGCTGGGATTCGAACGCATGTCGGGATCCTTGGTCAGGTTCCCGGTCAGCACGACTCGGTTGATGTTCATCGAAGCTCCTTTCCAGAGCACTTTGAAAGCCTGTCGGCCGAGTCTAGGCGCGCCTCAGGCGGCAAACCCCGCGCTGTCCGGAAAATGGACAGACAAGTTGCAGGTCGCTTGCCGGGCTGTATCAGGGCGTTGCAAACGCGTGGCAAAGCGGGTGGATCGCGCCTGGCGAAGGGACTTGCGGGCGGATCGGCGGGCTGGTGCCCGTGTCGAGACTACGACTCGTCCACGTCGACCGACTCGGCCCCGCTCGCGGGCGCCGCGGCAGTGGCCACGACGGGCGGCGGCGAATCGGGCGCCGCCGGCGTTCCGGGAAGGTTCTTGATCACCCGGAAGCGGACCACGCCGTCGGTGATCCTCAGATCGTGCGAGAGCGTCTCGATCAGGGTCGGCGGTGCGGTGAACTGAAGCAGGTGGTACTCGGCCTCGGGCTGGTGGTGGATCCGGTAGGCAAGCGGGCGCTGACCCCAGTCATCCCGCCGCTCGATCGAACCCTGCGCTCCGGTGATCGCCGACTCGACGTCGGCGAGGATCTTCGCCCGCTGCTCCTCGGGAGCACTCGGCGAGAGCAGCAGCGTCAGGTCGTACAGAGGGGGTTGTTTGGCCATGGCGAGAGTGCCTCCTGGAGGCGGCGGTCGACTATAGCGGCACAATCGTCCTGGTGTCCGGAGTTCGCGCAGATCGAGAACAGCGGCTGATCGTCGAGTTCGAGGATCGAGGCGCCTGGGAGCGCTGGCTCGGCGCCCAGCACTTCTCGTCGAGCGGCGTGTGGCTCAAGCTGGCCCGGAAGGGGTCGCCGGCCACGACGGTGACCTACGCCGAAGCGGTGGAGGAGGCGCTCCGCTACGGCTGGATCGATGCCCAGAAGGCGCCGCACGACGAGTCGTTTTGGCTCCAGCGCTTCACTCCCCGCGGTCCCCGCAGCAAGTGGTCACAGATCAACCGCCGTAAGGCGATCGCGCTGATCGAGCAGGGCAGGATGACGCCGGCCGGTCTCGCCAAGGTCGAGGCGGCCAGGCGGGACGGTCGCTGGGAGGCCGCCTACGTCTCGCCGCGCACCGCCACCGTCCCCGACGACTTCCAGCGCGCCCTGGACGAGAACCCCGCCGCGAAACACTTCTTCGCCGGCCTGGGCAGCAGCCACCGCTACAGCTTCCTCTACCGCATCGCCGACGCGAAGCGTCCCGAGACGCGGGCGCGCCGGATCAGGGAGTACGTGGCGATACTGGCTGAGCGCGAGACGATCCACCGCTGAGCCGATGCCCCCGGCGCGGCTGAGGGTGCGGATCGACATGCATAACCTGCCATTCCATGTCGCCGACGTCGGCCGTGGCATCCCATGCACGTGGCGCGTGCATTACCTGCCATGGCCTCCGGAACGCGTGTCAAATGGCCGGTTTTGCAGGCCCCGGCGGTTGCGTGGGCCGCGATCTGGTGGGGCTCCCGTCAACGTTCCGGCCGTAATGCCGGGTGCGCGGGACCCGAATCCCGCCAGGCTTTGTCGTCGGGTCCTCGCGTAGCGCCGCTACGCGTCGGATCTTGCGTCCTCGCCTGACGTCCCCGGCCTCGGCCTTCCGGGCGAAACGTCTCCGCTCGACCTACTAGCTAGCCGAAGCCTTCTACGTCGACACCTCTTCCTTGCGCCGGATATCCGCCAGCTGCTCGTCGATCCAGTCGCCCGGGTCGCGTGCGGTGACGATCGACTTCAAGCCCGACAGCCGCCGCTCCCGCTCCTGCATCGGCATCGTGAGCGCCGCATGGATCGAGTCGGCGAGCTCCTGGATGTCGAACGGGTTGACGGACAGCGCGTAGTCGCCGAGCTCCTCGTGTGCCCCCGTGTTCTCGCTCAAAATAGACACGCCGGCGCGCTCGTTGACCATCGGCCCCTCTTTGGCCACCAGGTTCATGCCGTCGAACATCGCGTTGACCATCAGCACGTCGTAGTGCTTGTAGGCCGCCACCGCCTCCTCCAAATCGTCGCGGAGCTTCAGCTGGATCGGCATCCAGTCGGGCGAGCCGTGCCGATGGTTGACCACCGCGACGACCGCCTCGATCCGCTCCAGGTATTCGGCGTACTCGGGCACGTCGGTACGCGACGGCATCAGCTGGGCGATGAAGGTCACCCGCTCGCGGAACTCGGGATGCTGTTCCAAGAAGACATCGAACGCGCTGAACCCGCGCAGCACGTTCTTCGACAGGTCCGCCCTGTCCACCCGCAGGATCAGGTGATCGCGCCGGCGTTGCAGCAACTCCTCCTCAAACTCGTGCACCCGCGGCCGTTCGGCCACCGCTTGAACGGCGTGCGAGTCGATCGGCAGCGGGTACGACCGCACCCACACCTCGCGGCCGTCGCAGTGCACCACCCCCGCCTCGTGATCGACCTCGAACCCCATCAGGTCCTCGCAGCACTGCAGGAAGTTCCGTCGGTAAGAGCGGGTGTGGACGCCGATGATGTCGTTGGACAGAATCCCGCGGTAGAGCTCCTCGCGGATCACCGTCGGTAGCACTCGCCAGGAGTCCGACTGGCTCCACGGGATGTGCACAAAGTGGTGAAGAAACACGTCGGGGCGGACCCGACGGATCAGGCCGGGCAACGTGTAGAGGTGGTAGTCGTGCACCATCACCACCGGCCGCTCGAGCCCCTCGATCTCCTCCATCACCGCCCGCGCGAGGTCTTCGTTGACGGCGTTGTAGCCGAACTCGAACGCCTCGGTCTCGTTGCGGCGGATGTCCGGCGCGTTCGAAAGGTCCCACAGGTAATGCTGGATGAACCACAGCATCGGGTTTGCGGTGATGTTGTAAAAGCGGTCGTAGGCGTCCGGATCGGACGCCACCAGCTTCACCCGGTACTCATCGCCACCGGGCGCGGTGACGGTGAACGGACGGCCCTGGTTCTCCTCCGAGGCGGCGATGTCCTCGTCGGTCATGGCCGACGCGATCCAGGTGACGTCGCGATGTGATGCCAGCCCGATCAGCGCAGTCACCAGTCCGCCGGTCCCGCGGCGAATCTCTCCGTCCGGACCGAACGTGACCGGCCCGCGATTCGACACAAGTACGAGCGGCGGACCAGAGGAAGACACGGCTCACACCTCCAGTTGCTCGAAAAGCTCGAGCCAGTCGCGGAGCAGGCGCGGCATCAGGAACTGCTTGCGGACCGCCTCCTTGCCGGCGCGTCCGAGTCGCTTCCCTAACCCTGGGTCGCGAAGAATCTCCAGCGAGCGCGCAGCGCACTCTTCGACAGTCGAGACCAAGAACCCGGTCTCGCCGTCGGACACCTGCAGTGGAATGCCGCCCACGGCACCGCCTATCAACGGCCGCCCCTTCCAGATCGCTTCGGTCACGGTCAGCCCGAATCCTTCGCGGGTGGACTTCTGAATTACCACGTCACAGTGCGACTGAAACGCGTTTACCTCGATCGCCCCGACGTTGTTGAGGTTGTTCAAGATGTGGATATCGGGGTCGCCGTCGGCGTGGGACACGGTGGCGTTGAAATAGTCCCAACCCTCGGGATCGTCGGTGGCCATCGATCCGACCAGGGCCAGCTGCACATCGGGTACCTCGGTCTTCACCATCCGGTAGGCGTCGATCACGCCCAGCGGATCCTTCCAGGGATCGAAGCGAGAGACCTGGCAGAGCAGAGGGCGGTCCACGTCGATCCCGAACTGCTCGCAGATGTACACGGCATCCTCCGGCGAGAAGGCCATGTTCTTGGGCGCCAGCGGGTCGATCGCCGGCGGCACGATGTGGGCGCGCCCGTCCATCCCCGGGGGCACGTACCTGCGCATGTGGAAGATGGCGGCCGGATACGGATCGAGGTACGGCAGCAGCCGGGCCAGCGTCGCCGGGTTCGGCGTCGACAGGTCGATGTGGCAGCGCCAGACCCACCGCCTCGACTTTTCCGGAACCAGCGATGCGAGCGCGGCCGGCTGGGGGTCGTGCACGATCACCACGTCCCACTCGGAAGACAGGTCGCGGGCGTTGATCTCGTTGTACTCGCGCCAGGTGTCCCACTGCTCATCGTTCAGGTCCTGGGGATTGCCCTGGAGCGCGTTGTGCATCACCTTGGTGGCGTTGAAGAACTCCTCGCGGCCGTAGATCACATGCCACTCGGCGTTGAGTCCGACGTCGATCATCAGCGGCACCAGGGTGTAGAGGATCTCCGACACGCCGCCGCCGAACGCGGTGGCCGACACGTGCAGGACGCGCTTGCCCTGCAGCCGATCGCCGCGCTCGCGGATCTCGTCGGCCAGCGCACGCCCCACGATGCTCGCGTAGTCGGAGAGGTGCTTGTGGGGGACGGTGATCGGCTGGAGCATGGTTATCGGTTCAGATCCCGTGCAGCGGCGACGGCGGGACGATAGCGGTCGGCGCCCGCATACACCCCATAACGCGCCGAATCGCCCATCGCTCACACCACCCGTCAAGCGAACTCCGCCCTGAGCCGTGCCACGCCGGCATCCACGGCCCGCACGAGCTGCGCATGCAGCGCACCGTTCGAGGCGCAGATCGAGGACATCTGGTACTCGTGCCCGGAGCCGAGGAGCCGCCGCCCAGCAAGCGACGAACCCCAACCATCCGACGCCACGCCACCGGCCTGGCACAGAATCAGCCACGGCGCCGCCAGGTCGTACGGCGAGTTGTTCAGTACCTGCCCCCGTCCCACCCGCTCGAATTCGAGAAGCAACCCCGGCACCTCGTCGATCATCCGCGACCCGACCTCGATCACGGCATCGAACTGCCCGGTCACGATCCGGGTCATCGCAAACGCTTGGGAGCCCAGCTCGAACGTTCCGCCGCCCACCGAGGACGCGTCGATCAACTCGCCCAGCACCTCGACCACCGGCCGCGCCGGGCGGCCCCGGAACCCGAACCCCCAGAACATCCGCCCCACGTCCACACAGGAGCTCAGCCGTACCGCGCGGGAAGCGTCGACGCCACGCCCGCGCACCCCCAGAAACCAATCCCCCGACTTGATCTCGACCACGCACCCGACCTCAACGTCGCCCATAACTGGGGAGCCGTCCCCCAGCGGCGCGAGCGCCACCGCCACGCACGCCGACTCGAGCCCGGCCATCGCCGGACGCGTCCCGTCGATCGGGTCGACCACCAGCACATCGACAGCATCCCCCGGTGCGACCAACCCCCGGTCCTCGGAATAGAAGGCCACGCGAGGCGCACGGGAAGCCACAAACTCCTCCAAGAAACGCTCGGCGACCTCGTCCACCGCGAACGTCACGTCGCCGCCCGCGCCCGCGCCCACCTCGGCTCGCCCGGCCTGAGCCCCCAGCGACGGCAAGACCTGGTCCCGCAGCTTCAGCGCGAGCTCCAGTACGAGCTCGCGTGATCCCGACCCAGCGGTCATGCCGGCAGCTCGAGCGTGAACGTGGTCTCGCCCGGTCGTGAGTCGACGGACAGGCGCCCGGCCATGTGGTCGGCCAGCTCGCTGGCGATGGCCAACCCGAGCCCCGAGCCCTGGGCGTCGTCGGCGGTGTAGAACGGCTCGAAGATCCGCCCCAGCACCTGCGGATCGATTCCCTCTCCGTCGTCCCGCACTCCCAAACGCACACGGCCGTCACTCCGTCGCGCCGTGACCATGATCCGCGTCCCGGGCGGCGTGTGCACGAGCGCGTTGTCGATCAGGATGCGCACGATCTGAGCCACTCGAACGGGATCGCACAACGCCTCGATCCGCCCCGAGGCCAGCCGCAACTCCAGGTGCGAATCGTGCTGGGCCAGCACCGGCTCGAACTCGCCTGACACCGACCGGGTCAGCTCGCCGAGGTCGACCTGCTCCGGGCGGAGCTCCAAGGACCCCGACTCCAACCGCGACAGGTCCAGCAGATCCACCGACAGCTTGCGCAGCCGCTCGACCTGATCTCGAACCTGCTCCAGAAAACGTGCGCGCGTATCAGGATCGAGATCCTCGTCCTCGAGCAGCTCGACGAACCCGCCCAGCGAGAAGATCGGTGTCCGCAACTCGTGCGACGCCGTGGCGATGAACTTCTTGCGGGCCGATTCGAGCTGGGCCAGCTGGCGCTGCATCTGGTTGAACGCCACCGCGAGCTGACCGAGCTCGTCGCCGGAGTCGACGGGGATCACATGCTCGAAGTCCCCGGCCGCGGCCTGCTCGGCCGCCAGCTCGAGGCGCTTGACCCGCCGGGCCAGCGCGTGGGCTACGAGGTAGCTCCCGACCAGCGCGACCAGCAGCGCGATCCCGCCCGCGACCAGGATCTGGTGGCGCACCGTCGCCACCGTGCGGACGATGTCGGAGACCGGCGAGGAGTACACGATCACGGCGGCGACGCGTCCGCGGTACGTCACCGGATAGGCCGCCTCGGCCACCACTCCGGCGGGCGTCTGCTCGGTCCCGGTCGCCATGTGCGCCGACGCCACCGCCTGCCGGGCCACCGCGAACGACAGAGCCGCCGTAGCCGAGCGCCGGCTCGAGTCCGCGACCGCAGACAACTGGAAACCGCTAGGCACCTCGTTGACCAGCAGCAGCGTGACCCGGTCCCCGGTGGCGAGCGCGGCGGCGTTGACTCGGTTCTGCACGGTCGACAGCGGGGCCGAGCTCCCGACGGTGCCCGCGACCGCCTTCGAGTGGACGGCGGCGTCGCCGGCCAGCCCTCCGAGCTGATTGCTCACGAGCCGGCTCTGGAGGCCCGGCGCGACGTACAGGTACAGCGCCGCGAGGGCGAGGAACACGATCGCCGAGAAGACCAGCGCCAGGCGGTTGCTCAGCGACAGGCTAATCCGCCGGGGAGGCACCCTAGAGCTCGGTGTCGCGAAACCGGTATCCGACGCCACGCACCGTGAACAGGTACTCGGGTGCCTTGGGGTCACCCTCGAGCTTTTCGCGCAGGTGTCGGATGTGGACGTCGATCGTCCTGGGGTCGCGATAGGCGGAGTCGCCCCAGATGCGCGCGAGCAGCATGTCGCGCGTGAATACCCGTCCCGGGGCACGGGCAAGCGCCGACAGGATCTCGAACTCGACGAACGTCAGCGGCGCCTCGCGCCCTCCCACCCTGACCGTGCGCTTGGAAAAGTCGATCCGCATCTCATCGACCTCGAGCGGCACCTCGTCAGGCGCCGTCTCGACCGGCCGGGTCATCTCGGCGCGCCGCAGCGCGGCCTTGATGCGGCTCGAGAACTCGCGCAGCGAAAACGGCTTGGTGATGTAGTCGTCCGCCCCGAGCTCGAGCCCGACGACCTTGTCGATCTCCTCGGACTTGGCGGTGAGGATGATGATCGGCACTGAGCTCTGGTTACGTAAGCGCCGGCACACCTCGAGCCCGTCGACCTTCGGCAGCATCAGGTCGAGCACCACGAGGTCGAACGCCTGCTCGTCGAAGCGGTCGAGCGCCTGGCGCCCGTCCGTCGCCTGCACGACGTCGTAGCCCTCCTTGCGAAGTGGATATGAGAGCAGCGTCTGGATCGACTGCTCGTCGTCCACGAGCAAGATCCGTGCCGAGCGATCTGCCACTAGTTCCTTCCTGTTTGCAGCAAAAGAGTAGTGGCCGCGGCTACCCCCACACTTATCTCACCGCCGACGGCGGGTTACCCTCACAGACCGGATGCTCGATCCTCGCATCTACAGGACGGGCCTGATGGTCGTGGTCGTCGCGGTGATCGTGGTCGCGTTCTCGCTTGGCAACCAGGCACAGCCGCTGAACGCGACGCTCGTCCCGGACGCGTTCGACGGGTCCAGCGCCTACGCGACGATGCAGACCCTGGCGCAGGAGTACCCGAACCGGCCGCCGGGATCCACCGCCGACACCGCCGTCGCCGACTACGTGCAGCAGTCGCTGAAGCAGGACGGGTTCATGGTCAACCGCACGAGCTTCAGCGCCCAGACGGTCGACGGGCCGCGCACGATCGAGACCGTCACCGGCATGCTTGCCGGGACCACCCCGGGCACGATCGTCGTGGTCGCCCACCGCGACTCGGGACGCGCGGGCAGGTCGACGTCCCCCGCCGAGCTGTCGGGAACCGCCGTGCTGCTTGAACTGGCGCGCGACCTGGCGGCGCAGACCCAGCAGCGGACGGTCGTGCTGACCTCCACGAGCGGGTCGGTCGGCGCCGCCGGCGCGCAGCAGCTGGCTCGCACCCTCCCGGGCCCGATCGACGCGGTGATCGTGCTGGGCGACATGGCCGGCGTCGACGTCCGCTCTCCGATCGTCGTGCCCTGGTCCAACTCGCAGCTGGTGGCGCCGCCACTGCTGCGCAACACGGTCGCCGCGGCGGTCTCGCAGCAGGCCGATGTCAACCCCACCGACGAGAGCCTGGGGGGACAGTTCCTGCACCTGGCCTTCCCCCTCGCCGCCACCGAGCAGCGCCCGTTCGCCGACACCGGGCTGCCGGCCGTGCTCATCTCGACCTCCGGTGCCCGCCTGCCGGCGGCCGACGAGCCCACGAGCGCCGCCCAGATCTCCGGCTTCGGGCGCGCCATCCTCCAGGCGGTCACCGCGCTCGAGGCGGGCCCGAACGTGCCCGGACCCTCCTCGTACCTGCGCATGCACGGCGAGCTGATCCCGGCATGGGCGATCCGCCTGCTGGTCCTGGCGCTGATCGTGCCGGTTCTGCTCGCGACGGTTGATGGGCTGGCCCGGGCGCGTCGGCGGGGTTATCGCGTCGGCCGCTGGATCCCGTGGGTGCTGTCGGCCTGCGTGCCGTTCGCGCTGGCGGCGATCGCCGTTGTCGCGCTTCGCGCCGTCGGCGCGATCGACGCCGCGCCCCCCGGTCCCGTCGGCGGCGACGCGATCACGCTGCCGGGACGAGCGGTGGCGATCCTCATCGGGCTGGGCTGTCTGATCGTTGCCGCCTTCGTGGTGCGTTGGTGGGTCCTCCGCCACGCTTGGCGCGCGGCCGGTCCGGCCGCCGAGCCCGTCGCGGATCGCCCCGAGAACGGCCGGTCCCACCGGCGCCGCGCCGAGGCCGTCGTCGGTGACGCCGCCTCGCCGGGAGCCGCCGCGGCGTTCCTGCTCGTCCTGTGCACGGTGACGCTCGCGATCTGGGTCGAGAACCCGTTCGCCGCCGCGCTCCTCGTGCCGGCGCTCCACCTGTGGATGTGGATCGTCGCCCCCGAGGAGCGCCTCCGCGCGCCGTGGGCGGTGCTGCTGTTCCTGGCCGGCCTCGTGCCCGGCGTGCTGGCCGCGTACTACTACGCGGCCGTGATGGGTCTTGGCCCCGTGACCGGCGCGTGGAATGCTGTGCTCATGCTCGCGGGTGGCGACGTGTCGCTGACGGCGGCGCTCCTGTGGAGCGTGGTGTTCGGGTGCGTGGTCACTCTGGCACTGATGATCATGCGAATCGCGCGTCAGCCGCACCCGTCCGACGCGCCCGTGACCACCCGGGGGCCGATCACCTACGCCGGGCCCGGCTCGCTCGGCGCAACCGGTTCGGCGCTGCGGCGGTGAAGACAAGGGTTCTCAGCACCCCCGCGGTCACGCCGCGGCGGATCGGGCGCCTCCCGTTCGGTCGGCTACTGCGCGACATCTCCTGGGTTCTGATCATCTCGGGGCTGCTGCTCGTCATCGACGCGGGCGTGACGCTCGTCTGGCAGGAGCCGGTGACGGCCGTGATCGCCCTGATCAAGCGCTCGGAGATCAACCAGCAGTACCTGAGCTACTCGAGCGCGCCGCTCGCGGCGGCGCAGCGCCACGCCCTGACCGACCTGCCGAGTCTCGAGGACCGCATCGCGTTCCTGGCCCGCAGCGAGCAGCACGAGGTCGCCACCGGCGACGCGATCGGTCAGCTCACGATCCCCAAGATCAGCGCGAGCTACATCATCGTCCAGGGCACCAATACGGCCAGCCTCGAGAAGGGTCCCGGCCACTACCCCGCCACTGCCTTCCCGGGGCTCGGCCAGACAGTCGCGATCGCCGGCCACCGCACCACCTACCTGGCGCCCTTCCGGAACATCAACGCGTTGGGACCGGGGGATCAGATCCTCGTGAAGATGCCCTACGGCCTCTTCACCTACGCCGTGCAGTACACGAAGATCGTCGTCCCGACGGCGCTGTGGATCACGCGCAACGTCGGCTACGAGCGGCTCGTGCTGTCGGCGTGCAACCCGCTGTACAGCGCTTCGCAGCGGATCGTCGTCTTCGCCCGGCTGAAGTCGGTTATCCCGCTCGGCCCGGCGCGGCAGGCCTGATGTATGGGCCGCCTGCGGCGGCGTCCATGGGGCCGGGCGGCCCCGTCCGGTCAGTTTTCGGAGGCCAGCGGGAGCGAATTTTGGGGTCGCGACCCGATGCAGAGCGGGTCGGGGCCGGCCGATCCCTGGAGTACAGTCCATTCGGAGGGATCACCATGAACCCCGCCACGCTGAAAGAACAAATCGAGAAGGGCGAGTACCAGGTCGACCCGGTCGCGGTTGCCGACGCGATGCTGCAGCGGCTGCATGCGCTCCAGGAGGCTCAGAACGAGTGCTCGTATCCCTGCAGCGGGCCCTCGGAGTCGGTGAACACGACACCCCCTGAACCCTCGGTGACCGAGCCGATCCACGTGAGCCGCGCCCCCAGGCGCCGCGGCTCACGCGCTTTCTCGAGCATCTTCGCGTTCCGCGCCGGCACGCACGCGCACAGCTCGTAATCCTCGCCGGCCGTGGCGGCGAGCGCTCGCGCGTCGACGCCGAGCTCGCGCGCGATCTCACCGACGCCCTCGGCCAGCGGCAGGGCCGCGAGCGACAGCTCGATCCGCACCCCGCTTCGGCGCGCCAGGTGCCCGGCGTCGGTGGCCAGGCCGTCCGACAGGTCGATCATCGCGGTGGCCCCGAGCGCGGCCAGCTCGCGCCCGGGCCCCAGACGCGGCTGCGGCCGGGCGTAACGCTCACGTAGAGCGGCCTTCGTCGTCGCGTCCAGGCCGGCTCCGGCGCGGCCGTCAAGCAGCGCCAGCCCGGCTCCCGCCCCGCCCAGGGTGCCGGTGACCGCCACCCGGTCGCCCGGCCGCGCCCCGTCGCGGCCGACCAGCTCGGCCGGGTCGTGTGCCCACCCCACCACGGTGAACGACACGGTCAGGACCGGCGAGCTGGTCAGATCGCCACCCGCGATCACGATGCCGATCCGCTCGGCGAGCGCGTGCGCACCCCGGACGAGCGCGAGCGCGTTGTCGGAGCCGAACGCCGAGGGGACGGCCAGCGCCAGGTAGGCCTCTCCCGGGTGGGCGCCCATCGCCCCTAGATCCGAGGCCGCCGCGGCCAGCGCCCGGTGCCCGATCTCCTCCGGCGACAGCTGCTCCGAGCGGAAGTGGACACCGTCGACCATCGCGTCGACCGAGGTGACGGCGTAACGATCGGCCCTGACCACGGACGCGTCGTCGCCCAGCGCGCGGATTATCCGGGGGCCCGTGCCCGCCAGCGCCCGCTCGAACGCCTCGATCAGCTCGAGCTCACGCATCGGGGGCCGTTATGCCCGGTCAGCGGTGGCGATAGACGATCCGGGCGCGATCGAGGTCGTAGGGCGAGAGCTCGACCCGGACGCGATCCCCGGGGAGGATGCGGATTCGAAAACGGCGCATCTTCCCGGCCACGTGGCCGAGGACGACGCGATCCATGTTGTCGAGCTTGACGCGGAACATTGCGTTCGGCAGCGCCTCGACAACCTCGCCTTCGAGTTCGACTTTCTCTTCTTTCGGCATAAACGGTTGCCGTAAGAGTAGTGGGTATCCTGGGCCGTCCGAGAAAAGCGACCCCTCCCGGAGGACCGTTGCCCGCACTGACAGACAGTCTCAAGAACGAATACACCAAGCAGATCCTGCGAGCCACCGGTGTTAGGAAGGCGTCGTTGGAGCAGCGCAAGACGCCCCACTACCGCATGCCCATGCTGGAACGGGCCGGCGGCTGGATGAAGCTCAAGAAGTACGACGGGCCCGAGATTCCCGCCTCGGAGTGGGAGAGCCTGACGTACACCACCTACTCGAGCGACCCGACCACGTTCTTCGCCCCGATCACCTCCGCCACCGGCGAGATCGAGCTCAAGGGCTTCTGGGAGTACGGCAAGGCCGACCTCGACGGCGTCTGGACCCCGAACGCCGAGAAGTGCCCGTCGATCGTCAAGTGGGTCGAGTCGATCGGCGCCCGCTTCGGCCGCGTCCAGCTCCTGCGCATGACGGCCAACACCATGCGTGAGTGCCGCTGGGGCCTCCATCTGGACAACAACAACCAGGGCAACCCCGAGAACCAGGGCTGGGTTGTCCGGGTGTGGCTCGAGCTCACCGACGATCCCTCGAGCGCGCTCGTCGTCCGCCCGACCGAGTTCGACCGCAAGGGCGAGGTCAAGATCGAGCTGCCCAAGTACCAGCAGGCGGTCGTCGATTCCGAGTACCTGTGGCACGGCGGTCACCACGCCTCCGATCACATGCGGTATGCGGTCATCGCGTCGGTCGAAAGCGGGCCGGCGCTCGCGCGCTGGATCGAGTCGCAGCGCCTCTGACGACCCACCCGCAACGCGGAGTCGCGCGCCTGGTTAGGCGCGGGCACGTCTCGCGGCGGCACCCGCTAATGGCCTGGTGAGCCTCGCGTCGCCAGGGTTCCCGCGAGGTGCCGGCGCGAGACGTCTGGTGCGCCCATCGCAGCGCGAAGTCCTCCATTTCCGCTGCCTTTCCGTGCCCCGGCCGCACGGAACCCGGCCGCTCTCGCAGCGGCCAGCAGCCGCACCCCCGAGATCAGGGGCCACCGGGTCTTCAGCCGCGCCACCCTGCAAAACGCGGCAAACCGAACAATCCCGCCCGCCCGTCGGCGACATAAGCATGGAGGCAATGCTTATCTCGCCAACCTCGACGACGACGGGGGGCTTTGGCACGTTTTGCAGGGTGAGCACGGGTGGCGCGAGTGATCACGCCACCGGCTCGGGCCCAGGATGCTCTCGCTGTGGCGCGAGTGATCACGCCACCGGCTCGGGCCCAGGATGCTCTCGCTGTGGCGCGAGTGATCACGCCACCGGCT
>Ga0187772_10000780_pt1 | contig 14378 bp, 16 predicted proteins | sample 0116_SJ02_MP15_2_FD_133137 | JGI IMG/M metagenome (GOLD analysis project Ga0187772, IMG submission 133137) | Tropical peat soil microbial communities from peatlands in Department of Meta, Colombia - 0116_SJ02_MP15_20_MG | ecosystem: Environmental > Terrestrial > Soil > Wetlands > Peat | place... | reverse complement strand
TGGTTTTCAGGGCTTTAGTAATATCATCGATGGATCTCATCGCTGAGTTGCCCATTTTTATTACGTTTTCTTGTAAATCTTCCAGTTTCTTGACGTACTTAATTCTAACCATTTTTTGACCCTGTTACTTCATTTGGATCGCTTATCCGAACTTTCCAGTGACATAATCTTCGGTTCTTGAGTCTTTTGGTCGCTCAAATAAATCTACTGTGGGGCTATATTCGATCATCTCTCCTAAAAGGAAGAATGCAGTACTTTGCGACACGCGTGCCGCCTGCTGCATATTGTGCGTGACGATTATTATAGTGTACTCTTGTTTTAATTCCCAAATGAGATCCTCGATTTTTGCAGTGGCTATGGGATCTAAAGCTGAACACGGTTCATCCATAAGAAGGACGTCTGGTCCTACGGCCAATAACCTTGCTATGCAGAGCCTCTGCTGTTGGCCGCCAGAAAGCCTAAGCGCAGACTCGTGTAGCCTGTCACTTACTTCATCCCAGAGTGCTGCGTGTTTCAAACTTCTTTCAACGATCTCATCGAGCCTCTTTTTGTCATGAATACCGTGAACCCGTGGTCCGTATGCAATATTATCGTATATAGATTTTGGGAATGGGTTCGGCTTTTGGAACACCATGCCTATCTCTTTGCGGAGCGCAACAACATCAGTGTTTCTGTCTAATAGATTTATACCGTTATAGTTTACCTCTCCCGTTATTTTAACTCCATCCACTAAGTCATTCATCCTGTTGAGTGTTTTAACAAATGTAGACTTGCCACATCCCGAAGGACCTATTAATGCAGTTACTTCGTGTTCAGGTATGTCCATCGTAATGTGTTTTAGGGCTTGAAATGAACCGAAGTAGAGGTTCAGATCCTTCACGCTGATCTTAATTTTTTTGTCCATATAGTTCCCCACGATCTTTGAGCTCACAATCCTTTGAGATTTCGTGTATATCTATTCATCAACATGTCAGTGACAAAAGTAATAACTAAAATGGCGATGACGAGAATTACGGCAGTTCCGTATGCAGCGGTCGTGTCGCGGTATTCCGTAAGGACGTCATAGAGATTCAATGTCATCGGTCTTGCGGGGTCCTGTAGACTTGTAGCTATATTTATTGCTCCTCCAACTGTGAGCAAGATGGCAGCAGTCTCCCCTATTGCACGCCCCATCCCAAGGATTATCCCCGTAATGATTCCTGGTAGTGCCGTGGGCACCACCAGCGTTCTGATCATCTGCCACTTGGACGCGCCAAGCCCAAGCCCCCCCTCTCGAAGTTCGAGCGGAACTGTTTTAAGAGCTTCTTCTGAAACTCGCAATGATATGGGTAATATCATAAATGCCAGTGTCAGCCCTCCCGACAATATTGACCAGCCACCTGTATACTCTTTCAGCGCGATAACGAAGAAGAGAAAGCCGAAAAGTCCGAGTATTATTGAGGGTATTCCTGCCAATATTTCTGCTCCTTGCCGTATGACTTTCCTAAGCAAGCTCTCTTTTGTATATTCAGTAAGGTAAATCGCCCCTCCGATGCTCAACGGAGCAGCAATGAGCAAAGAGATTATTGTTACTTGTATGGTGGCTATAATGGTCGGATAGATGCCCCCACCGGTATGCCCCCACCCTGCTGGCCACGTAGTTAAGAATTGCCAGCTGATGACCGGTATCCCGCCTACAAAAATATAAGCTAAGACCCAAATAAGGATTACCAGCGCTGAAACGCCGGATGCCCAGAGCAGCCCGTATGCGATCATTTCATTGCGCTTTCGCCGGTCCATTTAGATTCGCCTCCGGAGTGCTAGATTCGCAGCTCCCGTGAGAATCATTATAATAACAAAGAGCACTATCCCCATGGCGAACAATGCCTCTCTATGCGCTCCCGATGCATAGGCCATCTCGAGAGCAATTTGAGCAGTAAGTGTACTGACCGGACTTGTGACGGACACCGGAATCCGTACGGTATTTCCAGCAACCATTAAAACGGCCATGGTCTCACCGATCGCACGCCCCATGCCGAGAATCACACTTGCCACTATCCCCGAACTTGCCGCTGGCAGCAATACACTCCGTATAGTCTGCCAATGAGTTGCGCCAAGGGCGAGGCTCCCTTCCTTGTATTCACGCGGCACGGCTCGTATTGAATCTTGGGAGATACTAATTACTGTTGGCAAAATCATTATGGCCAGTATTATCCAGCAGGCGAGGACACTAGCACCGAACCCTCCGAACTGATCCCTGATCCACGGCACGATGACTATAAGACCAAAAAACCCATAAACCACTGATGGAACTCCGGCGAGTGCGTTTATCGATGGCGTGAGTATCCTCCTCATGTAGGGAGGTGCTAGTTCTGCCAAAAACACTGCACATGCTACACCCAGCGGTGTTCCGATTCCTATTGCTCCCAACGTTACTAAAAGCGATCCAATAATTATAGGAAATATCCCCCATGTCCCGGCAGCAAAGCCGTCCGTTGGTCGCCAAATGCTACCGGTTAAAAAACTAGGACCCACTTCAGCTAGAAATGGTAGACCCTGGCTGAAGATGAAGTAGATGATTAAGAATATAATGAGCACTGAAGAAATCGCACATATTAATAAAAATAGCTCAATAAAACGCTCTTTTATATTTCTAACTCTTGCTCCTGTTAATATGCTAAGGTTCAGACTGACTGGTTTCTTCGGACTGAGCTGTTCTTCCGGACTGAGGACATCAGATTCTCTCATTGTACTTTAGATTCCCTCATTATACTACGTTAAAAAAGGGGAAGGAGGTGATTAATTTTACGTTTTTGTTACTTCGCCTCGCTAATTGGCACTTCTCCGTCAGCCTTTAACAAGGCTTGACCGCCGCTGCCGAGCACATAATCCAAGAAGGATTTCGCAAGACCGGTTGGGCTGCCTTTCGTGATTAAGAGGAAGTCCCGCTGAATCTTATAGGATCTGTTCGCGACGTTGTCGAACGTCGGTGCCACACCATCGATGCTCACGGCTTTAACGATTGACGTTACTTCCGCCGACGATATATATCCTATCGAGTTGGGATCTCCCGCAACAAATGATCTGACCGCGCCGGTGGATGACTGCGTTACCCCACCCGTCGTGAGGTTTCCGCCGTTAAGTAGGAGGCTTACTACCCCATCCCGAGTACCTGATCCTGCTTCGCGGTTTACAACGTTGATCGGGGCATTCTTCCCTCCCACTTGGGCCCAATTAGTGATATTGCCCGTAAAAATATCACGTGCTTGGCTCGTTGTGAGACTTGATACCGAATTTGATGGGTGCACGATGAACGCTATACCATCAACACATATTGACACCGGTTTTAAGTCAGGGTACTTCGCCATTTCGCTGGCTGTTATATTTCTCGAGGACATTCCGATATCGGCAGTACCTTCTCCAACCGCTGTTATACCGGAGCTTGACCCGCCTCCCTGAACGAGCACCTGCACGCCGGTATTATTAGCCATAAATGCCTTTGCAAGGTTCTCGGCGTGAGGCTGTACTGACGTGGAACCTGCCAGCTGCACCTTTCCTGCGGTACCTGTTTGGTTTCCGGTTTGATTAGTGTTAGCCGTGCAGCCCGCGCTCATTACTACTATTGCAACGATGATCGCTACTAAAGCTAAGGGTGCATACTTTTTCATTTATTCACCATAATCCAAAATTAATATATATTCCATATCATTATCCTATATAGATTATATAAAAGAAAGTAGAATATATATTTACGTCGTTTGTTACGAGGAGGTAATGCTGGGATTTACAGAGACTTAACGATGGCTAAGTCCAGCGCAACTTCAGCGATATTAACGCCATAATCACCAACTCTATCCATACTATCAACTACAGTGCCTAGCAGCACAGCAATCTGCGCTTCAAGGCTGAATATCGATTTATCGAGTCTATCTAAAATTTCCGTTTGTTGGGATTTCAGTTGTATCGATTCTTCCGCGAGGGCGATATCAAGTTTAAAAAACGCATCAACTGCCAGTCCGACAATCTTATTTGACATATCATTTGCAACTTCTATGTCCCTAAATAATTCATCAGGAATTGAGTTTCCGCTTAGCATCAAAGCAGACTTTGCAATCTTGTGGGCGTGGTCTGCGATACGCTCTAACGATGAAGCTGCAAGATAGAACTCAAGCCCTTCCTCTACCGATATGTCCGATCCCTCGATGTACGGGCTCTCAGTCATCTTTTTGAGGCGTTTTACGATAAGAAGATAAAGTCTGTCAACATCTCCATCTCTCTGTATCACGTCATTCGCAAGATCTGCATCATCTCTAATGAGTGATTTTATGGCATCCATATGCATGGACTCGACGATTAGATAAATCCTCCTTAACGCCTTTTTTACGGGGAGCTCTGTGGGATTTAAAAGGTCCTGTATTACAACCGACTTTGCAGTCTCTTCCACTATCTCTGTGCCTATGAGTCTGTAAGTCATATCCCTGATTATCTTTCGCTGCTCGGAACTTATCCTTTCAGCTTTAAGTTCTACAAGTTCATAACCAGCAATGTAAATCGCAATTATCTGTCTCGCAAGTGTATCTCCAAAAAATGTATCTATCTTATAAGTCCTGCGTTTTTGAGGCTTTGTTTGCTCTCGAGGGGCCACTCGCATCGACCCATCCGGGAGGGGCGATAAGGTTACTTGTGCTTTTTCATGCAAGCCAACTTTGTTGGCCCATGTTTTTGGCAGCGAGACCGTGTAGGTCGACTTGCCAGTGAGTTGAACTTTTCGGATCTCCATATAGTCTCAACGTCTATATAGATAGCCTCATTAGATATATATTATGCGATGAAGAATAGAATGCCGGGGGCGGGAATCGAACCCGCGCTCTTCAGATTTCTCAGGTGTCCTGTTCAAAATCCCCTATGAGTCTGACACCTTAGCCATCTAGACCACAATCATGCAACTTCGTGCGATTTACTAGGCCACCCCGGCTCCGGTTTCAATCTCATAAAGCCCTTTAACATCATAACGTTTTTGGTAATACTTTTTACGTCAAAGATATAAATTGCGGTATTAAGCCAAAAAATAAAGCCAACATTTTTATATAAACATTGTATAAAAATCATTATTGTTTAAAAACTGACCTATTTTCATTAGATAGTGCTAAAATAGTTTCATAACGTTTTTATAATGTAAATGTAATTATTAAATTAAAAAAATAAGGGGGTTATTATGAGGGACGAGGCTATGGCGGTATTTGACCGCGATGAGGAGGTCATTACCAATCTTTTAGTTAATATCGGTCTTAAGAGAAATATGGCTAAAGCGCTGGTATATCTTGCCAACGTCAACGATGCCATATCCCGAAGAATTGAAATAGGGGCTGGTCTGAGACAACCAGAAGTGAGCATTGCGATGCGCGAGCTACGTGAAAAAGGGTGGATCGAAGAATGGGAAAAGAAGAAGGAAGGAAAAGGGCGACCACTTAAGTGCTACAAGCTTGCCATTAGATTAAATGATATCATTGATTTTCTTGAAGAAGAAAAACGGCGCGAGGCAAAACAAGACGAAGAGCGTATAGAACAACTGCGATATCTCTCAACCGGAATAGAGAGATAACAGTAACATTTTGACTGGAGTTCTCAGCGTTTGCGTTTTAATACTTCGACTGTAGTCCCAATTTCATCAACCTTTCCTACGTGTACCTCAGAAACATTAGTAAAAATCCCGTGCTCCACGACGCCGGTGATGTTTGAAAGCTTTAACTCTAACTCAACTACCTCGTTTATAGCCCCAAAGTCTGCATCTATTACGAGATTGCCGTTATCCGTTACAAATAACCTATAGGAATCGGACTGCCTAAGTTTTGGCATCCCTCCGATCTTTTTAACTTCCATTGAAGTGAGTGCGCAGCCGAAAGGAATGACCTCGAGGGGCACCGGCACGTCGAGCCTTTGAACGAGTTTTGAACTATCAACAGCTACGACAAATCGCTTTGATGATAGCGCCACGATCTTTTCACGGGTGTGTGCTCCTCCCCCACCCTTTATCAAATCGAGGTTTTCGTCAACTTGATCCGCGCCGTCTATAGCGATGTCAACAACATTATGCTCTAAAAGGGTAGTCAAGGGTATGCCGTTTTTAATTGCGAGCAGCATGGACTGATGCGAAGTTGGGATACCTGAAATCGATATCTCCTCAGTTTTTATTCTATCGCCAAGGTAATTTATAGCGTGAGCAATTGTTGTACCGGTACCCAATCCAATTACCATGCCATCTTCAATGAGCCCCGCAACCGATTTTCCTGCAGCTTCTTTCTCTTGCCTTGAAAGATCAACCATATTCGTAAAGATTGACCTATATAGCTTAGCAATTTCGATTTTAACGTGCCATCGTCTAAAGTTACACGGATAAGAGCTATATAGCATTGAAAACCCCTATTGACTACAGGGGAAGTTATCGATGAGTTTATTAAATCGTCTTAGCACGGTCATAAAGGCAAAGATCAGCAAGTTCATTGACAAACACGAGGATCCTCGTGAGACGCTTGACTACTCATATCAAAAGCAGCTAGAACTCTTACAAAACGTAAAACGCGGTATCGCGGACGTGGTCACTGCTAAGAAGAGACTCGAGCTTCAAAAAGCCAAGCTTGAAGCCAATATAGAAGAGTTAAACACACAGGCTCGTGATGCTGTTTCGGTAGGACGTGACGACCTTGCACGTATCGCTCTTGAACGGAAAAAAGACTCCATGGCCCAGATCGACTCGCTTGTAGCGCAGATCTCAGATCTTGAGAATGAGCAGGCGAAGTTGATAAATACTGAGAAGCGATTATCGGCCAAGATTGAGGCATTCAGAACGAAAAAGGAGACAATAAAGGCCCAATACTCCGCGGCCGAAGCGCAAGTTAAGATAACTGAGGCAGTGACGGGTATATCGGAAGAGATGGCCGATGTTGGGCTCTCGGTTCAACGCGCTGACGAGAAGACTGAAGAAATGAAAGCGAGGGCGCAAGCCCTTGATGAGCTAATAGAAGCCGGCACCTTGAAAGACGTCACGAGCGATGAAACTAAAGTGGATGAGGAACTCCGGAAGATCAAGTCCAAAGATGAGGTTGAAAATGAACTTAAGATCCTGAAAGAGCAGATTCCCACAAAAAAGAGGGTAGCTGAACAAGAAGGAGAAACGCAGGAGGTGCAGCAGTGATAGTTAGGATACTTGGAGATAGCCAGTATGAACTTGAAAGCAAGTACCTCGATGAAATAAACGAGCTTGACAACTGCATGGTCGATCACCTCAATGACGATGAAGTAGACGAGTTCAAGAAATGCTTAAGTGAAATGATAAGGATAGTGAGGGACAATGGTACCCCACTTGACCCTACTGAGATAGTGGCCTCCGACGTCATACTCCCCTCACCTGACATAACGCCAAAAGAGGCAAAGAAGCTGTTCGCTCAAGAGGGGACGATCTCAGAATAAGATACTAAAATGGCACATCCCATATAGGATACCAGCGTTCGAGCTCCTGCTCCACTGGGAGCTCCTGTTGCATTATGGAACGCAGTCGGAACTCATAACTGTAATCTCGTAGGCGTTGTGTTGCATCGACCGGAACAAACGGGTAAAATTCTCCTTGCTTATAATTGTAGATCCAGAAAACGGTCTTTTGGTTTTTGAATTTGAAGACGGCACAGAGTATCTGTTCGTCATATCCCGCGTCAATAAGTGTTGAACTCACCACATGTATGTCTGAAACGAGGTTTTCAAACTGTTCATCCATTACTATGACCCACATATACTCGAACTCATCCTGTACGATCTCGAACCTCGTTCCGCTTATTTAAGGAGGGCTTTGATGTCATTTTCAACGTGTGTGAAATCTGCAGACTCTACAGGTTTAAAACAGATTCCTGATTTTCTGGTTGAACTAAGATCAAATTCCGTATTCAGTGTCACATAGGCCGTTGATATGGAAAAAAGCTTATCTACTTTAGGCTTAATGCCCTTGGTCCTTCCGAGTATCGAATCAAAAAATCCCATTAAGTGGTACTGATATCGCAAGATGTAGTATAACTTTCGCATCAACGTGACGCTCCATCATTTGAGCTGCAGCAAAGGAGGTAAAAAGATATTCAGAATATCAGATATCAGTTTAGATTTACAACTATCAGTCTACTGGTGCGCACCGAATTTCCTTCAGATCCGAGAGGTGTTTACATGTCATGGGTGTTTGATTACCGAAATCTATTACGGTACTCTATAATTCAGCATCTACTTCAAGTGATATTCCCGGTAATAGGAGTATATTAGGTCAATTCTAAAGTGTGCCTCCAGATGAAAGGTCAAGTTAAAGAAAAGTGATACAATTTAAGAATTAGAGACGCTACGAGAGCTTCGGATTAAATGTAGCGGGCCATTTTTTGCTTTCACGCAATTTATTTAAATTTGCAAATAGAAAAGGGTAAGTGATGAGAGAGAGAGAAGCTGTCCTCTTTGATGCTTACGGAACTGTGATCGACGTGGGCACCTATCACAGAGATATAACAGAATACGTGCTCGATGAATGTAGCTCCAAACACGGCAGAAACATAGATCCGGAGGAGTTCAACAGCTCCTGGAATAGAGAGTTTGAGAGAGCGTTTAGTGACATCAATGAGTATTGCGGTAAGTTCAGAAACGTGAGAGAACTCTATGGAATTAGCACGAAGAGAGTCCTTAGTAAGTATGGAATAACCTTGACTTATGATAAGGTAGGGGAATTAAATACCGTTTATAAGAAAATGCTGGATGAAGCCGTTGCTGTGACCCCTAGCGTCAAGAAGACTTTGGGGGTCCTACACTCTGAGGGGTATGATATGGGATTGGTCTCGAACGGGGACACTGAAGAGCTTCTTGAACACATGAACGGTGTAAAAGAGTATTTTGACGTCGTAATTACGTCTGAAGATCTCAATCTCTACAAGCCTGATCCACGAATTTTCGCGGAAGCCGTTCGGAGAGTAGGGGCCCGCAAGGAGCAAGCAGCTTTCATAGGTGATACCTTGACCTCAGATGTGCTTGGAGCAAAAAAAGCTGGCATCAAGTCCGTATGGTACAACAGAAGGAAGAGATTACCCAAATATGGGATAAAACCAGACTTCGAGATCCGCGATATGGCCGAAGTCGTGCAAATCCTAAACTCACAAATTTTCAAACATTAAGTTGCCTTCGTCGCAATCGGCTTTTTGGTTTATGTGAAGTCAGTAATTTTGTTGCCCGGCCAACTGAGCTTCCATTTGCCTCAGCCTTTCAATCCTTTTTTCAATTGGCGGGTGGGTTGAAATAATATTCAGTATGGACCCTCTGGAAACTGCCGGTATAATGAAGAATTGACTTATCCCCTCCACTTTACGAATATCCTCTGTCGGGATCCTCGCGATGTACCCGCTTATCTTGAGCAGTGCACTTACGAGGTTCGCCGGATGAGCGGTAATTATTGCGGAGCCTCGATCGGCTGCATATTCTCTGTATCGTGAAAGTGCCCTTATGAGGAGGAAACTTACAATCCATATTACTACTAACCCGATCCAAAAGAGAAACGTGTTGTCCCTCCTATTACCTCCACCGGCTCCAATGAACCAGAACCAGCGCATGAAGAGTCCTGCGACCGTTGTCACGAAACTTGCAAGCGTCATAACTAACATGTCCTTGTTTTTTACGTGGGATATTTCGTGAGCAAGAACCGCTTCGACCTCGGACTGATCAAGCTTCTGTAGAAGTGAGCTAGTAACTGCTACCACCGCGTGCTTCTCATTACGACCTGTTGCAAATGCATTTGGAATCTGACTATTTACTACAGCCACTTTCGGTTTTGGTATATCTGTCATGGCACTGAGGCGCTCTATCGTGCTATGGAGCTGAGGATATTCACTCTCACTGACAATATGCGCACCACTTGCGGCAAGCACAATTTTGTCCGAAAAGTAGTACTGTGAGCCAAGTAGTAGCGCTGCTAAGAACAACACAAAAATCAGGCTTTGTACATAGAACAGTACGATGCCGAAGAACGCGACATACACGACCCCTAACAGCAGCATGGTCAGCAGCATGCGGGCTGAAAGACTCGTGTCGCGACCGTACGATTTTTTCATGTAATTATCACCTTATGTGTCCTTATTGTGACTCCAAAGATCACATGTGATTCTGAGCTCTTAAATATACCGTCGAAAGCTTTAATACACTTTTTAAAAAATTTTATTGACGATTTTTTGTAATAATATTAATGTATCTGATGTTAATTTAATGAAGGATGAGCTTATAACTGCAAATAACACGTACAGTTAAAAAAGTAAATGCCAGCATGAATCGTGAAGAAGATGCCAGTTCTGAGTCAATCGATTGGGATGAATTCCACCCGAAGAGCCCTTATGATGTCTATACTCCGCGATTTAGGCGCCGGAAAGAGTGGTCAATAATTCTTGGTGTTGTACTATACCTGGGAGTTCAAGCTGGAGCACCAATTTTCTTACGATCCATTTTGACCTTCGTTGGGGTCACGATAAACAGAGTTAGCTCGGAATCTCCTGACATTATCATGCCGTTTACTCTCTGGGCGGTTATAATAGCAAATGTAGTAGCAATCGTGCTTGTATTGCTCGTTGTGAGAATCTACTATGATGAGCCGATATCTCTGCTAGGCTTCACCACGAAAAACATCCCAAAAGCTGTACTGTATGGCGTTGTTGGGTACGCTGTCACGGTCTTAGTTATCACAAGCATCTCTTATCCCATAGAACAAAGAGTTGGAGTTGATCCAACACAGCAGGCGCTGTCCGAGTCAGCAATGGTTCCGCACTTGGTGCCTTTGCTTCTCCTCTCTGGAGCGATCATAGCCCCCATCGCTGAGGAGGTCGTCTTTAGAGGGTACTTATACAAAGCATTCAGAGAGAGGTTTAAACCGGTCTACGCTATAGGGTTAAATGCCGCTCTTTTCTCCTTATTTCACTTCGAGCCGCGGGCATTACTTTGGCTGTTTATTATTGGCGTTGCACTGGCATACGTGTATGAAAAGACAGGCAATTTAGTGGCGCCGATAACGCTGCACATGTTGAACAACTTGGTAGCGTTTCTTTTGTCAACGTAATAGCGCTCCATCTATCTACGTTACCAGCTTGGCTATGACGTCCCCGTTTCTTGCTCCTACTGCTTCTGCGACTGGTGTGCATTTCACCCTCATTAAATACGCGATAGGTTTAAAACTGTATTCTGATAACATTTCAAAATTCGCCATCCCCTTTGCTATAATAAGCGATGCCCTCGGGAGTACCTCCGTGAGCTCCTTTGATGCCTCTTCGATGTTTACACCAACTGCATTTGTGCCTGTAGTTATCACCCTATCGGCAATTTTTTCAAGCCCGAACTCCCAAACGTCTTCAATCGTCGCGTCGGTGAGGATGTAGCCGCCTCGCACAACGAGTGTTACACTGCCCCCTAGTTTTTTTATCTGTTCTATCAGCAGACCGTCGTAAATAATCTCGCCCGTGTTATCAGCGATGTACACGACGTTATCAAGCATTTTCCGTATCTCATCGGTATCGTCAATGTCCAACCCATGCTTGTAGATCGCATCAACCTGTCTTTCGAAGTTCTCGGCATCGACTTCAAAGCCAAGAACTCCAAAATCAAATGTGTTTCCTATTATCGCGGCAATCACTGCCTTGCGGAACGTATCTTCACTCCGTTCTACTATTTCTTTGACCTTGTGTAAGAGCTTGAACGCTGTCTCATTGGCGAGTTTTTTCTCATCTCTGTAAGGATCTTCGTCTCCGAGCGCTCGATATGCAGCACGATGTACCTGCGTTGAGAGAACGGAAATAGGCACATCAAATCCCACACGACAGATTGCCCTTATCGCCGCGTCCAAGGCCTTAAGCTGCGTTTTGCTATCATCAGTCGAAAGTTGTGACTCGTACAGAACCCGTGAGATCAGGCACGGAATACATTTTGGCGCAATCTTCATGGAATCGACCTTATATTGTAGCAACCCTTTAGGATACTAAAAGCTGTTATTTGCTATAAAGAGCTACCTCGATGTGGTTAAATTGAAGGTTTACGAAGTTGGAGAGAGAAAACTTGTTAAGATGATTTCTGGACTAATCGAGTGTGAAGCTGCCATTTGTCCGGGAAGCGACGACTGTGCTGCGATTGAGTATGGTGACCAATACGTCGTCGTAACAACCGATATGCTACACCAGAAGGCACACTTTCCTCGCGAGATGACCGGATATCAGATCGGCTGGATGGCAACTGCGGCAAACCTTAGCGACATTGCTGCTATGGGAGCGACTCCCATAGGAGTGACGATGGCACTTGGCATTCCTAAAGACACTGAAGTCAACTTCGTGCTCGATTTAGTGAGAGGAGTAAATGAGTGCTGCAGGAAGTTTGGCACATACCTCCTTGGAGGTGACACTGACGAACATGATGAGATTACACTTGTAGGAACCGCTTTTGGAAAGGTGGATAAGGATAAAATACTGACAAGAGGCGGTGCTAAGGTGGGTGATGCTGTGTGCGTAACAGGAGAGCTCGGATTAGCCGCGGCAGGTGTAAGGATCTTACTTCAAGATTTAAAAGTGGCTGACGCTACAAAAGATAACGCAATGAAGAGGCTGTTTGAGCCAGAGCCGAGAATCATAGAGGGCATGAAATTGGCAGAATCTGGCGTTGTGACATCTCTCATTGATACGAGCGATGGTCTTGCGGTATCCCTTTATGAGCTTTCGAAGGCAAGTACAGTGGGGTTTCACATAGTTTCGGAGAGACTTCCGATTAGCGGGGAAGCCAAGTCGATAGCTAAAGATAGATGGGACTTGCTCACTTTGTCAGTTTACAGGGGAGGTGACTATGAACTCCTTTTCACTGCTTCAGAGAGATCGCTCGAGAGCGTTCCAATTCCACATACAATAATCGGCAGAGTGATAAAAGAGGGGATGAATCTCGAAATTGACGGCGTCGTTTACAATTTGAAGGAAGAGGGGTACGAGCACCTTTCAGTTACCTCGCCTAAACTCTGACTGTCGCTAAACCTATGTAGCCTTATCTCAATCGAGAGGGATTGCCAAACACCTGAGAGGAGATCCCGAGACCGGTGCAGTTGTTATATAAGATTGACGAAAGGATTGCCACCACTTTTTCATCTTGCAAAACTGGGGAACCACTGTCGCCAGGGTAGGGCATGTTGCCGCACGGGAATGCAAATCGGTTTAAGTTCCTTCCCGTGTCTATAACTCGGCAAGCTATCTCCCGCTCATTCGTCATGAGTCGTGCAGGGCCAAAATATGCATAACCAATCTCAGAAATCTTTGCGTAGTTGCGTGGAACTTCAATGATGGCGAGGTCATAATCGTTTATTAATTTTATAACCCTACTTTCATGGCCGTCGACTTTTACGTTCGTACCTACCCTGCCATTTCCGTATCGTATGACGTGCCCCGCAGTTATTGCACAGATCTTACCACCGTAATTTATTACCGCGCCTATGATACCTCTGATTTCCCCGCTCTTTACGATACAGCCCTCGGTAATCACCGTACATCCTTTGGCCTGAGCATCCTAATAAGGTTATCTGCGCCTTCAAACCCCAACGTTTTTTGGCTCCCGTGCATCATGTCAATGTGGTCTATCCCAAGGCTTACTGCCATTGGCTTTTCGAGCATGCCGCCTATTATGAGGTTTATTTTCATCTCATTGAGCTTTTTAATGATCGTCTCCTGCTCAGGTTCTACCAATACCTCGCATTTATCAGTCAACAGACGATCAAGCTTCTCTCTGGTATTTGAATCAAAATCCACAACTACTAATTTAGGCGCTATCCCTATTTCACCGAGGAAGTTCGTCATTGAGACAGCGCGGGTAGGGCCCCCTATCACAGCCACCCTCTTATCGGCAAGCTGCAGTTCTTCGTAATGCTTCGGCTTCGGCAAGAGGGAATCGAGGTTTACGCATATCCTGAGAGCTTCACTCACATTTGCGAAAAAGCGCTTCGTTGCCTCGTACCCTATCGGTATCTCTTCAACGATGTAGGGCATTCCGATCTTTTGTTCAAGGAGTTCTGCAGCCTCTCTTCCCGTAGCCTCACATACTACGATGTTTAAAGCAGCACACCCCAACTCTTTGATCTGCTGTAAGGTCGCATCTGCTGTCAGAACGGCGTTTACTCTAAGACCAGCGAGAGCAAACAATTTTTTAAGCTCCTTAAGGTCAGGGCCGCCTCTGAGCATTCCTATTAGATTTACTGCAGAGCGATCGATGGTGTCATGATCCTGTACGAGCACGTCGACAAGCCGTTTGAGCGTCTCGCTGTAGCCGGTCCTATAGTCACCCTCAAAGCCCCCGGATTCGATTCCTATCACCGTTGCGCGAGTATCAAC